>Ga0194049_1000356_pt1 | contig 15986 bp, 15 predicted proteins | sample JunL2225m_MetaG_FD_148665 | JGI IMG/M metagenome (GOLD analysis project Ga0194049, IMG submission 148665) | Anoxic zone freshwater microbial communities from boreal shield lake in IISD Experimental Lakes Area, Ontario, Canada - Jun2016-L224-25m | ecosystem: Environmental > Aquatic > Freshwater >... | reverse complement strand
TTTTGAGGGAAGCGGCCGAAGCGCTCGACGATGTCGTAATGGCGCTGCGCATAGTCTATGGTGCCGGCGCTGTCGGCGTCACCGGCGAGGCCGGCAAACAGGCGCAAGGACCCGCGCTGCGCCGCAATGTCCTCGGCGTGCTCGAAGGGCAGGTAGACAAACCAGCGCTGCACCGGCCGGAGCATGCGGTCGTGCCCACGCGCCACGGCGATGCGCGCCGCCGCAAGCGCAATGCCATCGGTGGCAAACGCCCGCGGCGTGCCGCGAAACATGTTGCGCGGGAACTGGTCGGTCAGCACGATAAAGGCAAGCAGCGGCAGGGCATCGCCGAGCCAGGCATCGAGGCGGCCCTCGCGCGCCAGGTCCCAGCTGGCGCGAAAGCGCTCGCGCACCCGCACATCAAAGGCTTCGTCCTTGCTGAACCAGGCGGAGCGCGCCCGGCCATAATCGGCTTGCGCCGGCTCGCCGAACCAGAACGCCAGCACATCGCGATAATCCGGCGCCGTCATTGAACAACAGCCTGCGACTGCTCGCGCAGGTATTGCGGCAGGTACCAGAACGCGCCGCCGGCCTTGCCGGTGCCGCCCGAGGGCGGCCTTGACCTGCTGCAATGCCTGCTCGAAGCGCCGGTGCATCGCCCCGGGCGGATTAAACATGGCCGAGTCGAATAGCCAGGCTTGAACGGAGCACTCATGGGCGTTGCGCGAACAGCGATGGTTCAGCCGCAAAGCCGCAGGCTGGCGAACTCGATCAGCATCGCCGGGTTGAGGTAGGCGAGAAAACCGACGACCAGTACCAGCGCAAAAAGCACAGCGCCGCAAAACCACAGCAACAACTCACCCCTGCCCGGAGGGGCATCGCCTGGCGCACCGAAAACGGAGCCGGTCTGCATGGCTGCATTTTATCCCAAGTCATACCCGCCACCGCACGGGGGCGCACCACGCCTTGGCGGCAGCGTATAATCCGGCCTCGCGGACGATCAAGCGTTACACCGCCAAGCCCCCGTAGCTCAGTGGATAGAGCACCTTCCTCCTAAGAAGGGGGTCACACGTTCGATTCGTGTCGGGGGCGCCAAAACTTTTTACCCTACCCTGCCTCCTATCATCGACTGGAGATGCCCGTTTGGCGCGGCTTTCCAGCCTACGGCCCTGTGCCGACCCGGGCTACGCGTATCCCCCAGTCTGCGGCAAAGAGACTACCTGAGCGCCGTTTTCACTTTCGCCAACAGCTTGGGCGTAACTTTGGCCTGATGCTCGACCTTGCTGATGTAGGCTTGCGTAACACTCAGGCGCTTGGCCCGTTCTTTTTGCGTTACCTTGGCTTTGATACGCGCCAGCGCAATGGGGCTGTCGACGTAATCTTCCAACGCGAACGGCACATAATCGGCGCTTTTATCCGCCGCAGCCTCACGCCCCGCCAGTTCGTCCTCGATCTGTTCGCGCAATGCGTTATAGACCGCCATCGGAATCAATACGAACTCCGGTTTGCCGGATAGGGACTTGATGATTTGAAGGCTCAAAGGTGCGTTAATTTGTAGGCATCTCCACGGGGTTTGATCTTTTCAATCGCAATAATCTGATGCTTAAGCACAGCCTAAGCACAACCACCGAAAACACGGCGGGACGCTCTTTAGCTGCATCTTTTTCAGACGGCGAATATACCTTCAGGTCGGAGGTAAAAAAATCATTCTCAATTTATTTTTCAGGCCTGGGGTATTAATCAATTTATGGACCAACTCGCGCCAAACCCGAAAAACGACTTCAAATGGATTTCTTGAATGATTGGGATGCGTCAACCCATAAACAATATCAACCCCCCGCTCTTCTTTGGCATAGGTTCCAAAAAGACGATCAAACACAATTAAAATTCCGCCATAATTTTTATCTAGATACAATGTATTACTGGCGTGATGAACCCGGTGGGATGAGGGGGTGTTCAAAATACCCTCCAAGAACCCTAATCGACCAATCAGTTTGGTGTGTAGCCAGAACTGGTACGTTAAATTGATCGTAAGCATGGTAAAGACCAGGATTGGGGAAAAGCCCAAAAATACCAGTGGCAGAAAAAAGACCCAGCTAAAAGATAAAAAAGGCAGCCAACCGAGTCGATAAGAGGCTGATAAAGTCATCTCATTGGGAGAGTGATGGGTACTATGCGTTGCCCACATGAGAAAGACCTCATGAGAAGCACGGTGATACCAGTAATAACAAAACTCCAAGCCGATAAAGAGCGCCAGATAGACCCACCATTCGTTGGGCATGGTATGAACACGATATTGCCAAACAAAACCAGCCATCACACCTTGTATCAGCAAGCGATTCACGATACCCGTTAACTGATGACCCAAACCCACCCCTAACGATGTCGCACTTTCTCGCCATGGATAGGGTTTTTTAAATTGCTTTTTATAGAAATAGGACTCTAGAACAATAGCCAGGGCGGCTAGGGGCAAGAAATAGATGATCTGGTATTCGGTAAAAAACTGTTCCATTGCGATATTTTAGAATGTGGTTGGTGGATCAATCCTGATTCTAATGGACAATCGGTCGGTTTAATATCCTGATTCCCAGTTATAAGAAATTTCAGAACAGGAGAGAGCATGACGAAGCGGCATTTACACGCGAAACCTGATGCGATCATCAACGCTCATGTGCGGGACACCGCATGACGCTTACCACCATTGCGCGGGCGTGCATTCTCGTTGCCGCCACGTTTGGGATGCTCACCGGCACGGCCGCGGCCCAGCCGGCCTACCCGGGCAAGCCGATTCGCATGATCGTGCCCTACGCGACAGGCGGCAGCGTGACCATCCTCGCCCGCTACGTCAGCCAGAAACTCAACGAGGCATGGGGCCAGCAGGTGATCGTCGATAACCGTCCCGGCGGCAATACGGTAATCGGTTCGGAGGCACTGGCCAAGTCAGCGCCCGACGGGTACACCATCATGCTCACGTCCATGGATCTCGTGACGGTCCCGCACCTGCTCAACACCCCCTTCGACTCCATCCGAGACTTCACGCCGGTGGCCACCCTCGCGGTCAGCGAGTTCGTCATGGTGCTCAATCCGGCCGTACCGGCCGGCAGCCTGCCCGAATTCATCGATCTCGCAAAATCGCGGCCGGGTCGCCTCAACTTCGCCTCCGCAGGCGGCGGGTCCCCGGCCCATATCGCGGCAGAGTCCTTCAACATCGCGGCGGGTGTGAAGATGCAACACGTCCCCTACAAGGGGGGCGCCCCCGCCATCACCGACCTCATCGGCGGGCAGGTGGACTTGTATTTCAGCCCCATCATCACGGTGCTGCCCCATATCAAGGCGGGCCGGCTCAAGCCGATTGCGACCTCTGGAAACGCCCGCTCGGCCGCACTGCCCCAGGTCGCCACATTCAGCGAAGGCGGTTTGCCGGGGCTGGACATCAGGCTGTGGTTCGCTCTGTTCGCGCCGGCGGGCACCCCCAGGGAAATCACTGACCGGATTTCAGCGGAGGTGGACAAGATGCTCAAGACCCCGGACTTCCGCGAGAAACTGGTCAGCCAGGGCATGGAACCCTTCATCACCACGAACGAACAGTTTTCCGCACTGATGCGCAGCGAGCTTACAAAGTTCGGCAGAGTCATCAAGGCGGCCAATATCCGCCTGGACAACTGAGCTTCGGTACCTGCCACGCCTGACAGCCGTAGCCCGGAAACGCCCGACGGTTGCGGGTTTTGGCTCCGGCCGCGCTTCGCGCTTAGCGTTCGCGTCGCTCACGTTAGCCTTTGCCGCAACAAGCCCTGCGGGCGTGTTGTCAGCCTATTGCCGTCTTCTAACCCAGAACCAAGGCAGCCTCAGGGCGTCGAATCCGGTTGCGCCGCGGGCTGCGCGGCGATCAACGCGAACAGTTCATGGCAAATCCCCAGCGCTCGGCTGCGGAATAATCGTCAACGACATCCGGAGCGCTGATTGCGGCGGGCAGCGACGCAATCCGGTGTTCACTTGATGGCTGGGTAACCCTTCTCGTTTATTCCACTTTAATGCCGGCCTGCTTCGCGACTCGCGCATATTTTTCGGCATCGGCGCGGATTAGCTCGCTCATTTGTTTGGAATTCAGCAAAAGGGAATCGAAGCCCGCACCTTGAAGTCGCTTCTGCATTTCCGGTCGCGCCGCAAGTTGGAGAACATCAGCTTCTATCCTTGAGGTGATCGCCTGAGGGGTTTTCGGCGGCGCCATGAACCCCAGGAAGATTTCCAAATGGTAATCTTTAAGCTCAGGAATGCCTGATTCACGTACCGTCGGCAAATCCGGCATTGTAGGGCTTCGGTCTTTAGAGATGAGCGCTATGGGTCTTAGCCTGCCTTGCTTGATAAAGGGCAAAGCAGCCGGGAGGGAAGTCACGGCGATATTAATGTGGCCGGCAACCGCATCCACAGTGGCCGGGCCGCAACCGCGGTGGGGAATGTGCACAGCGAAGACGCGTACCGCATGTTTGTACATTTCCATGGCGAAGTGGTACGGACTCGCCATGTTGCAGGCAGTGTAATCGTGTTTTCCGGGAGCCGCTTTTAGCATTGCGGTGAACTCCTTGAGGTCCTTCACCGGAACGCTCGGATGAACGGCTATGAGCATTGGTGCGGACGCGACCACCGCGATTGCCGGAAAATCCTTGGTGTAGTCAAAGCTTAGCTTAGGGATGAGCACGTGATTAACGATGGGCGTGGTCGAGGCGAGAAGCAATGTATGACCGTCGGGTTCAGCTTTGGAGAAAAGCTCGTTGCCGATAGAGCCGCCAGCCCCTGGTCGGTTCTCGACGTACACCGGCTGTTTCCAGACTTCGGACAGGCCTTCGGCAAAAATCCGGGCGACAGTGTCAGCCGGCCCCCCAGGCGCGAAGGTAGCTATCAATTTGACCGGACCGTTCGGATAACCTTGCGCATATCCGGCGTGGGCGAACATGGCGAATAGGAAACAAAGGGCTACTTGGGACAGTCGCTGCATGGTTTTTTATACGGACGCCTCCTGCAGTGCAAGCTTCTGGCCTGGCGATGACAAAGACGGCGCCGCTGCAGCCTTATATCCGGCCCCAAAGCAACAAGGCTTGCGCCCTGCGGGTCGAACCTCAAGGAACGATGCAGGTTCACATCGATCCCAGGGCGTCCTGTTCATCCACCATTCGGTCAGTTCACTTGCGCAACCCGCGGCGCTCCATCCTCCTTCGTTTAAACGGTTGATCGGCCTACGCTGCTTGCGCTGCGTAGTTGTGCCAGTACGCGCTGCCGCGGCCGGCTAGCGCCTCACGCGATCTGCGCCATGTTGGCGGCCGACGCCACCGCGTAGCCTACATTGACATTTAATAATTCGGTTGTCTATATGAAATTCAAACCGCCTTTTTCTTCAAGCCCGACTGAATCGCCAGGCCGGAAGGCGCCAAATCGCGCAGTATTTGGTTAAAACTCCCCGCTCGGGCGCGCGCGACCACCGAAAACTAGTGGCCGCGGTCGATGCGCGCGGTGCCGATGCGGCTTGTGCGCCGATCGAGCGGCACATGGAGCGGGACAAGGCCTATTGCGCAGGTCTTGGGCTAGACCTTGTCATTGCGGGCTTGACCCGCAATCCAGGTATTTGCTACGGCACCTCACCGACCGGCGCACGGATGCCGGGTCAAACCCGGCATGACAGGTAAATCATTTAACGTTGACATATCAACCTAATTGGCCTAGCCTTTAAACCTAGAGTTGATCACCCCGGAGCCCCCATGAGCAACCCCACCCCCCGGCACTACGACGCCATCATCGTCGGCGCCGGCTTTGCCGGCATCTACCAACTCTACAGCCTGCGCAAGATCGGAATGAAGGCGCGCCTGCTGGAGGCTGGCGACGGCATCGGCGGCACCTGGTTCTGGAACCGCTACCCCGGCGCCCGCTGCGACGTCGAAAGCCTGGACTACTCCTATTCCTTCGACAAGGCACTGGAGCAGGAGTGGGACTGGTCCGAGCGCTATGCGCAGCAGGGCGAGATCCTGCGCTACATAAACCATGTGGCCGACCGCTTCGCGCTGCGCTCCGACATCGATCTGAACACCCGCGTGGCCAGCGCCGTGTACGACGAACAGGGCGGAACCTGGATCACGACCACGACCAGCGGTGAACTGTTCACCTCGCAGTACGTGGTGATGGCCACCGGCTGCCTGTCGATCCCGCAGGCGCCGAAGTTCCCCGGTCTGGAATCGTTCAAGGGCAACTGGTATCACAGCGCCGACTGGCCACGCAGCGGCGTGGACTTCGCCGGCAAGCGCGTCGGCCTGATCGGCACCGGCTCCAGCGGCGTGCAGATGACGCCCGAGATCGCGGCCACCGCAGCCCACCTCACGGTGTTCCAGCGCACCGCCAACTACAGCGTGCCGGCGCAAAACGAGCCGATCACGCCCGAGCAACTGGTCGAGGTCAAGGCCCACTACTCCGAGCGGCGACTGCGCGCCATGGACACCCACACCGGCCACTTCCTGATCAACAATGAGCAGTCGGCACTGGAGGTCAATGACGAGGATCGGCGCAAGGAGTTCGAGTTCCGCTGGAAGGGTGCCGGTGGCGGCTTTCGCATGCTGCGCGCCTTCAACGACCTGCTGGTCAACAAGCAGTCCAACGACCATGCCGCCGAGTTCGTACGCAGCAAGATCCGCGCGACCGTCAAGAACCCGGCCACCGCCGACCTGCTGTGCCCCGGGGCCGACCTGCCCTTTGGCACCAAGCGCCTGTGCGTGGACACGGACTACTACGAAACTTTCAACCGGCCCAACGTGTCGCTGGTGGACGTCAAGGCCGACCCGCTGGTCGAGGCCACGCCCACTGGTTTGCGCACCGCCTCGGGCCAGCAGTTTGCTCTGGACATGATCGTCCTTGCCACCGGCTTCGACGCCATGACGGGTGCGCTCAAGTCCATCGACGTGCGCGGGGTGGGCGGCCGGGCGCTCAAGGACAAGTGGGAGCACGGCCCGCGCACTTACCTGGGCCTGGCCGTGGCGGGGTTCCCCAACCTGTTCATCCTCGCCGGCCCCGGCAGCCCCTCGGTGCTGAGCAACATGGTGCACTCGATCGAACTGCATGTGGACTGGCTGACCCAATTCCTGACCGACATGCGCGCCAAGGGCTTCACACGCATTGAGGCGCAGCAACCGGCCGAAGACCAATGGGTGGCCCATGTCAACGAGGTGGCACACCGCACGCTCTACCCGACCGCCAACTCCTGGTACATGGGCTCCAACATTCCGGGCAAGCCGCGCGTGTTCATGCCCTATGTGGCGGGCGTGCCGGCCTACCGCAAGATCATCAACGACGTGGCGGCCAGCGGCTACGAAGGCTTCGTGAAGGCCTGAGCCAGCCGCCCGTACCGGCATGCATACTCCCATGAGCAAGAACGAGGAGCCCCTCCGCCTGGACCTGGAACAGTACACGCAGGGCCTGCTTGTGTGGGTGTCCAACAAGCTGTCAGCCAGTGCGTCGGCGCTGTACCGCCGGCTGTTCGACCTGGGCGTGACCGACTGGCGGGTGCTGGCCTACATCGAGATCTATCCTTGGTCCACCGGCGCCCAGGTGTGCGAGCTTATCGGGCTGGACAAGGCGGCGGTCAGCCGCAGCTTCGGCATGCTGGCCGAGCGCGGCCTGCTGCACTCGCGCCCCAACGGCCTGCGCAAGGTGGAGTACGCCACCACTGCCGATGGCCGGCGCGTCTACCAGCAGGTGCTGCGGGTGGCGCTGGAGCGCGAGCGGGCCCTGCTGCAGGGCTTCACAGCCGCGGAGAAGGCAGCTCTGGTCGGCTACATGCACCGCCTTCTGGACAACCTGCCGGCGGTGGATGCGGTGGACGCTCTGCATTCAGGCGCCGGCTGATGCCTCAGCCCTTGGGCAGTGGCGGCACCTGCAGGGGTACGGGCCGCTGCGCCAGCCGGTCCACCAGCTTCTGCTTATTGGCCAGCGAGGCCAGGTGCAGCGACACCATGTGCATCTCGCCGGCACGAAACAGTTTAAGCACATCGGCATCGGGCAGGACCATCAGGCGGGGCTCGGCGACCACCAGCAGGCCCTGGATGCTGAAGCCACGGCCGTCGGCCAGGTCGGCCTTGGCATTCATCTCCTTGAACAGCCGGCGCATCGGTTCGCTACAATCAATAAATCCAGTATTTCAAAATTTCCATAACGAGGACCTTTGAATCATGGCCTATAAAAGCGAACGACTGACGGTGCGGGGCGTGACGGTGCGCAGTTACCGGGGGGGGGAAGGCCCGACGGCGTTGTTCCTCCACGGCGCGGGCGGCTTGCCCCCTATATGGCTGCCATTCTTCGAAAAGCTGTCGCAGAAATTCGATCTCATCGTGCCCGAGCACCCGGGGTTCGGCGCATCCGACGACCCCGAGTGGATCGGCAATGTGCCCGACCTGTCAATGTACTACCTCGATTTCATGGACGCCTTCGACATGACGGACGTGCATCTGATCGGCCACTCGCTCGGCGGCTGGACCGCCGCCGATGTGGCCGTGCACAATTGCTCGCGCTTGAAGAGCCTGACGTTGCTGTCGCCGGCAGGAATCCGCGTGAAAGAAGTGCCGCCGGGTGACAATTTCAAGTGGGGCCCGGAAGAGGGCGTGCGCAACATCTATCACGACCAGAAGATGGCCGAGGCCATACTGAAGCTGGTGCCGACCAAAGAGCAGGCCGAACTGCAATTGCAGAACAAACTGTCGGCGACCAAGTTCGGCCGGGAACCGCGATGGCTGGACCCGTTCCTCGAGAAGTGGCTGCATCGCATCTCGGTGCCTACGCACGTCATCTGGGGCACCAACGACCAGCTGCTGCCGGCTGCCTACGCGAAACTGTGGGGTGAGCGGGTACCGGGCGCACAGGTCGCGCTGATAGACGCCTGCGGCCATCTGCCGCACGTGGAGAAGGTCGACCTCGCTGCCGACAAAGTCCTCACGTTCCTGAATCGGATTGCATGATGGAAGTCACCTCCTTTCGCCTGATGCCTTATCGCCCGCTCGACCTCGAAGCGGCCTGGGTGGTGAAGCCGAACACGCTCTTCGATCAGCGGACACTACGAGGCGTTGATTTAATTGCACGAATAATCCAAGGTCGCCCCTCCTAAGAAGGGGGCCACAAGTTCGATTCGTGTCGGGGGCGCCAAACACTTTTCCAGCACGGCCCGCACCCTGCTATCGGCTGGAAACGCCCGCCTGGCGCGGGTTTACAGCCTATCACCGAATAAACTTCAGCCGCCGCGGGGCAGGACTAGGGCATCGCGTCCGGTTGCGCCGAAGGCTGCGCGGCGATCACGGCGGGCAGTTTCATGCAGGCCTCGTGAATAGCCATCACCTTCGGATAGGGGCTGAGGTCGCAGTCAAAGCGCTGCGCATTGAATACCTGCGGCACCAGGCAGCAATCGGCCATGCCCAGCTGGTCACCGAGGCAATACATTCCCGACAGCTTGTGCCCCGCCAGGTGCGACTCCATCATGGCAAAGCCTTCGGCTATCCAGTGGCGGTACCAGCTGTTGACACCCTCTTCCTCCAGGCCGTAGGTCTTGCGCACGTACTTCAGCACGCGAAGATTGTTAAGGGGATGGATTTCGCAGGCGATGATCTGCGACAAGGCGCGCACATAGGCGCGTTCAAACGGATCCGCGGGCAGCAGCTTCGGCCCGGGGTGGACCTCGTCCAGGTATTCGATGATCGCCAGCGACTGCGTCAGCACATGCTTACCGTCGTCGAGCACGGGTACCAGGCCCTGCGGACTGACCGCCTTGAATACCCCGCCCAAGTGTTCCGCCTTGGGCAGACTGATCAGGGCCGGCTCGTAGGCAAGGCCCTTGTGATTGAGCGCAATGCGCACCCGATATGAAGCCGAGGAGCGGAAGAAAGTATAGAGTTTCATGGTCTGCCTTTTTGGTGATGTCGTCCTAGCCGGCCCGCCGTTCCCTGCCCCTGCGCCGCTCCGGCCCCTGGTACGCCGGATCACGGTGCGATCGGCGCTCCTCGCCGCTGCGGCCTATCGGATGCGGATGCGCGGCATCAAGCGGAGCCGCAGGCCTTGCGCTGCGCCGCTCCAGCGGCCTTGCGTCCGCGGCACGGCGGTTGTTGCGGTCCATCACATCAAACAACAACCAGAACACGGCAAAGTTGATGCCAAGCAATAGAAGTTCAAGAAACAGCATGGGCACAAAAATGCCGCGCTGGACACCGCCGCCAAAAGCGATGTCAAAACCGTAAAACGTCGCCGCGCCAATCCTGGACAGGGGCATGGTTTCAAACGGCGGAAAAATCAGGATCAAGGTGAGCAGCACGGCGGCGAGGGAGAACACCACGCTTCGCGGGCGGCGCGGCGGATATGCCGGATCGCCGCGGCTGCCGCGCAGGAAAAACAGCGCAAGGATCACCACAAGGGCGACCGCCAGCAACTCTAGGGCGAGCACGCCCGCGTTGATCGTTTCCCCCGCCGGCGGTTGAAGCACGAAGTGAAAAGCGTCAAAACGCGGTTCGATGCGCCCGAGCGCAGTGCGGTCGTACGGCGGAAACAGCACCATGAGCAGGGCGTTGGCAAAGCCGCCGATGAGGGCGGCTAACTGAAATTTATTCATGACGGAAATTAAGGGCTGCGAAACTGTCGTTGGTAGCACGCATCATGCCATTTATCCGAAACGAAGTTTCATTACCAGGACCGCGCCGGCGAACAACAGGGTGACGGCATTGGCCACAATGATCGGCAGCGCGGCGGTCATCAGGCCGTACACCAGCCACAGCGCGACCCCCAGGGTAAATATCAGGTACATCGGCAGTGAAATGTCACGGGCGGATCGTGATTTCCACACCTGCCAGACCTGCGGCAGGAAGGCCATCGTTGTCAGCAGGCCGGCAAGCAGGCCGAGCGTGGTTTCGGGGTTCATGCCTTGTCCTTTTGGTTGTTGCCTGGCACAGCCGCCTTGCGCTGTTCTTCCTGCAGGCGCAGCACGCGCCGCTGCACCTTGCCGGTGGTGGTCATGGGCAGGGCGGCGATAAATTCGATTTCACGCGGATATTCATAGGGCGCGAGTTTGCCGCGAACGTACTGTTGCAGCTCATGCGCCAGTTCCGGCGAAGCGATGTTCCCCGGGGTGAGCACGACAAAGGCCTTGACCAGGGCGCCGCGCTCGGCATCCGGACTGGGCACCACCGCCGCGTTGGCGACGGCCGGATGCTTGACCAGGCAGTTTTCGATTTCCGAGGGTCCGATGCGGTATCCGGCGCTCTTGAACATGTCATCGCTACGCCCCTGGTACCAGAAGTAGCCGTCTTCGTCGCGCCGCGCCAGGTCCCCGGTGCGGCACCACTTGCCGGTGTACTTGTCGCGCGTCGCCTCCGGGTTTTTCCAGTATTCGATGAAAAACACCGGATCATCCTCGTCCCATATGGCGATATCACCGCTTTCGCCAACCGGAACCTCGTTGCCGGCCTCATCAATCAGCGCGACCCGGTGCCCCGGGTAAGGCCGGCCGATGGAGCCGGGCTTGGCCGGCCACTGGGTGTGCGAATTGCCGACGATGTAATTGATCTCGGTCTGGCCGAACATCTCGTTGACGGTCACGCCCAGCGCCTCTTCGCTCCAGGCGAACACCGTCTCGCCCACCGCCTCGCCCGCACTCATGATCGAACGAAGGCGCAGCTTGTAGCGGCTGCGCGGCTCGGGCACGGCCTTCATCATCATTTTCAGCGCGGTGGGAAAAAGAAAGGTGTTGCGAACGCCATACTTCTCCATAAGAGAAAAAGCGCGCTCGGCCCCAAAGCGGCCGCAATAGCCGACAATCGCCTGGCCGAAATAAAGCGTCGGCAACAGTGCGTCCATCAGCCCGCCGGTCCAGGCCCAGTCGGCCGGCGACCAGAACAAATCCCCATCCTGCGGAAACAAGTCGTGGGAATGGACAAAACCGGGAATATTGCCCAACAGTGCCTGATGCGGCATCAGCGCGCCCTTGGGCGGGCCGGTGGTGCCGCTGGTGTAAATGAGCAGGGCCGGGTCCGACGCCGCGGTGTCAACGGCGACGAACCGGTCGGACGCGCGCGCGAGCAACGCTTCCCAGTCGAGCAGCCCGCCGGCCTTGGCGCCGGCGACACCGATCACATGGCGCAACAGCGGCAGGTCCTTGCGGATAGGCTCCAGGTTGGCGAGCGAGGCTGCATCGACGATGGCCACGCTGGTCTCGCTGTTGGCAAGGCGATACTCCAGCGCTTCGGGACCGAACAGGATTGACAGGGGCATGGCGACCGCGCCCAGCTGGTAGCAGGCAAGGTGCGCAATCGCCGTTTGCGGCCGCTGCGGCAGGATGATGGCGACACGCTCGCCGCGCCGCACGCCCAGCGCCGCAAGAGCGTGGCTCAGGCGGTTGGCCTGCTGCTGCAACTCGCGGTAGGTATGCACCGAGGTGGCGCCGCCCTCGTCCTCCCAGTACAGGGCAACGCGTGACGGGTCTGCGGCGTGGCGGGAACAGCAGGCGGCGGCAATATTGAAACGCGCCGGGACGTCCCAGGCGAATGCAGCGCAGATTTCCGCATACCGGTCGATCAAGGTTTCATGGCTCCGTCGGTCATGTCCGTGCACTCCGGGAACGGCCTCTGGCATTCATGCCACCCTACTGCAACTGGCGTAATTTGCTGTCGACGAAAGTCGCAAGATCCGGACGCAGGTTGCCGGCAGACTTTGCCCTTTTGTAGGCATCCAGGGCATCCTTTGGCTGTTCAGTCGCTTCATACGACATCGCCAACCCCGCCCACCAGATGGCGGCGCCCGGCGTGATTCGCAACGCCGCCTGGAATTGCTCTATCGCCGGCCGGTGCTGGCCTAGCCGCTGCTGTAGCGCCGCTACAAATGCGTGATATTCGGCATTGTCCGATTCGGTGGCACTCCGCGGCCGCAACAGCGCAAGTGCGCCGGCGACATCACCACGATCAACCATGAGGCGCGCAAGCAGCATGGCGAAGCGACCGTTGTCCGGATTGATGCGCAACGCCTCCTGCAGCGCGGCCTCGGCCTCTGCGACATGCTTCGATTCGATCAGCAGTGCCACCATTGTCTGGCGCGCCGCCTCATGTGCCGGATCAATTTGCAGGGCGGTTCGGAATGCCTCCATGCCCTCCGCCATGCGTCCCTGGTTGACCAATGCCACCGCGCGCCGCAACTCCAGCTCGGCGCGTTCACGCGGCGAAACACTTTCGCGCCGTTCAATCTTGCCGGGTGAAATCGGCCGCGCGCCCAACGCCGGTTCCGGCTTTGGCGGTGTGGGCGGCGCAAGCGCGGCGACATTAGCCGGCACGTCGCGTTTGGCCTCCGCAGCGGCCTTGCCGATGCTTTTGGCCGGGGCCTCCGCCCTTGCCGCTACCGGCTTGACGGACGGGCGCAGCGGCGGTGCGGCAAGTTCGGTGGTCAGCTTGAGCATGTCCGGCTTGGGCACCCCGGGTTTGGCAGGCTCGACCCGTTCCACCGCTGGCGCCGGCGCAGCCGCAGTCAAAGGCGGGGGTGCAAGCTGCGCGGCTGGCACAGCAGGGGCAACAGGCGCGATAGGCGCAGCAGGACCAGCCACCGGCGCCGGCACCGCGGCGGGCGCGGGCGTTGCTGCCTCGTTGGCTGCAACGCGCGTCTTCGACCGTAACTCGTAGGCGATCAGCGCCACCAGGGGATGCGGCGTAAGCTGGTAAATGAGCCAGACAATCCAGCCCACGACGATGACCATGATGCCGCCCAGGGCGCGCCAGAAGGCTTCACCAAAGTCCCGGCGCGTTTTGGCCACGACCGGCTTGACCGCCTGCGGCACCGCCTCCGGTGCCGTCCCCGGCTTGGCCAGGGGGGTTGCCGCCTGGCGCCCGTCAAGGTCGCGCAACATTTTGTTGATGATGCTCATTTGATCAGCATCGCCCCGGTGCCGCTGAACGCAAGGCACAGCAATGCGAACCAGACCCAGGCATTGCGCACCCGGTAACTGGCCGGGGTATCGTCAACCGCCGCGCGTATCTCCCGCCAGCCGACCCTGCGCGTGCCCTGGCCGTAGGCAATCATCAGGCTCTTGTGCGCAAGGATGTTAACCAGGCGCGGAACACCGCGGCTCGCCTTGTGGATGATGCGCGCGGCATGCGCCGTGAACACCGGGTCCTGGCGGTAACCGGCAACCCACATGCGGTGCGCAAGGTACTGCCCGACCTCGGTCGGCGTCAATGTCGCCAGCTGGTGCTGGAAGGTAATGCGCTGGCGGATCTGCCGCACCGCCGGCGCCGCCAGCCGTTCGTCCAGCTCGGGCTGGCCGAACAGTATCACCTGCAGCAGCTTGCGCTTTTCCGTCTCAAGGTTGGTAAGAAGACGCAGCGTCTCGATGGTTTCAAGGGGCATCGCCTGCGCTTCATCCAGGCACAGCACGACGTGGCGCTTGTGCCGGGCAAAATTGAGCAGCGCGTGGTTGATCGCGCGAAAGAGCCGGTGCTGGTCGAACGAATCATCGACGCTGATACCCAGTTCCTCGGCCAGCGCCATCAGCAGTGTCTTTGGCTCAAGATACGGATTCGGAATGTAAGCGGTGACCCAGCTCTCGTCCAGTGAGGCAAGGAAAGTGCGGCACAGCAGCGTCTTGCCGGTACCCACCTCGCCGGTGAGCTTGATGAAACCCTCGCCGCTCTTCACCGCGACAAGAAGCGTATTCAACGCCTCCTGGCTGCTCGCGCCGGCGTAAAAAAAGCTCGTGTCAGGTGTGATGCTGAACGGCGCCTCGCGCAACTGGAAGTGGTCGAGATAAATCACTATCGTTTCTCACTGCCGGTGAACAGGCTGTCGCCCATGATGCGGTCACGCGTCTCGCGCAAATCGCGTATCAAGTCCTCGTCGCTCTTGATCACCGTCGGCTTGATCAGGATTATCAATTCCTTTTTCACCATGACGCTGGCGTTGCTGCTGAACAAGGCCCCGAGGAAGGGCGAATCCTGCGCCCCGGGCAGGCCGGAGTTGTTGGCCGCGACATCGACCTTCATCAGGCCGCCGATGGCGACGATGTTGCTGTCGCCGACCTTCACAATGCTGTCGGTTTCGCTGACCGTGCTGCGCGCGAGTGGCAGGGTGACCGCTCCGCCGAAGGTCGTGCCCAGGTTGATCTGCCGGTTGTCCTGCTGCACATTGCTCACCGACGGGTGGATGTGCAGGATGATGTTCGAGTCCTCGTCGATCTGCGGCGTGATATCGAGCGCGACCCCGGAAAAGAACGGCCGCAGCGTGAGCGTGGGAAAGGTATTGGTGCCCGAATTCGTGGTCGTGTTGCCCGCGACACTGGTGGTGCCGCCGGAGATGTTGGTCAGGTAAAATTCGTCGGTGCCAACCTTGAGCACGGCTTTCTGGTTGTTGATGGTCGCGATACGCGGGCTCGAGAGCACCTGCACCGTGCCCTGCGATTCGAGGAATTGCAGCATTGCGGCGAAGTTCTGCGTCTGGAACGCAAGGCCCAGCAGCGCGCCGCCGGGCGTCCCGCCAAGCAGCGCCCCGGTCACCCCCGCAGTGGCCAGCGTCGCCGGGTTTGGCCCCTGGGTGAGCGTACCGGGGGCAAGGAAGTTACCGGAGGTGGTCGACTGCGCACCGGTGGCACCCAGTGTGGTGTTCGGCCCTATCATCCCGATGGCAGACCGCCCGGTATTGTTGAACAAGGCCCAGTTCACGCCGGCCTGGAACTGGTTGCTGAGCGTGACCTCGATGATTTTGGCCTCGAGCATGACCTGGCGTTCCACGGTGGCGCGAATGGCCTTCAAATAGGCATCAACGCTGCGCAGTTCCGCCGGCATCGCCCGCACCACCACCACACCGGCCTGGGGATTGACCACCACGCGCCGCCCCTGGTCCGGGACGACAATCGTACTAAGGGTGCGGCGCAACTCCTCCCAGAAATCGCTGAGGGTGTGGGTCTGGACGCGGGCCGCATCATCGACGATGGCCGACAGTCCCGCCGTCGTTCCCGCGCCCGCCCC
>Ga0194049_1000354_pt1 | contig 15999 bp, 19 predicted proteins | sample JunL2225m_MetaG_FD_148665 | JGI IMG/M metagenome (GOLD analysis project Ga0194049, IMG submission 148665) | Anoxic zone freshwater microbial communities from boreal shield lake in IISD Experimental Lakes Area, Ontario, Canada - Jun2016-L224-25m | ecosystem: Environmental > Aquatic > Freshwater >... | reverse complement strand
ACCGGATCACACTCGATCGTGACGGACAAGTACCAGCGTCCGTCCTTGTGTTGCACTTCAGCGGTCTTTATGGCACCGGCCGTTCTGGCCTGTCCACGTAATTTAATCATGCCAACACCAGAAAGACGGACCTGTCCGTGTTTCATGCGCTTACCCTCGCCGGGCAACACCCTAAAGCCGTCACCGTGCGTTTTATATCCCCATCCAGCATAACGATCCAATGATTTAAAACGCGGAAAGCCCGGCGTCTCGCCAGCCTTGACGCGTCTAAAGAAGGCGTCATACGCGAGATCAATCCGTTTTAATGTAACTTGCAGAGATTGCGCATTAACGGCATTAAGGGCGTCGCACGATTTGCGCCAGGCCGTTAAGTGCTTGCACTGAACTTGAAAGTCTGGCGACCTGCCGGTCTCTTCGTAAGTCCGAATGCGTTCTTCCAGCGCCGTGTTGTACACGCGCTGGTGTAACCCGAGCAATTCCTGCAAGCGCTCAATTTGAGCGACGCCCGGATACATTCGATAAGTTACTTTACGATTTTGCATTTCTGCATTATGCTCTTAGTTATTATGAAAAAACAAGAGCTATCTACTTTATTCAATTGCACTTTTAATCTTAATTACCACTTAGTTATGGTGACTAAATATCGGCGCAAGTGCATTACCGCGCCCATACTGGAACGGCTAAAAGTGATATGCACAGAATTAACAGAAAAATGGGACTGTGAATTGCTGGAATTTAATGGCGAGGCTGATCACGTCCATTTGCTGCTGTCGCTCAATCCTAAAGTCGCGCCATCAGTATTCGTTAATAATCTAAAAACGGTAAGCAGCCGATTAATCCGCAAAGATTTTAAGGAAGATCTATCCAAGGTTTATTACAAAAAACCGGTATTTTGGAGTCGCAGTTATTGCGTAATGACGTGTGGCGGTGCGCCACTGTCGGTGATTAAACAGTATATCGAGCAGCAGGAAATGCCTATCTAAAGGCATGGACACTAACGTGTCCGCGTCCTTTCACCCCCACCCAAGCGCAGAGCTGGCGTGGAACTCGCTATGGGTGGAGCACTTGGGCGTAAATCGGGTAGATGCTCTCTCCTTGCAAGCGGAAGTGATAGAGCTGCTCCCCGGCATAGAGCCTGAGTTGCGGGTTGCCAATAACCAACCTGTGTTGGGTACACTACTAGCAGCACTTAAAATATCCGAAATTGATTACCTCATTACGGGCGATAAAGATTTGTTGGCAATGAGCGAACGAATCCAATAATAAACCCCACCCAGTTCTGGGCAAGTCATGCAGAACTATGAACTAAGACAGAAGTATTTATTCGATAAGATGGTTGCTGATGGCATAGTGAATTGCCTCAGCATTGGTCTTGAGGTTCATTTTTTCTAGCAGACGCGCACGATAAACGCTGACAGTCTTGGCACTGAGCGACATGATTTTTGCCATTTCACTGAGCTTTTTGCCTGATGCCATCAAACATAGTGTTTGATATTCACGATCTGAAAGGGCTTGGTGGCGAAGTTCTTGATAACCCTGTGAGAGGCCGTTAGCAAGCTGCTCCGCTAGTTCGCCGCTAATATATTTTTTACCACTAGCAACCGTTTTAATAGCGATAACCAACTGTGATGGCGCGCTTTGTTTATTGAGATAACCGGCAGCGCCGGCTTTCATAGAGCGCACAGCATATTGATCTTCCGCGTGCATGCTTAGCATCAATACGGGTACATCGGGGCTATTTAGTTTGAGCTGCTTTAGTACATCAATGCCGTTTTTATCTGGCAGACTAATGTCGAGCAAGATCATATCGAAAGGTGTTTTTTGCGCCATTTGAATGGCTTGTGCACCAGTTTCCGCCTCCCCCGTGACCCGCATGTCAGGTGTGTCATCCAGAATCTGCTTCAATCCTTTACGAATGAGTGCGTGATCATCGGCTATCAGCACATTTATCATCGTCAAATTTCCTTAAGCAATTAGTGGTTAGAACAAAGGTTGTTGAGGCAGTGTATCACTAGGGGCGGATTCAACGGGAATATGGGGCACAGTGACTGACACGGTTGTGCCTTGTCCCGGCGCACTGGTAAAACTGACTTCACCGCCAAAGTGCGAGACTCGCTCCTGAATGCCGCGCAAGCCGAAAGAGCGCGGTTTCATGCGAGCATCGTGACTGAAGCCTTTGCCGTTGTCGCTGATAGTGAGTTCGATATTTTTCGGACTGTTTTGAATCAAGATTCTCACTTCAGTTGCCTGCGCATGCTTCATGATGTTGGTGAGCGATTCTTGAAAAATACGAAATATGGCAATAGAAACATCGGGATGTAAATCAAGTTCCATCTCTTCATCGTTATGTGTCAGTAAGCACTTAATGCCAGTGCGCTGCTCAAATTCACAGGCTTCCATTTCAATGGCAGCCACAATGCCAAAGCTATCCAAGTAGCCGGGACGCAAGCTGTGCGCCAAATTACGTGCCGCAGTCATGGCTTTATCCACCAAATTTTCAATGGTGGTGGCTTTGTCAGTGAGCACTTTTTTGGTCTTTGGCAGACGTTCTTTCATCCACGCCAAATCCATTTTAATGGCAGTTAGTAGGCCGCCAATTTCATCATGGACTTCACGAGCAATGCGAAGGCGCTCTTGCTCTTTGGCATCTTGAATGTGTGAAGAAAATTCGCGTAACTGCTGTTGCGAGCGGACCAGTTCGAGTTCGTCTAGCTTGGTCTGAGTGACATTGACTACCAGCCCCTCCCATTCCACTTTGCAATCTTCGCGGGTTTGCGGCGAAGAGCCTAGGGTGAGCCACTTAAGTTCTCCATTTGCTAGCGTAACTCTGCCTTCCCAGCTCCAGAAAGAAAGATTTTGTGCAGAGTTCAGCATGCTTTGGGTGAAAGCAGCGCTATCTTCGGGATGGATTAATTTTAAAAATAGATTGATGTCGGCAGACAGCTGTTCCGGCTTGATGCCTAGTAGCGCATCACTACCATCACCGATATAAGAGAATGAAAAATGGTTATCGCGTTCAAGCACCAACTGAAATGCCATGCACGGCAAGTTGGCAATGAAGTTATCTAGACGAAGTGGTTTCGGCGGAGTGTCGGTCACGATCAATCGTTATTGTTGCTACTGTCGTCAACTCATTAATTTGTATGGGTCGAGATTACTACAGACCGACTACTTTGGGCAAATGAATGAAATCTCCCGACACTATGCGCGTAAAAGCGTTGTAATGGGGCTTGTTTTTGGGTCAACGACCAGAGTACAGGAGTGTTACACCATCACGACTTAACACGGTCTCACCAAGCGCAGAATACGCAGTTAAGAAAATTGAGTTACCAAAGTTACGCTGGGTCATGATCGTTCGGCGATATTTGATGCAGTAGAGTATATTATCGCAAGATATTTTTAGAGCATACTGAACGCCAATTTTAACGACATTGATCATAAGCGCGGCAAACCTCGCCAAGGCACTGGCGTTACAGCAGGCGAATCATGCGGACGGTGGTAAATACATCGGCTATGTCGCGATGGCAAAGCTACTCACCGGCTGGCGCAACAGCCATGAAACAGCTTGGCTTAAAGATGCGCCGGTTCACCCGCTGCAGCACTCGCTTAAAGACCTTGAACGCGCATATCGCAACTTCTTCGAGAAACACGCCGACTTCCCACGTTTTAAGAAAAAATGGCAATCTGACAGCTTCCTGCCTTTAGGCATGGGGAGGTTTAGTATCCCAGTCTCGAAGCCGAAGACATTCGGGCGTGTTTGCGCTTCGCCACGAATGTCATAGGGCGGCGTTATGACATGGCGATGGTCGCCTGATGCCAAAATTCCTGATTGACGCAAATTTGCCATATCGTTTTGTATTGTGGCAGGGGAGAATTTTTCGCATGTTTTTGATATAGGGGATGATTTACCGGATTCCGCCATCTGGAAATATGCGACGCAGAGCGATCTCATTATCGTCAGCAAGGACGCCGATTTTTCCGACCGGATCATGCTCTCCGAACCACCGCCTCGGGTGGTTCATTTGCGCATCGGCAACATGCGTATGCGCGACCTGTTTGCATTTTTGCACCGTGTCTGGCCGCAAGTCGTCGAACTCAGCGCTAGCCATAAACTTAATATTGTGCGCGAATCTCTGATCGAATGTATTTCCTGATTTAGGTAATGTGCGGCTAAGAAAATTGAGTTACTTGACCCGTATGGGAATATCTGAGTTCTAGGCCGTCTGGTAGAATGCACCAATGCCAAATCAATTAACCTCCCCAACGGCGGATATCTCCGCAGAAATTAAACCTAAACTTCAGCTACTTTATGCGGTCCGACGTTATGGCTCAGTCGGAGGCATGGAGCGCTATGTCTGGGAATTAACTCATCAACTTCAGCTGTTTGGACATGAGGTGACGGTGTTGTGCGAGCGTTGTTATGCCCTTCCGGCGGAGGGAATAACTGTCTGTGAGCTTGGAGAAGTGGCGCCACGTCCGCGTTGGTTATCTGCCATGCGATTTTGTCGTCGTGTCGAAGGTTGGCTGCGGGCTAATCCAAATGAAAAACGATTAATTCATAGCCATGAGCGCATCCGCTCCCATCACATAACGACTTTTCATGGTTCCGCTTTTGCCACAGTGCTCGAAAAACCTTGGTGGCGTTTGATCTCTTTGCGTGTGTTGATGTGGCTATATTTAGAGAAACGTGAATTAAGCAAAGCGCAGTTCATCGTACCTAATTCAGAGTTCACCAAACAGCAGTTGGCCCACTACTATCCAAAATTAGCGGAAAAATTAACCCAACCTATTGTGCCGGGCGTTACGCCACTTTCCTTGCGGAAGTCACGTGTTATTAGTAAAAAAGGCGGAGTGGTAGGGTTCGTGGGCGTAGAGTGGAAGCGTAAAGGTTTACCTCTCGCCGTCGCTGCATTTAAAAAACTCAGATTGTCACGCCCTAAGGTAAAGATCGTTGTGGTCGGCCCCGTCGCTGAAACTGTTCTGCATTTATTTTCTGATTTGCATGGCGCTTATGTACTGAAGGAGTGGTGCAATCAAGTTGATTTTGCCGAATTTGATGTGCTAATTCATCCGGCGCAAGCGGAACCTTATGGCATGGTGATCACCGAGGCGATGGCGGCTAAGGTGCCAGTTGTGGTTTCTAATGTTTGTGGCGCGTCCGTCGAAGTGTTGCACAAAGCGGGTGAAGTGCTGCCGACTGACGCCTCAATTGATGAGTGGGCGAAGGCGCTTGAAAGACAATTAATTCGAACTAATCCAGTACCTCAGTTTAAGCGCAGTTGGCATGAGGTGGCACTGGACTATGAGAAGGTGTTCTTGGGGTGCAAGCAAAGTGGCGTGGTCTGATTGTCAAACTGGAAGGTTTCACCGGGTGAGAAGGTGATGGAATAGATAACTTTTATCGGGCGAGCGAGTAGCATTCTTGCGCATACGCTTACTCTAATGTTATTGAAAAGGCTGGTAGGCAGTGAACCGATCTTTTGTTCTAACTGATGTAAAAATACCTCTGGCGCGCAATTTTGTGATGAAGTCTCCCACCGCTATAGCCCCAAGGGTCTTGTAGCGGGGGTTTCCAAGGTCAACGACCAGAGCGCAGGAGCGTTACCGCTACCGCGGCTTACCACGATCTCACAAGGCGTAGATTGTGCTTCCACAACCAGTTCGGAGCTTACGGCACCTACTTTTTTTCTTGTAATACCACACCGTTTCTTTCTCTTTTCGACATACTCACCGCTGAGCAAAAGATTAACGCCACGCTTGGCGATGACCTTTGCCGCATTATGGTCTGCATGATCGGTATGCCCGCAACTTTGGCAGATAAATTCGGCTTGATATTTCCGATTATCTGAATGAGTAAATCCACAATGTGAGAGTACAAACCCGGCTCAGTCACGCCGGAATGGTTGCGTGAATTGGCAAAGCTATCCGCATTTGAAGAAGGTCCAAAGCTTGCCAGGGAATATCTGGCACGCATTGGCATCACGCTCGTCATCGAAAGTCACTTTAAGCGTACTTTCCTTGACGGTGCAGCAATGTTGGATAACGGCCGCCCCATCGTGGCGCTGACCCTTCGTCATGACCGAATCGATAATTTTTGGTTTGCATTGCTTGGGGAGCTAGCCCACGTGGCCAAGCACCTCTCAGATGCGAACCCAGTCTTTATTGATGATTTGGATCGCCCAAACCCTGAACACATCGAAAGCGAAGCCGATGAAATGGCGCAAGAAGCGCTGATTCCAAAAAATCGGTGGGATGCAGACAAGGTTAAGGAAACCCTGCTGTCTAAAGATGCAATTGCATTTGCAGATGAAATCGGCGTACATCCCGCAATCGTCGCTGGCCGCCTCCGTCACGAAACAAAAAACTTCCGTCTGCTGTCCCATTTGATTGGATGGACTGGGCAGGTCAGTCAGCACTTCGTTCAATAGTTTTCCAGATGTTTCTTCCCAAAAGAGGAAATCAGCTAATGCCTTACAGGGCGAGCGCACGTGCGGCAACAATAAGTTGGCCGGTTTTTGTCTCGGCTGCGGCAACAGGTATTTTCAGTTCAATTGCGCGCTTAGGTGTCGACAGGCTATCGGCAAGTCGGCGAGCCCACCAATTCCAGTGACATTTTTAGCCTACTGTTCAATCCCATAATTTGCAATCGAACCGCAAGCTATTGCGGCCTCACCGATCTCTATATGGCTCCCCCACAAATGAAAGGTTGCGAAACTGTCAATCAAATTGTAAACTAACCTCGCTTACTTGGAGACAATCAAAAAAATGGGAACCCCGCTTAAGAACCCGCCTGTGTACCTTACCTTAGCTCAGGTGAGGTTCAACCCAATCTTGAAGCTAGCTGATTTCTTGCCCGGCATTCAGGAGAATTTCCGCCACGCTGGTTATACTGATTTTGAAAGCAAGAACCTGATTTCTATTCAGGTAACCATGCAGGATGGTCAGCCGACGCCAACTCCTATTCAGCAAGAAAGGTTCCAGTTTGGCAACGCCGAGAAAACGCACATGTTCATTCTCGATGGTCAAAGCCTCACGCTCCAGTCTACCAACTACGGGCAGTTCGAAACCTTTTCCGCATGTTTTTTAAAGGGGCTGAACATCGTCAATGATATCGTGAAGCTTGCTTTCACTGAGCGGGTCGGTCTGCGTTATCTCGACCGCGTAATGCCACAAGACGGGGAAACGATTGAGCAATATCTCGTTGAACAGGTACACGGCTTGACCTCACGCCTTAGTGGCAAGCCTCTCTATTCTTATACAGAAGCAATGAATGAGATCGAAAATATCAAACTATTGAGTCGGGTGGCAATACAAGATGGGCCGCTTGCATTTCCTCCTGACTTGCAACCTGGAAACATGCGCGTCACGGAGAGATTCTTGTCCCATACAGGTAAAAGTGCCATTCTCGATAATGATGGCTTCGTCGAAGGAAGAGAGGCGTTTTCTGCAAAAGCGGTGGCCGATCACCTCGACGCCATCCACAAGGTCATCGGAGCCGCGTTTAAGACTACAGCGACACCCTATGCATTTTCTGCTTGGGATAAGTGATCATGCTCGCATCTTTTTCTCCAGCTGACAATGTCGCTGCTTATGCTCATTACAAACCCATTCAGGCAATTTATGGATCCCCCTCCGCCTCTGATCGCAGCCCGCTTCCTTGTTTCGGAGGTGCAGGAACCGGAGGTGTAGAGGGTGTACGCTTTGTCCTATCACGTCAAGGTTACCGTCCCTACACGGTGGTGGAAGTTGTAGTCGCAGCGCCACATTCCAGTTATGCGCCCTATGCTAATCTGATGGAAGAAGTAAAAACTGGCTTCGGTCGCACCATGTCTCATCTTCCAGCTGTGTTTGGCGTTTCGCGCCAAACACTCTATAACTGGCTTGCTGGCGAGCTTCCAAAGCAACAGCACCAAAATAAACTCGTGCAATTGGCTGCCGCCGCTCGCGTCTTTGTCGAGATGTGCTACAAACCGACACATCAAGCACTTCATCGCACGGTAGCCCAAAACAAGTCATTCGTGGAACTACTCGGCGATGGTGCCGATGGAAAAGAAACCGCTCAGCGACTCGTTCGAATCGTAAAACGTGGCATCGCTTCTCAAGAAAAGCTTGATGCTTTGCTTGGTGACAGAACACCTCCACGTCTTAATATCTCAGACATGGGACGCCCGTCACTTGCTGAAGATGTTTGACTGCCATGAATGACATGACAGCGATCTGGAATCGAGATACTCCTTGGCGTCAAGGACATGTGCTTCCACCGGAAGCTATCCAAGCGTTGGGACTCTCTCACCAGAACATCCCAGATTCCACATGCGGGGTCGTCATCAGCCACGACTGCGATCTGGCCAACAATGATCTCCAGAGCGAGCCCAGCGTAGAGATCATCGTCGGATGCTACCTCACGAAAGGGGATGGCAATTACTTCTGGGCGAAAGCCCCTCGAACCTTACATCTGGAAGCACTGCACGGCGGGATCCCTGTCGTCGTTGAATTGATCGCGACGGCCAAGCACTTCATTCCAAAGCAGGCACTCGCAGCGTTCATTCCCGATACCACGCATTCGTTCTCTGGAAAATCGCTTTCCGCCCTTCGCTCATGGCTGGCGGTTCGCTACAACCGAGCGGCGTTCCCCGATCCTTTTGTGCACCGACTATCTCAATTCAAGGTGGACAAGGGGCTCGCCAAACTCATCGAACCCATCGGGCAACTTTTATCTGCCGTCTATTTCGATGTGGATGGTGGAAAGGAAATTGATCACTCCGACGGCAGTCCCTACGAATTGAAGATCGTTCTTGCCTATCCCCCAGGGGACAATCCGGATCAGACCACCGACAAAGTGGAAAACCTCGAAGTGTTGATCGATGCGCTTTTCTCGGAAAAGCACTTCGACACAACGACCGAAAAATGGAATGGGATTGACTTGAAGTTCTGCATGTCGATCTCCGAGGATGACCTGACTATGAGCAAGGCCAGACTGCTCACCCAATGGCGACTTGAATACATGACCCTGAAAGCTGACGAAAAACAGGCCGCTGCATTGTGAAGGATGCTGCGCGGGGGTTAAATTCTACCTCAATCGCTCACGATAGAATCTTGTTCAGGTGGTCGAGTTTGAGGCCTTGCTACATTTGTGGCAAATTGCCGCAACACTTGCAAAATGAACATTGATTACGGAGAACAGCATGGCGAATTCGACATCCATTCGTATCGAACAAACGCTGTACGATCAGGCGCGCACGGAAGCCCTGGTTGAACATCGCACCATTGCCGCTCAAGTTGAGTATTGGGCTAAGGTGGGGCGTGCAGCACTGGACAATCCGGACTTGTCGGCTAGTTTTATCGCTGAATCACTCGCTTCCCTAGCAGAGCCTCGAAGTGACGCGACGGCTTTTGTGCCTCGTTCTCAACGTGGATGAGTTGCTCACTTAAACAGACTAGACGATTTGCGCGTACCACTAAAAAATTACACGACAACATAGTTGCAGATAATCCGGTGATTGAGGAACAAAAGAAAGGCGACTTGTCTGATTTGTTTGTGTATAAATTTCGGAGTCAGAACCAACTTTATCTGCTTGGCTACACGCTCGATGAAGAAGTAAAACTGGTTTATCTTGCAACGGTTGGGCCGCATGAGAACTTCTATCGCGACCTTAAATATTCATAGTGTCGACGGGTTCAGGCTTGCCAACTGAATCCATGCGTTGCGAGGCAGGTGACGGAGGCTATCAATCATGAGGTTGACCAGATGCGCGACAAGTCCCGCCGTTCAGGGCGGGGCAGGATACCGCGGATGCCGCAGGCATCCTTGCCTTTAGTTGTTTCCTAGATTGGCGTTTGCTGTTGTTCGATATAAGTACGTGCAAAGTAAATATGGACACTGCGCGCAAGCCTTATAATTAGAGCGTTTTCATTGTATATATGCATTGTCTGTTCGCCATTATTTTTACAGAACACAGAGCAGTAAAGAATCGAACGTGGGTAATTGTATGCCGAATACAGGTGGTTTTACTCAAGGCGCCACACGTAGAATGGCTAGAAAGCCCTCGCTGCATGGGGAAACGCTAGAAATAAAAAAGGTTAACCGAGAACGGTTGACCATAAATTTTGGTGGTGGAGTCACCACCTAATTCAAAAAGTGATTTCAATATACCGAGGAAACCAGCGCAAATGGTAAGCGCGTCAGCGGTATCAATAAATTACTCAGCTTTTTTATCAATAGCAGCAAGCGGATTTTTAATTCGATTGCGCGACTGGGAATCGAACCGTAGCTCTGAAATTTCATCTCGCACGGTGGTCGGCAAGGATGCGAGCTTCCCCTTTGCCAGTCTGCTTTAATAACGTCAAGATATTTAACTCATGGTTAAAAACAGCCGCATTATTGAATTATTATTACTTGCAAAAAACAATATCTGCTCGTAGTATTGCACCATGAGTTCAAATTCGCGTCATTCCTTAATCAAGAGCCTTCAGGTATCCGCTCCGCGTGGGCGGCCGATGGACTTGGCCATGTTGGATGCACAAGGGGTGTCCGCCTTCTTGGCAGCGAAGCACGCACGCAGCGGTTGGTTAAAACGACTCGAGCAAGGCGTGTACGCGTTTGCAGGAGATACGCTGAATCGTGATCAATGCCTGCTATTTTTGCAGGCCCAGATATCTGGCCTGCATGTTGCAGGAAAAACTGCTCTGGCATGGCAAGGGGTTCGGCACAATCTATCACTCCGCGAGCACTTAGTGTTGTGGGGTAATAGTAAGCGCGCGAAGCTGCCACCATGGTTCGTGGAACAATTTCCAGCCAGCTATCGCTCCACTACACTTTTTGCATCGAACGCAACTTCGACTGGAATTGGCACACCGCCAGGATTGCTGGAAGGCGTTCGCGTTTCTGTGCCTGAACGCGCAGTGCTGGAAATGTTGTATGAGGTTGGAAAATCCCAAGACCTGGAGGAGGCCAAAAATCTATTCGAGAATTTGCGTGGCCTACGGTTTGAGGTCATGGGCGAGCTGCTATCGCAATGCACCAGCGTCAAAACTGTCCGATTGTTCTTACTCTGGGCGAAAGAAACCGAGGTATTGAATGTCGGCGCGCTGCGTGAAAAATATCAACTTCCCGTCGGCAGCTCATCCAGATGGATGGGGCGCATGGCTGACGGTACCTTATTGAGTTTGCCAAATGATTGATCAAGCCTATATCGACACCGTGCGACTCTTGCTGAGAGTTGTGCCGGACATCTTCAAGAATGAAATATTCGCAATGAAAGGTGGCACGGCGATCAATCTATTTGTGCAGGACATGCCACGCCTGTCCGTGGATGTTGATGTGGTCTATGTACCTCGAGAGCCGTCAAGAGAACAAGCACTTCGTGCGATTGCAGACGAAATCAATTTGATTCAGCAGCGGCTGGAAAAATTGGGCCTGTCGGTGCGCCTGACTAAACTTAATGCGGAGAGTGAAACCAAGCTATTCATTGAGGATGATCGCAGCCAAGTCAAAGTCGAAGTGAATGTAGTATTCCGTGGAACGATTTTTCCTGTGATCACCCGATCGCTGACTGCCAAAACAGCACAGATGTTCAGTACAACAGTTGAAGCACCAGTTTTAGTTGATGCCGAACTGTATGGAAGCAAAATTGTTGCAGCATTAGATCGGCAGCATCCTCGCGATCTGTTTGATGTGCTCAAGCTCTATGAACAAGGTGATCTGACGCCGGAAATTATGGAAGCCGTGGTGATCTATCTGGCGGGACATAACCGCCCAACACATGAAGTGCTTTTTGGAACCGATAAAGATATCGGCACAAGTTATGCGAACAGTTTCGTCGGTATGACTTTCGAAGAACCGCCAAGCCTTGAGATGCTGCTGGATGTTCGGACTCGCTTGCGCGCTGATGTGGTTCAGCGCCTGACAGAAAAACACCGAAACTTCTTGATCGGATTGGCCGTAGCGAATCCTGATTGGTCACTGCTTGACTGCGAACATGCGGAGAGCCTGTCCGGATTGCGCTGGAAGTTGCTCAACTTGAAGAAGTTCCAGAAGAGTCGTCCGTCAGACTTCGCAAAGCAGGCCGAAACGCTTAAAAACTTGCTGGGTAGATAGATTAGGGCAATAAAATAATTGATCTTCAGGGAAGCGGTTGGTTTCGATCGAGCACAAACGGCTCTTTCCCTGCCAGTCAGCAGCCCCTAATAATAGACTGCTATAGTTTTAGCTAACGTAAGGAGAAGAGGCTGCGCACTTTTTCTCAGTCCTGCTTGAGTGTAGTTACCCACCGCGCTTCTGATGGACTGTTGGCTACAATGCTGTTGAGCTACGACGCGGGTGTCCGAGATCCTAACAACGAGCTTGTCCATCTTTACGAAATTCGCGATGCTCTGTCCACCAAGTTTGGCGGCGAAAATAGTGTGCGAGCGGCTCTTACTATCACATCTGCACAGTGGTCTCGTCTCGGACAACTCTGCAATCATGAGCCATTGCGCCAAGGGCGCCACCGTGGTAAGTCAGGCGAAGCGATGAGAGATGCTAGCGAAGCCGAGTTAGCTGAGTCACGTAGCATAGCGCGCGCCATGATTGAGGCTTGGCGAATGGGCCTAGGAAGTCTAGCTCACTGCTCTTCAAATATTCACGGGCTAAGTTTGACATCATGCTCCTCGGGCAATCTCGGATAGAACATTTGACACTTGGATGCCCTCTCGAATGCATGATCCCCCCCACTCTACCTGCAAAACTCATCTTTTCGGCACACGTATAACTTATTGCCTAAAAAGGCGTTCTGCGTGTGCCAGTTGTAAGGTGTTCTCCACTATTTTTACAGAACACAGAGCAGTAAAGAATCGAACGGGGGTAATTGTACGCCGAACACAGGTGGTTTTACTCACGGCGTAGCACACGCAGAATGGCGCTAAAGCCCGCGCTGCTTGGGGAAACGCTAGAAATTAAAAAGGCCAACCGAGAACGGCTGACCTTAAATTTTGGTGGTGGAGTCACCACTTAATTCTAAAGGTGCTCTCATTATACTGAGGAAGCCAGCGAAAATGGTATCGCGTGTGGGGCACACGGAGTTATTCATCAATTCACAATAGGCATCAAGTACCTTCAACTGCCTTAAGTAACTGCCATCTCTGAGTTAGATAAATGGTCAACGAAAGTGTATCGCACATATCCTCTAATTTCAATTAGGGTTGCTTGTTCAACGGTTCTGACCAAAATGTCACTTCGCATCATCCTTATCTGATTTCGTTTCGCCAATTCACTCCGAGTAATTTTGGCATTCTTGTCATCAGGCTCGCTGACTTCGTTTTCAAATAAATGCGCTATTAAAATCTTCTTAAACTCATCTGGGTCGGCATTCTTTTCTGTAATCAGCATAACACCCAATATATACGGAGGTGGCATCTCTCTTAAACTTCCTTGCCACGGATCATCAACGTCTTGGTCTAGTTTCAGGTAGATGCCATACAAGCTGTCCTTGTGTTTTCTGAGTTTTTCTTCAAACACATCTGTAATTTTGGAAATCTGGATTGCATCATTAAATTTATCCGGAAGAGTAACTCGTGTGTAACTACGGCCTAGCCAGCCAGCAAAATTATCCAACCACTTTGTATCTTGCTCATTCTGCCCATCACGGATATTTAATGTTGGGGCAGTAAGTTTGGCTAATACTTCTCTTGGTAGCCAACGTCGATTCTGAATTTGCAGCTCAAGATGAATAGGTTGCTCATTATCAACTTGCGCATCCACGTGCAAAATACGTGGATGGTCACCTTGGGTTTTCCCTTTATGACATTCTAGAATTAATTTGGCCGGAGCTAATTCGAAATAGGGAACATTCTCAAAACTTGGATTGTAGAGATTGCATGTTTGTGAAGTGATCACCCAAAAATCAAAATGATTTTCTTGCGGAATATATTCGGCTAAGTCGCGGTATGAAATAACCGAGCCCTGCCACCAGCACTTATCAATTATTAGTTTGAGCAGTGCTTTTTCTCTATCAGGCGCGATCGCCGCTTCGTTCAAACCCAAAGAGGTGGGCTTCGCCATTCCGAGAAGGCGATTTAATTGAGCTACTAGTCGATGAAACCATACGGGAAGAAAGTTCATGAAGTTTTGATATGAGTGCAGATCGGACTTCTTCAGATTCTATACTGTCATCATTAAATATGGACCGAAATGATTTTCCTGAGAGCTCAATGCTCCAAACATTTTTTATTCTGCTGACATCAATTTCTTGCGATGTCTCATTAAGTACATCAGCTAGGATTTCTATGCGACTCATGGTCGATGGGCGCGGCTCAGCCCCCACGTACCAGTCATACACAGACTTCCGTGTTACGCCAAATAACTCTGCAAGTTGCGTAACTGACAATGCAAGTCGATCCTTGATTTGGTCTAGACGTACAGCAACAGGGACAGCAAAGTTCTCGTGGAGAGTGGCTGTATGATTGCTAGTCTGATTGGCATTAATGCGCTTGCCATTAACTAATATCAAAATCCTTCTATCTTGTTTTATTTCTATCTGTGTGCCGCCTGAAGCGTATTGATCACGTAGAGTTATGCCAGATTCTGGCCTTGCCTTTGAGGGGCATACCATTTCAATTCTGGCGCGAAGGTAAGATAGTCCACTCAAGGAATAGTCTGGTGCACAATTGAAGTCCATAGCAAGCACGATCAGACCTTACCTTTCCAGATATTAAATGCATGATCAGTGCACACATTTTCATGCCGGAAGAAAATGTTGGCCTTTTCATGCAAAGCTAACAATTGACGTAGTATGTTGCCTTTATCTTTTATGTGCTCAGGTTCCGAAAAAGTCTTGAGTGCATCAATGTCTAGCAACAAACTTTTTCCATTCAGTTTTTCAAATGTGAGTGGCTTTTGAGGGCCTTGGGCCATACTTAACAACTCGATGATATCTATAGGGAAAGCCAAATCTTCAGGATTGGTAATGCATCTGACCCGCAACTCAGTGTCTCCCTGCTCAAAATTCACCAAAGATGTTCCTCCGCGCACTTGGAGCCCTGCCAGCTTGGCAGGAAGCAATTTTTCAGAAATGTAATCTTGGAATGATTCTGATTCCTGAATATTGATTCGATCAATGTATCGCATCCCCATATTTGTCACATCAATAAAGCGCATGTGGAAAAAAAGAGCCCCCAGTGCTTTATCTAGGGTTTCTGAGAACTTGGAGTAGCGCGAGTATTTGCTTGAGAATACGAGTAGTTGCTCGGAAAGCAGATAAATTCCCAAGGTGCGATCCTTAGACAAGAGCATCCATGCTGAAATTACGGATTCTTGATTGTCCGGGCCGAACTGCTTTATTTGAACCTCATGAATGATTGGTGTGATTTCACGAAGACTGTCGTGAATCTCAGCAATTTTTTGAGACAGCAGCGGCCAAGGCGCAAATCGAACGGACGCCAATGTATAAATAAGGGGCGATTTATTGAGGATGCCAGTTCTATCCATGAATTTTTCAGGCTTTAAATTTACTTAGAGTTTGCAAACTATACACCAAACTAAACACGCCTTGTGCGCGTTATCTTCTATTTTTCATAGAGCAGAGGTTTCATTCATGATCTGGTGGCGTAATGAGCCGGAACCAATCCATGGAAAAACGCGCGCAAGCACGCCATGAATTCTTGCTTCAAGATCAGCCTCTGTGGGCAGCTGGGTCAGCTTATCAACATCCATAGTACCCACAAAATATGAGCATCAATCGGTTAGCTGGTTAGTTTTGCGGATTAAATTTTGAAGTCCAACACTTGAGGACTACTTGGTGTAGTGCAAGACCAAGAGTGATATCTGTCATGATCAGGCTCTCAACCCAATTATATTGATGCCGATTTTCTACACTACCAAAGTCGCCCTGATAACTCAGCTAAAGAGTTTATTGGCACGGCACTATGTGGGTATAAATGAGTAGGGGCACCGCGATGGGCACTCCATGAATGAACTGCCCTCTATGTTAGGTTTTGACGGTGTGCGGAGTATCTCGTTTTTTT
>Ga0194049_1000353_pt1 | contig 16000 bp, 13 predicted proteins | sample JunL2225m_MetaG_FD_148665 | JGI IMG/M metagenome (GOLD analysis project Ga0194049, IMG submission 148665) | Anoxic zone freshwater microbial communities from boreal shield lake in IISD Experimental Lakes Area, Ontario, Canada - Jun2016-L224-25m | ecosystem: Environmental > Aquatic > Freshwater >... | reverse complement strand
GAGGTGTCGCCCGGCCTCGTCGATCTCACCAAGGGCGTGCTGATTACCTCATACGACAAGGCCGATCTTGTTGAGCAGATCGATCTGCCGCCTGCGGTGAGTGACCCCATCGTGGCGGGTCTCAAACGTGTGATCACGGGCAAAGGCGTGCGGTACCCATCCAGCTTCTACCATGCCACTACCGGCGAGACGCTCTTCAAGAACTATCCCTACGACAAGCTGACCATCGTTGGTAAGACCGGCACGGCGCAAGGTTTTGCGAGTAAGCCATGGAACGACTCGTCCGCCTTCGCGGCGTTCAGCACCAATCCGTTCAAGCCCTACACGGTGGTGGCCTACCTCGAAAAGGCTGGCTATGGCAGCAAGGCTGCTGCGCCGGTAGTGAAGTGCGTTTTCGAGGCCTTGGCGGGAGCCATCAAACTGGATCCAGTGGTGCCCTCTGATCCGCTCGACATCACCTCAGCGCTGCCAGCGCTGCCCGAAGAACTGCGTTCAACAAACTGTCTACAAAATCCCCTCGATCCGGTTCGCGACTAGTGGCGTTCTCTGTACTGAATCGTCGGCCCGACTCGGGTCTGGGCAACGTGCGCTCAAGTCCCGGCGACCCGAGCCGCAACGTCGACTGGGTGTTGCTGGTCGCCCAGGCGGCGCTCACCGTCATTGGATGCTTCACGGTGTACTCGGCTTCGCGCACAAAGGTGTCGAACCCATATCTGTTCACCACTCGTCAGGTGGTGTTTGTCATTCTTTCTACGGGCGTGATGTTGCTGATTATGACGCTCGACTACTCGTGGCTTCGCGAGCGCGCTCGTGCGTTTTACGTGGCGAGCTTGGTCAGCCTGGGTTTGATCTTTGTGTTGGCCAAGGTGAGCAACGGCGCGCAGCTGAGCTTCAGCGTGGGGCCCATCAACATTCAGCCCAGCGAACTGGCCAAGGTGGCCGTGTTGCTTGCGCTGGCCGCGTTTCTCAGCGAAGACAGCAGTGATTCGGTGTCATACGAACGCTTCGTCGGCGGGCTTTGGCTGGGCGGCTTCCCCGTAGTGCTCATCATTTTGCAGCCAGATCTGGGGTCTGCCTCGGTATTCGTGGTGCTGATGATGGGCCTCTTGCTGGTCGCCGGCGCGCGCGCGAAGTACATCGCGATGATCACGCTGTTGGCCATCGGCACGGTTGCGGCTGCATTCGTTACTCGGTTCGTGAGCGGCTACCAGACGATTCGAATCCGGGCATGGATGAGCCCCAACTCGTCAGACAGTGCGTTGCAGAAGTACATCTTCCAGGGCCGCAACGCCCTGCGGGCTACGGCCACGGGCGGAATCACTGGTAAAGGTTGGTTGCTTGGGCCGATCACCAACGCCAAGAGCGACATCCCGGTGCAGTGGGCCGACTTTCCGTTTAGCGCTATCGCGGAACAATTCGGGTTGATTGGTTGTTCGGTACTCATTGGGTTGTTTGCTGTCGCTCTGTTTCGAATTTGGCGCATTGCGCATCTCTCGCGCGACACACTGGGCCTCTACATCTGCGCCGGGGTGTTCTCGATGCTGCTCTGGCAGATCTTTCAGAACATCGCGATGACCCTTGGGCTGATGCCCATTACGGGCCTGCCGATGCCGTTTATCTCCTATGGAGGCTCGGGAATGCTCGCCTATTTTTTGATGTTTGGGCTGGTGCAGAGCGTTCACATGCGCCGAATGCGCTGACGCAAAGGCTGTTCGCACTGCATGTTTAGGCATTGTTCACATGTACGACTTGTTCGAAATGTCGATACCGTTCAGCACCAATATCGTCGTGCCGCGGCCAAGGTCGCTCTACGGCGTAGTGTTGTCGACAACACATATCGCTCGCTCTGCGTCTCGCGCAGCGGGAAATAGCAAGGAATCCGGGCGAATGCTGCCCGTTTATGAGGTCGAAAGCGACGGCGCCGGTTGGGAAGAGTCCCACCTTGGGCAGCCGCTGCAAAGAGCTCACCGGGATGGTGAGCGCACACGGAGGGAATACGTCCATGGACGACATACGGGTCGAGAATCTCGACGAACCGGTACAGAAATCAGCTGAAACGGTCGCCGATGCGCCCGATTCAAGCCCCCAAGAAGTATCAGAAGGCGGAGTTGTCGACGAGACGGGCCAAGAGCCCACAGTTCGACCAGTTCGCAAACGTCGTCGCGGCTCGCGTGGCGGTCGTGGCCGATCGAAACCCGGCACCGGCCAAGGTGCCGCAGGCGATGCCGACGATGCTGACGACGACGACTTCGACGACGATGGCGACGACAGTGAGGTTTCTGAAAACGACAGCGACCTTCAGTCGGCAGCGTCGCCTGCTCTCGCAGCGCCCAAGGCTCAGCGTCAGCAAAACCCACCGCGGCCAAAGCCAGCCGGTCAGCAGCCCGGCGGACAGCCTCGTGCGCCGCAGCAACCGCGCCAGCCTCGCCCTGCAGCGGTAGCCGCCGACCCTAATCCCGAATTGCCAGAGCGCTCGTCCGAGGGCAAGCCCAGCGTCGAGGCCGCCGAGACGGCTCTCGTTCGGCGTCCACAGATTGGCGACACTCGGCCAGCGCCCCGGCCGGCAGCTGCCGCCACCGAAGCTGCCGCCGAAAGCACCACGCCAAGCAATGGTGCCAAGAAGAAGCGTCGTCGCACTCCCAAAGCCAAGGTCGCGTCGGCTGGCGGTAGCGGCTCAGCAGGTGGCTCTCGCGGCGCCCAACTCGATGCCGACTTGCTCGAAAAGCGACGTGGCCGCGAGCGCAACGGTCGCCCAGTGGGGCGCTATTTAATGTGCGTTCAGGTTCGAGACAACCTCACCCAGGTGGCAGTGCTCGAAGGACGCAACCTCGTTGAGCACTACGTGAGCCAGCCGGCCGACGATGTCAGCCAGATTCACGGCAACATCTACGTGGGCAAGGTGCAAAACGTGCTGCCTGGCATGGAAGCGGCCTTTGTCGACATCAGCACACCAAAGAACGCGGTGTTGTATCGCGGCGATGTGCAGTACGACCAAGAAGACATTGTCGAGCATGGCAAAGATGCCCGCATCGAGAACATCCTCAAGGCCAAGCAGCTCATCGTGTGCCAGGTCACCAAGAACCCCATTGGAGCCAAGGGTGCTCGTCTCACCCAAGAGGTGTCGTTGCCCGGTCGCTTCGTGGTGTTGATTCCCAACTCAAAGACCTATGGCATCTCGAAGCGTTTGCCAGACGATGTACGCAAGCGTTTGCGCAACATCCTCGACCGCGTGAAGCCTGCCGAGCATGGTCTCATCGTGCGTACCGCCGCTGAAAATGCTTCTGAGCACGAGCTTCGGGCCGACATGACCCGGCTGCTCGATCAGTGGAACATCATCGAGGCTAAGGCCAAAAAGGCTCAAGGCCCGGCGTTGCTCTACCGCGAACCAGAGCTTGCTGTACGTGTGATTCGTGAAGAGTTCAACGCCGAATATCGCGGTGTCATTATCGATGACCAGCGCTTGTTCGAAGATGTGCGTGATTACGTCACGGCGTTTAACCCCGAACTTGCCGACCGAGTCGAGTACTTCGACGCATCGCAAGAGGGCCTGCCCATCTACGAGAGGTTCCACCTTCACGAACAACTCCATAAGGCGCTCGACCGCAAGGTGTGGCTCCGCTCTGGTGGTTCGTTGATCATTGAGCACACTGAAGCGCTCACGGTCATCGACGTGAACACCGGCAAGAACGTGGGCACATCGAACTCGAATCTTGAGGCCACGGTGTTCCACAACAACCTCGAAGCCGCCGACGAAATTGCTCGGCAGCTACGGCTGCGCGACATCGGCGGCATCATCGTGATCGACTTCATCGACATGGAGATCCGCGAGAACCGTCGCAAGGTGCTCGATGCCTTCCGTGAGGCCTTGGCCCGCGATAAGACCCGTACGCAGGTGTTCGACATCTCTGAGCTCGGTCTTGTCGAGATGACCCGCAAACGCATCGGCGAAGGTCTGCTCACCAATTTCGCAGACCAGTGCCCGAACTGCGAAGGTCGTGGCGTACTCGTTGATGTGGCGCTTCTGCAGTAATCCCGGGCGAGCGCCAGCGAGCCATTTGAAATGACCCCAACATCCCGTTGGTGTAGTCACCCAACGACGATAGGATCTCACCCGTTATGTACGCAGTAATCGCAACCGGCGGTAAGCAGGAACGTGTCGCAGAAGGCCAGCAATTGCAGGTCGAGCTACTCGGGGCTGAAGACGGCGCCGACGTCTCCTTCACTCCTGTTCTGTTCGTCGATGGCGACTCAGTTTTGGCTACACCTGCTGAGCTGAAAGGTGTCACCGTTACGGGCCGGGTCATCGGCACCGCAAAGGGACCCAAGATCGACGGCTTCACCTACAAGCGCCGCACGAACCAGCGCAAGCGCTACGGTCACCGTCAAAAGTACACTGTCGTCGAAATCACATCGATCGCAAAGGGCTGAGCCATGTCAAAGACAAAAGGTGGCGGGTCTACCCGCAACGGTCGTGATTCCAACGCCCAGCGCCTCGGCGTGAAGGCATTTGGCGGATCCTCCATCACAGCCGGAACCATCTTGATCCGCCAGCGCGGCACTCGGTTCCATCCAGGCACCAACGTGGGCATTGGCAAGGACGACACCTTGTTCGCTCTCAAAGATGGCAACGTGCAGTTCGGCGAGCGCCGTGGCCGTCGTGTCATCAACGTGATTGTTCCTGAGTAACACTTCTCGTTACTGAGTTCTTTCTGACCCGGCCCCTGCGGCCGGGTTCAGTCGTTTTCGGGCCAGATTTCCTTGGTGAGTCGGGCCCGCTATTCGGCCATGCCCACGCCGCGGGGTAAACGGTCGGCACTCCAACCCAGCAGCATCATCGCTTGGCGGCAAGCAAAGCGATCGGTCATGCCACTCACGTAGCGAACTGCCGAGTGCAGCGCTTCGGCACTGCCGGCCTGAATACCAGCAACCGCAACAGCGCTGTGCTGATGGTCGATGTTGTGCTGGGTGTCGATGTCGGCGAGCAGGTTGGGTCTATCGGCGTAATGCTCGACCAATGCCTGAAGTAGGGCGATGACCGCCGTTGCTTGGGCCTGCGAGGCAGGGCGAAGGTACACGTGCTCATAGTTGAATTGGCGAAACTCGCTGAGGGCTGCGGCGTAGTCGTTGACCATGCCGATACGTCCGGTTTGTGCGGCGGCGTCGGTCATTGCATGCACGAACGCGCCGAGTTGACGCGAGCGAGTCGCGCCGCACCGGTCGCGAACCAGTGCGGGCAACATGTCGGGTGCCACGATTCCGGCGGCCACGGCATCTTCGAAGTCGTGACACACATAGGCAATGCGGTCGGCCCATGACACCACTTCGCCCTCGGGGGTTGCCGGGGCCGGCCGCGACCACGAGTGATTACGGACGCCATCGAGGGTCTCGGCGCACAGGTTGAGTGAGGTCAAGGTGACATCGGCACCCCACAGCGCATGGTCGTAGCCCCCGGGCACATACGGCGAGAGGGCGTCTTCACTGGCGTGGCCGCCCGGACCGTGACCGCAATCGTGTCCGAGCGCGATGGCCTCGGTGAGTGCCACATTCAGCCCGAGGGCCCGCGAGATCGACACGGCCACTTGGGCCACCTCGAGCGCGTGAGTGAGGCGTGTGCGCTGATGATCGTCGGGGAACACGAACACTTGGGTCTTGCCGGCGAGGCGACGAAACGACGATGCGTGCAAGATGCGGTCGCGGTCACGCTCGAAGCAGGTGCGGTACGTGTCGGGTTCTTCGTCGATGGCTCGGTCGCCGGCGCCACTGGCTCGGGTGGCAAGGCGCGCCATTGAGGTGTCTTGGGTTTCTTCGCTGTTGCGTCGATCGACGAGGTTGGTGCTGCCGGGTCCTGCCCACGAGTCGCTGGCGGCCAATTGGATGCCAGCGACTTGATGCCCAGACATCGTCGCGGCCCAGCGTTGCGCTCGTTCTTGCACCGACTCGTCCATAGCTCGCAGGATACGCGGTGCAATCAGCGACCACCGACTACCGCTGACAGATAGCCTGCATTTGCCCTATGAGTGGATTTGTCGACGAAGCCCAACTAAATGTCCGCGGAGGCGATGGTGGTGCTGGCTGTGTGTCGTTCCGTCGCGAAGGTCCAGAGGCCATGGGTGGACCCAACGGCGGCGATGGAGGCAAGGGCGGCGATGTCTGGCTTGTAGCCACCCGCAACGTTGCCTCGCTGCTTGCGTTTCGTGATCATCCCCACCGGCGCGCCAAGGATGGCGTGCACGGTAAGGGCAAGGATCAGCACGGCAAGCGCGGCGAGAGCATCGAGGTCATGGTGCCCGAGGGCACCATTGCGCGCGACATGTACACCGGCGAATTGCTGGCCGACCTTGTGCATCACGGCGACCGTTGGCTCGCTGCTGCCGGCGGCCGTGGCGGCCGCGGTAACGCCAAGTTCTGGTCAAACCGTCGTCGTGCCCCGAACTATGCCGAGCAGGGCGAACACGGTGTAGATCAGTGGCTCAAGCTCGACCTCAAACTGATGGCCGATGTGGCATTGGTGGGTTTCCCGAACGCTGGCAAGAGCACGCTCATCAGCAGCATCAGTGCGGCAAAGCCCAAGATCGCGGCGTATCCGTTTACCACGCTCGAACCGCACCTTGGCGTTGTCAGAGTCGACAGCGATACCGAGTTCATCGTGGCCGATATTCCTGGTCTCATCGAAGGCGCCAGCGAGGGGCGTGGCCTTGGCCATCAGTTCCTACGCCATATCGAACGTGCTCGGGTGTTGTGTGTGTTGGTCGACCTCGAGTCGGCCGACGGCGTGTCGCCAGCCGATCAGGAGCGCATCTTGTTGGGTGAGCTTGGCAACTACGAACCCGAACTTCTCGAGCGGCCTCGCCTTGTTGTGGGTACCAAGAACGATGTCGGCGCCGACACCCAATGGGATGGGCTTCGAATCAGCGCCATCACTACCGAGGGTTTGCGCGTGCTGGTGGGCAAGTTGGCCGAACTGGTTTCGAAGGTTCGCGAAGAGCAGCCCCAGCAAGAAGGCATTGTTATCATTCGTCCTGAGGTCGATGGTGCCGTTGTCGAACGCATCGACGAGAACCAGTTCCGTGTTCGCGGTCGCAACGTCGAGCGCGTTGTAGCGTTGAACGATGTGACCACACCAGAGGCGCTGAACTGGATCGACGAGCGTCTGAAGAAACTCGGCGTCGATCGACTCCTCAGTCGTGCCGGTGCGCAGGACGGAGACGTGGTGTGGATCGGTGAGTTCAGCTTCGAGTACGAGCCCGATCTGTAAATGCGGGTCGTAGCCAAAGTCGGGACGTCGTCACTCACTGATGCATCTGGTGTGATCCAGGTGCATGTGATCGCGTCGCTGTGTGATCAGTTGGCGGCACTTCGAGCGCAGGGCCACGAGGTCATCTTCGTGAGTTCGGGAGCTATTGCTGCGGGCGTGGCCGCGTTGGGTCTTACGTCGCGACCAGTCGACGTGTTGTCGTTGCAAGCCCTTGCCGCTGCTGGCCAGCCACGGCTGATGAAGGAGTACAACCAACAGTTCGAGCGCCACGGACTCGTGGCTGCGCAGGTGCTGTTGGTGCCGCACGATTTTGCCAACCGTCGTCAATATCTGCACGCCCGCGACACGCTGGTTCGTTTGCTCGAACTTGGGTGCATTCCCATCGTGAACGAGAACGACACGGTGGCCAGCGACGAGATTCGTTACGGCGACAACGATCGCATCGCGGCGCTTGTGGCCCACAACGTAAGCGCCGACGTGCTGGTGCTGCTTACCGATATGCCCGGTTTGTATACGGCCGATCCGCGCACGAACCCCGGCGCAACATTGATCAGCAATGTTGCCGCCGACGACCCATTGCTCTCGGTTACGGCTGGGGCAACAGGCACCAATCGTGGCAGCGGTGGCATGGCGTCAAAGTTGGGCGCGGCGCGACTCGCCAGCTGGTCGGGTGTGCGCGCGGTTATCGCCGAAGCGCTGCGCGCAAATGTCTTGGTCGATGCTGTTGCGGGGGTCTCCGTGGGTACCACATTCGAGCCCAGCGATCGCCGGTTGCCAGCACGCAAGCTGTGGATTGGCTTCGCTAGCCAAGTCGACGGTTCGGTCACTGTGGACACCGGTGCCGCCCGTGCGTTGGTCGAGCGCGGTACTTCGTTGCTTCCCGCCGGAGTCACCGCTGTCACCGGCGATTTCGACGAGGGCTCCACGATCGAAGTGCGCGATGCCGAAGGCATCGTGTTCGCTCGCGGCATGGCTGCCGTTTCGTCGGCAGTGGTGCGCGCCAATGCTGGGCGCAGCACTCGTGATCTCGCACCGCAGATTGCACACGAAGTGATTCATCGCGACGATCTGGTGCTGTTACCCCGCTGATTCGTGCGCGCAGCCCGATGTCTTGGCTGCCAGCGTTACGCCTCGGTGTTGCGGTGGCGCAGTAACCGATCGCTGACCAACGTGAGTTCGGGTGCCTTCAACACGACCAACATGGCCACGTACACGCCTGCGCCAATGATGGTGCCCAGCAGTGCGCGAGGTATTGCGCCGTCACCGGCATTGGCGCCTACGTGGCGGGCAAACCACCACACGACCTCACCCATAATCGCTGAGGCCAACAACATGCGCCCCATGCTTTCGTAAATGGGGCGCAGTTCGAACCCAGGCACCTTGTAGCTCAGCACCAAGAGCGCAAACGCGGCGCTGATCAAATATGCAATACCAAACGACAGCCCGAGGCCGAGGACTCCGTAGCGGCCAACAAGTATCCACGCGAGCACGATGTTGAGCGCGTTCTCGACGAGGTTGATGATGAATGGCGTGCGCGCGTCTTGGTGAGCGTAAAACCCACGCAGCACGAACAGATACACGCTGAACCCCACGAGGCCTACGGCGAATCCGCCGAGGGCCCGACTGGTGTTGAGCGCCTGCAACGCGTTGAGGCGGCCGTGTTGCAAGATGCCGCCGATGATTGAGCGGCGCAGAACAAACAGGCCGACGCCCGCAGGCAAGGTGAGTAGCGCCACCATGCGGATGCCGAGCGATGTGCGATCCATGAACGCGGCTTTGTCGCCGCGTGCCACAAACCGGGAGAGCTCGGGAACGAACGTGGTTGCAATCGAAACTGCTAATAACCCGTGGGGGAGTACGAAGAATGTAAAGGCAGCGGTATAGGCCGCCTGTTGGCCTTCGCCGGATCCGAGCGCGAGGTTCTTCACGACGACGATCGACACCTGGTTGGCTATCGCATAGCCAAGGGTCCAACCCGAAAGCTGCAGGAGTTTGCGTACTGCGGGATGGCGGAAGTTGGCGTTGAAGCGCAGCGGTACATGCGCCTTCTTCAGAGCGGGCAGCAAAGCGAAAGCCATCACTGCGATACCGGAGGTAGCGCCGAAGCCAAGCATCAGACGCAAGCCAGTGTTCGACAACACCTCACCGAGTTCGATGTCTTTGTGGCCGACCACGCCAGGAATGAGCAACAGGCTCACGATGATCACCAGATTCGAGAGCACCGGTGACCACGCAGCGGCAAAGAAGCGACGCCGCGCATTGAGTAGCGCAGCGCCCAGTGCCGACAAGCCGTAGAAGAAGATCTGGATCAAAAAGATGCGAGCCAATGACGAGCCGACGTCGCGGTATTGCGTGGCGTTGATGGTGCTCGGAGGATTGAACGAGAAGAGGTGAAAGATCAACGGCGCAGCAACAAACGCCAGCGCTGTGATTGCGGTGAGGGCCAACACTGCCACGGTTACTACGGCCGTGGTGGCGTCGTCGTCGTCTTGTTCGACGTGCTTGGTGAACAGTGGAACAAGGCTTGCCGAGAGCACGCCGCCGAGCAATAACTCGTAGATCGCGTTGGGGCTGTTGTTGGCTCCGTCGTATGCGTCGGCCAGCGCCGTTTGCCCGATGATGATGCTGAACACGACAATGCGAATCAACCCAGTTAGCCGGGACAATGCTGTGCCCAACGTGACCACGACGTTGGATCGCAACAGGCCTCGTCCCCCGAGTGCTTCGTTGTTCACCTGCGCATAGTACGGCTTTCGTCGCGAAGGTGTAACTCGATTGAGGTGCCGACGAGCCGTGCGGTTAGGGTGCGATGCGTATGGGAACACGCTTTGAATCTGTTCAGTCGGTACGCGAAGGGCTTCGCGCCGAGAATTACCTTGCTGATGAAGGGATCGCCGGTGTCGTCTTTCTGGCCGATCGCCTCGGCAAGCCAGTTCTCGTAGAGGGCCCCGCAGGCACCGGTAAGACCCAGCTGGCCAAGAGCGTCGCCGAGATGCTTGGCGCTCGATTGATCCGTTTGCAGTGCTACGAAGGCCTCGACGAGTCGAAGGCCCTCTACGAGTGGAACTACAAAAAGCAGTTGCTGCGCATTCAGGCTGACAAGAGCAGCGATTCGTGGAGCGATGTGCACAACGACATCTTCTCCGACGAGTTCTTGTTGACTCGCCCGTTGCTCGAGGCCATCACCGCCGATGATCCAGTGGTGTTGCTCATCGACGAAGTGGACCGTGTCGAGGTTGAGACCGAGGCGTTGTTGCTCGAAATCCTGTCCGAGTACCAGGTGAGCATCCCCGAGTTGGGCACCATCACCGCAAAGCAGATTCCGCTGGTGTTCCTCACGTCGAACAACACTCGCGAACTGTCCGAGGCACTCAAGCGTCGTTGCTTGTTCTTGCATGTCGACTACCCAGAGCTCGAGCGCGAAAAGCAGATCGTGATGACCCGCGTTCCTGAGGTCACCGAGAACATGGCCGATCAGATTGCGCGCATCGTGCGCAGCTTGCGCCAGCTCGATCTCAAGAAGGCGCCAAGCGTCAGCGAAACCATCGACTGGGCGCGCACGCTTGTGTTGCTCGGTGTGCAAAACATCGATGCGCAGTTGGCCAAAGAAACCTTGCACGTTCTGCTCAAGTACCAGACCGATATTGCCAAGGCCGCCAAAGAGTTGTCCGTCGAAGCCAACAAGTAGTCGGCGCGTACAAGGCCACCTCTGATGATTGATCTTCTCGCCGGCTTCGTTGTAGAGCTTCGCAATGCAGGCATACCTGTTTCGCTGACCGAGAACCTCGACGCGATGGAGGCCATCCAGCACATCCCGATCGAGGATCGAGACGCGTTTAAATACGCGCTCGGCGCCACGATGGTGAAGAACAACAGCCACTGGCGCGCGTTCGAAACCGTATTCGAGGTGTACTTCAGCCTGCGCGGACCCGAGTACAAACTCGTCGACGGCGACGAGAGCGAACTCGACGAGATGTGGCGCGAGATGCAAGAACAGCAGCAGGGCCACGGCGAAGGCAAGGGCGCTGGTGGTGGAGGCATGGAGGCGTTAACGCCCGAAGAGATGATGAATCTCCTCATGAAGGCGTTGATGAAGGGTGATCAGGGCATGATGCGTGCCTTGGCCAAGCAGTCGGTGCAGCGTTTTGCTGGCATGGAGCCTGGTCGTCCGGTGGGCGGCACCTATTACCTGTATCGCACGCTTCGTAATCTCGATCTCGAAGGCATGCTCGAAAAGCTGATGGAGGCGAGTCGTCAAGAAGTTGGCGGCGAGCTCACCCCACTCGAAGAGCGTCTTGAGAAAGACGAATACGACAGCCGTATCGATCAATTTAAAAAAGAGATCGAGGCCGAGATTCGTCGTCGCCTTGTTGCCGATCGTGGCGCCGAGGCAATGGCCAAGACCTTGCGCAAGCCGTTGCCAGAAGATGTCGAGTTCATGCATGCGTCACGCGACGAAATGCAGAACCTGAAGAAGTCGCTCTATCCGCTGACCCGCAAGTTGGCGGCGCGGCTCGCGCGTAAGCGCCGCCATGGCCGCAAGGGTCCGCTCGACTTCCGCAATACCGTTCGTCACTCGTTGTCGTATGGCGGTGTTCCGGCCGATCCCAAGTTCAAGTACCCGCGTCCGGCCAAGCCCGAACTGATGGTTATCGCCGACATCAGCGGTTCGGTTGCGGCATTTGCTCGCTTCACCCTGATGTTGGTGTATGCAATTCAGGGACAGTTCAGCAAGGTTCGCTCGTTTGTGTTCATCGACGGTCTCGATGAGGTCACCGATTACTTCAAGGGTGTCGAAGACATCAGCGAGGCGATTCATCGGGTGAACACTGAAGCCGATGTGGTGTGGGTCGATGGCCACAGCGACTACGGCCATGCGTTCGAGGTGTTCTGGGAGAAGTACGGCAAAGATGTCGGCCCAAAGACGACGGTGCTGTTGCTCGGCGATGCTCGCAACAACTATCACGCCAGTCAGGCATGGGTCGTGAAGAACATTCGTCAGAAGGCCCGCCATGTCTATTGGCTGAACCCTGAGCCACGCAGTTACTGGAACACCGGTGACTCCATCGTGGGCGACTACGGAACCCACACCGACGGCGTGTACGAGTGTCGTAACTTGCGCCAGCTCGAAGCCTTCGTCGAAAAGCTCGCCTAAGTTCTTCGCCGCCACGAGTTTTGTTGAAGACACTTGGTCGAGCCTCGACCTGTTGTCTTCAACAAATCGTTTGTTGCAGGGCGAAGTGGTGCGCACATGCGTGCGCGAGCGCTAGCCGCGCTGGTAGTTGGGCGCCTCTTTGGTGATGGTCACATCGTGCGGATGTGACTCCTCGCGTCCGGCGGTAGTGACCTTCATGAACCGTGCCGTGTCGCGCAGTGCCTGCAATGTGCCGGCGCCCGCGTAGCCCATGCCGCTGCGGAGGCCACCTACGAGTTGGTAGGTGACATCGCCAAGGCCGCCAGCAAATGGCACCCGACCTTCGATGCCTTCGGGCACGAGCTTGCGGGTGCCACTGGGTGCTTGGCCGCTGGCGTAGCGGTCGGCGCCGTGGCCCGACATCGCGCCGAGCGAACCCATGCCGCGGTAGCTCTTGTAACGCCGGCCCTCGAACAGTTCGAGTTCGCCTGGAGCCTCTTCGGTGCCGGCGAGCAATGAACCGAGCATGATGGTTTCGGCCCCGGCGGCAATGGCCTTGACGACATCGCCGCTGTAGGTGATGCCTCCGTCGGCGATAACTGGAACGCCCAAGCGTCGAGCGGCGAGGCAGGTGAAATAGATGGCAGAGAGCTGAGGCATGCCAGCACCAGAGACCACGCGAGTGGTGCAGATCGAGCCAGCGCCAACGCCGACTTTCACTGCGTCGGCTCCAGCGGCCACGAGCGCTTCAACGCCTTCTTCGGTGACCACGTTGCCCGCCACGATGGCGACCGATGGCCAACCAGCATGCAGGCGTTCGATGGTCTTGATGACTCCGGCCGAATGGCCGTGCGCAGTGTCGATAACGAAGGCATCGACACCCATCGCGGCGAGCGCTTCGGCGCGATCTTCGACATCGGGTCCGACGCCAACCGCAGCAGCGCATGCAAGGCGACCCTTTGAGTCGCGGGTGCCGTTGGGGAACTCTTGACGCTTGAGGATGTCTTTGACGGTGATGAGGCCGCGCAAGAAGCCTTGGTCGTCGACCAGTGGCAACTTCTCGATGCGGTACTTCTGCAAAGTAGCCCGAGCGTCTTCAGGCGTGGTGCCAACGGCGGCGGTGATGAGTCTCTCACTGGTCATGAAATCAGCGACTGGTCGATCGAAGTCGGTTACACCGCAGAACCTGATGTCGCGGTTGGTCAGAATGCCCACGAGGCGACCATCGTGATCGGTGATCGGCACGCCGCTGAACTTGAAGCGGTTCATTAAGGCTTCGGCTTCGTGCAGCGTTGCAGTGGGTGTGAGCGTGACCGGGTCGGTGATCATGCCGCTTTGGCTGCGCTTCACCTTTTGCACTTCGGCCGCTTGGTCGTCGATCGAGAGGTTGCGGTGGATCACGCCGATGCCACCCTCTCGCGCCATTGCCACCGCCATTGGGGCCTCAGTCACTTTGTCCATCGCCGCCGACACCAGGGGCACGGCCAAATTGATGCCGCGAGCGAATACGGCTGATGTGTCGACCGAGTCGGGGAGCACCTCGCTGTAGCCGGGCACGATGACGACGTCGTCGAACGTGAGGGCTTCGAAACGATCGAAGAATGTCTCGCGATCATTTCGTCCGGCGGGACGAGAAGACGAAGGGCTTGGCAAGGTGGGCCTCCTTCGGGCGCAGCAGTATGTTGCAACGTGACCTTAGAACCAATGCCAGTTCGGCCGGTTGGGATTGAACGAAAAGTCAGCCAACGCAACCGCCGGATGGCCCGCATGAAGGTGCGCATGCGTATTCTGGGGTGCCTGTGACCCGCCTCATCATGATTCGCCACGGCGAATCGAACACAACTGTCGCTCGCCGAATCGGGGGCTTCCGCACGTGTTCGGGGCTGTCCCCTCTGGGTGTTGCGCAAGCCGAACGCTTACGTGACCGCCTTGCCGCCACTGCTGAACTTTCGGCCGACGTGTTGGTAAGTAGCCAGTTCCCGAGAGCTCTTGAAACGGCCGCGATCATCGCCCCGGCGTTGGGCAACCTCGACATCAACGTTGTCGAGGGGTTCGGCGAGCACGACCCCGGCGAGGTTTGCGATGGCATGACCTTCGACGAATACGTTCAGCTCTACGGTCGCCACGATCACGAAACAGACCCCTTCAACGTCGGCTTTCCGGGTGGCGAAACGTTGGCGGCATTTCACCTGCGCGTGGGTGAGGCGATCTCGCAAACCCTTCGGGCCAACGAGGGCAAGACCATCGTTGTTGCATGCCACGGTGGCGTGATCGACGCGGCTCTGCGTCAGGCGCTGCGCACCGCGCAGTTGGGTGTGTTTGAGATCAACACGTTGAATACCTCGATCACCGAGATGCAACTCGTTCGGCCAGGCCGCTGGCGCCTCGTTCGCTACAACGATCATGCTCACCTCGCTGGGTTGCCCAGAGAGACCGCTCGGTAGCCCTAGATTACGGGCATGGGGATTCTCGATGGTCAGGTGGCTGTAGTCGTTGGAGGTCACAGTGGGTTTGGTGAGTCGATCACGCGGCTGTTCGCATCCGAGGGCGCCACGGTTGTTGTCGCTGGACGTCGAGTAGAGCTTGTCAACGAGGTTGCTGCGGCTGTTGGCGGACTCGGGGTCGATTGCGATATCACCGACGACGAACAGGTGCAGTCGCTCGAGCAAAGAGCACGCAATGCATACGGCAAGATCGACATCGCGGTGAACTGCGCGGGGTACGAGCAGAGCACTCCGCTTGCCGATCTCACTCCGGCCAAGCTCGATGCAATGTTGGCTGTTCAGCTCAGTGGCGCGATGTATTGCATGCGTCATTTCGGTAACGCGATGGCTGCCTCTGGTGGTGGGGCCTTCTTGTCGATCAGTTCGCTCACCGCGCACAACCCATCGAACGGCCTTGCTGCCTATGCCAGCGCGAAGGCTGGTGTGGAATATGCCTCGAAGATCGCGGCCGTCGAATACGGTGCCAAGCAGGTTCGGTTCAACACGGTGGCGGCATCGCTGATTGAAACGCCGATGACCAAGCGCGTCTTCAAAATTGAGTCAGCTATCCAGGCGCTGCGCGAGGTGACCCCGCTGGGCCGAATGGGAACCAGCGACGATGTCGCCAAGGCAGCGCTCTTTCTGTGCGGTCCCTCAGGCAACTTCATTACCGGTCAAACGCTGTGTGTCGACGGTGGCGCTTCGTTGTTGATGCTGCCCACGCAGCAGATGTTTGCCGACGTCTACCGCCGATGGAGCGAAGCTCAGACACCACCGGACCCGGCGTAGGCAGTGCGCTACGACACGGTGATTGTTGGTGCCGGCTCTGCCGGGGCGGTGTTGGCCTCGCGGCTCTCGCAGACGGCTACTCATCGGGTGCTGTTGCTTGAGGCAGGCCCCGATCACCGCAGTGCTCAAACGCCAGCATCGATCGCTGGCAATTCCTTTCTCGATGCTCTCGCCGAGCCCGGCCGCATGTATCCAAACCTCGTTGCGCAACGAACTGAGGCAGGGCCTGAAAGCGTGTATAGCCGCGGCCGAGGTATCGGTGGTTCGTCGGCTGTCAACGCAATGGTCGGTATGTGGGGTGTGCCCGACGACTACGACCGGTGGCAGCGCGATCTGGGG
>Ga0194049_1000346_pt1 | contig 16083 bp, 14 predicted proteins | sample JunL2225m_MetaG_FD_148665 | JGI IMG/M metagenome (GOLD analysis project Ga0194049, IMG submission 148665) | Anoxic zone freshwater microbial communities from boreal shield lake in IISD Experimental Lakes Area, Ontario, Canada - Jun2016-L224-25m | ecosystem: Environmental > Aquatic > Freshwater >... | reverse complement strand
TGGCTGAACCCATTCGCTGAGAGCGAGAAGCATTCCGTCGCGTTTGATGATCTCACGCTGGTGGGAGAAGTAGATGGTCGGCAGCTCGATGTGCTCTCGGCCGATGTACTGCCAAATGTCGAGCTCGGTCCAGTCCGACAGCGGGAACCCCCGAAGGTGCTCGCCTGGGCTCACCTTGCCCTGGTAGAGCTGCCAGAGCTCCGGGCGCTGCTTGCGAGGGTCCCACTGACCGAAGGCGTCTCGGAACGACAGGACGCGCTCTTTGGCGCGGGCCTTGTCCTCATCGCGTCGGGCCCCCCCGAAGGCGGCGTCAAATCGATGTTCATTGATGGCATCGAGCAGCGCAGTGGTCTGGAGCCGGTTACGCATGCCGAACGGTCCGGGGTCGGCCACACGACCCTTGTCGATGGCCTCCTGCACCGATGCCACGATGAGTCGCTCGCCGAGTGTTTCAATCAGCGCATCGCGGTACTCGATGACCTCAGGGAAGTTGTGCCCTGTGTCGACGTGCATCACTGGGAAGGGCAGTTTGCCGGGGGCGAAGGCCTTGAGGGCGAGGTGGAGGAGAACCGCTGAGTCCTTGCCGCCACTGAAGAGCAGGACAGGGCGCTCGCACTCTGCGGCGACTTCGCGGATGATGAAGATCGCATGGGACTCGAGCAGGTCGAGGTGGTCGATGCGCTCGACTGGGACGGCGGCGTCGGAGGCGGTCATGACCGAGACTCGATGTACTCGACCACGACCACGCGCCTCTCGACGCGTCCGAGCAGGCCCGAGCAGGCCTGCGACCAGACCCGCTCACCGGCAAGCCAGAGCCAGAGCTCGCGTGAGGAGGCCACCACAATGCTCTCGAGGTCCTCGCGAGTCAGGCCGTGGTCGGCCACGGTGGACCACCGTCGCCAGAGCCAGGCGGCGAGTCCGCTCTCGCCGAGCAGGACCGACTCGAGGCTCTGGCCATCGACCACGTCGTCAAGCCATTGCTCAGCCAGCCCTGTGGGTTCATCAGGGAGGTGAAGGTGGAGGGTGCTCATCGGCGGATCACCACCGGCTGCCGAGTGGTGTCGGCATAGTTGGCCACGTGTTCGTCGTAGGTCATGAAGGTTGCTCCCATGGGGTCGAGGTCGCGGCCGAGAGCCCGCCTGGCGATCTTCTGATCGAGTTCGTCAAGGCGCACCAGCGCGGCGGCATCGTCGAGGTCGCGCACGTCGAGGCCGCGTCGAGCAGCTTCGAAGGACTGACGTCCCCGTTCGGTGCGGACCAGGACCGTGGTCCAGCCATCGTTCGAGCCAACGGACCCGACTGAGATGTCAGCGGAGCGACCGAGGAAGTCGGCGCATTCGTCGCACCCTTTGAGCGCGGCACCGTGGAAGGCCTTGATCGATTCGTCGACGGCGATGGCGCCATCTCGGTACTCGACGATGAGTCGACCCCGGGTGACGTCGACCTTCGAGACCCGGTTGAGGTCGATGCCCCGTCGTCGCTTGAGTTCCTCGTGCATGAGTCCTTCGTAGCTGAACGATTTGGTGCAGAGCAGAGCGATCGAAAGAATGACGGCATCGACCCGGTGGGCGCCTGTGGGCCAACGCTTCGACTGCATCGCCCGGAGACCAGCCACTTCACATGGCGTCCCGACGGCAGCGATGCGGGGGTTGGCGGGCAGGTCCTTGCCCGTCAGGTCGAGGGCGGCGAGCGCCATGGACTGGTTGTAGAAGCTCCCCGCGGCAGCCCGGATCTCTGCGACAGTGGTGACCACCGTCGGTACGGCCTTCCAAGGCTCATCGGGGTCCGCCGAGGGCTTGGCCACGAGCGCTCCGTCGATCTGGCCGGCCTCGAAGAGGGCCACGAGCAGTGCGGTGACGACGCCGCCGTCTTGGACACCCTCGGTGCGACGCGACGCCCGCGCTGCATAGGTGGCCTCGACTCGACCGAGGCCCTCGCCAGGTGCTGCGCCGGTGAGGGTGAAGTAGGGGTCGGCGGCATCGGGCTTGGTGATGAGCTCGACGGGCTGGGCCTCGGGATCGTCGTGCGGTGTCGATGGCGGCCAGGTGGTCTCGTAGCGAAGCCCGCCTCGAGGGCAGAAGTCCCAGCAAAGTGAGCAGCCGGTGCACATCTTGACCAGCTCGGGCAGGTTGGTGTCGGGGTTGACACCCAGCGAGTTCGATGGGCAGACGGCCACGCACGTTCCGCACTCGATGCAACGATCGGCCTCGATCACGCCGGCCTCGAGTTCCCAGAACCACGTCTTGCGCGGTGGCTCGTCGATGCCGTTCATGGATTCGCGAAGTCGGTAGCGCTTCATGAGGCCTCCTCACCGATCAGGTGACGCAGCGTGGCAAGTGGGGTGCGCCGCACCCAGGGCGTAAACCCCTCTCCGGGCCGGCGACCCTCCGCCCAGGCGACGATGACTGCCGAGAGCGCATCAGAGAGGGATCTGGCCGGGACGGCTCCTGCAATCCAGTCCGCAAAGCTGGCCTCAGGGCCGAGCACGCCACCGAGGCCGATGTCGTAGCCCTCTTCGAGCGTGGCCCCGTCCTTGTTGACGGCGCCACGAAGTCCGATATCGGCGATCTGGGGCTGACCGCACGAGGCGGAGCATCCTGAGAGGTGGATCCGCAACGGGGCGTCCGCCGGTGGTGGGCCACCCAGAGCAGCCGTCACCTTTCGGTCGATCTCGTCGGCGAGGCGCAGGGCGCGCTCCTTCGTCTCCACAATTGCGTATCGGCAGAACTCGCTGCCGGTGCAGGCGGCCACCGATCGCTCGATGTTGGTGGGCGTCGGGCTGAACTTCTCGAGCAGGGGCTCGGCGAGCAGCGCCTCGAGATGACCGGCACCGACTCCGGTGAGGGCCAGGTTCTGATCGACGCCGAGCCGCAGGGTGCCGTCACCATAGGTGCTGGCAATCCGAGCGAACTCCACGAGCTCGGCGCCGGTGAGCCGACCCACGGGGATATTGCACCCCACGGTGACGAACCCGGGCAGGCGCTCTGGGTGCACGCCGACGATGTCTCGGCGGTAGCTGGTTGTCCGCTCGGTGCCGGCGGTCTTGAGCTCGAGTGTGGTGCGAGCTGCGAGCTCAGCACGGAACCGTTCGGGTCCCAATTCCTGGACCAGATAGCGCATGCGGGCAAGGCCGCGGTGCTCGCGGTTGCCGAGCTCACCGAACAGCTGTGCGACTGCTCGGGAGATCTCGACAGCCTCGTGCTCCTCGACGAACACGTCGATGTCTTGGGCCATGCGCTCGCCATCGGAGAGGCCCCCACCGACGAGCAGGTTGAATCCATGGATGCCGTCCCGTTCGGCGGCCCACAAGGCGACATCGTTGATCTCGACTCGCGTGCAGTCTTTGCCACAGCCACAGACGGCGAGCTTGAACTTGCGGGGGAGATTGGCGTAGTAACGGTTCCCGGTGAAGAAGTCCGAGATGGCCCGGGCGACGCCGATGGTGTCTACCTGCTCGTCAGGATCAGCCCCGCTGGTGGGGCAGGCCGTGACATTGCGCGCACAGTCACCACAGGCCTGAATCGATGTGAGGCCGACAGCGGCGAACCGCTGCCAGATCTTGGGGATTGAGGCCATGGTGAGCCAGTGCACCTGGAGGGCCTGGCGGGTGGTGATGTCCACGTAGCGGTTTCCGAAGCGCGGATGCTCGACGGGTCCGTGGGCATAGCCCTCAGCGATCATGCCGATCTCGCGGGCTTGGTCTGCGCTGAGCAGACCTCCGGGGACCTTGATGCGCATCATGAAGGCGTCACCGCCTTGGCGCTGTGGGTACAGCCCGACCCACTTCAGTCGCTCAACCTCTCCTGGCACTGCGTTGAGGGCATCAATGCCCTCAACGGAGTAGGTCTCGATGATCCCCTGGGCCACCTCGAAGGGGTGACGGCGCAGCTTGACCATCTCGGCCTCGGAAAGCTCGCGCACATTGCGGTAGGGGTTGAGGAATGGGATCTGACCCTCTTCGGGTCCACTCAGGTTCAAGCCGTAGGGATCGTCAGCAGTGGGGTGCCGGTTTGTCACGAGCACCACTCGTTCTGCTCGATGGCTGATCCCATTGCCTGCTCCCTTGCTCTTGGCCAATGGTCGTGCATTGGCCAGGACGTCAATTCTTGACTAATATGATCAAGTATAAGGTATTTTCATACCGCATGACAAACTCTGATGACTGAACCTCTCCCAACCATCTTTCCCATTGGCCTGATCCTCGAGGGTCGGCGCTGCCTTGTGGTCGGCGGCGGGGTCATGGCGGACCTGAAGGTCGGAGGCCTGCGTGCCGCTGGAGCCAGCGTCGTCGTAGTCGCGCCGGTGGTTGCCGAGGTGCTCCGGACTCGAGCGGAGGCCGATGTCGCCATCGAATTGATCGAGCGGACCTATGAGCCTGCTGACCTCGACGGGACATGGCTCGTCGTGGCGGCCACTGGTATCCCTGCGGTCGACGGGGCCGTGGCGGCCGATGCCGAGTCGAGGCAACTCTTCGTCAACGCCGTCGACGATCCTCCGCACTGCAGCGCCTACCTCATGGCCCAAGTACGGCGGGGCCCGGTGGTGGTGTCAATCTCCACCTCGGGGGCATCTCCGGCGATGGCCTCCTATCTGCGCCGACGACTCGATGCCTACCTCGAACCGACACTCGGGGAGGTGGCCGAGCTTCTCTCGACGGTGCGGGGTGAGATCGCCGACGAGGGTCGATCAACCGAGGGTCTTGCGTGGGCTGATGTGATTGATGCGGAACTTCTCGCCTCTGTGGCTGCCGGAGACCATGAGATCGCTCGGCGACGGGTCCGGTCAATCGTCGCGGAGCCAGGTCGATGACGGTCTACCTCGTCGGAGCGGGCCCTGGTGATCCGGGACTGCTGACCCGTCGGGCCGCTGAGCTCTTGGCCAAGGCTGACGTGGTGGTGGTCGACCGCCTCGTGGACCGCCGCATTCTCGAAGAGGTTCCTGCCACCGCACTGATCATCGAGGCGGGCAAGCACGGACACGACCCGAGCTCCTCGACCACGCAAGAGGTGATCAACGACCTGTTGGTCGAGCACGGCTTGACTGCGCAGATCGTGGTGCGACTCAAGGGCGGCGACCCCTTCGTGCTTGGGCGAGGAGGCGAAGAGGTGCAGGCGCTCGCGGAGGCGGGGATTGATGTTGAGGTTGTGCCGGGGGTCTCATCTGCCCTTGCCGTGCCGGCCCTCGCCGGGGTGCCGGTGACCCATCGCGGGCTGAGCCAGGCGGTGACCATCGTGTCGGGACACAATGGGGTGACGGGCGATGTCAACTGGTCATCGCTTGCTGCTCTGGGTTCGACACTGGTCCTCCTCATGGCCGTAGCGGCCCGAGGTGATATCGCTGCCGCTTTGATCAGCGGTGGCCTCGCGCCGAGCACCGACGTGCTGGCTGTGGAATGGGGGAGTACGCCATCTGAGCGGCGGGTGACGACGTCGCTCTCTGAGCTCGGCACCATCGAGCTGGCGGCCCCCTGTGTGATCGTGGTTGGACCGGTGGCCGGCCTCGGCTTATCGATGTCCAACCGTCCTTGGTAATGTTGAGATCGCTCGGGCTTGCCCGGGTCGGAGAAAGAGAGGGGACGTTCCCCATGGATACCAGTCAGCCCACGCCAGAGTTCCTCGCTGAACTCGCTTCGGTGTCGACCCGGTTTGAGACGACGTCACCCAGCGAGATCATCTCGTGGGCCATCGAGACGTTCGCGCCCAGCCTGACCTATGCCTGCAGTTTCCAGGACATCGTCCTGCTTGACATGGCAGTGTCGCAGATGCCCTCTCTCGAGGTGATCTTCCTCGATACTGATGCTCACTTCCAAGAGACACTCGACTATGTCGATGACGTTCGCCAGCGCTACGACCTCAGCTTGGTCGTGACCCATCCTGATCCGGCAGACAGCCCGCCACTCTGCGGTCAGTCTGGGTGCTGCCAAGGTCGCAAGGTTGCGCCACTTCAGCGAGCGGTGGCCGGCAAGGCAGCATGGTTGACCTCTGTAAAGCGGGTCGATGCCCAGACCAGGGGCGAGGCTCCGATCGTGTCATGGGATGACAAGTTCGGGTTAGTCAAAATCAATCCCCTGGCCATGTGGACCGATGCCGACGTAGCTGACTACGAGCGGTCGCACGACCTTCCGCTTCACCCACTGATCTCAAAGGGGTACCTGTCGATCGGCTGCGCGCCGACCACGCGCCCTGTGGCTCCGGGCGAGGACCCAAGGGCGGGTCGCTGGGCTGACTCAGACAAGGTCGAGTGCGGGCTGCACGCGTGAGCGACGTGGTCGGTGCCTGTCGCTGACGTCGTCCGGATCGAAGGGCTCTCAGTCATTCACTCGGGCCTGACAGTCCTGACCGTCGACGAGCTAGTGATCCGCCAGCACGAGCGATGGGTGCTGCTTGGTCCCAATGGCTCGGGTAAGACGACGCTTCTCAGCGTGATCGCCGGCCGACAGTGGCCCTCAGCGGGACGCATCCAGATCCTAGGCGAGACCCTTGGGCGCGTGGACCTGCGCGAACTCAGGATCCGGCTGGGTTTCCACTCGGCGGCGATCAGCCGGGCTCTGCGTCCAGGCATCGCCGTGCACGATGTGGTGGTCACCGGCATAGACGGAGCACTCGAACCGTGGTGGCGGAGCTATGACGCAAGTGATCACGAGCGCGCCGATGAGCTCCTTGGGGTGCTTGGAATCGCTGATCTCGCCAAGCGGCCCATCGGAGTGGTCTCAGAAGGCGAGCGGGCGCGGGTGCTGCTCGCTCGGCTTCTTATCGGCGCACCTGATCTGCTCTGCCTCGATGAGCCGGCGGCTGGGCTCGATCTCGGAGCGAGAGAGGATCTCCTGGGTCGCCTGGCTGAGCTCATGGCCGATCCCGGTCCGGCACCGGTAGTCCTCGTGACGCATCATCTCGAGGAGATCCCGGCTGGGGTGACCCATGCCCTCGTGCTGCGCGACGCCAGAGTGTGGGCGAAGGGGAGGGTTGACGAGGTGCTGACCTCGCAGGTCATCTCCTCTGCTTTCGGTCTCAGCCTTGATGTCCGCCGTCACGCCGATGGCCGTTACAGCGCTCGTGCGACTAGCTGATCGCCAAGATCCCGATCGTCAGACCGAACAAGGCCACGTGGTAGGTGGCGTGAACGATCAGGGCCTCATGGCGTAACGGCCGAACGAACCGGTTGATCGCCAGGAGCAGATCAGAGGCGACGAAGGCGATGGCGCCGACGACAGCGGGGATTCGCCGAGCAGGGTCGTGGATTCCGACAGCAACGGCTGAGGCGGCCATCACCGCAATTGCCGTCATGTAGACACCAACCGGTCCGAGAACCTCGTCCGCTGACTGGCGCACCGAACGGAGCACCACGAGCGCCGGCCATGCCATGACCGCCACCGTGGTGGCGAGGCAGATGAGCAAGGGGCCATGGGGCTGAATGAGGAATCCGACGGCGAAGAGCAGCTGTGCCACGAGGAATGAGCTGAGGCCGACCAGGAAGAGCGATCCCTTGCGGTCGGGGAGCATCAGAGCGACGTCTCCTCCGCAGCTGAACACCAGCGCCAAGGCAGCGACAACCTCGACGCTGCGGTCGGAAGCGGGGGCGCAGAGCACGGCACCGAGGAGCAGGAGAGGGATAGCGGGCTTGGCCAGAAACTCGAGCCGCCGCATGCGAACATCCGGCCGGGCGACGCTGATCCAGTCGAGCAATGTGACCATGCCAGCAGCGAGCAGCAAGATGCGCGATGCGACCGAGGTGCACGAGACCAACGTGATGGCGATCATGGTGAGGCGAGCCTATCGGGGGCAGGTCGAGTGCCGGGTTTGAAAAGATGTCACACGAAGTTCATCCATCCACCACTTGCACGCTCAGCCTCGGTACCGTTTATTTCCAGCCGGAGACAAAGGCGGGGGGCAACGATTCGATGGTGGTCATCCTCATCCTGGGAGTGCTGTGGGGGGTCGTCTTGATCCCTGCGGGCCTGCGCAGGTTCAAGAGCCAGGCGAGCCACCAGTCCATCGACTCGTTCCATCACTCACTGCACCTGCTCGAGCATTCCGGACCCAAGATCGTCGAGCCCGCATATCGCCTGGTCGGATCTGGACATGACAGCCTCGAAGGCGCGGGGAACCTCGTTCTGCGCCCTCGACTCGAACTGCTCCGGCCGACAGGCCAGGAAGAGGAGACTCATATGAGCACCTACAGCGATGATCGCTTCGATGAAGACCTTAGAGACGAGCGGTTCTTCGTGAGTGACGACTCGGGCTTCAGCTATGGCGCAAGTCTTGCGGATCGATCCTACGCACGTCGGATGGCGGCCCGCCGTCGACGGAACATTCTGGTGGGCTTGGCCGGATCACTCCTGGCGGCGCTCATGCTCTCCTCGATGATTTCGTTCTTCGTCATCCCTGCGGTCCTCGTGGGGTTCGCCCTCGTGGCCTATGTGGGGATGATGTCCTACATGGCCCTCGTTGGCGACCTCTCGACGAGTCCTCGAACATCGGTCGGCGAGGACGATCGTCACGTGGCTCATGCGGTGGCATGGGGTGACGAGGAATCCGGGTGGGAAGACATCGACGACTACGGTGACGAAGACTTGGATCAGACCGACGATGACTGGTGGCAGCAGCAGCGGGTCGTTGGCCGCTGAGGTGTCCCTCGCACGGCTACACTCTGCACTTCGCGGGGGTGTAGCTCAGTTGGCAGAGCGCTACGTTCGCAATGTAGAGGCCGTGGGTTCGAATCCCATCACCTCCACCAACCCGCATCCGATCAGACGTCTGTCTGGTCGCGTCCCGACCCAACGTTCCGGCTCTCTTTCGGTTAGGGTTTCGAAATTATGAAGTTTCCATTTGGGATACGGCCTGAGCGGTCTCGCTGGGACGACGATGACAATGCTGAGGAGCCACCACCGCCGCTTGTCCAGCCGGAGCCGGTGAACCCCGACTTCTTCGATCCGGGCTGGAGCGATTGGGATGAAGAGGACAAGAAGCCGGCTCGACGTTGGTTCATAGGGCTGAGCGTGGCCGCCGTGCTCGTCATAGGATTTGTGCTCTTCAAGCCAACGCTCACGAAGACGCTGCACTCCAGCACCAGCACCAGCACGACAATCATCAAGGTCTCCGTGGTACCGAAGGTCTTCTCGATCAAGGAGGGCGCCAACCAGGCTCAGTCGGTGACCTTCAGCGGAGAGAAGCCGACGAGCGCCACAGCAGCCTTTACGGCACCAGCCGGCCTGGCGGTGCTGTCGTATCGCTGCAACTGTAACGGTCAGTTTTCGGTCACGGTGATTGACACCACAGGCTCGCCAGCGGCAATTCCCGTCAACCTCACCACCCCCGGTGTGGTGGCTGGGACCGTGCCGATGTCGCTCCCCGCTGGGACCTACACGGCTGCTCTCGCCGGAACTGGAAAGTGGAGCATCTCGATCTCCTATCCCTCGAAGTCGCCGGCCGTGTCGATTCCGCTGAACGAGGCGCTCATCGGACCTGAGGTTGTTGGTCCATTTTCCGGAACCCAGGCTGTCAGCGTTACCTACGGGGCCTACTATGCGCCATCTCAGATCGTGTCAATCCACACCATGGACGAGCAGGGCAAACTCGGTCCCGAGGTGCTGTCCTCCCCGGCACAGGGAGGAAAGACTGTTTCGATCTCCGCTCAGGGCAGTCCTTACTACCTTGCGGTGAGTGATGCTCCTCCCGTCTGGTTCCTGAGGGTTGTAGGGACCAGCTAGGTCCCGATCAGGCCTGGGACGCTGACTCAGCGACCTCGCGAGCCCAGCGGTAGTCTGCTTTTCCTGAGGGCGACCGTTGGACCTTCTCGACGAAGACCACCTGCTTGGGGAGCTTGTAGCGGGCGATGTAGCCCGAGGCATGATCGATGATCCCCGCCGCGTCCTCGATGGTCCCGGCGCTGAGCTGGACCACGGCCACAACCTCTTGGCCCCATCGCTCCGACGTCCGACCGGCGACCACGACGTCAGCGACGCCGGGGAATCCGGCAATGGCTGCTTCAACCTCTTCGGCGAAGATCTTCTCTCCGCCTGAGTTGATGGTCACTGACTCGCGGCCGAGCAGCTCGACGATTCCCTCGGCGGTCATGCGGGCTCGGTCGCCCGGGATGGAGTAGCGAACCCCATCGATCACTGGGAAGGTCTTGGCCGACTTCTCGGCGTCTCCGAGGTAGCCCAGCGGGACCCAGCCGCCTTGAGCGAGCCAACCAAGGCCGTCGTGGCCGTCGTCGAGGAGGGCAGTGAGATCCTCGTTGGCCACCAGGGCGCCGGGACCCGGCTTGAAGGTTCCAACCTTCTCGCCACCGGCCGACGTCGCGGACATCTGCGCCCCGGTCTCTGAGGATCCAACGGAGTCCGAGATCAGGACGTTGGGGAGCTTCTCGGCAAGCAGGGATCGGACCGCGGACGTCAGCGGGGCTCCACCATTGCCGATGGCGAACAGTGACGAGGTGTCGTGGTCGGCTCGGTCGAGCTCATCGAGCAGCGGTCGAACGGTGGCATCTCCGACCACCGTGAAGGTGTTGATCCCCTCATCGGCCACGGTCTGCCACACGTCAGCGGGGTCGAGATGTCGAGGATTGTTCGGGAAGATGAGCGTGGCACCCTCGCAGATCATGATGAAGCTGGCCCACTGAGCGGCACCGTGCATCAGTGGCGGCAGCAGCAGGACCTTGAGACCCATGCCATTGCGGGCTCCGAGTTCGAGGGCCTCATAGGAGCGCACGAGCTCCCAGCTTCCGATCTTTCGCCCACCCATGGCAGCCATGAAGATGTCGTGGTTCCGCCACAGCACGCCCTTGGGCATTCCGGTGGTTCCGCCGGTGTAGAGGATATAGAGGTCGTCCGGACTCGCTTCGATCGTCGGTCCGGCGGGATCCGCTGAGGCGAGAGCCGCCTCGTAGTCGACGGCGCCCGGCAGCAGTGGCTCGCCGGAATCGTCCGCCACCTGCAGCAAGATCGTGGGTCGGATGGTGAGGTCGTCGAGGACCTCGGCGAGGACAGGGGCGAGGGACGAGTGGAAGATGATGGCTGCGGGGGCCGCATCGTTCATCAGGTAGGCGAGTTCGTGTCCGACATAGCGGTAGTTCACGTTGAACGGAGCGCAGCGAGCCAGGTAGGAGCCGATCATGCCCTCGAGGTATTCCGAGCCGTTGTAGAGCGCCAAGGCGACATGGTCCTGGCCAGATTCATGGCCGGCCAATCCTTCGCGCTCAATGACGCCTCCAAGGCCCTGGCTCGCGAGGTATGCGGCCAGACGTCGCGAGCGATCGAGTGCCTGGCCATAGGTCAGCCGACGCTGGGAGCTCACGATGAACTCGCGGTCGGGGATGGCCTCGGCCACGGTCACGAAGACCTTGCCGAGGTTGAACTGATCGTCGGTCTGGGTATCGAGCACCAGGTAACGATATCGCCGGAGTCACGAAGGGGCCGAGAAGGTCCGATCTTGAGATGACTGCAGGGAGTTCGAGGGCCGCCAAATCGACTCTCGCCCCGATGTCATCGAGCATCTCGGCCACGATCACTCGTGGATTGCCGCACTTCGTGACGGGGCCCTTGGGCTGATGGTCTGGGGCTCTGCGTCTGCCAAGATTCGATCGTGAACACCTTTTGCGTCATCAACCCCGCCACCGAGCAGATCATCGCCGAGGTCCCATCGATCTCGCTCGCCGAGACCGATGTCGCCATCGAGACAGCTGCGAACGCCTTCGAGTCTTGGCGTCGTGTAGCGCCTGGTGATCGGGCGCGACTGCTTCGGCGCTTCGCCGCGCTGGTCGACGCCAATCTCGAGCCGCTCGCTCAGCTCGAAGTCGCCAATGCCGGGCACACCATTAGCAATGCCCGGTGGGAGGCGGGGAATGTCCGCGATGTCCTCGATTACTACGCCGGGGCACCCGAGAGGCACACCGGCCTGCAGATCCCGGTACCCGGCGGAGTTGACATCACCTTCCGAGAGCCACTCGGCGTCGTCGGTGTCATTGTGCCCTGGAACTTCCCGATGCCCATTGCCGCGTGGGGATTTGCTCCTGCTCTAGCCGCTGGAAACACCGTGATCCTCAAGCCAGCCGAGATCACCCCTCTGACGGCGATGCGCCTTGGGGAGTTGGCCCTCGAGGCTGGGATCCCCGAAGGGGTCTTCACGGTGCTCACCGGCAAGGGCTCCGTGGTGGGTTGGCGCTTTGTGACTCATCAGAAGGTGGCCAAGGTCTGCTTCACCGGCTCGACAGAGGTGGGCACGCGGATCATGGCGGGCTGTGCGGAGCAGATCAAGCGGGTGACCCTCGAGCTCGGTGGCAAGAGTGCCAATGTGGTCTTCGCCGACGCCGACCTCGAGATGGCAGCCGCCCGGGCCCCCTACGGGGTCTTCGACAATGCCGGTCAGGACTGCTGTGCACGATCGAGGATCCTGGTGGAGCGCAGCGCGTATGACCGATTTATGGAATTGCTCGAGCCAGCCGTCGCTGGGGTTGTGGTTGGCGATCCGACGCTCGAGTCGACCGAGATGGGACCGCTGGTGTCGAGCTCCCAGCTCGAGGTTGTCACCTCGTTCGTTCCCGACGGGGCCCCGGTCGCTTTTCGGGGCTCTTGCCCGACGGGTCCGGGCTTCTGGTTCCCGCCCACCGTGCTGGCTCCGGTGGACCCTGCGGCGGCCGTGGTGACCGAGGAGATCTTTGGTCCGGTCGTTGTGGTGATCCCCTTCGAGGATGAGGCCGACGCCATCTCCATCGCCAACGACACCTCGTTCGGACTTTCTGGTTCGATCTGGACGCGCGACGTCGGTCGTGCGCTCCGTGCCGCTCGGGGAATCGAGGCGGGCAACCTGTCGGTGAACAGCCACTCGTCGGTCCGGTATTGGACTCCCTTCGGAGGCTTCAAGCGCTCGGGCATCGGGCGGGAGCTCGGTCCCGACGCCCTTGACTCGTTCACTGAAGTCAAGAACGTCTTCTTGGCCACTGACGACTGACGCCGTGACGCCCCATCGTCTGTGGGCTCCGCAGGCCGCGGAGTGTGGACAAGTGGTCGTGAGCCTGTGGAGAGAGCGTGGACATCACGCGATGAACCGGGGATCATGGGTATCGGATCGTGGAAATCCAGTGGATTTCTCGCCCGTGCCTTGAACGGCTGCGAGCAGCCGGGCACACTGACCTTCACGTCGGGCTCGCACTGCCCGCTGATCGTTGCACCGGGGGCCTTGAGCCTGCGGGGTGGCGGCCTGAGCGACGCAGCCTCCTTGGAGGCGCTCCGCAGGGCCGGAGCATCTCTCGCAAGAGGGGTGGGCCGAGAGGGCGGTGCAGGTCTGGTGGGTGGTTCGCCGTCTGGCTCCTTCTCGGAGTTGGGCGATCGGTCCGGGGTTGTCCGACACGGTCCCAGATCGAGGTGTGTAACCATCGTTGCGTCGCCCCGAGAGGCGGGCCGGCCTTGGCCGACCAGTCACTCGGGGCGTCGTCGCGCCCGGCGTTCGTGGTGCTCGCCACCCTCGCATGAGTTGGCCTCAAGTTCCATGGTGGCGTGATCAATGTTGAATCGATCGAGCAGGAGGGTACGGGTCGTGGCCAATGTCTTCGCTGCAGCGGAGAGCATAGGGTCTCCCTCGATGACGAGGTGAGCACTCAATGCTCTCGAGGCCGACGAAAGGCTCCACACGTGGAGGTCGTGCACCTCGATGACCCCGGACACCTCGCACATCGTCGAACGGACCTCGTCAAGGTCGAGATCGGCCGGCACGCCCTCGAGCAGGATATGGACGCTCCCTCTCGTGATCCGGAATGCCTCGGTGATGATGAGGCCGGCCACCAGCAGCGAGGCGATGGGATCGATGCGCTCGACGAGGGGTCCTGAGGCCAGGAGGGCAACCAGGCCGGAGATGGCCACCACGGCCGATCCGAGAACGTCGCCGACGGCGTGGAGCCAAGCGCTCCGCATGCTGAGATCCTCGTGGCCCTCGACCAGCAGCCTCACCACGGCGAGGTTGATGCCCGCCGAGATCGTCGCGGCAATGAGGACGGTGGCCCCGTGGACGGGGTGTGGGGAAAGCAGCCGAGCAATGGCGAACCAGGCGATGGACCCGGTGACGGCGAGCAGCACGACGCCGTTGACGAAGGCGGCGAGGATGCTGGCTCGCTGCAGGCCGTAGGAACGACGAGCAGTGGCCGGCCGCATGCCGAGGAACTCAGCAACGAGCACGATCAGGACGGCCGCCGCATCAGTGAGGTTGTGGCCGGCATCGGCCATGAGCCCGGTCGAGTGGGCGGATCGCCCGGCGACGACGAGGCCGACCGTCAGGATCACGTTGAGGACGAGCGCCAGGCTGAGGCGAGTCGTCCTAGTCACCGTGAGCCCTAAGAGCGATCACCGAACGGTGCCGCTGATCGCTCACCTCGTTCGATCTGCGAGCGGATGTCGCGCTGGACGACCTCGAGGTCTCCGGGATGGGTGACCCCTACGCACCGTGACTCGGTGGCCAGCACGTGGAACTCTGCCATCCGAGGTGACTCGACCGCCAGGCTGCCATCGACAATCCGACCCACCACCTCGGGGAGCAGGACTTCGGCATCCTCACTGGCGTCGGTCGCTGCGGTCATCGCGTCGGCGAAGATCGACCACATCGGAGCAGCAAAGCCCCACAGGTTCATGGAGACGAGCGAGGCCGGGTCGAGCTGGCGTGGATCGAGGCCATCATCGGACGTGAACACTCCGTTCGAGACCGTCACCTGACGGCGCTCTGCGATGTCCACGAGGCGGCCGTCTGCGACGTCGCAGACGCCCCGGGTGACAGGATCATCCCCGACGAGCGCCCGATCGAGCCGGAAGGCGACGAGGCAGTTCATGGCGTCTCCCGCGAGATGCTCGGCGAGGGTCGTGAGCGCTGGCCGTCCATAGAGATCATCGGCATTGGCGACACCGAAGGGGGCGTCGTCGGCCTCCTCTCGAGCGGCGAGCACTGCATGAACCGTTCCGAGAGGACGCTCCTGCACGGCAAAGCGGACGTCGACCGTGCGTGGCCAGCTTTCGGCCACATGCTCGCGGATCACCGGTCCGGTATCAGGGTTGACCACGAGGATGATCCGGTCGAACCCAGCGGCCACCGCATCGCCGGCAAGCAGGTCGATCACGGCCTCGCCTGCAGGTCCGATGGGGGCAAGTGGCTTGATGCCGCCAAAGCGCCGAGCGCGCCCAGCCGCCAGGATGACGAGGGTCGGGCCGTTCATCGGGACCACCGCAGCACGGCGCTTCCCCATGTCATCCCGGCTCCGAAGCCGGTCAGCAGGAGGGTGTCGCCGGTTGTGACCCGACCCGTCTCGATGGCATCGACCAGCGCGAGCGGAATTGAGGCGGAGGAGGTATTCCCATAGCGATCGATCACAATCGATGCCCTTTCATGGTCGATGCCAAGCTTCTGGCATGCGGAATGGATGATGCGGAGGTTCGCCTGGTGCGGGATGACGAGGTCGACGTCATCGATCGTCAGCCCAGCGTGCTCGAGGGAGGCCTTCGAGGAGTCGACCATGACCCGCACTGCTCGACGGAAGACTTCCTTGCCATCCATCTCGATGGTTCCGCCGTGCTCACACTTCAAGATGTGCGTGGCACTCCCGTCGCTGCCGAGATCCCACCCGAGCAGGTCACCAGCGTCGTCAGTCGCTTCGAGCACGAGGGCGCCAGCTCCATCGCCAAACAAGATGGCATTTGATCGGTCCGTCCAGTCAGTGATGGACGAGAGGGTTTCGGCTCCGATCAGCAGGATGCGTCGAGCGCCGGTGGCGAGCATGCCGTTGGCGAGCACAAGTCCGTAGACGAATCCGGAACAGGCAGCATTCAGGTCGACGGCACCTCCGGGGATTCCCAACGCTTCCTGAACTGTCGGTGCAGTGGCCGGCACGATGCGATCACCAGTGGTGGTGGCAAGCAGCACGAGGTCGATGTCATCGCCACGGCAGCCGGCACGCTCGAGCGCCGCCCGCCCGGCGGCGATGGCCAACTCAGATGTGGTACCACCAACTCGCCGCTCTCGAATCCCGGTGCGCTCGACGATCCAGTCGTCCGAGGTGTCGAGTGACTCTGCGAGTTCGGCATTGGTCACAATGCGATCGGGCAGGGGG
>Ga0194049_1000341_pt1 | contig 16186 bp, 14 predicted proteins | sample JunL2225m_MetaG_FD_148665 | JGI IMG/M metagenome (GOLD analysis project Ga0194049, IMG submission 148665) | Anoxic zone freshwater microbial communities from boreal shield lake in IISD Experimental Lakes Area, Ontario, Canada - Jun2016-L224-25m | ecosystem: Environmental > Aquatic > Freshwater >... | reverse complement strand
CCCCCGATCGTGTGGCGCACGCCGCCGACCTCGATGCCATTCTCGGCGCCTTTATCGCGCACCGCAGCCAGGCTGATAACGTCGCCTTCTTCGAAAAGGCCGAAGTGACCATAGGCCCGATCTACGACATCTCCCAACTCATCGAAGACCCGCACGTCGTCGCGCGCGAACTGGTCGCCGATTATCCGGACGCCGACATGGGCGCCTATCCCATGCACCATGTCGTGCCGCGCCTCGAAGGGACGCCCGGAACCATCCGCACCCCGGCGCCGCACCTGGGCGAACACAACCGCGCCGTGCTGGCTGAACTGGGTGTGGACGAGGCGGCCTATGCGCAGTTGCTGGCCGAAGGTGTGGTGTGCGAAGCGCCTGTTTAACGGAACGGGTGCTGCGCAACAGATAGCTGGAAAGCCGCTACTGGGACGAATGGCGCTTACTTAAGGAAACTCCGGTCATTCCGGGGCCGCGTAGCGGAACCCGGAATCCATGGGGTTTGTCGCTTGGGTACGAACCCAAGCCCATGGATCCCCGCTTTCGCGGGGATGACGGCAATCGGGGGAGGGGTAAAGAGCTTAAGAAATTGCCATTCGCTACTTAGGCAGTTTCCCAGTCATTGCTCGATTCAAGGCGGAGGGGAACGCCCTCCCATGCAGCGCTACTGCGTTCCCGCCGCGCCGATCTTGGTCACCAGCGCGCCCCATTTCACCGCTTCGGACTTGACGTATTTTTCGGTGTCCTCGATCGACGGCGGGTCGAGCGGGATGAGGCCGAGGTTGACCATGCGCTCCTGGATGTCGGGCGACTTGACCGCGCGTTTCATTTCCTCGTGCAGCTTGTCGATGATGGCGCGCGGCGTTCCGGCACGCGCGGCCAGCATGTGCCAGGACACGGCCTCGAAGTCGGCGATGCCCGAGACTTCGGCAAAGGGTGGAATGGAGGGGAAGGAGGTGAGGCGCGTGAGCGAAGAGACGGCAAGCGGACGCAGTTTCTCGCCCTTGATCAGCTGGAATGACGCGCCGGCCTCGGCGAACGCCAGGTCAACCGTGCCGGCGACAATGTCGGCCACCGCCTGCGGGCTGCTCTTGTAGGGGATGTGCACAATGTCCAGCCCGTAGTGGCTTTTCATCATTTCCACCGCCAGTTGCGGCGCGGTGGAGGCGCCGGGGGAGCTGTAGCTCAGCTTGCCCGGATTGGCGCGCGCATAGGCGACCAGCTCGGCCACTGTCTTGACCGGCAGCGAAGGCCTCGTTACCAGGATGAAGGGGGACTTGAGGTACAGCGACACCGGCGTGAAATCGGCGATCGGGTCGTAGGAGAGTTTCTTGAATACCGTCTGGTTGATGGCAAACACGCCGCTGGTGGCTACCAGCAGGGTATAGCCGTCGGCGGGCGCCGCCAGCACTGAATTGACGGCCACCAGGCCGGATCCGCCCGGCTTGTTGTCCACCACCACCGGACGGCCGAGGCTTTGCGACATTTTTTCCGCAACCGAGCGCACGATGACATCCATGCCTGTGCCCGGGGCGAGCATGATGACGATGGTAATGGGTTTGGCCGGGTAGGCCTGCGCCAGTGCGGCCGGTGCAAAGGCCAGAGCCGACAGCGCGACCAGCGCGCCGGCGAGTGCATTGAGAATACGGCGGTACATCATCTCTTTCTCCTCCAGTTTATTCATGCCGGTTCGATGCCCATTGCGCGAACTATCGCACAAAAATTTAGACGGCGCAGATTTGGGCGGTGCAGCGGATGACTTTGCCGGCTACAGGGTTCTCAGCACCGCTTCGAAGTCGACCGCCGGCTCGACAAAAGCGTTGCGCGGGAATGCCGCGAGGAAGGCCACGCGCCGCGGTCGGTCCGGGTTGGCGGTGGAAAATTCTGTCAGCGCGATGTCCGCCCCGTCGGCGACTTCCGGCCCGACCACGATATTCATGGCGTTCAGGCGCAGTGAGATTTTCTGCGGCTGCATCAGCGCTTCGGCGTTGTGCAATGCGTTGACCAGCACCGCAAGATTGGCGGTCAGGGCCGATCCGCCGGTCTTGAGCGCCGCCAGTTCGGCCTCGTTCTCGGCCAGCTTGCGCCGCATCCCGGCGATATCCCTGTCCTTGTGCGACTGGCTCTCGAGCATGGCCGCCATGCCCGCGCCGCCTTGTTCCATCAGGCGCAATCGGGCCGCTTGCAGTTTTTGGTAGGCCTCGAGCTGTTCGCCGCGTTGCTTGTTGCCGGAAATATCGCGCAGCGCCGCCAGCACCAGTGCTTCGAGCACGATGTCCTCGATACGCTCGCGCAACGGTTGCTGGTCGCGGGAAAAACCGAGCAGGCGGTAATCGCTGAAGCCGACGTTTTTTTGTGCCACGTCCTGGCGCAGCTTGTCGCCCTCCATGGCGGCGCCAAGAACGGTGCGTTCGGTGCGCGTGGCGGCAACCAGGCAGTGCACCGTTGTCATGCCCAGGGCCGGCGGTGATTCGAGAAACTCGCGCAGGTCTATGCTCCTTGACAGCACTTCGGCGACATCGGTCGGGCGCACGAACATGGCGCGCAACAGCGGTGTTCCGGCCCAGGATTGGGGCGTCAGATCGATGGGCGGGGGCAGGGCGGTGACAATTGCACGGGCGAAGTCGAGGGCATGCGCCACCGCGGGGGAGAGGCGCGCACGCGCATCGCCCAGGGCCTTGAGGCGCGGGTCGGCACCCTGGATGACGCTGTCTATCGCCGCGTTGAGGCGTTCACGCTCCTCGCCGCCCTCCTTGCCGCCAAACATCCAGTTGAAAAGTCCCATCTGCCCGTGTCCTGTCGAGTCAAACCGCTGCGCCGCCGAACCGGCGCAGGCGCCGCCATCAGGCCTTATCCTAACGCCGCGCAGCCCGAAGTGAAAGGGTGCAGGCGCCGCCGCGAGCCTTCGCATATTGCCTTGCGGTAAGATGCGGCATTGTTGTTTGACTAGCGAGATGCACCATGGCCCAGATGTCGCGCGATTTGACCCGTACCACGCTGGCGGTACTGTGCATATTGCTGCTCATGGCCAGTTCACTGTGGGTGCTGCGCCCGTTTCTCGCCGCGGCGGTCTGGGCGACCATGATCGTGGTCGCCACCTGGCCGCTGCTCAAGGCCGTGCAGCGGCGCCTGGGCGGCCGGCGCTTCCCGGCGGTCGTCGTCATGACACTGCTGCTGCTGCTGTTGCTGGTGCTGCCGCTGTGGCTGGCCATCGACACCATTGCCACTCGCGCCGAAGATATTACCGATATGGCGAAGAAACTCGCCGCCTCGGGGGTGCCACAACCGCCCGCCTGGGTGGCCGGCTTGCCGCTGGTCGGCGGCAACCTGGACGAATGGTGGCGCGAACTTGCAGTTGCCGGCAGGGGTGGCCTCGCGGCCAAGGTCAGCCCCTACGCGAGCCAAGCGGGCAAATGGGTTCTGGGCGAGGTGGGCGGGTTGGGCTTCATGCTCGTGCAGTTTTTTCTGGTCATGGTGTTGTCGGCCGTGCTTTATTCCAGCGGGGAAGCCGGCGCAAAAAGCGTGTTGCGTTTCGGCCGCCGCCTGGGCGGCGAGCGCGGCGAAAATTCCGTCATCCTCGCCGGGCAGGCCATACGCGGCGTGGCCCTGGGCGTGGGCGTCACTGCCATCGTGCAAACGCTGCTCGGCGGTATCGGCCTGGCCATCGCCGGCGTGCCGTTTGCCGCGCTGCTCTCGGCGGTGATGCTGATGCTGTGCATCGCACAGCTCGGACCCGGGCTGGTTCTTTTTCCGGCCGTGGGCTGGGTGTTCTGGACCGGTGACACCGGCTGGGGCTATTTCTTGCTGGTGTGGAGCCTGATCGTGGTGACGCTCGATAACTTCCTTCGTCCGCTTCTGATCAAGCAGGGGGCCGATCTGCCCCTATTGCTGATTTTCGCCGGCGTCATCGGCGGCATGCTGGGCTTCGGCCTGGTCGGGATTTTTGTCGGGCCGGTGGTGCTGGCGGTGACTTACACCCTGCTCGAGGCGTGGATCGCCGACGAGCTGGGCAGTGCGGACGTCGACAGTGCGGACGTCGATTAGGGCGGCCGCCTTCTTTACTGCCCCGCCGCAGCGCAATCAGCCGGTGCGCAGCTTCATCATTTTCAGCATCTCGCGTCCCAGCAGACCATAGGGATTTCCCAGGGTCTCGAACATCTCGTAGTGGTTGTAGCCCTGGCCCACGAGCAGGGTCACCGGCTTGCCCGCCGCCTTGACCGCCGCCGCGAACTCGCGATTCTGCCGCTGGAACTCGGGGGTCTCACGCGTGCCGTGCGCCACAATCACCGGCGCCACCAGCTTGTCAATATGGCGTTGGGAACTTAAGCGCTCGATCGTTTCCTGGCTGAACTTCACGTAACCGGCACGTGCCGAAAGGCTTACCGGGTACAGGTCGTACATGCCGCTGCAGCACAGACCGCCTTTCACCGTATCGGCCGGAAGACTGAAATCCTTTTGCCAGTCGGTGGTGAGTACAACCCCGGCAAGATGCGCGCCCGAGGAGGTGCCCGAGACATAGATACGCCCGGGATCACCGCCGAAGCTCGTCGCATTCCTCTTTACCCAGGCGACGGCACGGCGCACCTGGTCGGCCATAACGAGCAGACTGCCCTCGACGTCACCGACGTTGTTGAAATCCAGCGCAATGAAAATCCCCCCGGCGTCGACAAAAGTCTCGGCCATATAGGCCACCAATTTGGCATTGCCGGCGCGCCACGCGCCGCCATGGATAAAGACGTTAATGGGCGCGTTTGGCAACTGCGTGGTGTAGACGTCGAGCTTCTCGATATCCTTCGGGCCATAGGCGAGGCGCCGCGGCGGCCCGAGTCGCTCCAGCGTGGCCGCACTTTTCTGCGCATTGCGCTTAACAATCTCCCCTGCATTGGGTGCCCAGGGCGCCTGGTCGTAGGCCCAATCGATCTCCTCCTTGTCGTAATCCATGAATACCCGCGGTCCCTTGGGCTTGGGCGCCAGCCCCGACGGCACGAAGTTCTGCATCACCTGCTGCCCCAATGCCATGCCTGCGGCTGTAACGGTACCAATTGCAAAGCCACCGGCCAATACCCTGCGGCGCGCGACCAGTACGTCGTCCTTCGGATACGTTGAATTCATGTCAGTTTCCTTTGGCTATCCGGCGCGACCGGGTGGTCTGGCAAGAGGTACTGCGGACTTTACGCTTGCACGGCTGTTTTTGGTAAACGCGAAAGGCTGCCCGGGGTTGAAACCCGACGCTGGTCTTAATCCGCCCCCGGCCACAACCGCCGAGATCGACCTTCCGGCTGATTCGGGTGTAATCGCGCATAATCACCTCCTGCCTCGGGAGGGAAATGAATAATCGCCTAAAAATGCAGCTTGGTATTGGCATAGGTGCGATGGTCGGGCTGTCGCTGTTTTCTTACCTGATCGGGGCGGCTTACCACGAGGCCGTCCAAAAAACGGAAATCGCGACGCGCAACTATGCCGCGGTAATTGAGGCGCGATTGGATGCCACGCTGCGCAGAATCGAGGGCAACATGATCGATCTGGCGAGCCGGCTGCCCGATGCGGCATTGAACCGGGAAGCGGTGCCCCGTTATGCCGCGGAAGTCAGCGCCAATCTGGATGTGCATAGGAAAAACTTCCCAGAGCAGGCCGGCATGCGTATTTTTGATGCCAATGGCGAGCTGCTCTACAGCGAAAGCAGGGATGCAGCTTCGACCGCGAATATTTCCGATCGCGTTCATTTTCGCAAAGCGCGCGATAACCCGCAGGACGCGCTGGTAATCTCCGATGTGATTATTTCGCGCATTACAGGAGAATCAACTGTAGTTATCGTCAAGCCGCTGCGCGACAAGCAGGGCGTTTTCCGCGGCGTCCTGACCGCGACGCTCAATTTTCAATACTTCCAAAAATTACTCAGTTCGGTGAAGCTTGGCACGGACGGCGTCGTAGCCGTCTACCGCAACGACACTTTCAACCAGGTCCTGCGCTGGCCGGACAACGGCAAGCCCAACCAGACCCTGCCACCAGACAGCCCGACACGGGCGGCATTGGCCGACGGCCGCAAGGCGGTGACGATAGAACTTGTCTCGGCTGCGGACGGCATTACGCGTATTTACAGTTACCAGGTGTCGGAACTATTTCCCTTTTTCGTGTCGGTCGGGATTTCGCGCGGGGACGCGCTCGCCGCCTGGAAGACGAGCTCACTGGCGGCGGGTTTGTCCGGTCTTGTTCTCGTTGGGCTGGTGTTCGGTTTGCTGTATTGGCTGGGTCGTGCCAAAACCGAGCGTGCCCGATTTTCGGCCATCGTCGAATCCTCGAACGATGCCATAGTCGGACGCGACCTTGCGCTGAAAATAGTGACATGGAACGCGGCTGCGGAGCGCCTGTTCGGCTATAGCGCGGCGGAGGCCATCGGGCAAGACGTTACGAGGCTCATCCCTCCCGAACTGTATGGCGAGGCTGCTCACAATCGTGCGATGTTTATGCAGAATAAGGGCGTGCGGTCTTCGGAGACAGTCAGGATTTCCAAGGACGGCAGGCGCATTGATGTTGCGGTCACCCGATCCAACATTGAGGAAGCAGACGGCGCAGTTAGCGGTGTATCCCTCATTTTTCGTGACATAACAGAGCGCAAACGGGCCGAAGCCGCGCGTGATGCGCTCGAAGCGCAATTGCGCGAATCACAGAAGATGCAAGCCATCGGCACCCTCGCCGGGGGCATTGCGCACGACTTCAATAATATTCTCGCCGCCATCCTGGGTAATACCAAACTCGCGCGCGAGGACTCGGCCGGCAACGCGTCTGCGCTCGTCAGCCTGGATGAAGTCCACAAGGCGGCGATTCGCGCGCGCGACCTGGTGCAGCAAATCCTGTCCTTTAGCCGGCGCCAGTCGACCGAACGCAAAGTCATCGCGCTGGCGGCGGTGGTGGCCGAATCGGAACACTTCTTGCGCGCCACGCTGCCGCCGCGTCTGGCGCTGCGGGTGCGCTGTGCCGCCGACGCCCCGGCGGTGCTCGCCGACACCACGCAAATGCAGCAGGTGATCATCAACCTCGTCAGCAACGCCATGCAGGCGATGAGCGAGGGCCGGGGGCAAATCGACATCGGCCTTGATACGGTGACACTCGATGCGGCGCTGGGAGTCACCCACCCGCAACTGCAAGCCCTGTGCGCCAGTCATCCGGTAAAAACGGTGCGCCTGTCGGTGAGCGACGATGGACCGGGCATGGATGCAAACACCCTTGCGCGCATCTTTGAGCCATTCTTTACCACCAAGCCGGTCGGTGAAGGTACGGGACTGGGTTTGTCGGTGGTGCACGGCATCGTGCAAGTGCATGAGGGCGCGATAGTGGCGGAGAGCGCGCCGGGCAAGGGCACGACCTTCACCCTCTACCTGCCGGTTGCCGCCGAGGCGGCCACCGCTCTTGTTTCAAATGAGACTGGTGGCGGCAAGGCGAGCACCCCGGCGTTCGGCCTCGATGGCGGGAAACATATCCTGTACCTCGACGATGACGATAGCTTGGTGTTTCTGGTAAAACGGTTTCTCGAGCGCCGCGGCTACCGCGTCAGCGGTTTTAGCAGTCAAAGCGAGGCGCTGGCCGCACTACGCGCCGATCCGGCTGCCTTTGATCTGCTGCTCACCGACTACAACATGCCGGGTATGTCGGGCCTTGACGTGGCGCGTGAGGGGCGCAGCATCCGTGCCGACCTGCCGGTGGCCATCGCCTCGGGCTTTCTCGACGAGACACTGCGCCAGGCCGCCGCCGCGGCCGGAGTGCGCGATCTTATTTTCAAGGCGATAGACCTTGATGACTTTTGCGCTGCGGTGCAGGCGGTCGCAGGGGACACAGGGGCTTCGTAATAAGCGGCTGCTTCCGGGAGGGCCAAGCTGGCGCTTGCCATCCGTTTCGACGGATTCAATGTATGCAGAAAGCGGTGGCCTGATAACTTACGGTACGAATCTGGCCGACTTATTCGGGCGCGCCGCAACTTATGCGGACAAAATGCCCAAAGGCGCCAAACCCGCCAAACCCGCCGGCATGACCGCCTGGAAACGCCCGACTGGTGCGGGTTTTCAGTCGATCTACGATGCGAAAGCCGCGAAGCCGGCCTTGGCCGGCGCACTAAAAACGTCCTGCCGGAAGTTCCGCACGCAACGCGCGCAATTGCGATTCGAGCGCGCGGATGCGCTCGAGCAGGCGCAGCGCCACCGACAGCGCGTTCGGGTCGAGGTCAAAGTCTTTGCGCAGGCGTTGCGCGGCCTGGATGCTGACCACGCATTCGCCGCTGAAGGTCCACTGTGCTTCGCGCTGACTGACCGGCACCAGCGCGCCGTAGTCCACCAGTTGCTGTAGCTCGGTTTCGGTCAGGCCGGACAATCGCACCAGTTCGGCCAGCGATACTTCGCAGCGCGCATCCAGCCAGATGATTTCACCGTGTTCCGTGTTCATGCTACTGCTCCCTTGAAATGGCCGCGGGGCTTGAAGCTCGAGCCCTCGGCCAGTTGCTGGTACAGCGCGCGCTCCTTGTCGTTTGCCGCCGCCGGCACGGCGATTTGCACGATGGCAAACAAATCGCCCTCGCCCTCGTGCGGTTTGGGCAGGCCGCGCTTGGCCAGTCGCAGTTTTTGTCCGGCCTGCGTCCCGGTCGGAATTTTCAGCTGTACCGTGCCGCCGAGGGTGGGGACTTCGACGGTGGCGCCCAGCAACGCCTCCCAGGGGGCGAGCGGCAGGTCGAGGTACAAGTCGTGTCCGCTGGCGCGAAACAGCGCGTGTGGCTTGAGCGTGATGTTGAGGTACAAGTCGCCATCGTGCCCGCTGTTAAAGCCCTTGCCGCCCTTGCCGCGCAGGCGCAGGCGCTGCCCGTCGGTGGCGCCTTTTGGAATGCGCGCCTTGATGGTGTGCGGCACGTGGCGCATGTAACCCTCGGCGTCCATTTCGGGCAGGCTCAGCGCGAGTTCGAGCACCGTCCCGTGGTAGGCATTTTCCAGGCTGACCTCGGCCCTGACCTCGAAGTCTTCACCCGGGATCGGTATGGGCCCGTGATGACCGGCACCGCGCCGTCCGCCGCCGCGGCCAAAGTGGGCGAACAAGTCGGCGAGGTCGGCCTCGTCGAAGCTTTGCTGTCCGCCGCCCTGGCGTCCCCAGTCCGGCGGCGGACGGAAGTCCTCGCCGGGGCTGTGGCGGCCGAGCTGGTCGTAGGCGGCGCGTTTTTCTGCATCCTTGAGCGTGGCGTAGGCCTCTGCCACGTCCTTGAATTTCGCCTCGCCCTGGGGATCCTTGGACACATCCGGATGGTATTTGTGCGCGAGCTTGCGATACGCCTTCTTGATCGCGTCGGTGTCGGCGTTGCGTTCCACGCCGAGGATGGCGTAGTAGTCCTTGTATTTCATCTCATGGCCCCGCAGGCGGCAGTCTCATCCCTCCAATGTGGGGGCGGTTTGCGGAAAGTCCAGTCCCAAGGCATGGCCGTACCCCGGGGCCGCTGGTAGGTCACCGAAATAAACTAATCCGTGTGGAGAAATTCACCTATCACCCGATTCAGGAATGCAGCATCGTCTGCGCTTGTGCTGTTCGCGGCCTGATGACCTTGCAGCGAGGGAATTTCGATGAATTTCGCGCCGGGTATGGCGGCAGCCGCAGCACGGGCGGCCGCCACCGGGTTGAACAAATCGAGGGGCGGGGAGAGCACCAGCGTTTTGGCCTTTACAGCAGCCAGCGCGGCCGCGGTATCGCCGTAAAAGCCCGCCGTTGCTCCAAGGTCGTGCGCTTCGTAGGCCCAGGACTGGTAGAGGTAATCGTGTGCGTCGAAGCGGTTTGCCCTGGTCTGCGCCAGGACATTGTCGAACCACTGATGGGCGGCGGCACAGTCGGGCAGGAACTCGTCAAGTGCGGCCGGTGTCCTGCTTAACAAGGCCGTCATCAAGGCAGCGTACGCGTGCCAGCCCCGCTGCGGTACGGCATTAAAGCCGTCGCCGGTCCAGGTCGGGTCAGCCATCAGGCAGGCACGCGCGGCTTCGGTCACCAGCACCGCCCAGGCGGATGTCTTTGCCATCGGCGTCATCGCCACGCAGGCCTTGAGGTACTGCGGGTGGCTGACCGCCCATTGCAGCGCCTGCATGCCGCCCATCGAGGCGCCAATCACCGCGTGCAGGCGGGGAATGCCCAGGTGCTCACGCAGCAGCCGGTTCTGGCTCTCCACCATGTCGCGGATGCCAAAGCGCGGGAAGCGCATCCCCGGCTGTCGTGCGCTGTTTGACGGCGAGGTCGAAAGCCCGTTGGAGATGGGATCCGCGGCGACAATGAAATACTGCGCCGGATCGAGCGCCTTGCCCGGTCCGATGAGGAAATCGAGTCTGTGATGGTTGCCGGTGAGCGAGATGCAGACGAGCACGGCATTGGACTTGTCGCGGTTCAGTTCGCCGTGTGTGACGTAGGATTGCGTGTAGTCGCGCAGGATCTCGCCGGATTGCAGCGCGAGGTCGCCGAGGGACGCGACCTGGTGCCGGGCATCGATATGGCCTGCGGCCAGAGGCGGATGCCTGAAGCCCGGATCATTCATGGGAAATCATGCCTGGTGCGTTGCGCCCGCATGTTGCGGCCTAATCGAACATGATGACGGTGCGGATGCCCTCGCCGCGTGCCAGGCAGGCCATCCCATCGTTGATCTGCTCCAGCTTGATGCGGTTGGTGATCAGCTCGTCAAGCCGGAGCCTGCCCGCGAGATATTCATTGGCGATCCACGGGAAATCGCGGCGCGGGCGTGCATCGCCATAGCTGGAGCGCACAATGCGCTTCTCGCCCATCAACGAGCCCCAGCGAAAGCTCATCTCCTCGCCGGCACTGAGTTTGCCGAGCCAGACGACCTGCCCGCCCGGGCGGGCCGCTTCGACCGAGAGGCGCAGCGTGTGCTTGTTGCCGGCTGCTTCGAATACATAGTCCGCGCCGCGACCGCCGGTCAGCGCCTTGATTTCGTCCAGGGTGTTCCCGGCGGAATCATCAATAGCATGGGTGGCGCCAAACGGCATGGCGCGCGCCAGCCTGACCGGGCCGACATCCACCGCAATGATTGTTCCGGCGCCGGCGAGTCTCGCGCCCTGCAATACGTTCAGGCCGACGGCGCCGCACCCGATCACCACGACACTGGCGCCGGCCTCGACCCTGGCCTTGCGTACCGCCGCCCCGACGCCGGTCATCACACCGCAGCCGATGATGCACGCCCGGTCAAAGGGAATTTCCCTTGGCACGCGGATGGCCCCCGATTCCGGCACGATGGTGTATTCGGCGTGGCTGGATGTCACCGAGAAATGGTGGATGCGTTCGCCGTTGCGCCGCATGCGCGAGTGCCCGTCCGGAAGCAGCCCTTTTGGCTGGTTGCGCGCAAACGGCTCGCACAGGATGGGCTGGTCGCGCTCGCAATAAAAACAGTGGCCGCAATGCGGGTTCCACGAGCAGACAACGTGATCACCGACCGCGACTTGCGTCACCGCGCTCCCTACCTCCTCGACGATGCCGGCGCCCTCGTGGCCCAGGACGATAGGCAGCGGGTAGGCGAGCGACCCGCGCATGACTTCCAGGTCGGTATGGCAAAGCCCGCTGGCCCGGACCCGGACCAGGACGTCGGTCGGCGACAGTGGCGCCAGCTCCAGTGTGTCTATGGTCAGCGGGTCGTTGATTTTGTTCAGCACTGCCGCGCGAAATTTCATCCGGTCTCCAGTTGCAGTAGGGCGTTGTTGCGGGCAATGCACGTGGGGGCCGGCGACGCACCGTCAGGGCTTGACCAATGGTGGTGGCTCGACCGCCCATGTCCCGTAGTTTGCGGGCATGTTGATTTCAATCAGCTCCAGATCGTCGGAGCGCGCCACCACGTTGTGCGGCACGCCGCCGGGTTGGGAGACGCAGCCGCCGGTGCGCACGACCACGTCGCCGTCATAGCCGGTATAGCGAAAAGTGATAAAGCCGCGAATGACAAAAACAAAATGGCCGCTCATGTCGTGCCAGTGCCAGCCGGTTTCCTTGCTGAACGGGCGGATGGCGCGGGTATGCGTCGCGCCGATGCGGCCGCCGGTCGCCGCCGCGAGGCCGAGGTCGCGGTGCTCAACCTCGGCATCCGGGCCGTCGCGGCTGAAGGCCGCATCCGAGAATTCGGCCAGAGCCAGCAAGGACCGCGCCTGTTCGAGTTTCAGCGGTCCGGCGTAATGCGGCAGGGGCTTGTCCGCCATTGCGATGTTCCTTTGTGCCGTACTACTCGGCCTTGGCGCCGGAGCTTTTGACGACCTTTGCCCAGAGCTCGGTTTCCTCGCGCAACAGCGTGCTCGAGCGCTCCGGGCTGGCGCCGACAACGTTGAGGGCAAGCTCGCCGAGGCGGTCGGTGATTTCGGCCGATTTGAGCACGCTGGCAAGCGCATCGTGCAGCGTGGCGATGATGGCCGGCGGGGTTTTTGCCGGCAGCATGAAGCCGACTATCAGCGTCGCGTCCATGCCCTTGATGCCCTCTTCGGCGAAGGTCGGCACGTTGGGCAGGCCCTTGAAGCGCTGCGCGCCGGTGATCGCCAGCGGGCGCATCTTGCCCGAGGCGATATGCGCGCGCGCCGTGCCCGGCAGCGCAAACATCATCGGCACCTGCCCGCCGATCACGTCCACCACCGCGGGTCCCGCACCCTTGTACGGTATGTGCAGGATGTCCGCGCCGATGGCGGTCTTGAACATCTCGCCGGCAAGGTGGACGGGCGAGCCGCTGCCGGCCGAGGCGTAGGAAAGCGATCCGGGTTTGGCCCGCGCGAGGGCCACTAGTTCGGCGACGTTGTTGGCCGGCACGGATGCATTGACCACCAGCACCAGCGGGCCGCGCGCCACCACCATCAGCGGGGCAAGGTCGCGCTGCGCGTCGTAGGGCAGCTTGGCGTAGAGCGAGGCGTTGACGGCGATGGCCGTGTCGAACAGGCCCATGGTGTAGCCGTCGGGGGCGGCCTTGGCCACCATGTCTATGCCGATGTTGCTGCCGCCGCCGCCGCGGTTGTCGACGATGATTTGCTGCTTCAGCAGTTCGCTCCATTTAGGCACCAGCATGCGGGTGACGATGTCGCCCATCCCGCCTGGCGGATAGGGAACGACCAGGCGTATCGGCTTGGACGGGTAGGCGTCCTGGGCGTGCGCCGTATTGAACGGCACGGCGGCGAAATGCAGCACGGTGAGACCGAGACCGAGCATTGTCATGGCCATGCGGGATGGACTACGGCTGATGCGTGTCGCAATCATTGCTTGCTCCTTGGATGGAACTGCTATTTCTCTGCCGCTGTATTCGCGGCCTTGTAAATCATGTCCTGCAATTCAACCGCCCGCACGCAATCGTCGGCCGGTGAGGGTGGCGCGGCGCCGGACTCAAAGGCATCCAGCGCAGCGTTCACCATGATTTCGTAAGCCAGCGACGGTGGCGGCACCGCGCGCTCCTGCAGCGTGGCGCCGCAGCGGTGCACCCGCAGCCGGCCGTTGCATTCGTGCAGGTAGGCGCCGGTGGCGGCGATGCGCCACTCGTAGTCACCGCCCTCCTGCATGTTGGCATAGGTGTAGCCCGCCTCCATGGTGGCGACAAAGCCGTCGGCGGTGGTGAACATGCCGGCGGCGAAATCTTCCACGGGGCCGTGATAGCCAATGCGGCTGGTACGCCCGCCGGCGAGGGTCAGGGCGCGAGCGCCCGCCAGCGTGGCGATGGCATCGGCGCCGTGGATGCCCAGGTTGCGCAACACGCCGCCGCCCGAGGCTGCAGGATCAAGCATCCAGGGCACGCCGTAGTCGAGGTAGCGCGAGGGCGGGCCGTTGATGGTGCGAAAGTGCGCGTGCATCAGCGTGCCAAGCGCGTCGGCGGCAAGCAGCTCGCGATAGGCATCCCAGATGCCAAGGTGGCGGTTGGGAAAGCACACCGAGGCGAACACGCCGGAACGGCGAATGGCGTCGGCGGAAGCACGCGCTTCTGCGGCATTGCGGCCCATCGGCTTTTCCACCAGCATGGGGATGGCGTGGTCGGCCACCGCGGTGATCTCGACTGTCGCCTGGTCGTGGCGCGGCAGCACCACGGCAAGATCCGGGCGCAACTTCTCCAGCAGGCGGGTGGTGTCAGGCTCGAAGGCAATGCCGTGCTTTGCCGCGGCGGCGGCGCCGGCCTGCGCATCGGCGTCGGATGCGCCGAGCAGGCGTACGCCGCGCGCACCCAGCATGCGCACATAACGCGGCGCATGCCAATGGGTAATGCCGACGATGACTACGGAAAGGGGCAAGGCATTTTCTCCGGAACGGATTGACGGGTGCGGGCTCAGCTGCGGCCCAGCTTGCCGCGCGCCGTCGAGCCGGCGTAGAGGACTTTCATCTTGTTCTCGATGATGGTGCCGTGGCGCGACTTGGCGTGCGGATGCAGGTCGGCCTCGGGCGCTTGTTCGGCATCGGCGTAGCCGTAGTCGTCGCGGCCGCGCACCAGCAGCGCGCTGTCGCGTATGGGGCCGAGCTGGCGCACATGGGTCGCGGCATAGCGTATGGCATAGCCCACGCGCGGGTACGCCGTGCGGTTGGTCTCCGAACCGTGAAAGAGCAGCACGTGGTGCAGCGACATTTCACCCGGCTGCAGTTCGACGTTGACGACCCGGGCGGTATCGACTTTCACGGCGATCTCCTGGCCGCGCGAGAGCAGGTTGTCCTCGTCAAAGCGGTCCTCATGCGCCACCTGTGCGTGGTGCGTTGACTCGACCACCTGCATGCAGCCCGATTCGCGCGTGCTCGGTGTCAGCGCCACCCAGGCGGTGAGCACGTCGTTGGACGAAAGCCCCCAGTAGGTCGCGTCCTGGTGCCAGCTGACATAGGCCGTGTCGCCCGCCGGCTTGGCGAAGAACTGCGAGCTCCAGCAAAACAGGTTGGGGCCGAGCAGGCTCTCGACCTGGTCGAGGATGCGCGCATCGCGCACCAGTGCGTCGAGCCAGGTGAACAAGAGGTGGGGCTTGATGTTGTTGCGGCCCTTTATCAAGTCCGCCTGCGCCTGGTAGCGCGCGTGCAGGGCGGCGGCCTCTGCCGCGGGGAAGGCCCGCAGCGGATGCAGGATGCCGCGCTCGCGGTAGCGCTCGACCTGGGCTTGCGACAGGGCGCATGCGTCGTGCTGTTCGTTCTGCTTGTTCACCGGTGTACCGTTTGTCAGGGCCGTCGAGGAGATTCAGTTTTCCGGGCAATAATAAGCATATCAACGTTGCCCGTCCACAGCTGTCTTTGCGAGCGCGGCGAAGCAATTTTGTCGTTCTTGTTACTCTTGTTTCTTGTTACTCTTGTTTCTTGTGACTACTGTCGCAACACCACAAGATTGCCGTGTCCCCTCCGGGGATTACCTTCGGGGCATGGGCTTCGCCTCCTCGCAATGACGCGCAGTGGGGGCAATGACTGGAGAGGTCCGCCAGTCGCGGCTTTCCAGCCGGTGTGCGCTAGCGCAGCATGGTGGTGAGGCGCGCCTTCACCGCCGGCCATTCGGTATCGATGATGGAAAAATACACCGTGTCGCGCACCCGCCCCGAAGCACAGACCACATGCTTGCGGAACAGGCCCTCCTCGGTGGCGCCGATGCGCGTAATGGCCAGGCGTGATCTGGTATTGAGTGCGTCGGTCTTCAATTCGACACGGTTGGCGCCCATTACTTCAAAGGCGTGGGTTAGCAGCAGCAGCTTGGCCTCGGTGTTGGCGCCGCTGCGCTGGGCGGAGGCGGTGAGCCAGGTCGAGCCGATTTCCAGCCGCCGATGGGCCGGCACGATGTTCATGTAGCGCGTGCAGCCTATGGCTTCACCGGTCGCGCGCGCAACAATGGCAAAGGGCAGCGACACGCCGTTTTTTTGTTCGCCCAGGGCGGCCTGCACGTAGGCGAGCATTTCTTCGGCATTGCTAACCTGCGTCGGGATCCAGCGCCATAGTTCCGGGTCAAGGCCGACGCGGACGAGGCCTGGCACGTGGGCGAGGACTAGCGGTTCGAGCCGGACCACCCTGCCGGATAGTGTAACCGGCGTGACGCGCATGTTTTTCGGTGCATCCATTGCGGTTTCCGTTATACAAAAAGCGTACTGTGGCCGCGTTGCGGGGGCGCCAGCCCCATACTACAACCGCGCTGCCCCGCTTGCTATACTGCGCCCGTCCCCCAATTTGCGAGGCTCCCATGTCCGTTCATCCGATTTCCTCATCGCGCGCCATCGAC
>Ga0194049_1000339_pt1 | contig 16230 bp, 15 predicted proteins | sample JunL2225m_MetaG_FD_148665 | JGI IMG/M metagenome (GOLD analysis project Ga0194049, IMG submission 148665) | Anoxic zone freshwater microbial communities from boreal shield lake in IISD Experimental Lakes Area, Ontario, Canada - Jun2016-L224-25m | ecosystem: Environmental > Aquatic > Freshwater >... | reverse complement strand
GGTTCCTGAACCAACTTGCCGATATGGGCGAGATGGTCTGCCACTTTGTTCTTCTGGTACTTCTTGATGACCGCGATAGCGGCTGAAAGACCGACCGCACCGGTCCAGTTAGTACTGCTAATGAAGCTCTCCTGGGCAACGTCCATGACCTCCTTGCGGCCGATGACAGCGGCAATAGGATAGCCATTGCCCATTGCCTTGGAGAAGGCGGCGATATCAGGCTCAAACCCAAGTTTCAGGTGAGCGCCACCGGCGGTAAGTCTAAAGCCCATGGAGACCTCGTCCACTACCAGGACGATCCCCTCTTTCTTAGTCACCTCACGTATGGTCTTGATGAAGTCCTTGTCCGGGTAATGGTCACGCATCGGCTCCATAACCACGACGCCGATCTCGCCCCTGTGCTTCTTGATGAGGTCAAGGAACTCCTGGGTATTGTTATAGCGGAAAGGGAAAATGGTTCCCTTCAGGGCCCGAGGCACTCCCTTAGGCTGCAAGCCTGGAAGCAGATGGCCGTCGAGAGTGCTGTCATCAGCCAGGTTAGAGGCCAGATACCAGTCATGCCAGCCGTGATAGCCGCAGAACAGCACGGTGTCCTTACCAGAGTAAGCTCGGGCGATACGCACTGCGATGGACATTACCTCACCGCCTGAAGTGGCGAAGCGAACGCCGCCTGCCCAAGGGTGCTGCTTAAGCATCAGCTCGGCCAGCTCCACCTCCAACGGTGAGTTCAGGGTGGTGGCTACACCATTGTCGATAGCGGCCTTCACCGCCTTGTCGATGTCCGGATCGGCATAACCGATGGAGCAGGCGCCGACGCCCATATAACTGGTATCGATAAACTTGTTGCCGTCCAGGTCCCATACCTCTACCCCCTTAGCCTTGCTGTAATAGGAAGGCCAGAGGCCGGGCAGGTGCAGCTCAGGACGCTTTGAGAGGAGCTGGGTGCCGCCAGGAATGATCTTCTTCGCCTTGATATAGAGCTGCTGTCCTTTACCCATGGTGAGTCCTTTCATTTTAACTTCTGTGTCCTTTTCAATGGATTTCGTGAGGCCCTCGTTCCGAGATACGTGATAGTTCAGTTTCTCTACCTCAGGATGCTTTTTGAGGAATGCCAGGATTTCCTGCATGCCAAATTCCCTGGCACCAATGCCGTCGTAGACAGCCTTAAGGAATTCGTAGTCATCAGGCTCATCCAGCACCCAGCGCTTGTCCGACATGACCTCGGTATTCTCCAGGTTGCCTACTTTGAATTGCTCAGCGCGCTGGGCAATATACTGGGTGGCATGTTCCCGCTCATAGGGTAGGACGGCATTTTTCCAGGAGTTCTCTAAGGCGTCGAAGGTGAAGATGTCCACGTCCAGGCCGTCGGGGAACGTCTCAATCCAGGCGGTGGCGGTGTAGTCGTTTTTCTCCTTCAGGTGTTTCTGGATGGCCCGGTCGATGATCTCCGGATCTACCAAGGGGCAGTCGCCGGTGATACGGATGACCGTCTTGGCCTTCAGCTGCTTGGCAACCTGGTAATAGCGGTCCAGGACGTCGTCCTCGGAGCCACGGAATACCTCGATGCCCTTCACATTGCAAAGATCGACCAGCGGCTGATCAAGAGGGTTCGTGGTCGTTGCGATAACCACCTTGTCGACTAATTTGGCCCTGCCGACCCTTTCCACCACCTGCTCAATAACCGTCTTACCGCCCAAGGGCAGCAGAATCTTTTTCGGTAGGCGGGTCGAGTTGCTTCGGGCCTGAATAATAGCAACTATATCCATACGGGGAACTTACTTCTGTGGCTCTAGGACTATCTTGATAGTGTTGGTGGCCGCCTCGCATTGGGCAATGGCCTCCGGCATGGTGTCGGCTACGGTAATGATCTGGCCGAAGCGCTCGGCATGGTTGGTAGCTTTGTGGATCATCTCACCTACCGCAGGGGTCTTGAACATGATGAACATGTCTACGCCTGGCATCTTGGCAGCCTCCTCCACTCCGTCGAACCTGACGAAGGCACCTTCCTCGGTAGGAATGACATAGCGCTGGCAGACGGCCTTGTGCTTGGTCGGGGTAAGATCGGCTTCATCCACCGGGTCGCCGACGCTCATCTTGATAAGCGACTTGAGGATATGTACGCCGGTAGCCCGTGGCACCGTACCTGAGCAGAACCAGCCGCCGCTGGTGCGGGAAGCCATCTCCAGGATGTAGACCTCGCCGTCGTGGACCAGAATGTCGCCCTTGGCCACCCCCCAGTCAATGCCCAATGCCCGGATGGCCTTGTTAGCCTCCTCTATGACCTTGTCCTGGGTTTCCTGGGGCAAGGTGGAAGGGACGTTGTGGCCGTCCTCAATGAAGTATGGATAGAACTCGGCGCTGCGGGTGTAGTTGCGGTCGCCGAAGCCGGTAGTGACTATCTTGCCGTCATAGACCAGGGCCTCGGTACTGATTTCGAACCCGTCCAGGTACTGCTCAATGAGGATCTCCGGCTGGTCATGCGAGTAGGTCTGGGACTCGGCGTAGGCCGTCTCCAGCTCTTGGTCGTTCTTGACGCACTGGACGCCGCGGGCGCCGGCATTGTCGACAGGCTTGACCACGACGGGGTAGCCGATCTTCTGGGCAGCCTGCTTGCCCTCTTCGACACTATGGGTGACCGCGAACTCCGGAACCCGTATGCCGGCCTTCTTTAGGCAGTCTATGCGCTGTGACTTGAAGGTGGTCCGGTCAGCCACCACCGGATCAATACCGGGCAGGCCGAGGGCCTTGGCAATACGGGAGACGATGTGAGGAATCTCAACAGCATGGGTCATCACCCCGTCCACTTCATATTTCTTGCCTACCTCCACCATCTCGTCAATGTTCTTGATGTCAGCGACGACGCCGACATCAGCCAAGGCGAGACCCGGAGCGTCAGCAGAGCCGTCGGCCGCAATCACCCGGTAGCCCAGGTCCTTGGCCAGCTTGATGGCGATCTGGTGCTCAGTACCGGCTCCAAGCATGAGAACCGTCTTCTGCGGGGATGTGGACATAGGGGTAGTGAAAATAATAAGGCAGCGACTTCTGGGAATCTTCCTAAATACTATACATTTTAAGGGTGCAAAGCAAATTAATCAGACTCGCCCAAGAGGCTACCTGATTGACAAATCGGTCAAAAAGGAGTATACCTGGACAGTCTTGAACGGGGTGACAGGCATCTTCGGATGAACCAGTCGCTACCGCTTAACAATCCAGAGGAGCGTGAGAATAATGATGAAAGCCCTATTGATAACCGAACCCGGTAAAACCGTGTTTGGTGGTTGCGAGGAACTTGGCTACGGCCACAACGAGGTGCTCGTAGAGGTCAAGATGGTCGGATTCTGCGGAACTGACCTGAAGACCTTTCGCGGCGAAAACGCCATGGTTACGTTTCCGCGGGTGCCCGGGCACGAGATCGCCGGCATCATCCGTGAGGTCGGGCAAGCGGTACCTGGCAAGTGGACGGCGGGAATGCCGGTTACGGTCTCCCCTTACACCAGCTGCGGTACCTGCGCGTCCTGCCGACGTAGCCGGCCCAACGCCTGCGAATACAACCAGACCCTCGGAGTACAGCGGGATGGCGCCATGACCCAGTTCATCCGGGTTCCCTGGCAGAAACTACACGGTTCAGCCAACCTCTCGTTTCACGAGCTGGCCCTGGTCGAACCCCTGTCGGTCGGTTTCCATTCCGTTACCCGGGGCGAAGTAGAGCCCGGGGAAACCGTCGTGGTCTTCGGCTGCGGAGCCATCGGCTTGGCAGCCATTGCCACCGCCAACTGGCGCGGAGCCCGGGTCATAGCGGTGGGAAGAAGCGATGAGAAGCTGGACCTGGCCCGTAAGATCGGTGCTTCGGATACCATCAACTCCCGCACCCACGACCTGCACTCGACCCTGCAGAACATGACCGAAGGTGGTCCCGATGTCATTATCGAGGCTGTCGGCGCTCATGAGACGCTGGTAAGCGCTGTCGAGGAAGCGTCCTTTGCCGGACGCGTCGTTATCATCGGCTACGGCCAGGGCACGGTACCCTACGATACCAACAGCATTGTGAAGCGCGAGCTGAGCATCCGGGGTTCTCGCAATGCTCCCGACGGGGCCTTCAGCGGGGCCATTGCCATGCTGGAGCAGGGTCATTTCCCCGCAGGCGAGCTGGTGACCCGCACCGTATACTTCAATGAGGCCGGCAGGGCCTTGGAAGCCTGGTCAGACAACACGGCTGGCACGATTCGGATCCACGTCACCATGGAGGGGTGACATAGTACGACGTACCCAAAGGGGGCGGACGGCGCAAGCCGACCGCCCCCTTTCTTGGTATCTCAGAAAGAAATTACTCGGGCTTCTTGGCGATGACCACAAACTCCCGGCCGATGCCGTTCTTAGCCATGTCGCGGTAGGTCTTCCCCAGCAGGGCCGGATTGTCCTTGTAGAGAGCCATCTCAAGGCTCTTGCGGCGCAGGTGGCAGGCCCGGCCCAAATCGCGCTGACCGATATAATTCTCACCGCCGAGAAGGAAGAACTCCATAGGATAGGTGGCCAGGCAGTCAGCTATGCTAAAGCCCAGCGACTTCAGCAGACCCTGCACCGAAGCGAAGTCAAAGTAATTTAGATGATGGGTAGGCACCACCCACCACGGGTTCTTGGTAATGGTCTCGCGCACGATCTTCTGCAGTGGGTTGTAGTCATTGGGCGAGAGGATAAAGAGCAGGCCGCCTGGCTTTAGTACGCCCTTCACCTCTTCAAGGAACTGAGCCGGTCGTGGCAGGTGCTCCAAGACCAGGTTCAGACAGACGACATCAAACAGACCGTCGTCCTTGGAGTTCTCAGCCGTGAAGAACTCATGCTTCACCTTCACTCCCAGAGAGGTGGAGTACTCGTAGGCCTGGTCGGAAGGCTCCACGCCCAGTACGTCCCAGCCCAGATCCTGGCCGACTTTCAGGAAATAGCCGGGGCCCGAACCGATGTCCAGCAGGCGTTTGCCCTTGGTGTTCTGCTCAAAGATCTTGTAATAGTCCTTGTAGGTCTCCGTCCACCAGTCTAGGTCCGTCTCCGCATCCTTAAAGTAGTCGGTCTTTTCCGAGGCGTAGAAGGCGTCGGCATAGAACTTGTCCAGCTGCTCGTCAGTGGGAATCGGATTAACATGTTTGAACCCGCAGGAAGCGCACTCGATGATATCATAGCCCTCTACCGTATCAAGGGTGGGACCGGAATGCTGGGCGACTTGTGGCTTCGGAGTGCTCATAGGGACGAATTACTGCTGAATTATGGTTTGGGCCAGTTAAAAGGAAGAATGATCATCTCGTCAGTCTCCCCTAGTGCCTCAAGGCCAGCCAAAGCGGCTACCTGTTCGGCCTTCTGGGACGCCCTTATATTGTCTTCTAAGTTCTGCGTGCTATCAACCCCCACTACCACCTTATCGATCAGGGGGTTGGCCAGGGCGAAGTTCAGACAGAGCTCGGCTACGGTCAGACCACTTTGGCCGGCTATCTCATGCAGGGCTGCTAGCTTGGGAGCTATAGTCTTCAGACCCTTGGGCAGCTGAGAAGCCTCCTTGAATACCAGTCCCTGCAGAAATACCGAGCGGACATGCACCTCCACCTCGCGCTCCTTCAGAACCGGAAGCATAGGGGCAAAGCGCTGGTCAAAGACGCTGAAGGGGAACTGCACCAGGTCAAGCGGAAGGTCCTTTTCAATGATCTCCTCAAGCTCGGCCGGGGTGTAGATTGAAAAGCCAATCTTTTCTACTCTTCCCGCGTCCTTGTATTCTTTTAGTAGGTCAAGCAGCTCCGGATGCTCTGTATACGACGGAAAGTTATGGAAGATACAGCCGTACAGGGAATCAACTCCCAAACTGGTGAAGGACTCCTCCAGAATGCTGCGGGCGTTTTCTTTTGAGGCACTGGGCAGCTTGGTAACCACCTTGAAGCCTTCCGAGCCCTTCTCCTTAAAATAGTCCCCGATTACCGCCTCGCTTTCCCCATAGTTATGGGCGGTGTCCAGCACCTCGATGCCGTTCTTTCGCGCCAAATCCAAGATGGCAGCCACCTGGTCCTTTGCGACCTGGCCACCCTTGTTATTGATGCCGTAATCCTGGCCGAACTGTACAGTGCCCAGGGCCAGCTTACTCATGCGAGGCGCCAGTGGCCATTTCCTTCACCGCGGCAATGACCCGCTCAATCTCCTCATCTTGCATCTTGGGATACAGGGGTAGGCTCAGGCAGCGGCTATAGTATTCTTCTGCACGAGGGAAGTCACCCTCCTTGTAGCCGTAGGTCTCACGGTAATAGGGCTGCAGGTGGACCGGGATGTAATGCACCTGGGTGCCGACGCCCTTGGCCTTCAGCCGTCCCATGACTTCGGCACGGGAAAGTCCCAGCGCCTCGAAGTCGATCTGGAGCACATAGAGGTGAAAGGCTGAGGAAGCCCCTTCCCGTTCCTGGGGAATAGTAAGCAGCGGGACACTAGCAAAAGCCTGATTATAACGGTCGACGACACTGCGACGATGACTCAGGAACTTCTCGATCTTACCCATCTGGACCACGCCCAGGGCGGCCTGCAGGTCGGTCAGACGATAGTTGAAGCCTAGGCTTTGCATCTCGTAATACCAAGGCCCGGGATGCTCGGTGAGGTCCTCCTCCCGCTTGGTAATCCCATGTGAGCGTAGCAGGGTCAGCTTCTTGTAAAGTTCAGGGTCATTGGTCAGGACGGCGCCACCCTCACCGGTAGTTATGGTCTTCACCGGGTGGAAGGAGAAGATAGTCATATCCGAGTAGCAACCGCTGCCGACCTTCTTACCGTTTTTATACACGGTGCCGATAGCATGGGCGGCGTCCTCAATCACCTTCAGACCGTGCTGCTTGGCCATCTCAGAGAACGCCTCCATATCGGCAGGCTGACCGGCGAAGTCCACAGGGATCAGGACCTTGGTTTTAGGAGTGACCTTCTTGGCTGTCTCCTGGGGGTCCAGGGTATAGGTGGCCGGGTCAATGTCAGCAAATACTGGCGTTAGACCGGCATAGGCCAAACAGTTTGCAGAAGCCACAAAGGTGTTCGGTGAGGCAATACCCTCGCTGCCAGGCTCCAGCCCAAGGGCCAGAACGGCGATATGTAAGGCAGCAGTGCCATTGGATACGGCCACAGAGTACTTCGCCCCGGTATAGTCGCACAGCGCCTTCTCGAATTCTTCGATCTTCGGTCCTTGGGTAAGAAAATCACCCTTCAAGACGTCTACCACCGCCTGGATATCTTCATCCTCAATCCACTGCTTGCCGTACGGGATGAATGGATCCATACAAAAGGTTAGTAGACTATTTCGATTTCCTTGAGCTTATCCTGTATCTCCTTAACAGTAAGCATCTTCTCATTGGTGTCAGAGGCGTACCGAAAACCCTCCTTCACCTTCGCACCGCCTTGCTTCAGGTGCTTGTCCTTGTCCCACCAGTCAAAGTCGGGATAAATGACGTAGTGGTCACCATAGTCATGGGTGAAGCGGGAGTCCTCCTCGGTGATCATAGCCTCATGCAGCTTCTCGCCTTCGCGAATACCGATCTCCTTGAGGCTGGCCTGAGGATGCATGGCCATGGCCAGGTCGGTAATCTTGATGGTTGGGATTTTGGAGACATAGATCTCCCCACCCCTCGACTCGGCGATGGCCTTGAAGACGAGGTCCACCCCTTCGTCAAGACTGATCCAGAACCGGGTCATGCGGGAGTCAGTGATAGGAAGCTCGGAGTCGCCCCGGTCGATGAGGCTCTGAAAGAAAGGCACCACCGAGCCGCGGCTGCCGGCCACATTTCCATACCTTACGACACTAAAGACAGTGTCCTTGCCGCCCACATAGGCACCTGCCGAGCAGAACAGCTTGTCCGAGACCAGCTTGGTGGCGCCGTAAAGGTTTACGGGACTCGCGGCCTTGTCCGTGGAAAGAGCCACCACTTTACTCACACCCCGATCTATGGCAGCGTCGATGATGTTCTTGGCCCCATTAATGTTCGTATTGATCGCCTCGATGGGGTTATACTCACAAACGGAAACATGCTTAAGTGCGGCCGCGTGAATAACGATATCTACTCCGTCAAAGGCCCGGTAAAGCCGATCCCTGTCGCGTACATCGCCAATGAAGAACCGTAACTGTTCATCGTACTGCATGAACTGCTTCCGCATCATGTACTGTTTGTACTCGTCACGAGAGTAGATGATGATCTTCTTCGGATTGTAATCTCTCAGTATCCGTTCGGTGAACTTCTTGCCGAATGAGCCCGTGCCGCCGGTAATGAGGATGGATTTGTCGTTGAACACATCGTTCTCTTAGGCTTGCTTAGTATCCTTCCTAGTCTAGCAAAAAATGCCGCTCTTTCAATCTAGGGGCCTATTTCTTAGACTGATCCTGCTTAAAGTCCTTGAGGGCAAGGTCGCGGATGGCCTTTTCCAGCTGCTTGCGCAGGCGATCTACATTCACATAATTGTAAAAGGTGATGCTCATCACCACGATAAAGCCGAGGATGGTATACAGGTCAAGTGGTCGCAAGATGCCAAGGTCGCTATTGAAACTGTAAAACGTGTTCGGGAAGAGGGTTATGGCCAGAAAACAGACCCAGATCGCCTGCCAACCTAGAAACTCCTTTAAACTGAACTCGTCGCGTTTGTAATGCAGGAACGTGAAGTAGGTAAGAACTAACCCAAAGATGATTCCGACGAGTTGGATCCCTGTGACCATGTCAATTTAAGCTTAAGGATTGTCTTAAGGATGCGCAGACCGTCAAGCGGCGTCGTACCCTTATGGTTATTCAAATAAATAGTATCTATCCCCACCTCGGCAAACTCAACATGGCTACGAGCTCCAAGCACGAGCATCTCGGTCTCCATAGCGTAGTTTGAGGCCGCCCAGCGGATAGAAGGATACAGGTCGCGGGAGAAGGCCCGAAACCCTGACTGGGTATCGCGCACCGAGATCTGGAAGATGAACTTCATAATCCGGGTGAAGGCTTGGTTACCCACGCGCATAGCCAAGGGCATCTTCTTGCTAAAGCTGCGGGTGCCGATGACTAGCCGGTTCTTGCCTTCGTCCAGAATCGGGGTCACTAGCTTCTCAATGTCCTCGGGACGGTGCTGCCCGTCACTGTCCATCAAGACGAATATATCAGCACCTAGCTGGTAGGCGGCGTCGCAGCCGGTCTTCACCGCTGCGCCTTTGCCTAGGTTGGTACGGTGACGGATCACCTGAACTCCTTTAACGGCTGCAGCAACCTGGGAAGTCTTATCCCGGGACCCGTCGTCTACCACAATAGGAATAACCGCATGCCCCTTGATGGTTGCTGGCAGACGGTGCAGGACTAACTCTATATGCCGAGCTTCATTGTAAGCCGGTATCACCACGGCGATCTTCATACTGCCATTGTAGGCGTTTGGGGTAAAAATACAAGGTCATGCAGAGCGGCAATGCTTGACTTTTCAGGTTAGGCATGGTATAAAAGGGCATTCTGTTTTGAAGAGGTGAAGGCTTGGATTCTATACGTTTGAGAAAGTTTGTGGTACTGCACGTGCCATCAGGGACCATCAATCCCAATAACACTGTGACTGGCACGCCCACCGGAGCTCGCATAGCCAGCCTCAGGATACGTGTACAGCAAGGTGTCCCAGAAGATTGCATCCTGATCGTAATCGTGACAGGGGCACCCGCTCCAAACGGAATGGTGGCAGCGCTGGCCATGAAAGCCGAGATCGACACTGAGGACATCGGAGTGCCTGTCTACTATATCTTCGTGGACTCGTACGATACGTATGGTGATGTCAAGGATGTCATGCGCCAGCTGCAAGAGCTGGACATCAGTCTTGACGAGGTAGTCCAGATCGAGGTCATCACCGACGCAGTGCATTATGAACGGTTCGTCCCCACCTACAATGCCTGGGGTTACACGGGCCAACTCAAGAATGTTGAAGTTGAGGCCAGACAGCTCAACTGGAAACAGCAACAGGAGGAGAAGCTCGGCCGCTGGCTGAGCTGGCACGACCCTATCGGGAACATTGTGCTTTCCCGTTGGATCCGCAAAGGAAGAGGTGAGCCTCAGTAAAAATAACTCGGTTTAGTCGTTCGAAAGGACCGCGGCGCAAGCCCGGTCTTTTTGTTTACTATAATCTCCCCTGCAACTTTTCCTTGGCGAGGTTACTGGCCTGCAGCAGCGAGTCGAAGGTTCCGGCGTCGATCCACTCCCCCTGTAACTTCTGGTAGCCCATGGTGCCCTGCGCGATATAGGCGCTGTTCACGTCGGTGACCTCCAGCTCGCCGCGGGCGGATGGCTTTAAATTACGTACGATGTCGAAAACCTGGTTGTCATACATATACAGGCCGGTTACTGCCCAATTGCTCTTGGGGTTTTCAGGCTTCTCTTCGATACCAAGGATCTTGTCACCCTCTATCTCCGCCACGCCGAAACGCTTAGGATCGGGCACTTCCTTCAGGAAGATTTTGGCGCCTTTATCCTGTTTAGCAAACTCTTCGGCAGCCGCCTTGATGGTCTCTACTTCCTCATACACGTTGTCCCCAAGGATGGCCACCAGCTTGTCTCCGTCGGCAAAATCCTCCGCCATACCGATCACCTGAGCAATACCTCCCGGCTGCTCCTGGACCTCATAGGAAATCCGGGCTCCGATCTCCTTGCCGGAGCCCAGCAGATTAAGAATCTGGCCGGCGTGGCCCTTGCCGGAGACGATGAGAACGTCGGTGATACCGGCATTGATAAGGGTCTTCAGGGGATAATATAGCAGCGGCTGGTTGTAAACCGGCAGCAGGCTCTTGTTGGTAATGTAGGTAAGCGGACGCAGACGGGTTCCCTCGCCCCCGGCGATGATAAGGCCTTTCATAGTGACTGGTTATACTTATGAGGATACTTCTGACGCATGATTGGATTACTCCTGTCCTTCTCTGAGACTACTTGCTCGTCGCCGGCGATAGGCCAGGCTATGGCTAAGTCAGGATCATCAAAGGCAACGGCGGGATACACGGTACCAGCCTGCCAATGAGCAGTTACTAGGTAGGAATACAGCGCAAAATCACTGGTGACCTGGAAGGAGTTGCCCATCCCTTTTGGCAGATAGACGGCATTGGTTCGATCCAGCTGCAGCTGCTCAACCACTCCAAAGGTTGGACTGTCCTCGCGCAGGTCTACCCAGGCGCCAAATACGCTACCGTACGGGATATGAATGTATTTCTCCCAAGGCTCGGCATGGATGCCGCGCAGAGTACCTCGTCTGGATTCAGACACATTGGACTGAACCGGTACGAAGTGGGGCAGACCCTGGGCCTCCATCTTCTCAGCTTGCCAAGCCTCGTGGAAACTCCCTCGGGAATCATCATGAATATCCAATTCGATGAAGAAGAGCCCCTCGATTTTAGATTGGCGGACATTCATACAGTGTATTCCTTAATCATGGTGTCCACCGCCTCACTGACCGGCCTTAGGGATATGCCAGCAGCCACCAACTTATCGGTATTCAGAGTAGGATACGTCTGATAAGCTCCGCCTGTTTTTTTCATCATGTCTTCCACTTGCTGGCGAGTGAGCTTTCCAATCTGCTTGTCCTTGTCGATAAGTCCGGCTTTCTGAAGTCGCTGGGCGATCTCATAAAAGCTGATACTTCCGGGACTTACCACGTTGTAGATGCCGGTGCGGCGGTCGCCTACCAACTTCACCAGAGCTTCCAGTAGGTCTTCCACCACTGTAAGGGAAGCAGGCTCATCCACCACTTCATTGAAGCCCTGCAACTTGGTAAGGAAGTTACGAGGGTGGGCAAACCTGGAGAACGGCGTATGGATCCGGGTAATGAGGACGCCTTCCTGCATCAGTGGTACCAGCTGAGCGTCGGCCCAGGCTTTGGTCCAGGTGTAAAAGTTAGTAGGAGTAGGCACCTCCTCCTCACGTACTCCCTTGCCGTCGGCTCCGGCACCATCAAACAGCATGCCGGTGGAGATATGGACCATATGGATGCCCCGCTCCCGACAGATGTAGGCGAGATTGGCGGGGCCCTGGACATTCACCTTGTAGGCATTGGCCTGGTGCTCCGGCAGCTCAAGTTGGCCGGTAAGTGTGAGGGCAGCGGCATTCACCACAACGGTAGGCTGGAAGGTATCGAATTCAGCACGCACGGCCTGGGGATCGGTGATATCCACCTCGGTGTTCATTGAGCCGGGAAAGGCCGCCGCTATGCGACTGCCCAGGAACCCGCTTCCGAATACGTAAACCTTATCGCTGGCCATACTGTGTCGCATAATAGTCTAGATAGGCACCGTCCATCACACCCTTCGACCAGCTCTCGTTCTGTTGATACCAGGCCACAGTTTCTTTCAGTCCCTTCTCAATAGTATAGGACGGCTCATAGCCCAGCTCGCGGCGGACCTTCTCATTGCTGATGGCATAGCGGCGGTCATGGCCGGGACGATCCTTCACGAAGCTGATCAGCGACTCCGGCTTGTCCAGGATACTCAGGATCTCCTTCACTATCCAGATATTTGACCGCTCAGCCTCGCCTCCCACGCAGTAGGTCTCTCCCGGAACCCCCTTCTCCAGGATGAGTTCCACCGCCCGGGCATGGTCATCTACATGGATCCAGTCGCGAACATTGAGACCGTCGCCGTAAACCGGAAGCGGCTTGTCGGCCAGGGCGTTCAGGATCATCAGGGGAATCATCTTCTCAGGAAAGTGATACGGGCCGTAATTGTTTGAGCAGTTACTAATGGTGACAGGCAGGCCGTAGGTGCGATGATAAGCCCGAACCAAATGATCAGAGCCGGCCTTGGAGGCCGAGTACGGACTGCTTGGGTTATAGGGAGTCTCTTCATTGAACTTCTCATCACCTTCCAAAGGCAGGTCGCCGAACACCTCGTCGGTGGAGATATGATGGAAGCGCTTCACACCCAGCTTCAGAGCAGCGTCCAATACGGTCTGAGTACCCAGAACGTTAGTACTAACAAAAACGGAGGGTCCACTGATCGACCGGTCGACGTGGGTCTCGGCGGCGTAGTGCACCACGTAGTCGGCCCCTTCGATAGCAGCAAGCAGAGCCTTGGAGTCGGTGATATCGCCCTTTATGAAGCTATACCCCGGCATATCCGCAACGGGAGCGAGATTAGCCAGGTTTCCGGCATAGGTAAGCGCATCAAAGACCACCACCTGGTCGTCAGGGTGATTCTTAAGCCAGTAGCGGACAAAGGCACTCCCAATCAGTCCGGCGCCCCCGGTAACGAAAAGCTTCATGATAAGGTCTTACTATCATTTTCTATTTGCCCCCTAGTCACCACCGTACTATAGCAGTAGGCGGCTCCCAGCAGCAATATAAACAGCAGGGGCATCATGTCGTCGCTCCAGATAGGATCGTCAATGAATCCGAAGCAAAATAGGGCCACGCTTGACCCGATCACTGCAAGACCGAACCAGCCGGTCTTAGCGAAGCGGCTGCGACGGATTATCTTGAGACCGGTCACTGCTGGCCAGAGCAAAAAGAGCGGTATGGCGATAAACCCAAATACCCCGGCCTTCAAGAGGCTGTCCAGAATAAAATTGTGCGGCTGTGGCGAAGTAAGGCTCAGGAACGGCTTGGTAGCGTACTTCACCAGTAACTGCGGATAGGTGTGCTCCCAGGTCTTCAAGCCAATACCAGTAAGGGGATGATCTTTGATGGCGCCAACGGCTACATGCCAGAACTCAAGGCGGGTTTCCCGGCTACTGCCAATGCTAGCCTGCCACTTGGGAAGCTTGGAGGCATTGGTGGTGATCAGGATTCCTGAGACAGCCAGCACGGCGATGACCCAGATTTTTAGTTTGGTAAAGTCACGAGGAAGCAGCAGGGTGACCAAACCCAGTCCTATGCAGAATGAGACGGTGCCATTATAGGAAATGCTCGAAAGCAGAAGTAGTACACCCAGCCCCCAGACTATCCAGGCCGGCCGTTTCAATGAGGCGGGTACCTTTGCCAGTAGCCAGGGATAAGTCAGTAGTAGCATGGTCATGATGTAGCGGGCAAAGGTGTTCGGCCACTGGTAGGCCACGGTTACCCGGGTAGTATCCTTATAAGGAAGGATGTGAGAGGCCTGTAGGAAACCCCCGACTATCTGAGGAATGAGGGAAGCTAGCAGAGCAGCAGCGATCTCACTGAGCTTGAGGAAACCGGCCTCCAGAAGCAGGTAGACACCGTACCCTACTAAAGCCGGCTGCACTAGCCGGCTTCCCCAAACCCCAATACCATCCCGCAGCGGATGGGTAAACAGCAAAGCGTAGGCCAGAGTAGCGAAGAAAATGGCAAGCGCCCCCAGGGTGGGCCGGTCGTGTAGCTTGCGCAGCGGCACCACTCCCGTAGCGGCATTCACCGCTCCCAGCAGAATAAACACAATGGAAAAGAGATTGATATAGCTGAAGGCCACCGGCCGCTCAAAGATATATCCTGTAGAGAACGGGATCATCACTATAAACAGAAACAGCCACCAACGTTGTACCTGTACCAGAAGAGGATACTTCTTCATAAGATGTTGATCAGCTAGTAATCTCCAATACGGCGTGCAAACGAGCCAGTGACTCCTCTTTCCCCAAGATGGCCAGCATCTCAAAGGCTCCTGGCGAGCCGGCCGCTCCGGTGAGCGAGGCGCGAATCGGCCAGAGGACCTCACCGTTCTTGTACTCGCCCTCTAGGATGAATTCGTGCAGCCGCTCTTCTATTACCTCGACGGTCCACTGGGGAATCCCCTTCAAAAACTCGATGGCCGACTCTAGGATCTTTACAGTGGTGCCGAGCTCACCCTTCTTAGGCACTACAATCTGCACGCTTTCAGGTGAAAATTCAGGTCTGCGGAAAAAGAATCCGGCCGCTTCGACGGTCTCGTCAAAGTGCTTGAGGCGCTCCTGCACCGCCCGGGCAACGGTCTCAAGATAGGGCTCGACGGCGCCTTCGATGGCAAGCTCGCTAGTAAACCGGTAACCGTTTGCACCCTTTTCAAGCAAGGCCTCACCAACCAGCCAGGGCAGCATGTGCTCCACTACTTTAGCCAACGAAAGTTGCCTGATATACCAGCCGTTCACGTAGTCCAGCCGTTCAAAGCTAAAGACGGCGGCTGACTTCTGGGCCTTCTCCAATTTGAATTTCTCGGTGAGCTGCTCACGGGTCAGGAACTCCTCCTCGGTACCGGGAGACCAGCCTACGAAGGCCAGTGCATTGAACAGCGCCTCGGGAAGATAGCCCTTGTCACGATAGTTGATCACCGCTACGTCCCCGTCGCGCTTGGAGAGTTTGTGCTTGCCGTCAGGACCGAGAATGACCGGCACATGGGCGTAGAGCGGCTCCTGCCAGCCAAAGGCCTTGTAGAGCAGCAGATGCTTAGGAGTGGACGGCAGCCATTCCTCACCGCGCAGGATATGGGTAATGTTCATGAGGTGGTCATCCACCACTACGGCCAGGTGGTAGGTCGGGAAGCCGTCGGTCTTCATCAGGATCTGGTCATCCAAGTCGGCGCACTGGAAGCTGATCTCACCGCGGATGATATCGGTAAAGCCCACCGTACCCTCATCGGGTATGGCCATGCGGATAACGAAGGGCTCGTTGTGGGCCCGCTTCTCGCTCTCCTCTTTGGAAAGGCTTCGGCAGCGACGGTCATAGCGAGGTGGAAGATGGGCGGCCTGCTGCTCGGCCCGCATCTGCTCAAGGCGCTCAGACGTACAGAAGCAGCGGTAGGCGGAGCCGGCCTCCAGGAGCTGATCGGCGTACTTCCCGTAGATATCCAGGCGCATTGACTGGGTATACGGCCCGAACTCGCCTTTCTCAATCAGGTTTCCGGCCGCATCGAGGCAGACGCCCTCATCAGGCTCTATCCCCATCCAGCGCAGAGCCTCCAGCTGACGCTTGGCGCTGCCTTCGACAGCCCGGGCCTGGTCGGTATCTTCCACGCGAATGAGAAAAAAGCCCCCAGGCCCCTGGGCGGCAAACAGGATATTAAAAATGATGGTACGCAGGCTACCGAGATGTAACTCCCCGGTCGGACTTGGCGCGTAGCGCAATCTGATTGACATAGGGCTAGTGTACCAGAAAAATATCCACTTGACACCTGAAAAAAGTAGGCCTAATAATAGGATATTCCGTACCTTAGGAGAGTGGTTGCATTGTCGAAACATCAAAACACCCCCGCAGACACAACACCGCCCGAACCACAGAAACCCGTCGCTGCTAACGGCATATTACGTAAACAGGGTGGGCCCC
>Ga0194049_1000337_pt1 | contig 16273 bp, 5 predicted proteins | sample JunL2225m_MetaG_FD_148665 | JGI IMG/M metagenome (GOLD analysis project Ga0194049, IMG submission 148665) | Anoxic zone freshwater microbial communities from boreal shield lake in IISD Experimental Lakes Area, Ontario, Canada - Jun2016-L224-25m | ecosystem: Environmental > Aquatic > Freshwater >... | reverse complement strand
GCGAACGAACTGATCAGATAACCACTGTGCAAATCTATAAAGAGGGTTCTTCATGGGACATGTTTCCAATAAGCTAGGTCAACAGCGGCATTCCATGCCTTTATCAACGCCTGCGCGTAACATCAGTTACCAAGCTACGCAATCATTCTAACCAAAAAAACAGGACTCTTATCATGGCATCGTTAAACCAAATTAGTGACTCGGTACTCGACTTAGGACAGTTTATTGGTTTGCTGAAGAATAACGACACAGTGAACATAGCATGGTTCAATACACCAGTTAATAGTTTGGAAACCATAAATACGCGCCTTGCCCTGTTGGTAGCCACATTTTATGATGTATTGGATTCACCCATCAAAGACCCGGCTATTAGCGACACCTATTGGCTACAAATTGAAAACCCTTTAAATACTAAAGATAAACTACCGTATTACCTTGTGTTACCGAAGCAGGGCGCCGCTTCCGGAACTATTGGCATGGGTGCCATCCTGCCGTATACATTGGCTGATGTGACGGTCAATTTTTATGTGTATATCCCTCTGTTTTATTACGATGATGCAGGTGCCCAATTTTTGCTTAGTCAGCCCTATGCCGGGATACAACTCGGCCTGAGCGTCGCAAGGAATGACGGCACGGCATTTAGCGTGGCAAGCGCAACCAATACGCTCACGTTTGCAGGAATACAGATTGCCTCATGCATATGCCTAGGCGCATCGGCGCCGACGATGTCATTACAGTTTCAGGGCTTGACCGGCACCACCGCGCCTGACAGCTATGACACTATCGCCGCGCTGATGGGAAGTATCGATGCGGTCAATTGTATGAATTTTCTACTTCAGGATTCAACGGTGGCAAGCTGGTTACGCCTAGCCATCGGGAATTCAACGCTCACGACGGGGCAATTGCTCAATGCAACGGGATTCATCCAACCGGCCAGCGCTGCAAGCCCGGTCACCTACACGCTGTCATTGGATAAGTTGCAAAATACCGATCCAACGACGATAGCCGTTGACTTCCTCCAGAATCTGATAATCACCGTTTTGAATAACACGGACAACCAGGTGCTGGTCAACCTGCCGGACAATGGCAGCATATCATTCTATAAAAGCATCACCCCCGCCGATAATTCCGCAAGTTTTGGCCTTCAACTGGAGATGGCCATCCCGCTAAATACCGATGTCACAGGAACGCAAGCGATAGTCAGCCTGTGCCTTGGGAGTTGGCTGGAAAAAGAAACCGACCAAGCGAACTGGATGACGCGCACCATGCCAACCGGCTTGGCACTGCCATTGGACGGCATCACGGTGAGCCTGTTAAACCTGTCAGCCGATAATAACTATACCCTTTCTCCAGGATTTGGGCTTTCCAGCATAGGGTTTGACGTCATCGGCAATCCGCAAAACCCGTTGGTGAACTTGGACGGCTACACCCTGCAAGAGGCACAGCTGCGCGCCACGCTCAACCCGGTGGTTTTGGACGACCCCGCCACCTGGGCTTACGGTTTCGCGGCCAAGCTGGACGAATTCGGCTTTCCGCTCGTGCCTGCCATGGAAGGCAACGTGGGCGACGGCAGCAACCCAGTCGCACAAAACCTATTACAGTCAAGCAACACTAACTCTGGCGCAGGCACAACTCCGGGCGATCAAACGCCGGTCAACCCCACCTTCAGCATCTCGACGTCTTGGTATCTCGGCGGCTCTTTCGCTGTCAAGCTTTACGACCAGAATAATAATGCCGCCGATCAAATCAATATTCCGGTCAACCGCAAACTGGGGCCGATAGCATGCACATCCTTGGGGATAGGCTGGATTGACAGTGAAAATAAGCTATCCCTGCTATTTGACGGCGGGATAAGCGTTGGGCCGCTCAGCATTGAGCTTGACGATTTATCAATCAATATTCCGGCCACCACGCCGACAACACTTAGCAATTATAGCGTTGACTTGGACGGGATGGGCGTCAGCTTCACGGAAGGTTCAATCAACATTGATGCCGCCTTGGTCAAAGTGCCGGCCTCGCCCACCCAAACCTACACGGAATACGATGGCACGGCGGCAGTGGAAGCGGGCACTTTCTCCATCTCGGCACTGGGTTCCTATGCCTATGTGGGTGGCAACCAAGACGGATACGCCTCCCTGTTTATTTTCGGCACGGCGCTTGCCCCGCTAGGCGGCCCCGCCTGTTTCTATGTCACGGGTTTGGCGGGGGGGTTTGGGTATAACCGTGCCCTTGTGCTGCCGAAACCCGATAAGGTCAGTTCTTTTCCTTTGGTCGCCGCCTTAAGCAATCCGGCTAGTTTAGGTGCCACCCAGGATTCAAGCAGCGGGGCTTGGACATTCCCCGGACCCAACACCGTATTGGCAAAAATGGACGCGAGCATACCGCCGCAGCGAGGTGAGTACTGGCTGGCGGCGGGGGTGCGCTTTACTTCGTATGATTTTTTACATACCTCCGCGCTATTGAACATAGAGTTTGGCAATGAACTTGAAATAGGCGTACTCGGCGACTCTTGGATGAGTGTGCCGCTCGCCAGTCCCAATGCCAGTGCGCCGCCCGATAGTACATTGTTCTCTTATGCAGAGTTGGGCATAGATATTCAAATCCTCCCTTCACGGGGCGTGATTAAGGCCACGGCAATATTAAGCAATAATAGCTATGTATTGGATCCAAGTTGCCATTTAACCGGCGGGTTTGCATTTTACAGTTGGTTTGGCAACAACCCGCATGCCGGCGAGTTTGTGCTAACGCTAGGCGGTTATAGCCCTTCGTTCAAGCCGCCGTCTCACTTCCCGAAAGTCCCGCGCCTAGGTTACAAGTGGCGGGTGGAAAAAGATGTCACTATCAGTGGCAAATATTACTACGCGATCACCTCCAGTTGCATCATGGCGGGCGGGGGGCTGAACATTGTTTTCAGTTCGGGGGGTCTCAAAGCCTGGTTTACCGCGCAGATGGACGTGCTGGTTAACTGGTCGCCCTTTTATTATATTGCGGATGTTTCTGTCAGCGTGGGGGTATCCTACCGGATACATGTATTGTTTGTCAGTGTTACACTCAAAGTGGAGTTGGATGCCACGCTTCACCTTTGGGGTCCGCGCATGGGGGGTAAAGTCCATATCGACTGGCACATTATTTCCTTTACCATCCGCTTCGGTTCTAGCCAGGCTTCCTCGTCGAACAAACCCATTCCGTGGACAGCCAGTAACGGGCAGGGGTTTCTACAAACATTAGTGCCTCAGTCAAACAATACCAATGGCGTAAACCAAGCAAGCGCATCAAACAGCAGCCCATCCGTACTTTCCATCACCGCGCTCAGTGGCATTAACTCTACCATAACCGATGCCAGCGGCAATAGTATATGGATCGTCAGCCCTGCCGATTTTTCATTCTCGACACTAAGCATCATCCCGCTCACCGAAATTGATATTACAGCCGCATCAGGAGAAACCGCTCCTACGCAATGGCTGGCTGAAAATATCTGCCCAGACGGAGCTAACTACTCCGTATGCATACGACCGATGGCCGCCACACTGAACGCTTCGGTGCTTAACCTGACACTGACCGATGACGACGCAAAGGAAGTTTACGACCTAGCGGCGAGTTTCGATCTCACGCCCAGCATCGTCAACACGCAGGCGGCAAAATGGGGCAAGCCCCTCGCCAATGGCTCCACTCCCGAGAAGAATGCCGTCCTTAATGGCAGACTGTTCGGCTTCCAGACGATCCAACCGAAACTGACCACTCTTTCGCCCATCGGCAATAATGCCTTGTCAATAGACATCGCTTCAGCGTATACGGTGGATATCGTTGATCAGCCGACGAACTATCTGCCCTTAAGCAGTAGTATGCAAGCACCTGACCCTGTGCCAATAGTGGCGCAAAACGCCTGTATCCAATATATAAAGCCAAATATTAACACCTCCGTGCGAACCGATATCTATAATATTTTGGTGCAAGAATTTGGATACAACCCGCAAACCAACGATGATTTAACCAACTTTGCGGATAATCCTAGTATATGGATAAATGGCAACCCACTGATACTATCATCATACCCAGCCAACTAATCGAGGTGTTGCATGAACAATACAACTACAAGTACGACTCCCGCTACTATATTGGTCAATTTTTATGACAATTATATTCCGGCACTTAAAGACGGCCAATTCACCCTCACATTATCGCAGACACTGTCAGTCGCTGGCAGCAATCCAGGCAATATCCCTGCACAGCCACAAGCACCAGTATCTCAGTCGTTTATCGTGCGGGGTCCTCGCTTTCAATTGCCGCCAGCCTATGTCAACCAGGTATTCCCTCCTGACAATGCCACAGGCGATTATCATTTATTCTTGCCGCAGCTAGTGCTGAACCACCAGTCCCTGCCTTGGGAACGCGACCTAGACCTGAGCAATCCAACCGCCATACCTTGGGTTGCCTTACTGGTATTCACCGAAGACGAACTGCCGTCACCCCAAACGCTGCCCCAAGGCAGCCAACAAAATCGCGACAGGTCATCAGCCGTCACCTTGGATAAAGTCATCAACCCTCCTACTGGTACGCTTGGGCCTTCCCTGATATTGGAAGCTGATGAAGTTGCCACGCAGATTAACTGCAATGTCATCGACATTCCGGTGGCTTGCTTTAACCGCCTGATTCCGAGTATAGATGACCTAAGCTACCTTGCCCATACCCGCCAGGTCAGCCTACAAAATAAAGCCTTGTCTGCCGAAAACCTGACCGACGGCTGGTTTAGCACCGTCATTGCCAACCGGTTTGGAGTGCCTCCGGCCAGCACCTCCACATCCATCGGCAATATCGTGCATCTGGTGTCGCTGGAGGGTTTTGAAACCGCCATGAGCCAAACCGGCCAGGCGACTGTGGATAGCGCCAAATACTCTGCGGTGCGCATGATTTCGCTGTATAGCTGGGCGTATACCTCAAGCCTGGATTCAATGGCGAGCTTCAGCGCCCTAATGACGAACTTAGTCTCCCCCTCCAGTCAAGCAGGCACTGACTTGTTGCTGTGCTTGCCATTGCCAAGCGCGCCTTCCCCGGCGGCGCCGCAAGTCCAAATGGTGCAGAAACGCCTGCAAGACGGCTTTGTGCCATTGAGCTACGCCATGCTCAGCGGTGATCAAACCTTCGCCTGGTATCGCGGCCCGCTGTCGCCCGTGCCAGTGACCCGCTTTCTGAAATCCACAGGACCCGGTCAGGTCGTTAATCCCGCCGTTCCCTATTCAAGCGGCGATGCCAAGATTTTTGAAACCGACACAGGGCTGTTTGATTTATCCTACGCCACGGCCTTTCAGACTGGCCGTTCGCTGGCATTGGCCAGCAAAGCCTTCACCCAAAGCCTGCTGGCCTGGAGGGCCAACGCCAACAGCGTGGTGGACCTGATCCTGGAATACATGAACAGCCCGGTTTATGCTTCCAAAATGCAACAAGACGGTTTGATGGATGCCCAGGGGAATCTGACTGGCGTCGGCGTGACCGATTTGGCCCAATTACTGGATAGAAACATCGTCACCCAGGCATTTCAGGATTTTTTTGCGACCGGACTCTATCAAACGATTGCCACTAACATCGGCAAGAAGGGCGGCTTTACCCCCTCCGATTCCTCGTTGATTATCCATGACGCGACGCCCGCGAAACCGGTGGTGGCACCGCAAGATATTATTAATCTAATGCAGCAGCCGCAAATTACCAGCTTGCTGCAACATCTTTCCGGCTTGGATAATCTGGGGGCATTGTCTGCACCGCTGCAAGCCAATGCCACCAGCATTTCGGTCAGTTCGCCGGGTACTACTGAGGCAATCAATAACGGCACCGAAATCTTGATTTACAGCCCGGACGGCATGACTAGCGCATGGGTGACGGTTTCCGCCGACACCCCCGTCAACTCGACCACTGTCAACATTCAAGCGTATGCCGGTGTAGCCAGCCTGCCGGCCAATAGTCTGTTACAAGTTAGCGATAGTGACCAGGATGCCCAACAGGTCATCAATTGGTTGGCGGCAACGGCGCTATTGAATAATGTGCCGTTCAATAATTTGGTGGCCCATCCCAGTTTATTGCCCGCGGAGACTATTCGCTTTTTCTATTTGGATCAAAACTGGACCGATGCCTTATTGGACGGGGCGCTAAGTTTGGGTATCCAAACGGGCCGCGATTCCCTGTTTCAACAACTGATGCGCAATAAGTTATATGAAGCGGTGCAAGATGTCATGGCAGAGGCTCGTGACGCGCTGCTCGGATACAACTCCCCAAGCCCGCTCGCTGCCAACTTGAACCCGGCGGGTTTCGTGTTGCGCTCACTGGGTGTGGCCGGCTGGCCGAACTTGGAAATCTGCGCCTGGTCTGCCAACGATACGCTAGGCCCGATGAAACCCTTGCGTTTGGAGTTGCTGGCCAGCGATTTATTATTTGCCTTATACCCCGATATTCCAATCAAGCTTACCTTTACCGAACCCAGTGAAGGCTTGATATTTGGCATGGAAGACCAAGGCATGGAGATGCGTTATATCCCAGGTGTCACCGGGTATGCGCCAGCCCAGGTTGGAACGGTGATTCAACAGAATAATTCGTCTATCTGGGTAAACCTTTCTGCCATCCAACGGAGCGGCGAAAATCCTGCCTTGAACATTAACATTCCAGGCGGAAACGCCGGTTTGGTTCAGCTCATCCAGGCGGCCCTGCCCGGCTCACCCAAACTGACGCCCGCCTCACTGGCAGTGCAGATGGTCTGTGTGCCAGAGCAAATGTTACTTACCCCCGTAAACTAAAGGAAAAGCCATGACCCTGCCCAACGATAAAAATAGTCTGCTAGTGCCGATGGCGATGGATGCTTGGGTGAATTCGTCAACCAACACCCAGAGCATGGCACTTTACTATGCCGACTACAATAATTTGCAAAATTTCGAAAGCCCCATACCTGCCCCTTTCTCGGGTTCGTCCGACATCCCGGCCCAAGGTATTCACCTGCACTGGGCATTGCCGGATGCACTGACCCATGGGGTTCAAAATAGCGATGGTTCGTTTGATTTCCCCTTGGCGCCCAACCGTTGGCTGGTGGTGCGCATCGACACGAGCAGCAATCCCCGCTCGATGCCCACGGCTTGGGTGATCCAAAGCGACGGCCAGCAAGCCACGGGAACGGCGGGGGCGGGTCCGGGTGCCTTCCTCGACCCCAATAATCCGTCGGGAATCAGTGCGGACGGTTCCAAGGTGGCTGTCAATGGCATTAATCTGGGACTCACCGTACCCATAAAAGATTGGCAGGGGGATGTCAATAATACCGCTCCGTTGTTCCTGCAAGCGGTGGGTCCTGGCAATATATCATTCGCCGCTTACAAACCCTTTGTCGAAAATGTATTTTCCATCGTCGATACCGACCTTCCCGCCGATGATTCGGGCAATTACAGTTATAGTTACACGGTGGTAGGCTGGTTCTCAAACCCCGATGGCGATCCCTTGGCCGGTGTAGGCACTTATGTCGATGGCTTTACTCCAAGCTTTTGGGACAGCCAAGAAGACTGGCAAAGCCAAACCCCGCAAGAGCGCTTTTCCACCATCCTCGATGCCATGCAATGGAGCCTCCCGTCTGGCACGGACCTACCCGACAGCCCGCCTAACGCTTCCCTCTACCACAGTTTTATCGCGGATGTGGCATGGCCTCCGAATTACAACAATGGGTTTTTCAATGGAATGAACCCCGGCAATGTCCAAATCGCCGTCGGCAATAACGCAATCGATGCGCTCTCCGCGCTAATCCAAAGTTATGCCAACAATGAGGGCGTGCAAGACCCCAGCAATAGCGCGCAGTGGATCACCGCCGGCAATACTTTGTGCAGCTTGATTCAAGCGGCGTCGCTCAATTTGCTGGAGGATTACGGGGTGCCGGGAGGCTCCGCGCAGGTGCAGCAACAGATAGAGCAGTCCTGGTTCGGCAGCGACCCCGGCGGTACGGTCTGGGAGGTGGTTTCTGCCCTGACCAACCTCCAAGTCGATACTGCAAATGACACGCTGACGCCCGCGCAAAATGCCGCCTTGTTGCAGCAGCTTAGCCAGCTCAACCTTGACCAACGCGCTTATGATCTCGGGCAATGCCAACTGCAAACCCAGCAAAGCGAACTCTATCGGCTCTGGCTTAAGTTAAGCCAGTCAAATAATATGCCGCCGTGGGACTTGCCGACAACCTACCCTGATTTCAGTACGGTGTTGCAACCCGTGCTACAAAAAGACATCTACCCAAGCTGGTTTGGGCAGGTCGCCAATTTGTTGAACACCCAGAATAACTTGCTCGCGGCACTGCCGGAACCCGATGACAACGATGCCGCCAACGCTTGGGCGAACGCCAACTGGATATTTCCCGATGCCACCGATTCGGGGGCTACGGTCACGCTACAAGCCTTGGGGCTGCAACTCAAAGCCGCCCCGGCCCAGCCCTACTGGCGTCCAGCCGATCCCGTAGTTCTGGTCAAAGGTGCCGGTCGCGGGCTGAAATACGGCGAGGACGGGAGTTTCACCGCCGACGGGACGCTGTGCTGCCGCTTGCCCGGCCAAACCGTCACCGGTCTCAATGTAGCCGATGTGTCCATCACGGCGGCGGAATTTGGCCAGGTCGCCGCTTTTACCGGCCCTAGTGCCTATCTGAGCCAGTACCCCGCCGCGCCGTCTATTGCGAGTTTGCTGGTCGAAGTGTTTTTCAGCGACCCAAACAATGCAGGCGTCATCAACCAAGTGACGCCCTCGGCCTCTGAAGCCGCGATTAACGGCGCCATTACCTCACTGTTAACGGGGGGGAGCGAGGGCAGTTGGTCGGGCACGCCGCCCAGCCCGATTGGATACAGCCTATGGCAGCAAGCCTGGTCGCCCATCTTGCTGGAGTGGAAAGCCAAATACTATCCGACACTGACCGCATCGAGAAATTTCGACCTTTCCAGTTGGACTTTCGACGGCACCCACTACCAATGGAACGGCGATGGCTTTGATTATAATAATGTCTATTCCATTCCAATCCAGGGCCGCACCGTGGTGACCCCTTATGCGCAGACGGTGCTCCAAGCCAAGCTCAACGACTACTTGTCGACCGCCAGCACCATCGACACGGTGCAAATGCAAGAACTGCTGGCTACCGTGATGGGCTGGGACATCCTCGGCCAGACCTTGTCCGGCTTCACCGATCAGTTGACCACCTTGCTGTCACAGGAGACGTTCCCGCCCCCTTGCTCGCCAAACCCGGGCGCCACGCCAGCCTTGGTGGGCGATCTGGTGCAGGACCAATACCATCTGACGCCCGAACTCACCAACCCCGACCTGGCCTATGAAAACATTTTCTTTCCCGTGCGCGGGGGCCTGGTCACGTTTGCACAAAACCAACTTTGGCTATTGGATGCTTACGGTCAATTTTACGATTTGTCCCAACCCAACACCGAATATGGGTTCCAACCCTTACTCAGCCCTGCGCTGACTGCGCCGGCCGGTGTCAGCATCCCCTCGTTCATCCCCCAACCTTTCGTGCTGGGGCCGCGTTTGGTGCAAAGTGCGCGGCTGGATATGAACGTGCTGGCTAACGACAATAGCGGCGGCGACATCCTGACTTCCGCCAACAACAACCCCGTGTGCGGCTGGCTGTTGCCGAATTATCTCGACAATAGCATGGCCGTTTATGACAGCAGCGGGATTATGCTGGGCGAATTATTAGTGCAGCAAGCAGCGCCCGACAATTGGCGGCCAAGGCCTGGGCCGAATGGCAACAACCCGTCGCCACCGTCCAGCCCGGCACAAATCGCCAACCCAAGCTTAATGAACGTGGTCAGCGCGCTGGCCAGCCAAGGCATTGATACTTTGAGCGATTTCATGCAGATAACGGACGAAACGCTGTGGATGGTCAACCCGGCCAATGGCGGCGGCAATAATAGTTTGGCCGCGCTCATCGGCAGGCCCTTGGCCGTAGTGGCTCTGCAATTGAATTTAACCCTAAACGGCGATCCGATCACCAACCAACAGTGGAATGAGATGCTCGACCCGTCCTCAACGCCCGACGACTATACCCTAGTGCAGGACAGCGGCGAGGTGCTTGATGCTTCCTTTCCGGTCAGGCTCGGCAGCCTGGACTTGCGCGATGACGGTTTGGTTGGCTATTTCCTGCCCGACTATGCCACATTCTACGCGGTCCATACCGAATTTGAATTAAACCCGTCCGACACCTTCATCCAGCCGATACTGGAAACCAGTGGCGTCAGCCCGTTTTATCAGGGGGATGTTGCCGTATCGCCCAATTCGGCTACCGGCGTCACGCTTACCCTGATACTCGACCCGCAGGGCAGTGTCCATGCTTACACCGGCATCCTGCCCGTCAACAGCGTCGCCTTGGATGCCAACACGGTGGCGGATTTCCTGCAAAACCTGTCAGTCAATTTCCAGACCGGCCCGATACTGGCCGACCCGGACACATTGCGCACCCCGCAGCCGGCCATCAATCAGGGGACATGGAATTGGCTGCAAGCCATCGGCGACACTTGGGGGCAGGACGGCATTGTCGATACTGATGATGCGGCACGGTTCCCCACGCAAGCACCCACCTTAAGGGAAGGCTGGTTGCAGCTACTGCTATAAACCCGGCACAACGGTCAATGCGTCGAATCGGGGGGCCGAAACAAGCCCCCCATGGATTCCCACAGTGGAGTCCAAGGGTGGGCGTTGCGGCCTGCCTCTGAGCTAACTCAACAACATCAACATTCATTTCGCGAGGATATTAAAATGGCTACCCAATTAATTTACACCGTCAATTACCCAACGGCAACCCCAGGGACACAGGATTTCAATATCAATATCAGCGTAGAAAACAAAAGTGGGGCCCATATCACCCTTAAAGCCTTTCAAGTCTACCTGCCCATGGGTGAAGGTGACAACGATCTAACACCCGTGGACGATATCAGTTCAATCATTGCCGATTCGCCAGTTGGCTGGACGCATACCGCCCTGCCTGACAAGTCAGGGGCGAATCTTGAAGTGACCTTTGTATATACTATCGGTTCCGGTATTGTGATACAGCCGGACGATCCTGCGTTAACCTTCTCACTAAGTAATATTACGGTTAATGACAGTTTTGGCATTGCAACTTGCACGCTGAACGAGTTTACCGCGCCGTTTGTCGCCAATAGTGAAATTGACTTTCCTATTCCGAAGCCTGCCACTCCAGAAGATATTTTATTCTTTGCAAATACCTATAGCATCAACGCGGGTGATAATGTGGTAGTGACATGGGCTGGGCCTAGTGGCTGGGTTTATGCCATTACCTATGGCAGCGTCCGACAGCCACCTACAACCTGTAACAATGGTTCAGTGACCCTACCACTGTTGTTATCCACGGAAGTCACTTTACAGTTGACCCAAGCTGGACAAAAGCCGCACACACCCCTGCAAATTTGGATAGAAGTGACCCCAACGATCAGCCTTAACGGTACGGTGCAACCGACGCTAAATAACCTATACCAATTGGCGTTGGATTGGACTAGTTTGGGTGCAAGTGAAGTTTATGGTTCGTGGAGTCAAGAACCGTTAGGATTGTCTGGTTCTCAAACCGTGGCATTATCCTATGCAGACGCTCAAAGCAAGTCATGCACCGACTATGTACTCACTGCCTATGGTCAAGCTACCGAGGCCAGTTGCACCTGTGCGATAGCCCCACCAGTCATCAACAGCTTTGCGCCAGAATTATCAAAAGACGCGAATGGTCACTACTATTTGATACTAAAATGGGATGTCTCAGGGGCATTTTATGTTGCGGGTTCATGGACAGCAGCGGATAGCGCCCCATTCAATCCCATCGGTCAAAGTGCGGTCATTGATGCTCAGTTCGCGCCAGACTATACCATCACTGCGTATGCGCTGAGTGACGTACAGACAACGAAGACCATCCAGTTGGCAGACTTTTTCCCTGCGCCGGTGATCCAGCAATTTGGTTTCGTGATAGACGGAGACGCGCTGCTTATGAGTTGGGAAGTGGTGTCACCCAACGTGCCGGTTTTCTCTCTTCAAGGATCATGGCAACCCGCTTTATCTGCATCGCTACCGTTGACAGGCACGCTCACCCTAAACAGTCCGTTTGAGCTTATCTACACGCTTTGCGTCGAGGGTTTGGTTGAAGGTCAATCAATGACTAAAAGCTTCAAACGGGTTTTATGGCGGCAGTCTTCTTCATTTTTCCAAGAGTTTTCTATACCTTTTGCTATCAATTTCATTGATAATCAAACATACTTGGTTGGATATAAAATGGGTGAGGGGCCTTCTGAATACTGGAGCGGTGTCGTGTGTTATTCTACAAGCAAAGGGTTTATAAGCGCATTCGCCACGGATGGTACTTGCTTGTCATCAATGGTCATCACTCCGAACCAAGAATACCTTCTTACATTGGATTATGAGGGTGGTCTCGGTATTTTGCTAATGTTTGACGTAAATACGTTTTCACAAACTGACCCTCAACCTGTCCATGAGTGCGAATTATTCAATGTATATCCTGAGTATGGTATAACGCCGATGGTCATTACGCCCGACAATTCCTCTCTGTACCTAGCCAGTTTAGAGTTCCTCAAGGTGGTTGACCTGACTCAGAATCTATCGTCCAATACTCTGCAATTGGTGGCAGGGGAATCGCCGAATGCTACGGACATCGCTCTCACCCCAAGTGGTGATTATGTGTTAATCGTCTCTGGCAATGGCTATGTAATCACGGTCGAAGTCGCATCCTTTAGTCAAATGAACACCATTGCTTTGGGACAAAACCCCTGCGCAATCGCCATTACACCCAATGGTCAGTACGCCTTTGTGGCGTGTAGTGGGGATGACACGGTGTCAGTGATTGATCTCAGCAGTTTCAGTGTATCCGTCACCCTTTCTGTCGGTGCCAATCCACAATCCCTCACAATCACTCCCGATGGGTGCTATGTCTTTGTGGCCAATGCTGGCAGCGACACGGTATCGGTGATTGATGCCAATGCTTTGGCTGTGGTTCAAACCCTGGCAGTCGGTGGCGGACAAAAATCAATCGCAATTACACCCGATAGTAGTTGCGTCTTCGTGTCGAATAACAATACCGTCTCGGTTATTTCGGTGAATGGCCTTTACGTTGTCCAAACATTTACGTTGCGTGAGACCGACATGACTACTCCTTGCCCCCTCGCCGTGTCACCCGATGGCAACACTCTTGTGGTAGGTAACGGCTATATCAACCTATTTGTGAACGCGGCTTAGCCACGTAGGGTACGCTGTGCCTACCATTAATTGCCGGGAAAGCTACGCACAGCGTACCTACCCGGCTTACCCGGCACCGAAATAAGCCCCCCATGGATTCCCACAGTGGAGTCCAAGGGCGGGCGTTGCGGCCTGCCCCTTTGCAACTTCAGTTACATCAACATTCGTTTCAGTGAGGATATTAAAATGACAACCTTGTTAACTTATACTATCAATAGTGGTAATGCAGTCCCAACACCCGGCACAACCGACTTTTACTTCAACATCAGTGTTGAAAATAATGGTTTTAGCCCGGTCACCCTGCAATACTTTCAAATCGCCATCCCCATCGGTGACGGTGAAAATGATCTTACACCCACCGGCGACACTGCTTCAATAGCCTATAAAGTACCCACTGGCTGGGTTGCTTCCCACTCGGTTTCTGCAGCAGGCGACTATTTTAATGTGACCTTCGGTTATAGTGGCAGAGGTGGATTTTTGATATCGGTCGGAGACAAGCCAATACCGTTTACCGTCGAAGATATTACCGTGAATTCATCTGCGGGGACGGTCGACTGCCAACTGATTGAATATACCGAATCGCCGACAGCCGTCAACCAAATCGAGATTTCATTCACCAAACAGCCCACGCCAACGAGTCTCTCATTTCATGCAAGCTCTTATGTCGTCCAAGCGGGGGATGAGGTGACCGTGTATTGGTCCGGGCCGACTGGCTGGACTTATACGATCACTTGTGGGGACGAGCAACTATCGCAAACTACGGTTAATGAGGGTTCGTATTCCGCCACACTGCTGACCCCGACCATTTTCACTTTGCAATTGACCCAGACCAAGCAGATTTCCCCAAGCCCCATCCAATTTACGGTAAAGGTTACGCCCTGCATCATCTTTACGGGTGTTGGGCAAACCAATGGCGGCATCAACCAATTGGTGTTGGCATGGTCAACCCGGTATGCCAGTCAACTGACGGGTTTATGGGCCGCTGGAAGCCTGGACTTGAACAGTGCCGATTTGCCCGCCCCACCCATAGCACCCAATAACGGCTGGATCAGTACCCAATATATGCTCACCGCCACTTCGGACGACCCCACCGATGCTTTGCAATACACCAAAGCCTGTGTGGTTGCACCCCCTGTGGTCAACAGCTTTGCACCCGGCCCAGTGCAACAGGACGAAAATGGTTATTATATAATACTGACATGGGAGGTCGCCGGGGCATTTTATGTTGAGAGTTCATGGGCAGGGACTACCCAATTTAATGCCAACGACCAAAGCGCGCCGATTTATGCCCCTTTTGAACAGGAATATACGATCACTGCCTATGTACTGAGTGATGTATGCACAACCCACTCGATTCAGACAGCCTCCTATTTCTCTACGCCCGTTATTGAGCAATTTACTTGCACGGTGAATGCCAATACGCAAGCGTTGAGTTGGAATGTGCAATCGGCAAACCAAAACTCGGCTGTCCTATCGGTCTATGGCTCATGGCAAACCGGCTCAGCCGCATCATTGCCGGCAAAGGGTTCACATACACTGAACAGCCCATTCGCCTCAAGTTATACCCTGACCGCCCATGGCTTGGTCAGCGGCCAGTCAACCCAACAGGAGGTTAGCAACCTTTGGTGGGTGGCGGAGATCATCTCACTGGTGAACACTCATATTCCAACAGGTGCTTGCATTGCTCCCGTAAATAATACTTACATAGTTGCATTTGCATGGGTTGAAGACAATAATCATACCCTTACATCTGGGGAAGGTGCAGCTATTATATCAAACGGAGAGATAACAAATCAGATATTTGTAAATAGCGGTCTCGACTCATGCTCAAGCATATTGGTTACTCCCGATGGAAAAACCTTGCTATTTGTTTTTCAAAAATTTGATCAATTATGGCAAGCATTATCCTATGATATTGAAACTACTCAACCCAGTGGAAGCTATGCGCTTGGGCTTGCTAGTATCGTGGCCATCACCCCAGACAATGCCTATTTGTATGCAGCGCACTTAACATTGACCACGAGGGTTAATCTAGCGAGTGGCGAGAGCAATGTACTCAAAATGCCTGATTACCAAGGCGCGAATGTAACCTGCATGTCCATCACACCGAATGGCGAAACTGTTTTTATCGGGGTGAGTACCGATGCCTCAGGCAATGGCTATGTGATACCTATAACGGTACAATCAAATACCTTGCTACCTGCCATTGTCTTGGCAAATAAAAACCCTTGCGCTATCGCCATATCACCCAATAACCAGTATGCTTGGGTGGTATCTTATAACGATAACACGGTATTGGTGATTGATTTAAGCAGTCTAAGTGTAATCGACACACTCACGGTCGATGCCAACCCACAATCCATCGCAATCACCCCCGATGGCCGCTATGTGTTTGTCGCCAATGCCGGCAGTGACACGGTTTCGGTGATTGATGCCAATGCTGTTACCGTGCTTCAAAGCATACCCGTAAGTTCAGGCTTAAAGTCAATTGCTGTTGCCTCTGATAGCAGTTACGTCGCCGTGTCGAATAGCGCCACTGTGTCGAATATCTCCACTGTGGCTATCATTGACGTGGAAACCCTTAGCATTGTCCAAACTCTGCATGCCTATTCCGCAAATAACCTTGCTCTTCCCCCTCCTGCCTTCTCAGCCGATGGCAGCAGTCTTTATATGGTAAGCAAGGAGTGTAACAACGGGCCATTTTCGGTCATAGTGTTAAAGTAGACGGCGCCGTATCCCAGGCTCCAGTTTGAGAGCCATTACCGACCTAAAGAGTGCCAATTGTTCTGGTTCCAAAACTTCAGCCTGGGAACGAGTGATAAACGACGGGTTGGCGTAATCCGAAAAGCCCTTACCACTGTTGGTTTGCGTCTTAAAAAGAAGCGCCTAACCTAAGCTAAGTTCATTTGCATAAATAGTATAATATGAATTGATAATCAAAAATCTGGTATTGAAAATGAAAAGCATCAAATTTGTTACAGAACTTACCGAACAGCAAATAGTGAACCTGAAGACGCTGGAG
>Ga0194049_1000325_pt1 | contig 16510 bp, 18 predicted proteins | sample JunL2225m_MetaG_FD_148665 | JGI IMG/M metagenome (GOLD analysis project Ga0194049, IMG submission 148665) | Anoxic zone freshwater microbial communities from boreal shield lake in IISD Experimental Lakes Area, Ontario, Canada - Jun2016-L224-25m | ecosystem: Environmental > Aquatic > Freshwater >... | reverse complement strand
GGGGAGTATGAAAGCCCAGGTGGCGTAATTGATTTACTAGTAATCCCACTAACAAAAGGTGAGGATCGAATAGGGGCCATTGTTCTACTCCATAATGTAACTGAGCTACGAAATCGAGATCGAGCACTTGTGACTAAAGATGCCACAATCAAAGAGATTCACCATAGAGTTAAAAATAATCTGCAAACTGTCTCTGCCCTACTTCGCCTGCAATCTAGAAGAGTAGAAGATCCAATTGCTAGTGCAGCATTAGCTGAAGCGGTTCGTAGGGTTGCTTCCATCGCCCTAGTGCATGAAACGTTATCTAATCAGTCAACAGAATCAGTTGAGTTTGATCAGGTATTTGAGCAAATTGTTAAGAATGCAATTGAATTAAATCCAAGGCAGATTAAATTTACTAAAACTGGTCAGTTTGGCTCATTTGACTCAAAAATTGCAACTGCACTCTCCCTAGTTGTAACTGAGCTAATTCATAATGCTTTAGAACATGGCTTATCTGAGATTGGAGATTTATTAAAAGTTGAGATAATTAAAAAGATTAACACCTATACCATTACAATTATAGATAACGGAGCAGGACTACCAGATAATTTTAATTTAGAGCAATCTGCTAACTTAGGTCTTCAGATTGCCAACACCCTTACTAAAAATGAGTTAAATGGCAGTATTAAATTATTCCGTAGTGCAGATATGACAAATGCAGAGATATCTTTTGTAGTTAGTTAAATGTAACTTGGTTCTCTGCTTGACGAGCACGATTACGAGCTGCCCGACGTTTCATTGCCCGTCGCTCATCTTCAGATAATCCACCCCAAACACCTGCATCTTGACCACTTTCAAGTGCCCAAGCAAGGCATGGCTCTTTAACCGGACATCTTTCACATATTTTTTTAGCCTCTTCAATCTGGGCTAATGCTGGTCCGGTGTTGCCAACCGGAAAGAAAACCTCAGGATCTTCTTCGCGACAAGCAGCATCATGTCGCCAATCCATAGGGCACTCAACTCCTTCGGTTAAGAAATTTTATTATTTTTAAAAACAATAATGTGTGTATATTCTCTCCTTAATCTAATTAATAAACAAGGATATTTTGCTGAGAAGTTAAAGATATAGATCACAGCAACTCGTAAATCAAGTGCCCCCGGCAGGATTCGAACCTGCGCACCCGCCTCCGGAGGGCGGTGCTCTATCCCCTGAGCTACGGGGGCTGATTTAGCAGCCACCGATCAAAGGTTATCAGTAGCGAAATAAATCTAAATTTTCCTCCGCCATTTTGAGATTGCACACTTTTTCGTAATAGGCCAGAATTATCAGATGAGCCAAGCCGCATACTTTGCAACTGGATGTTTTTGGGGAGCAGAGCGCAGGTTATGGCAATTAGATGGTGTTATTTCAACCTCAGTTGGTTATATGGGTGGCAATAAAGTAGATCCAACCTATAAAGAGGTTTGTACTGGCACAACTAATCATGCTGAAATAGTTGAAATTATTTATGATTCAACACTTATATCTTATGAAAGATTGCTTGCAGAGTTTTGGGTAATGCATGATCCGACCTCACTAAATCAACAAGGCGGAGATATTGGAACACAATACCGATCTGCGATATTTACTACTAGCACTGAACAGATGAGCCAAGCAATATCAAGTAAAGAGATTTATCAATCTGAGTTAGCTAAAAATGGTTTAGGTGAAATTGTTACGCAGATTAAAGCCGCTAGTGGTATTACCTATTGGTTAGCTGAGGAGTATCACCAAAAATACTTAGCAAAAAATCCAAATGGTTATGACTGTCACTCATCGACAGGTGTTGCTTATCCACAAACTGCTACCGCTAACCATGAATGAAATAACTCCAATTAACTCAAAGGGTCAGCCATATAAGGTAAGCATTGATGATACTGAATTAAAGAAACGAGTTGATCCACTTTCTTATGATGTACTTCGCAAATCAGCTACCGAAGCAGCCTTTACTGGTGAATATACGGATAGCGAAACGACTGGTGTTTATAAATGCAAAGCCTGTACTGCTGAATTATTTAGATCCGATACAAAGTTTCATTCTGGTTGTGGTTGGCCATCGTTTTACGCACCTACCAAAGATGATGCAGTTGAGTTAATTGAGGATCGATCATTGTTTCCAAGAGTAAGGACTGAGGTTAGGTGTGCTGCTTGTGGTTCACACCTAGGCCATGTATTCACTGGTGAGGGTTATGACGTGCCAACTGATGAACGCTGGTGTATTAACTCAGTAGCGTTAACCCTTGAGCCAAAAAATTAATAGCATCCTTCTACCTTGACTCAGGCTTTCACTTTAAAGTAAATCAGTTAGGCTCTACTTATGAATCAGGAACAAGATTGGAATAAGTTAGCAACTGAGACCAAGGTTGTAGCAGCAGGGCGTCCTGAGAAAAAACCAGATGGGGCTCTTAATCCGCCAATCGCTCTTAACTCAACCTTTCATGAAGGTGGCCCAATTGGTTATGCCAGATATGGCAATGAAACATGGAGTGCGTTAGAGGATGCGATCTCTATTCTTGAAGGCGGCAAGAGTTTAATTTTTTCATCAGGTATGGGTGCAATAAGTTGTGTAATTTCATTATTACCTGAGGCATCAGTAATTGTTGCAGCTCACAATGGCTATCAAGGAACTACTACCATGCTTAAAAAAATGCATGAAGATAAGCGACTAGAAGTTCGGTTTGTTGATTTAGCTAATACCGAGGCAGTGCTTGCAGCAATACCAGGAGCGAAGATGCTTTATTTAGAATCGCCAACTAATCCAGCGATTGAGGTAGTTGATCTGCCAACGGTAATTGCCGCCGGTAAAGTCGCACACTGTGTAGTAGTTGTAGATAACACTCTTGCTACACCAATGATTCAAAATCCATTAGCACTTGGCGCCGATATTACTTTGCACTCTGTTACAAAGTATCTTTCTGGGCATAGTGACTTATTACTTGGTTCAATCAGCACAAAAGAAAATGCACTCTATGGCAGATTAGAACAAGCCCGACGATATAGCGGATCTATTGCTGGTCCATTTGAGGCATGGTTAGCATTACGAGGTTTGCGCACCTTTGCACTTCGTATGCAGCGCTCACAGGAGAATGCGCTAGAGCTGGCAAATCGATTAGTAAAAGATCCACGTGTATTAAAGGTTCGTTATCCAGGGCTTGTAACTGATCCATACCATGAGCGTGCTAAATCATTTATGAAGGGCTTTGGCGCGATGATCTCATTTGAAGTTAATGCAACTACTGCGCAAATTGATCAGATGTGTGACTTTTCAAAGTTAATAACTAATGCCACATCCCTTGGCGGCGTGGAATCTATTTGGGAGCGCCGGCGCAGATGGGCAACTGAAAGTCATACTATTCCAGAGAATTTAATTCGCTTCTCAGTTGGAATTGAGAGTGTGGATGATCTTTGGTCAGATATTCAATTCGCTTTTACCGCCGCTAAAATAATTTAAATGTCAGTAATTGTTAGAGCTGCAACCCCCACCGATTTAGCTGAAATTCTTCGCTATATCCACGCACTTGCTGAGTATGAGAAGGCACCTAGTGAGGTAGTACTTTCAATCAGCGATCTTGAGAGTTCATTATTTTGTGAGAATCCTCAGGTTTACTGTTTGCTCTCTCAGCTAGGGGATGAGATAACAGGTATTGCAATATGGCATTTAAATTACTCAACCTGGCTTGGTAAACATGGGATGTATTTAGAGGATCTATTTGTTGATCCAAAGCATCGGGGAGCAGGTCATGGAAAAGCGTTGTTGATAAGACTTGCACAGATCTGCGTTGAAAAGGGTTATCCAAGATTTCAATGGTGGGTACTTGATTGGAATCAACCGGCAATTGATTTCTATAACTCACTCGGCGCTGTTGCTATGGATGAATGGACGGTATTTCGCCTAACTGGGGAAGATTTAATCAAACTCGCCAACGAGGGTAATTAGCAACAGCCGTAGTATTTGCATAGTAGATTTATCCCATGATTAAGGCAATTAAGAGATTATTCGCATTCCTACTCTCGATCTTGGTTGCATTTGGTGCAGTAAAGAGCTTATTTAATTGGCTTGCTCGCTCTGAAAGTGATGAGTATGAGGTGTGGAGTGATGATGAAGAGCGAGAAGACGCATAGGTGAGTAGCGAATATGTTGCTGGTTCTTGCAATATTGGTAAAGGTGAAATTAGGCGGCGTCAATTAGTTGCACTTTTTGGTATTTTTCTAACTATTTCTTCAGCAACAGCGTTATTAGCAACTGATCAATCACGATCTTCTCGAATATCGATCTTCGTTCCAGCATTAGTTTTTTCAGTTGGATTCGTGCAATCTAGGAGTAAATTTTGTTTAGCTTATGGATTAGCTGGCACATTTAATTTTGAAAGACTTGGAAAGATCTCAAGAGTTGCATCAGTTGAAGATCGTAAGGCAGATCGCAAAACTGCAATTGTTATTCTGCTTAAATCAGCAGCTTTAGCTGCCTTAATTACTGCTGTATTTTTTGTATTACCGCTATAAATCTTCATAACTAGAGGGTAGTTCGCCAACATTTAAAAACTTTAAGTATTGCTCAGTAATATCTTCAGGTTTTCCATTCGCCAACATCTGTCCTTTATGTAGCCAGATAGCTTGATCACATAGCTCATTTAGAGAAGTGAGTGCATGGGAGACTATTAAAATAGTTCTTGCCTCCGCACATAGTTGCCTCATTCGATTAAATGACTTCTCCTTAAATGCTGCATCTCCGGCTGATAGAGCCTCATCTAATAACAGGATGTCTGGTGTCATATTTACTGCTACGGAAAATGCAACCCTGCTATACATACCATTGCTATAGGTGCGAACTGGCATATCGATAAAACCATCTGGTAGATCTGCAAACTCTGCAATTGAATCGGTTTGACTCTCTATTTCTGCCCTGCTCATACCAGCAGCTAAGCCACCTAAAATAATATTATCTCGACCAGATAATGCTTGATTAAAACCAACACCAAGTGCAAGTAATGTTGAAATTCGACCATTAACTGCAATCTGTCCAGTAGTTGGTGGCAAAATTCCTGCAATTGATCTCATTAAAGTTGATTTACCAGCACCATTTGCACCAACAATTCCAACTACTGAACCATGCGGAATATCAAGAGTTAAATTCTTAACCGCTTCAACCGTTCTGGTTCTAACCCGCTCACCACGACTTGCCCGCATTAACGCATTTTTTAAGGTCTTTTTTGATTCAACATTGATTTTGTAGCTAATTGAGAGATCCTCAATGCGAATAGCCAAATTATCTGGCATAACAAATTGCTTGTTAGATGCGGATAGCAAAATCGCGCTCCCTTGAGATAAAGAAGTAACCACCTAATAACATAGAAGAAACTGCCCAAAATAAACAGCCAATTAATTGAGCAAGGGTGGGCGTAAGTCCATCAATCCAGATTCTTGAATTTGCCGAAAGTATTGGGCCAAGTGGGTTTAGATAAAGAATTATTCGATGCCATCCAGTTAGCATCTCTGGCTGCCATAAAACCGGGGATGCGTATAGCCAAATACGCATTATGTATGAAAGTAATTTAGTTGTATCACGAAAGTAAACATTCATGGTGGCAAATAAAAGGGATAGTCCAAAACTTGTTATCACTAATAAGATTAAAACAAGTGGAATAAGTAGATAGTTCCAAGTAAATCCAGGAAGTGCTGCATCGTTGAAAACTAATTTACCTATGAGAACAATTGATATATATACCGGCAAAGTTGGCAGAAACTGCCGTGCTGCACTAATTGCACTAGAAAGCGGCAGTAGAGATCTTGGGAAAGCTTGATTTAATATAAGCCGCCCACCAGAGGTAATAGATTGTGCACCTAATAAGATGCAGTTTTGTGCAAAGTAAAAAGTGAACAAACCAATCAGAATATGGCAGAGAATTGTAAATGAATTTGTCTGTGCTGATCTACCTTGAATAACTGTTACAAGTAAGTAGTAAATAACAGCTAGAAATAATGGATTTAAAACTAGCCAAACTTTTCCTAACTTAGATTCTAAATACTCTGCTTTGTCAGAAAATTTTGAAAGCTCTGTTGCAAACTCCCGCCGGCGCCATAAATCAGATAGATATGGCTTAAGTGGTGGCAAGGCAGAGCTGTGTGGTTTAAAAACCTGAATCTTATTTGAGCCCTCAATCATGAGGGCTATTCTGCCACCTTTGATTTAGAAGAAGCGATCAAACTGGTGATGGTGGTGATAATTAAACAAGTAATGATTACAAAAAGACTGGTATTTAATGAGATTTCTGGGATATGAACCCCACCAATCTGATGAATACCAATGCCATGGAATGCTTCTAAAATTAACTTCACTCCAATGAATCCTAAAATAACAGAGAGGCCTTTAGATAAATAGACTAGTTTTGTTAGTAGTCCACCGATTAAAAAGTAAAGTTGCCGCAGTCCCATTAAAGCAAAAATATTAGCTGTTGTAACAATATAGGCATCTTTTGTTAACCCAAAAATTGCAGGGATAGAATCTAATGAAAATACTACATTTGTTAAAGCAAGGGAGACTAATGCAATAGTAAAAGTGCTAGCACCCTTTGATTTAAGAGCAGTAACAATCTTTCCTTCTTTCCACTCCTTATCTTCTTCACCACTTTCTTTAAATAATTCATATGCGGTATAGATTAAAAATCCACCAAATAGGAAGAAGATGCTTGAAAAACGTGCGATTAATGTAGCGCCAGCTGGAATAAATAATCCTCTAATAGCAATAGTTAATAGAATTCCAATCATAAGTACTAACTGTTGTTTTTCTTTAGGAACTTTTAACCTTGATAAAATAATTACAAATACAAAAATATTATCAATTGAAAGTGCATACTCTGTTAACCAGCCAGCAAAAAATTCACCTTGTGCTTGAGTTGTTGCCCAATTTGGCAACATTGCACCAAATAAAATAGCTAAACTGATATAGAAAATTGTCCAAAGCGCTGACTCTTTTACCGTAGTCTCTGAATTTCTTCTAATAATTGCAACTAGTAGGTCAAAAACAATAATGCCAGAAAGAACTAAAACAGTAATTACCCACTCGGAGGCGCTAATCATTTAAATAAATACCTTTCCTGGATTTAAAATATTGTTAGGGTCTAAAGTTTGCTTTATTGACTTCATAATATTAACTGCTGGCGCGCCTGTTTCTGCGACTAAAGCCTGAATTTTTCCTGAGCCTATGCCATGTTCACCGGTGCAGGTTCCACCCATATCAATCATCTTCATTGTTAGCTCATGGGTGATGTGACGCACATCCTCTAACTCTTTCGGCTTTGCTGGATCGGTCACAATAAAACAATGGAAATTAGCATCTGCCACATGTCCAAGTATTGAATAAGGGTAAGGATGTTTTGAAAGTAATTGGTCAGCAACAGTTACGGCATCAGAAAGTTTTGATAGCGGCACAGCTGCATCTGTACTGACCGCACGTTTTCCGGGATTTGCTGCAATGCCAGCCCAGTAAGCGTTGTGACGTGCTTGCCACAATTTTCTTCTTGCACCCTCATCTGTTGTCCATTCAAACTCTGAACCAGAGAACTCTTCCACAATACTTTTCACAGAAGCAGCATCCTCTGCTACACCAGCAGGGGAGCCATGAAACTCAAAGAATAGAGTTGGCATCTCAGTAAGGGTGAGCCCATCATGTGCATTAACATTTTTAATACATTTAGCATCTAGAAATTCACACCTTGCAATAGCAATACCAGATCTAACAATTGCAGTAGCAGCCGTTACCCCATCTGCAAGAGTTGGAAATCTAACTATGGCAGCTGCCATCTTCTCCGGAATTCCAAATATTCTAAGTGTTAGTTCGGTAATAACTGCCAAAGTTCCCTCTGAGCCAACTAGTAACCTTGTTAAGTCATAGCCAGCTGATAATTTTCTTGTCTCTCGTCCAGTCTTAAATACTGTGCCATCTGCCATTACCGCAGTTAGGGCTAAAACATTATCTCTCATTGAACCATAGCGAACCGTGGTAGTTCCAGCTGCCCCAGTAGCAGCCATTCCTCCTAAGGTGGCATCAGCACCTGGATCTACTGAAAAGAATAAACCTGAGCTAGATAACTTCTCATTTAATGCAACTCTATGCACACCTGGTTGGACTCTTACTAATAAATCATCTGCACGTATTTCAATTATCTTATTCATCTGGGTTAAATCAAGTGAGATTCCGCCAAAGAGTGGCAAAACATGACCCTCCAATGATGTTCCAGCACCAAAGGCAACAACTGGAATCTTTTCGGAATTGCAATAAGCTAAAACTTTAGAAACCTCTTCAGTACTTTGCGGCATAACAACAACAGATGGTCTAACTGGTGGAATAGCAGATTCATCTCTCCCATGTTGATCAAGCACAGTTTCATTTGTTGATACCAAACCAGTAACTAAACTTTTTAAATGCTTAATTTGGTGTGGTGATAGATCAACCCGCTTATTTACCATTTATAGATCCTACCTATTAAAAGTATTACTTGTTAAAACTTTCACATTTTTACGCATGAATTACACGTAGTTGATTTAAATAATCTCCCTGCTAAACTAAGGCGTATTAAAATTTAGCAAGGAGTGTGGCCCTAAATTCTGGTTCTATCTGAACCCATTTACCGCTCCAACCTGCAATGAAAACCCAAACGAACCATCCTCAAACCTTCCGTGCGGTACCTGTACATTCAAAACCACTGGATAGTCTCAGATTAGAAAATCTTTTACAACAACAACTAGATTTATATAAGAGTAGATTGCTTAGCTCAGGTCTTGAGTATCAATTAGCGGTTCAAAATATCCCACTCGGTGCTCACTCAACCTTTCAATCATTTGAGCCTTTTCCAATCTCAGTTGTATCTGCAAAAGGAGCATGGGTCACCGATGTTGATGGTCGTAAGATGCTTGATCTATCAATGGGCTTTGGCTCAATGCTTGCTGGCCACTTAAACCCAGAGGTCGTTGCCGAGTTGCGTTCCGCACTTGATGTTGGAACTTTATATACCGCACCATCTCCACTCTCAAGAGATGCTGCTGAACGGCTATGTCGACGTTTTGGTATTGAGCAGCTTAGATTCACTAACTCTGGAACTGAATCAACTATGTATGCAGTTCGTACTGCACGTGCTTACACAGGTAAAGAGGGAGTTGTAAAGGTTGAAGGTGGCTACCATGGCAGCGGTGATGCGGTCTTGTTCTCAACTAAACCATCAATAGAAAATGCAGGTGATGCTGAGTCACCAAATGTTGTAGTAGGAAATGCAGCTGTACCGGGTGAGGCGTATGTTGTGCCATTTAATAATATTCAAGCGCTAGAAAAAGTATTTTCAGAGCATGCAAACACAATTGCTTGTTTTATTGTTGAACCAGTTTTAGAAAATATTGGAATTGTTTTACCCGATGAGGGATATCTTGAGGCAGTTCGAGCACTATGTGATGAATATAAGATTGTTTTAATTTTTGATGAGGTAAAGACTGGCCTTACCGCCGGACCACAAGGTGCATCTCAGCGGTTAGGTGTTATCCCAGATTTAATTGCACTTGCCAAGTCAATTGGTGGTGGAATTCCACTAGCAGCATTTGGTGGCAAAGCAGAGTTTATGAAGCCAGTAACTGATGGCAGAATGCCACATCTTGGAACATTTAATGGACATGCACTTGCAATGGCTGCGGTGCGCGCTGTTGATAAAATTTGCACTAAAGAAGCATTAGATAATGCTGAGTTATTAAATATTCAAGCGTTAAATCGAATTAGCGAAATTATTACTGAGTATGAATTACCTGCCCACACAGTTGGTTTTGGTGTGAAAGGTTGTATTACCTGGTCACCTACACCCGTTAGAAATTATCGTGATTACAAAGCAACAAATTTTCTAGTAGCAGAAACCTCATTTCTATGGTCGCTAAACCATCAAATTATGACTCCACCAGGGTTAGATGAGCAGTGGTTAATAAGTTTGGCTCATGGCCAAGCAGAAGTTGATTTTATGGTTAATGACTTTAAGGAACTTGCTAAAAATCTTCGTGGCTAGTTTTAAGTATTTTGTGGAAAGCCTAAATTAATACCACCATGGCTAGGATCTAACCAGCGAGAGGTAACAACCTTTCCTCTAGTAAAGAAGTGAACACCTTCAGTTCCATGTGCATGAGAGTCACCAAATAATGAGTTCTTCCAGCCACCAAATGAGAAGTAAGCCATTGGTACTGGGATCGGCACATTTATACCAACCATTCCAACCTCAACCTCATTTTGAAAACGTCTAGCTGCTCCACCATCATTGGTGAATATCGCAGTGCCATTTCCATATTGATGGTCATTTACTAGTTTTAGAGCTTCGTCATAACTCTTAACTCGAATAACACTTAAGACTGGGCCAAATATCTCCTCTAAGTAGATACTCATATTTGGTTTTACATTATCAAACAAGGTTGGTCCAAGCCAGAAACCTTCGCCATCAACCTTTACATCTCGGCCATCAAAAACAATCCTGGCGCCCTCTTTTTCACCAGCTCCAATATATGCAGCGACTTTGTCACGGTGAACTTTAGTAACTAAAGGACCCATATCAGCACCCTTTGTGCCATCACCAGTTTTAATTTTTACGGCTCGCTCTTTAATCTTCTCAATTAATTTATCTGCAATTGGTTCAACTGCAACAATTGCTGAAATTGCCATGCACCGCTCACCAGCTGAGCCAAAGCCAGCATTAATCGCAGCATCGGCGGCAAGATCTAAATCAGCATCTGGCAGAACAATCATGTGGTTTTTTGCGCCACCTAATGCCTGCACCCGCTTGCCAGATTTTGTACCAACTTCATAAACATACTTTGCGATTGGAGTTGAGCCAACAAAGGAGACAGATTTAACTCCTGAATGCGTAAGCAAAGCATCAACAGCTACCTTGTCACCATGTACAACATTAAATACGCCATCAGGTAATCCAGCCTCTTTCCAAAGCTGTGCGATTAACATAATTGCACTTGGATCTTTCTCAGATGGCTTAACAATTACCGTATTTCCACATGCGATTGCAATTGGGAAAAACCACATCGGCACCATTGCTGGAAAATTAAATGGGGAAATAATGGCAACTGGTCCAAGTGGTTGCCTAATGGAGTAAACATCAACGCCGGTTGAGACCTCTTCAGAAAATCCACCCTTTAACAGGTGGGGGATTCCACAGGCAAACTCCACTACCTCAAGTCCACGGGTTACTTCACCGAGCGCATCACTTAATACTTTTCCATGCTCCTCAGTAATTATTGCTGCTAACTTTTCTTTATTTTGATTTACTAATTCGCGAAAGGCAAAAAGTACCTGAGTTCGCTTAGTAAGTGAGCTGTGGCGCCATTGCTCAAATGCTTTATTGGCAGCACTAACAACCTCATCTACAGTTGCAGTAGTTGCAAAATTAACATTCCCAGAAACTTTTCCAGTTGCCGGATTAAATATCTCACCGCTGCGCTCTGATTTACTCTGCGAAATCGCGCCGTTGATCCAATGTGAGACAATTTTCATATCTGTACAATACTTCAGGTTTACTCACCTCTCTACTGGACTTACTACCAAAAAACTCGCATAGGTGATTAGATTGGCCACATGGAGCAAGGGAAAGGAGAGTGTGTTGAATAGCCCAGAAAATAATCCAGATAAGGCAGCGAAGGTATTTGCTGATGATCGGGCTAATATTTTTCACTCCTGGTCTGCTCAAGCCCAGATCACCCCAATGGCAATCGCAGGTGGCGCCGGCTCATACTTTTGGGATTTCACTGGTAAAAAGTATTTAGATTTTTCCTGCCAATTAGTCTTTACAAATATTGGCCATCAACATCCAAAGGTTATCGCTGCCATTAAAGAGCAAGCAGATATTCTCACCACAATTGCGCCACAACATGCCAATGAGGCGCGCAATGAAGCAGCAAAGCGGATTCTTGAAATATCTGGTGATAACTTTAAAAAGGTCTTCTTTACAAATGCTGGGGCAGATGGAATTGAAAACGCAGTAAGAATGGCCAGACTTCATAGCAATAGACATAAAATTCTCTCCACATACCGCTCTTATCACGGCAATACCGGCTCTGCAATTAATGCAACTGGAGATCCAAGACGTTTTCCAAATGAGTTTGCTTTTGGCCATGTGCATTTTTGGGGGCCATATCTTTATCGCTCTGCTTTTTGGGCAACAAATGAGGCAGAGGAGTCACAACGTGCACTTGAGCACCTTGAGCAAACAATTATTTTTGAAGGACCAAAAACAATTGCTGCGATATTAATAGAGGGTGTTCCTGGAACTGCCGGCGTATTAATGCCACCAGCAGGTTATCTTGATGGCTTGCGCGCACTATGTGATAAGTATGGAATTCTTTGGATATCTGATGAGGTTATGTCAGGTTTTGGGCGAACTGGTAAATGGTTTGGCTATCAACACTCAAAATCTACGCCAGATTTAATTGTTTTTGCTAAAGGTGTTACCTCTGGTTATGTTCCATTAGGCGGCGTAGTTATATCTGAACCAATTTCTAAAAGCTTTGATGAGCGAGTATTTCCAGGTGGACTTACCTACTCTGGCCACCCACTTGCTTGCGCAACCGCGGTTGCCACAATCGATGTTATGAAGAGTGAGAAGATGGTTGAAAATGCTGCAAGTATTGGTGAGAAAATTCTCGGACCAGGCCTTCATGAGTTAGCTAAAAAACACCAAGTAATAGGTGACATTCGTGGTGCTGGTGTTTTCTGGGGAATTGACATGGTCACAGATCGTAAAACACGAGAGCCACTTGCACCATATGGCGCCTCTAGCCCAAAGATGAATGAGATTGTGGCAGCTTGTAAGAAAAATGGCTTAATGCCATTTAATAACTTCAATCGAATCCATATGGTTCCACCATGTAATATCTCTGAAGCAGATACAAAATTAGGTTTGGAATTACTATCTAAGTCACTTACAGATGTTGGTATGTAGTTTAAATACTGTATGGGCGTCTTAGTTGTTGGAAGTCTTAATATAGATATTGTTACCTATCTAGAGCGGATGCCACTGCCAGGTGAAACAGTTTTAGGCGATCGCCTTGAAATATTTTCTGGTGGGAAAGGTTTAAACCAAGCAGTTGCTGCTGCCCGCTCCGGCGGAGAAGTAACCATGGTTGGTGTATTAGGAAATGATGCAAACTCAACCACGCTACGGGAAGTTTTAGTTAAGGAAAAAATTAATCATGATCATGTTAAGGAAATATCTGGTTTCTGCGGTACTGCAGTAATTGAGGTAGATAAAAAAGGACAAAATAGAATTATTGTTATTTCAGGTGCTAATGCTGAGCTAAAAGCAGAGTCTGTAACTGAAGAATTATTAAACAGTATTAGTGATAAAAAGATACTTTTAGCACAACTTGAAAGTCCAATATCTGAACTTGAAAGTATTTTTAAGAGCGCAAAAGCTAGGGGTTTTTATAATATATTAAATCCAGCCCCTGCAACTAATCTTTCCAAGGAGTTTTTAAGCGTCACTGATTTATTAGTACCAAATCAATTTGAAGCTGAGTTTTTAACTGGCATTAAGGTTGTTGATGTTGAGAGTGCGGCAGCTGCCGGTAAAATGTTAATTGACCAAGGTGTAAATTCAGTATTAATTACAAGAGGTGAAGAGGGTGCTGTTTTAATAGTTACCGATAGTAAATCAGTTTTTAAGGCATTTAAGGTCTCACCTGTTGATACCACCGCTGCAGGAGATGCTTTTTGTGGTGCCCTTGCTGTTGCAATTAGTGAAGGAGTTGATTTAGATTCTGCAATTCGCTTTGCCTGCGCCGCGGGCGCCCTTTCAGTACAAAGTGTTGGGGCAACACCTTCCTTACCAACGCGCGAGCAGATATCATTATTAATCCAATCGCAGAGGGAAATTTAATGTTGAAAAATGGAATTATTAATGGGCAACTAGCCTCAGCACTTGCCCGTTTTCGACATGTAAATACATTAGCGATTGTGGATGGACCATTTCCAAGTTATCCAGGAGTTGAACTTATTGACCTTGCATTGATAAAAGGATTTCCAACTATTCCTGATGTTTTAGATGCAATTTTGCCATTACTAGATTTAACCGGACTTTATTTGGCTAATGAGTTTTCTGAAAAAGTTGATGCAAAAACAGTTGCTTCATATAAGAAACATTATGAGAATATTCCAACTATTTTGATCCCGCATGAGGAGTTTAAGATTAAGGTCGGACAATCTCTTGCAATAATCCATACTGGGGACGCTGTTCCATATAGCAGTGTGATTTTAAAATCGGGGTGATGAGATAATGATTAAAGTTGGAGTTATTGGCACTGGCGTAATGGGTGCTGGGCACGCAAGATTTATCAAAGAGCATGTAAGCGATGCCACAGTTGTTGCACTCTCTGACATAGATCCAAAGAAGATTGCTGATTTATCAGCAGAGCTTGGAACTGTTCTTTTTTCAACCGCTGACCCAGCGGAGTTAATGAATGATTCCCGGGTCGATGCCATAATAATTGCATCCCCAGATCCGTTGCATGTACCACATTTAAGGTTAGCAATTGCTTCTGGAAAACAAATCTTGTGTGAAAAGCCAATTGCTACAACCCTAGAAGATGCACGAATGATCTCCGCTGAGATTCGCACCTACCAAGAACGAGTTGGTAAGAAGATGATTAATTTTGGTTTTATGCGCCGCTTTGATCCTAGCTATCAAGAAGTGCGCCGACTTATGGCAACCGGAGATTTTGGTCCTCCTACATTCTTTAGAACTGTAACCCGAAATGTTGCATCTACTGGGGCAACCACTACCGGGCTATTTACAAATATTGCAATCCATGACTTTGATATTTACCGATGGTTATTTAAAGATGAGTGGGAATCAATTCAAAGCTTTTATCCAAAACGTTCCTCCCTTTCACCTGATGGGTTAGCTGATCCACTAATAATCATTGGCCGCCTTAAAAGCGGTGTAACAATGGTTGGAGATGTAGTTGCCTTTAATAATTATGGATTTGATTGTCGGGTTGAAGTTGTATGTGAAAAAGGTTCGATTCAAATCGGAACTCATGGGGATGTAATTACTCAAGTAAACGGGGTTGGTGGCGCAACCAAAGGTGGAAAAATGGCTAATAACTGGATGGTTCGTTTTGAACCTTCCTATATTGAAGAGTTAAAGGCGTGGATCCAAGAGGTAAAAACTGGAATTGTAAATCCAGATCTTGCAACTGTTGAGGATGCACTCATTGCAAATGAGGTCTGTGCACTAGGCATTTCTTCGATTAAACCACAAAATAAATGATCATAAGTTTCTACCCTAATAGATAAGTTAAAAGATGCCGATAGTAATAAATACAGTTGAAGAGGCGCTAAAGCGCATAAGAGATTTACAGGCAAAAGGTAGTGAAAGAATTATTATTGGTGTAGTTGGAAAGCCTGGCGCTGGAAAATCAACTCTCACATCTTATTTGCTAGATAATTTAGCAAAGGATAAAGCAGTTTTAGTTCCAATGGATGGATATCACTTAAGCAATAAATTACTGGCAGAGCATGGAAGTTCTGATCGGAAAGGGGCATTCGATACATTTGATGCCACCGGTTTTTCAGAATTAATGAAACGTATTAAGTTTGATCTAGAATCTGATATTTACTTTCCGATTTTTCACCGCGAGATTGAGGAATCAATCGTCGCTGAAGGCGTAGTGTTAAAAGCGACTAAATTAGTTATAACTGAAGGTAATTACTTACTACTTGATAAGCACGGTTGGCAAGATGTAAGTTCTTTTCTTACCGAGTCTTGGTATATTGAAATTGATGATAATTTAAGGTGGGAAAGATTAATGGCCCGCAGCATAAAATATGGTAGAACCCCAGAGTCTGCTTATGCTTGGACTCACGGCTCTGATGAGGTTAATGCAAAGGTAGTTGAGTCCACAAAGAGTAAGGCAGATGTAATTTTAGCTTTATAATTAAATAAAAAAGCAAACTGTAAAATTTTTACTACAAAGGGTCAATTTTATATCCACAAGTAGCGCATCTAGTAATTTACTATTGAAGTTATTTATCTATAGTTATCAAAGATTATCTACCTACTTGGAGAGTTATGAGATTAAATACACAACTGCTTAAAATTACTATCTATCTAAGAAATCAGCTATCTCAATTTAAAAATACCAAAAGCCGCGGTGATGTGCCGGGCTGGGTATTAGTTGTTTTAATGACCACCGCTTTGGTAACTGGCATCTGGTCAATTGCCGCACCAAAGCTGACCACAATCTTGCGCAACTCATTAGATGCGATGGGCGGTATCAGGTAGTTGCGCAAGCTTTTATTTGGCAAAAGCCTGGGCTCAGTTGAGTCATTCTTAACAATCATGCCCCAAATATTTGTATTTCTTATTATGTTTCAACTTGTATTTATGCAATTTAATCTAATGAGAGATACCCATCTATCCCAAGGCGAGTTGGCAAATACAGCAATCGTAGGTGGTAGTG
>Ga0194049_1000324_pt1 | contig 16521 bp, 11 predicted proteins | sample JunL2225m_MetaG_FD_148665 | JGI IMG/M metagenome (GOLD analysis project Ga0194049, IMG submission 148665) | Anoxic zone freshwater microbial communities from boreal shield lake in IISD Experimental Lakes Area, Ontario, Canada - Jun2016-L224-25m | ecosystem: Environmental > Aquatic > Freshwater >... | reverse complement strand
GCAACTCGTCGCGGGCTGGCTCGTGGATCGGCACGGCGTGCGGTGGGTGATGGCGGGCGGGTTCATCATCTGGTCGGCGGCGACTGCGGCGACGGGGCTGGCGTCGAGCTTCGGCGTGCTGCTCGCGCTGCGGCTGCTGCTCGGCGCGGGCGAGGCGGTCGCGTATCCGTGCTATTCGAAAATCATCGCAGGGAATTTTGCGGAGCATCAGCGCGGGCTGGCGAACTCGCTGATTGATGCGGGGACGAAGTTCGGCCCGGCGCTGGGAATTCTCGCAGGCGGGATTCTCATGGAACGCTTCGGCTGGCGGCCGGTGTTCATCGTGCTCGGAGTCGGGAGCCTGCTGTGGCTGCCGGCGTGGTTCATGCGGATGCCGCGTGATCATGCGGCGGCACAGGTGACGGATGACACGGGGCCGGGCTTCGCGGAAATCTGCGCGAAGCCGCAGGCGTGGGCAACCATCGCGGGACATTTCAGCGGGAACTACCTGTGGTATTTTCTCATCACTTGGCTGCCGTCGTATCTCGTGAAGGAGCGCGGCTTTTCCATGAGCGAGATGGCATACATCGGCGCGCTCGCATTTTGCGTGACGGGGGTCACGACCATCATCACGGGCACCGTGGCCGACCGTGCAATCGCGTCGGGCGCGACGCCGACGAAGGTGCGCAAGACCTGCGTGATCCTCGGGCTGGGACTCGCGACCTCGATGGTGACGGTGGTGCTCGTGCACGGGCGCGTGGCTTCCGTGGCGTGCCTGCTGTTCGCATGCATGGCCTACGGGATTTTTGCGTCAAGCCACTGGGCGATTCCGCAGACGATCGCGGGGCCGCTGGCGGCGGGGAAATGGACGGGGCTGCAAAACTGCCTCGCGAACACGGCGGGTGTGATCGCCCCGGCGGTCACTGGATTCGTGGTAGGGAAGACCGGGCACTTTTTCTGGGCGTTCGCCGTGTGCTCGGCGGTGGTGCTGGCGGGCGCGGCGAGCTACGCGTTTTTGCTGGGGCGCGTGGAGCCGGTGAAGTGGGACAAGTGAGCTGAATTTCACCCGCAGATTGCGGGCATTATTTCCAGGCCAGCGTCGTGCCCTCGGGCAACATCCGGACAGCCCGGGCAATGTCCCAATTGGTCAGTCGCAGTCCGCCAATGCTTTCCTGGGTCTTCATGCGGCCGGGAATGCTGGTGCCGTGCAGCCCATACGGCAGCGGTGTCGTGCTGTTGGCCTTCGCCAGATCGATCCAATAGACGCCGACCGGATTTCTCGGTCCGGCTGCGAGAATTTGTTCCGCAGCCGGTGGCGTCGCGGGTGGTGTAGGAACGGCCACGCCCGGCTCGGTGGTCACCTTGGGGGTGGTCGTCGGCTCCTGGCGGGTGGCGAACCGCGGCCCCGGGATGGCACCCAAAATCGTCCAGCTTCCGCGTCCATGCAGACCGGGTCTGGCTCTCGACAGCGGCATTGTCGCGACCAACTGCCCGCTTTGACGAATCTCCAAGCGTGAGAGATCCACAATCGCCGCCGTGATGGGTTTCTCCGGATCAGCCTTCGGTCTTAACGGCGAGTCAAAACACTTTTCGATTTCAAATGGCGTCACATTGGGAACCTTGAAGGCGGTCTCAGCCGTGGGCGCATTCTTAATCTGGGGGTTGAGACGGCGCAAGAATGCCTCATCACAATGGAATCTTTCGGCCACAAACTCCCACGGCGTGCGATAGGCGGAATACTTGGCCGCCAGCAGTTCTTCGTAGGTCACCGGCGGCCGGGGAGTCGGCTTCGGAACCGGCGCGGACTTTTTGGAATGCGGAGCCACCGGCGGGCCGGTCACCGGCGAAGGCGATATGAAACGGAAATCGGATCGTTTCAAATTATAGGTGGAAAAGGGTGCTGCCACGACCGTGAGCGCCTTGGCCCGCAGTGCCTCGGGAGTCTGCAATTCCTGATGAATGCTGCGATAGGTCACTAACAACGTCTGCCAAGCAGCGCTATCGGATCCATCAATGGAACCATTCGAAAAATTCTCCCGGTCCAGGAAAACCTGAAGCAGCGTGGCCTCGGCGAGGTAGTCAATCTCAGGTTCCGCCGGCGCTGGCGTCGGGGGTTTCTTGCGCTTTCCTGAAGTCGGCGGAGCCGGATGCGCTGGAGCGACCGCAGCGGGGACCGGGGGAGCGAGGGCAATCAATTCGGACGGGGTTGGAATCTTGAGGACCTGCCCATCGCGGATGATGTCGTTGGCCAGCGCATTAAAGCGTTTAAGCTGGCCGACCGAGACTCCCGATTTCCGGGCGATGATTTCGAGCGCGTCACCGCGTTTCACCTCGTAGGGTCCCGGTGCAATCGAGATCTCCGCTTGAGCCGGCCGTTTCTTCTTCTCAGGGGTCGGCCCGTTGGCTGGGACCACAGCGGGCGTTTCGACCGGCTCGGTGACGGGGAAGCCCCAGTTCTTTTCCTCCGAGGGCAATACCCACCATTTCCATTTCACGGCGGACTCCAATCCGGGTTGCACGGATTGAGCGTGCAGGCGAACCGAGAAAAGTCCGGCCAGCACGAGCAGGATGCGCAGGTTGGCGAATACCATGTCTGCACCATTATCCGTGATCACGCCGGGAGCAAATCGCAAAACGATCCGGGCAACCGTGTGTGCCAGTGGTCTGTCAGCCGTGGATTGATGGCATTTGGACGAAGTGCCCAGAACAGACTCACAAATCGTTCTCCACTGGGCAGTGAGCAGACGTGGGCGCAAATGCCCCGCGTTGTTTCGTCTCTTAATCCTAATCGTAATCTTCATCGTAATCCCCCTCTGTCGAGCGAGTGCGGATTAGGATTAAGTGTAAGATTAAGAAAAAACCGCCGTTGAGACTTTTTGCGCTCACATCTGAGCACTGAGCACTTTCAGACGACGGCATTGCACGAGTGACAGGACACGAGGCTGCCCAGTTCTGTCCGCCTTCTATTTCCCGAGCAGCAGCCGGAGATATTCGCTGTCGGAAAATTTTCCGCCGAGACCCTGCCGCACGACGACGAGGCTCATGGACGGGATGACGAAGAGGCGCTGGTAGCCCGAGCCGATGGAAGCCATGAGGTCGGCGGGCGCCCCGCGGGAGATGGCGGTGGAGCGCCAGTCCTGCCTGAACCATTTCGGCTCCAGCATGTCCTCGATGTCGAACTCGCGGCCACCCGGTGCGGCGCGGTTGTTCCACCAGCCGAAGGCGAAGGCGCGATTCACCGGTGAGCCGCGAAGGCTGATAGACAAAGGAACGCGGGACAACACGGGCGCGCCGCCATTGAGCGCGACCTGGCCCATCTTCGCCCACTCTCGCGCGGTGAGCTTCCAGCCGGATGCGAGCAGCGGATTGCCGGCACTGTCTGCCATGTAGCGCTGCGCGCCGAGCCCGAGCGGGCGCAGCACGCGGCCCTCGAGGTACCCGGTGGGAGTCTGACCGCGCGCGGAGAGCTTGCGCTTCAGCACTTCGTGAAAAACCTGAAGCGCGCTGGGGCCGTAGATGAAGGCCTGGCCGGGGCTGGCGACCAGCGGAAGCTGGAGCGCGATGCGGTTGCGATCGCCGGGATCGTCGCGATGAAGCGGAAAGCCTGGGTCGAGTCCGCACGAGAAATCGAGGAGCTGCCGCACGGTGATGCGCGACTTGCGTGCGTCGGCATTCCACTCGGGCACCGAATCGCCCACGCGCTCATCGAGGCTCAGCAGTCCGTCCTCGGTCGCGGCGAGTGCGCACAAATTCCAAAACGCCTTCGTGCCGCTGTAGATCTTGTGCGGCTCGTCGGCGCTGTGGCCGTTCGGGTAGTCCTCGAAGACTCTGCGGCCATTCTGCATCACGAGCATGGAGACGCCGCGGTGCGCGGCGGAATATGCCGCCGCGGCGCGGAGACTCGTCAGATCGAGCGCGGACGCGGGCAAACCTGCGATGATGCAGGAGAGGGTATGCAGGAGAGGGCGATGGCGAGAGTGCGGAGTTTCATGTGTTTTTCGCGGAAGCCGGACGGCGAGGCACCCGCACGACGGCGGTACAGCAATAGCGGAGCGGGGGATATTTTCAACCTGCGCGGCTGCTCACGCCACTGCCGCCCGGCACCCTACCTTTTCGGCTAACGGAACGACGGCAACAGAACGACGGCAACATGAAGTGAAATGCGGCTGTCCGGATATGGCGCATCCAATGCCATCGCGATCACCGACGAGCCGCCGGAAGCCGACGTCCAATTTCCCAACACCGCAGGAGCACTGGCGACGCAGGGCATGGGAGCGCAGCCTTCGGTTCCGAGGCCATTTCTCGAAATGGCGGGACCTACGGGGCTCGAATCCGCCGCGGAGATTTCGCGTTGCTTCGCAATCGTGCGTAACCCTTCGCGTGCTCTGTCACTTACGCGCAAGCGCTGTTTTTGACCTCAGCGCAGGAAAGCGCACTGAAACGAAGTTTTGCTGTCAGTTTTTGTCAGCAAAAACCTGCGCTTATCTTTGATCGCAATCTGATGAACGCACGTGGCGGAAATCCCACAAGTGCGCAAGGAACTCGCCGCGCTGCTCGGCAGCCCCAGCAGGGTTTCACCGACGTGCGCGGCGTGCAGCGCAATAAACGCCCCATCAGGACTGCAGGCAGCGCCAGAATCTGCTCATTTTCGGCGGATTTAGGCGAAAAAGCCTAAATGCCGCGCCCAAAAAAAACGGGGGGGTCGATTCTTGCTCCATCATCGCATAGCTGCATAATTTCCATAATGGGCTGTCCACCTAAATGCGGTAAGCGCAAGATGTGCGGGCCTCGAGCCTGTTGGCAATACAACCTGCGGGGGTCGCCGCACTCAGATGGACAGCCCTTTTTCCATATTACACCTTGGCGCGTCCGAAGTTCCGGAGACTGACGTGCGAGGGTCCAATGGTGATCCAGCCACGTCGGCCTCTGCATTTCACCCTGACATCCAAATGAACCGTGAGTGGCGCCAACACGGTCGGAAGTTTTTGTTGCAGATTGCCGGATCGGAGCTTTCGTAGGGCAGACGTTGAGGGAAAACGTCACGGAATGGACTGAGGGATGTCCCGTCGGCGAATCGCCCGGGCCGATCAAACGGGCGAACATCATCAAACTCATGACCCAACCACAGTGCCAATATCCACACAGAGTCCAGACGGCCAAGACCGCCAGATTCAACACCCAGCGCCCGCTCCGAACCCGCCGCCCCCGCTTCCTTGTCAATACAGTGATAACGGGACAAGCGGGGCCTGCTTCCCCGAGGAGTATTTGGTTCAGGATCACTGCGTCCAAATCCGCCGAGATGAACGCAAAGCCCGATCCAAAGAACCGCTCCAGTCGCACCACCGCAAGACGGCTCTGGCTCTCCGGAAAAACGCCCCCCACCTCATCGAAACCCATGGCGAAGACCGCGTCGGTCTCCTCACCCTGACGTGCAGATCCCGCACGACTCCCTTCCAGTGCCGCAAGTTCTTCTCCAAATTCTGGAAGCAGCACCTTCGTCACCTCTTTGAAGGCGTCATCTCGGTCGTCGATGTTCAGAACGGTCGGCCCCACATCCATGCCCTCGTGCTTTGCCCCCACGACATCGCCTCCGGATTCAACAAGACTGCCTACTTGGAGATGCGCGAGATCAGCCAGAATCGCCTGCCCTCACCGCAGGAGCGCGAGTGCCTCGGTCGCAATCTGACCCCCAACCTGCGCCTCAAGACTCTTTGGGGCAAGCTCCGCGGGACTGTCTCCCGCGCAGGCTTTGCACGGCGAGTCGAACTGACGCCGCTGCTCAAAACACCCGAGTGCCTCGTCGGGTATCTGGAAAAAGCCTACCTCCGCGGCGTCGAGGCGACCAGAAGGCCGCGGAAACCTGGCTCCAGGCCCAATCGCTCCCGGGTCCGCATCCTTTGCTACTCGAAGGAAGGTTCATCAATGTTTTCGGCACATGACCTCCTCGACCTGCCTTCACTTTTGGCCAAGTTGAGACAGCCGACTCGGGCGGTTGACAGTTGGCTTGTGGGGCAACTGGCACCCGATACCAAGGCTGCACTCGTGGAATATGAAGGACAGGAATCCGATGCAGCACCGACACAAGTCGCCCTTCTGCATGACCTCAATCGACTCCGCGAAGGCACCTCCATTTTCGAACAAGACCGGTTTGCCGGCGTGGAGCTGCGGCCCGAGACACAATCACTTCTTTTGAAAACGCCCCCAAGAGGGAAGTGCTCACGCCTCAACCGACTCCTAATCGAGGACGCTTTTCCATTGGAATTGAGAAGGGGCTCAAAGGATCTTGATCGGATCTTCCGCCTCCCATTCGGCCATACTGACTCGCGGCCTTGGCGAAGCCAGGTCGCCGCCATCGCCAAGGTCCTGGGGGTGACGCAAGAGACTTTCAAGCTCAATTACGGCCCCAAGTGGGCCTACCAGCTCCAGGGTGTCCTTGAAGAACTCACGACCTACCACGGTCCGATCGAGCCCGAGAACTGGCCACCGGAGGCCATCCGCAGGATCGTCTCCAACCACATGACGCTGACCATTGAAGGAGCCTTTGCGCTTCTTGCTATTCAGGAAAACAACAACGCCACGGTCTGAGGACGCCCGCAGGGCGTCCGAGGAGCGTCGGGCACGAAAGACAAACTACTGAGCTCGCTGCCGCCCGACATGCGGTTGGAGCCGGCGGCGAAGCCGACCGGCTTCAACCCAGCATGTCCGTGCTCAGATAGTTTGTCGTGAGGACATTTGGCACAGTGAGATAAGGCGGATCCCCCGACCTTCTCCCCCACAAGATAGGGTCGGCGGGGCCGCGCCGGTTGGCAGCCGGGCTGCACATGATGCTCGTGCGAAAAGAAGCCTTCAACCCTACTTCAACAGACCGCTGTCCACGAGCCACTCGCGGAACCGGTATGGCCATGCACCCGCCGCCGTTGTCGTGTTGGGTTTGTAGCCGAAGCCGTGACCGGCGTTGGAGTAGATGTGGAGTTCCGCTTTCACGCCCGCGGCTTTGTATTTGAGGTAGAGGGACGCCATGCCCTCCGCGATGTCGGGGCGGTCGCCGTAGCCGCACGCGATGAAGGCGGGCGGCATGCCTTTCTCCACGGTGAAAAGATTCGAGGTGCCGGGATAAATCAGCGCCTGAAAATCCGGTCGGCTGCTCGCACGCTCGACGGGATCGGCGGCATCGGCCTTGCCGGGATCGGATTTCATGGCGGCAAATGCGGCGAGTTCGCCACCCGCTGAAAACCCCATGATGCCGATGCGGTCGGGCTTGATGCCCCACTCCTGCGCCCGGCTCCGCACGGTCCGCAAAGCCCTCCGCGTGTCCGCCATCGCGTGCTCCTGAATGGTGTAGGCGGAGCCGGGTTCGCGGGCGAGGCGATACTTCAGCACGAACGCCGCGATGCCGTGCTCGCGCAACCACTCCGCCAGCGCGTAGCCCTCGTGGCCCAGGCACAGCTTGGAATGCCCGCCTCCGGGCGCGATGATGACGGCGACACCGGTGGCTCCGGTCGTCGGGATGAACGGCGTGAGGGACGGATTGTGGACGTTCATGACGTTGCTGCCGTCCTGTTTCTCGGGCTCGGCGACGCGGGCCTCGGAGCCGGGTGCCCCGTGGGGCCAGAGCGGTAGCGCTCCGGGCTGGGCGGCCGTGAGGGACAGCGTGCAGGTGGCAAATGCGACAGCGAGGGAGGAGAGGCGGATCATGATGGTGGAGGCTACTGCAGAAACCCGCGCCTCCACCAACCTCATATTGCGTCTCTCCAGGCTGAAAAACTCGCGCCGCACGCGATTCTTCCGTGGTGTATCGAGCGGGCGGAGGGTTGCGCCGGCAATCACGTCTGCTACGCTCGACGACGCGGTGACGCGAGGCCACCACCAACTCTTGCCATGATCCCCGGACCCAACCTTATCCTCAGAACTTCGTCGGGCGCCCTCGTCAAAATCCACTCGCTCCTGTCCGGCAACAATTTCAGGTCGCGCTTGTGGACTGACGGGAAGCTCGAAGCCCCGATGCTGCTCGATGAGCCGTGGCTGCGGCGAGTCCCCCGCACCGCTGAGCTGTTCTGGACCGACGAGTGCGAGAAGGTCGGCAAGGAGAAACTGGGTTCGTCGTCGATGATCGGATGGTTGTGGGCCAAAGTGAGGGGACGCGACGCGGTCAGCGACAACAACTATTTTGGCTTACCGCTCGCCAGGACGCCCGGCATCGACGACTACTGCCGCGCCCTCACGATCGGTGTCGCCACCACTCCCGAAAAGGAACGGCATATTCGGATGCGGTATTGGTGGGCCGCGAACGATCCCGTGCGGCGTGGGAAAGTCCCGGCACCGTCGTCCCCCGATTATCACGAAAACCTCCTGCGGTTCCGCACCATCCTCGACACCAGCAAGCCAGACCAGCGACTGATGGCCGCGGAAGTCTCCCGTCAGCTACGTGACTTTTCTGCGGCGTCCGAGTTGCTGGACTTCCCTTTTTCGAAAAAGCTGGCCCACCTCGCTGAGGTCATCGGGACGCTGGCGAAGGCGGGAGACGCTACGGTTCGCGAAGTGCCCCCGTCGGAAAATCTGTCCACGGAACTCGACCCGGAATTGGACAACACTCTCGACACATCCGAGATCCAGAACGCGTTTCAGAAACTCGGGATTGGCGTCACGGTCCGCCGCGGAAGACTCGATCGCGCAACGGGCCGGAAGGAGATTTTCATCGTGGGCACCGGGCAACAACTCGAGGCAGCATCAGCATATTGCCGGGCGCAGGAACCGCCGATCGACATTTTGTTCAACAAGCTCCCGTCTTGATCGAGCGGAGGAGTGCCGACGCAAGGACGGCAGGCTACACGGCCACCGGCGGGAGGCAGGAGTCGTCATGACGTGACGGCCCTTCCCGACCACATTCTTGGATTATCCACTGGCCAAAGTCAGTGACGTGGACGCCTTTCGCCGCCGATGAATCAACGGCTCAAATACTGGCTGCCTGCGCTCCTGTGGGCGCTCGTCATTTTTCTCATGTCCACAGACATTGGTTCGGCAAGCCACACGGCGCGGTTCATCACTCCTATCCTTCGGTGGTTGATGCCCCACATCTCTCCCGCCGGAATTTCACGCGCACATTTTCTCATCCGCAAGGCGGGGCATCTCACGGAATACGCCATTCTGGGCATATTGCTCTGGCGGGCGTGGGCGCGACCAGCACCTGGAACCAGCCAGCCGTGGCAGTGGAAGACCGCGCTCATCGTGCTGTCGTTCGCAGCCGCATTTGCGGCGAGCGACGAGTTCCACCAGTCCTTCGTCCCGTCAAGAGGTGCATCCGTGGTGGACGTGACGATCGATACGTGCGGGGCGCTCATTGGATTGATGCTGATCAGGGCGTTCAGAATTCACCGGAATCGTGCTTCGGGTGGCCCTTCCTGATCGCCGTCCAAGATACCGTTGTCAGCCGTCGAGGCACCACGGACATGGCGGTCCGCCCACCGGGTAAGCTCCACGACTTCCACGGTCTCCTCGACGACGGGATGCCGCAGTTCCGGCTTGGATGTTGCCCACGCACCGAGCTTCTTTGCCTCCGCAGTCTTTTCCAGTTCCGCGAGGCTGGCGATGTAGTCGTCGGCCTTCCTGCCATCCGGATGGCGGGCACCGTCATGCTGAGATGGCAACCTCGCAGCCTTCGTCCGAGCCCTTCGCGCTGAAATACCGCCTCCCCCGATAAACCCGGCAGCCACTCGCCGTCGCCTTGCTGAGGCGTGGTGCGGAAAGAACGAGGCCGACCACCTTCCCGTCGCGAACGAGGGCGACGCCGGCACGACCGACATGACCATCCACCCACTCCTCAGCGGAATAGAATGCCCACAGCACATCACGATTCCGCCGCTTCTCCAACAGCTCGCGCCACTGCCGGTTGATCGAGCCGAAAGGAACGGGAGCGGTCCCGGAGCCGGCGCAAACTTCCATGTTCTCCGCCTCCGCGTCCTCGACCGTCAGGATTCGCGTGAACTGCTTGCGATCCTTGGGCGGCGGCGGCGGTGCAAACCACGAGAGGGTGAACATCACGGTCAATCCGATCAGGCAGGTCCAACGGAAAGTCACGACAAACCAGACGAGCCCCACCGCGCAGAGCAGGGCAAAAGCGACCACGAGAATTTTTCGGATGGCGACCACGGGCCGACCCTAGTGGGTCGCAGGGAGCGCGGCAAGTTCGGCATTCGCGAGAAGAATCTGATGCCTTGATCATCGACTCCAGCACACTCCCTGTTTTCAAATTGACTGTCGGGGCATTCGAGAAAATCTTGCCGGCATGCGGTTACTTCCTCCACGCAAGCCAAGCCCCGGACAGCCCGCCCCAGCGTCAAGCGGGGCCAGCTTTCTCACGGCAGGAAGGCTGCTGTAATGGGCGCGAATTCAAAAATCGAGTGGACCGACCATACCTTCAATCCGTGGATCGGTTGCACGAAGGTTTCACCGGGATGCACGCACTGCTACGCGGAGACTGAGGCGAACTATCGGGGTTGGGCAATATGGGGGAAGGGCAAAACCAGAATGCGGACTTCGCCCAGCACGTGGAAAAACCCAATCCAATGGAATAGGCAGGCACAGCAAGAGAGACAAAGGAAACGAGTGTTCTGTGCGAGCCTCGCCGACGTATTCGATGCTGAGATCGATCCGGAGTGGCGCTCGGATCTCTGGGAGGTTGTCAGGAACACCCCTTTCCTCGACTGGTTGCTCCTCACCAAGCGACCGGAGAAGATTGCCAAAATGCTACCCGCGGATTGGGGGGACGGATGGCCGAACGTCTGCCTGATGACCAGTGTCGAGGATCAGCTCCGATCCAACCGTGTGGAAATCCTGACGAGTACGCCGGCCCGCTTTCGGGCGTTGTCCGTGGAGCCGCTGCTCGGCCCCGTGAAGCTCAAACCCGAGTGGCTCAAGAAACTCGACTGGGTGATCGTGGGCGGCGAGTCCGGCGGCCATGCACGACCGATGCACCCTGACTGGGCCCGTGCCTTGCGCGACCAATGCGCGGCGGCGAAGGTCAAGTTCCTGTTCAAGCAATGGGGTTGCTGGACACCCGATGAAAAGATGGCGAACGATAACTTGGTCAATGCCTCGCATTTCGCCGACGCCACTGGGACAAAGCCAACCGTGCTGGGGAAGATGAAGGTGAAGGAGCGCCGCCAATTCCAATCCGAAAGCCAGGGTGGAACATGGATCTACCACACGGCGAAAGAGACTGCCGGCAACAAGCTGGATGGTCACCGTCATCTGGAGAATCCCTTTGGTGGACGAATTTTGGAACAGGAGATCATCGTCCCGCTCGACGCCGCCGAACACCGGGAACTGGACGAATGCGAGGCGACGATTCGCAGGGGGCTTGGCGCGTTCGTCGAGGTGGGCCAGGCCCTCGCGACGATTCGCGACTCCCGCCTTTACCGGGAGAAGTTTGGCACGTTCGAGGAATACGTGCAGGCCGTCATGGCCCTCGGCAGGAGCCAGGCCTACAACCTCATGGGCAGCGCGGAGGTGATCCGCGATTTGTCCACAATTGTGGACAAATCGGACCTGCCTGCGAACGAGGCCCAAGCCCGTGAACTGATCTCCATCAAGACTCCGGAGAAGCGCGTCGAGGCATGGAAGAAGGTCCGTGCCGCAGCAGTAGATTCCCGCCCCATCACCGCTCTTTTCATTCGCAAGACACTTTCTCCATCCACGTCTGGTCCCAAAAGTGGCTCAAGTTCCGCCCCAGCCAAGAATGTCCACCCCACGCTGAAAAATGTGCTCGGGATGCTCAAGGACCGTCCCGGATTCAGCAGCCTCCCGCAGGAGGAAAAGGACAAGCTCAAGGCCGCGAGTGAAAAGGCGCAACAGGATCCGAAAGTTCAGGCTGCACGCGCCAAGATGGAGGCGGCCGCCAAGGAGATGCGGGAAGCCATGAACGCCGCGCTGACCGCCGCCGACCCCTCGGTGGAGCCCATTCTGAAAAAGCTGGAGGCGGCCCGTGAGAAGGCCATGAAGGGACGTGACGGTCGCCCCCACGGCGAAGGCGAGCAGCCGCCGAAGTAGCCGTCAGACCCAATCGCCGCACAGCACGGCATGCCGCCCTGACATTTTCACGGCGTGCGGACGTAGGACTACCGCTGTCTCACCTCACGCCCACGCTGTGGCGTGCTGCGCCAGATCATCACGAAACACCACCTCGCCATCCACCCTACGAGGTGCCGAGCGCCAGGCGATCTCCTGATTCACCTCTAAAGGTCAGAACATCACAACGGTGCGGTGCTCGTGGTGCTGAGCCAAATTTCCGAGTTGTGGAATGAATAAATCTGCGATCACTGGATTTGTGGCTGGTGCCGGTTCGTGGGTGTCATACGGTGCCCCGGAATTCCCGTCGCGATGAGGACGATCGACAAAGTTAAAAAATACAACGTGGGTTTTGCGGCTGCGTCTTTGCGCCCGGAGCTGGCGAGAATTGTCGCGGAGTGCTACCTCGCCGCTGGCGACTGGGAACTCGCGAAGGATCGCATTCTTTCATCGAATGCCCTCCAATGTCGAAGGAGCAGCAGCGCGGTCCGCCTTGAGCGGGAACTGCGCCAGAGGCTCGCGACGTTGACCCACGGCCAAATCATGCTCCTCGCCCATGCCACCGCTGAAGATCGTGCCGCCATCGCCTGGCTCGCGGCATGCAAGCACATCCCGTTCGTATTCGAATTTGCAGCGGAAGTCTTGAGGGACAAACTCGCGGCGCATGATCAAGTTTTGCGGCCTTCCGACTACGAAGGCTACATCGAAAACAAAGGTGCGTTTCATCCGGAACTGGCGCAATTGAGCACATCATCGAAGGGCAAGATCCGGCAGATTCTTTTGCGGATGCTCAACGAGGTGGGGCTGGTGATATCCGGGGAGGCTTTGGGAACCATCCAACGACCAGCCTTGTCGCCTGCGGTCGTTCGTGCCATCACCTCAGACAGCCCCCAATGGCTAGCAGGCTTCCTCGTCCCTGATACCGAAATCCCCAGCCGCCAAACGCCATGAACATGCATGACCTGTCGGAGCGACTGTTCAAAACTCTCGGTCACCCGAATTTCCTCGCCATGAAAGGGCTGGCCAACGAGGTGCCGATCTTCATCCAGACGTATGACCCTGCATCGGAAGATGCGATCAGGAGAATGGTGGAGAGCCTCGCAATCCGCCTGCGGAGCACCGGAATCACCGTCAAGTCGCTCGACCTGTTCGAGCTGGTTTTGGGGGAATTGGAAGAGCACGACATTCTGGAGGATCTGGTTCGCGATGAGGCGAAGTCTGAAAAGGTCGAGATTCTGGAGACGCTGCAGAACTATTCCGACCCCAAGACTCACCTGGTCCCGCGTCTGATCCGGTCCATCGGGGATGACGGAGCGCAGTTGACGCTCATCACCGGCCCTGGGCGGATCTTTCCGTTCCTCCGCACCCACACCATTCTGGAGTCACTCCAACCCGCGATGTTGCGGCATCCGGTGGTGATCTTTTTCCCCGGTGAATACGCTCAGGACCCTGCCGGTGGCTCACATCTGCGCCTGTTCGGATCGATCCCTAGTCCGCGGATCAACAATCCCTACTACCGAGCCACAAATCTCGATCACTACCGTCTCTGACCTCCATGAAAATCCACGAGCTTTTCCTCAAACCCGTTGATCGCCCGATCGACGGCGTCATCAAGGCCGACGACGAACGAAACCTTCAGACCGAGTTGGAAGAGTATGTCGTCACACGCGATGTCGCTAGGGGCCTCGGCATCTTCACCGACCGCTACCTCACTGAACTGACGGCGAACGGCGTGTGGATCTCCGGCTTCTTCGGCTCGGGCAAATCGCACCTGCTGAAAATTCTCTCCCTGATTCTCAATGGCCAGCCCCTCTCGAATGGGATTCGACCCGCCGACATCGTTCTGCCGAAGATCGACGACGAGATCGTGAAGGCGAATTTGCGCAAGGCCACCGCGATCCCCTCGCGTAGCATCCTTTTCAATATCGATCAGAAGTTCGACGGCATCGGTGGCGATCACTCGGCTCCAATCCTGGAGGTGTTCGTCAAGGTCCTGAACGAACTTCAGGGCTACTACGGCAAGCAGGGTTACATCGCCCGTTTCGAGCATGACCTGGACGTGCGTGGCGACTTTGCCCCCTTCAAGGAGACCTACTTGAAAGTGAACGGTGCCACGTGGGAAAAGGATCGCGAGGCCATCGCCACGGCCCGCAAGGCGGCATTCGCCAATGCGTACGCCGCGCATTTCAAGGTGCCAGAAACCGAGGCCTCAAATCTCATGCGGCAAGTCCGGGAAGACTACCGCGTCTCCATCGAGAGTTTCGCGGAGATGGTGAAGGACTACATCGCACGCCAGCCTCCCGGCTTCCGCCTAAACTTCTTCGTTGATGAGGTCGGCCAGTTCATCGGGCAGGACTCCAAACTCATGCTCAATCTCCAGACGGTGGCAGAAACTCTGGGCACCGTCTGCAACGGCAGGGCATGGGTCTTCGTGACTTCCCAGGCCGATCTCGAGGGCGTTCTCGGTGCGTTCAAAGGAATGAAAGCCCAGGACATCACGAAGATCATGGGCCGGTTTAAGACCCAGCTCACGCTCGCCAGCGCCGATGTCCGGGAGGTCATTCAAAAGCGGCTCCTGGCGAAGAAGGAAGAGGAGCCAGAAGTTCTCACCGACATCTACGACCGCGAAAAGGACAACCTCCAAACACTTTACCGGTTCGGCGACAACTCGATCAATCTGCACGGCTGGCGTGGCAGTGATGAGTTCTGCGGGTTCTACCCTTTTCACACCTACCAGTTCGACCTGTTTCAGCTCGCGATCCAGCAGCTCTCCAAACATGGCGTCTTCACCGGCAAATACCTCTCAGTCGGTGAGCGCTCCATGCTCGCCGTCTTTCAGGAAGTTGCCAAGACGGTCCGCAATCAGGACGTCGGTCATCTCGCCACGTTCGACCTCATGTATGACGGCATCTCCGCCTCGATTCGTGGCGACATGCAGACCACCATCAAGATGGCCGAGCGGCAATTGGGCGAAGGAATCCCGATCCGGATTCTCAAGTCCCTCTTCCTGCTCAAGTGGGTGCGCGAATTCAAGGCCACCCCGCGCAACGTCGCCATCCTGCTGATCGACCGGCCCGAGATCGACATCCGCGCCCACGAAAAGGCCGTCCTTGAAGCGCTGGCACACTTGGAAAGCCAGTCCTACTTGCAGCGGAATGGTGATGTCTTCGAGTTCCTCACCGACACCGAGAAGGACATCGAGGTCGAGATCAAGAACACCGAAATCGACGAGTCACAGGTGGCCGATTTGCTCACCAAGGTTCTCTTCGCGGACGTCCTCCGCGATCCGAAGATCCGCTATGAGGGCAACGGTCAGGATTACGCTTACGGGCGAAAACTGGATGACGAACTAATCGGCCGGGATGCGGACGTCGCCGTCAATATCATCACCACCGAGCATCCCAACCATACCAACGCCACGACGCTCGCCGCGCAGAATACTGGGAAGGCGGAACTTCTCGCCGTGCTCCCCGCCGACACCAGCCTGACCGATCAAGCCCGGCTCTACCTCAAGACGCAGAAATACGTTCAGCAGAACTCCGGCGCCGGGGATGATTCGCGAAAGGCCATCCTCGAAACCCGCAGCCAGCAGAACAGCGTCCGTCGCAGTTCCATGCAGGAACTGGCCGGCCAGTTCCTGAGCAAAGCCCCGCTCTACCTCAATGGCTCCCGCCTCGACACCGTGGGGGAAGGCGATGCCCGCAACCGCTTCGCCAAAGCCTGCCAGGAACTCATCTCCTTCTCGTTCCCGAATCTTCGGATGCTCAAAGGGGCCTACGACGAGGGCACGCTCTCCCAAGCATTACTTGCTCAGGACGACCTCCTCACCAGTGGCACGCACACGCCTTCGGAGGCGGAACAGGAGATCCTCACATACGTGATGCGGAACCAGAACGACGGCACTCGCACATCTATCGAGGAAATCCTACGGAACTTCGGTAAACGCCCCTGCGGCTGGTATCCCATGGCCGTCCTTACCCTCGTCAGCCGCCTCTTCCGCATGGGCAAGGTGGAATTGCGTGCGGCCGAGTTGCTCGATGCCCGCAGTGCATTCGAGCATCTGAAAAATTCCCGCCAGCACGGCAGTGTCCGTGTGCGCCTGCAGGAACAGTTCGATGTCACCAAGGTCAATGCCCTCAAAACGTTTCATCATGACTTCTTTGACCGCTCGAATAACGGAACGGAGGCCCGGTCTGTCGGGCAGTTCACCTCCGAGGCTCTCGCTGCCGAGGCCCGCGACCTCACCGTGCTGCTCGACCAGGTCACCCGCTACGGCTTCCTCGAACCGCTTCGGCCCATTGTCGCACGGCTCTCCACACTGGCGGAAAAGGATTACACCTTCCTCCTCAATCATCTGGCCGAATTCCAGGACGACCTGCTCACGGCGAAGGATGATCTCCTCTCCCCGATCAAGGCGTTCATGCACGGCCCGCAGCGGGCCGCCTTCGATGACGCCATCGCCTTCCTTCGGGCGGAAGG
>Ga0194049_1000323_pt1 | contig 16548 bp, 30 predicted proteins | sample JunL2225m_MetaG_FD_148665 | JGI IMG/M metagenome (GOLD analysis project Ga0194049, IMG submission 148665) | Anoxic zone freshwater microbial communities from boreal shield lake in IISD Experimental Lakes Area, Ontario, Canada - Jun2016-L224-25m | ecosystem: Environmental > Aquatic > Freshwater >... | reverse complement strand
AAAAATGCCGCGAAGCGGTCGAGCGCCTGAGACAATTCACCCTATCCTTTTGAAAAGCCATGTCCACACAAAACATCATCGAACAAGCCTGGGAAGCGCGCAACGGAATCAACCCGGCCAATGCCACGGCGCAGTTGCGCGCAGCCGTTGAATCGGTCATTGCCGGACTCGACAAGGGCGCACTGCGGGTCGCCGAGAAGACCGGCGGCGCCTGGACGACCCATCAGTGGATCAAGAAAGCCGTGCTGCTTTCCTTTCGCCTGCAGGACAACGATGAAATGGGCGGCGGCGACCTGCGATTCTGGGACAAGGTGCCGTCCAAATTCGCGTCCTGGTCAAAGAGTGACTTTGCCGCCGCCGGCTTTCGCGTGGTTCCCCCGGCGGTTGCGCGGCGCGGCGCCTACATTGCAAAAAATGCCGTCCTCATGCCCTCCTACGTGAATATCGGCGCCTATGTCGACGAAGGAACGATGGTCGACACCTGGGCGACCGTGGGCTCATGCGCGCAAATCGGCAAGGGCGTCCATTTGTCCGGCGGCGTGGGCATCGGCGGCGTGCTCGAACCGCTGCAAGCCAACCCGACCATCATTGAAGACAACTGCTTCATCGGCGCGCGCTCCGAGGTGGTCGAGGGCGTGATCGTCGAGGAAAACGCCGTCCTGGGCATGGGCGTCTATCTTGGCCAGAGCACAAAAATCTACAATCGCGCAACCGGTGAAGTGAGCTACGGGCGGGTGCCGGCCGGATCGGTGGTGGTGGCGGGCAACCTGCCCTCGGCCGACGGCAAGTACGGCCTGTATTGCGCCGTCATCGTCAAGCAGGTGGATGCAAAAACCCGCGCCAAGACCGCTATCAACGAATTGTTGCGCGGGGACTGAGCGTTTTTCAGGCCGACGCCATGCGGCCTGCGCAGACGGGTGCCTAGCCGTACCATCGATTCAAGCTTAGATCGGGAGAGATCACCATGTCCATGATGAAACGGCTTTTCCAGTTGATGGCCGACAAAAAGGCCTCGGATATCTTCATGTCGGTCAGTTCGCCGATCAATATCAAGATCAACGGCACGGCCATCGCGGTGAACCAGCAGGTGATGGATGCCAAGACCATCAAGGAATTGCTCTACGAGGTGCTCACCGAAAAACAGATAAAAGAGTACGAGGACACCCTCGAACTCAACACCGCCTTTGCCATCGACGGCGTGGGTAATTTCCGCATCAGTGCGTTCCGCCAAAAGGGCACCCCGGCGGTGGTGGTTCGCTACATCCCCGGTTCGATACCGGCTTTCGACACGCTGGGACTGCCCGCGGTGCTCAAGGAAGTCATCATGGAGAAGCGCGGGCTGATCCTGATGGTCGGTGCGACCGGCTCGGGAAAATCCACGTCGCTGTCGGCGATGCTCGATTACCGCAACGAGCAAAAACCCGGGCACATCCTGACCCTTGAAGATCCGGTCGAGTTCATCTTCCAGAACAAGAAATCCATCGTCAACCAGCGTGAGGTCGGCACCGACACCCTTGATTTCAAGATCGCCTTGAAAAATGCATTGCGGCAGGCGCCCGATTGCATCCTGATCGGTGAAATCCGTGACAAGGACACCATGGCGGCGGCGATTGCTTACGCGCAATCAGGCCACCTGTGCCTTGCCACCTTGCACGCCAACAACGCCTATCACTCGATGAACCGGATCATCAGCTTTTATCCCCTGGAGAACAGGCCGGCACTGCTGCAGGACCTCGCGGCGACGCTAAGGAGCGTCATCTCCCAGCGCCTGGTCAAGACCGTCAAGGGCGGCCGTGCCGCGGCGGTGGAGGTGATGCTCAACAGCCGCCACCTTGCCGAACTGATCGACAAGGGCGAAATCAATGAAATGAAGGATGCGATGGAGAAAAGCATGTCGCCAGGTTCGCAGACTTTCGAGCAGGCGCTGTTTAACCTGCTGCGCGACGGCGTCATCAGCCAGGACGAGGCCCTCGCCAACGCCGATTCGGCGACCAACCTGCTCTGGCTCATCAACAACACCGAGGCCGGCGCCGCGCTCGCCGCAGGCAAGGACAAGGACAGCACGTCAACGCCTTCGGACAAGCTCGCGTCGACGCAACCGGTGGCGACCACGTCGTTCAGCGATTTCAAGCTCGACACCGGCGACAGTGAAAAAGCGGCCTGACAGCGTGATAACGGTTTTCGGCATTCGCAATTGCGACAAAATCAAGCGCACCCTGGCGTGGTTTGAGCAGCACAAGGTCGCGGTGCGGTTTCACGATTATCGCAAGGACGGAATCGATGAGGCGACCCTGCGCGCCTGGTTCAAGGCGCTAGACTGGAACAGCCTCGTCAATCGCGCCGGCACGACCTGGCGCGGCCTGCCCGAGGACACCCGGGCCGGCATCAGTTCGGCCGCGGCCGCACAGCGGCTGATGGCAAGCCACCCTGCCCTGATAAAACGTCCGGTGATTGTCAGCTCGAACGCAATCGACGTGGGCTATGACGAAGCCCGGTTTGCGCGTATCGCGGCGCAGGACCATGCGTAAGACTGCCATTACCGGCCCCGCCCCGGGCCCGGGACCGGGACAATGGCTGGAAACGCCCGACTGGCGCGCCTTTCCAGCCATCGCCCCTGCGGTGTTTGCGCGCCCGTGCCGCGCCGCCACCGGTGCCGCAGCACCGGCTTCTGTCGCCGCGTTTGGTCGGGTATCGCGATGAGCGAAACGCTGGAACTTGCACGCGCGCTGATCGCCCGCCGTTCGGTGACGCCGGAAGACGGTGGTTGCCAGGCAATACTGGGCGAACGGCTGGCCGCCGCCGGCTTCACGATTGATCACATGCCAAGGGGCCATGTGCTCAACCTGTGGGCGCGCCATGGCAGCGCGGCCCCGCTGGTCTGCTTTGCCGGGCACACCGACGTGGTCCCGCCGGGCCCGCTGACACACTGGATAACCGATCCCTTCGCGCCGACCGAGCGCGACGGGCGGCTGTACGGCCGCGGCGCCGCCGACATGAAGACCTCCGTCGCAGCGTTCACCATCGCCGCCGAGCGCTTTGTCGCCGCCCACCCGGATCACAGCGGCTCCATCGCCATTCTTGTGACCTCGGACGAGGAAGGCGACGCCGTAGACGGCACGGTGCGCGTGGTCGAGACCCTGTCCGGCCGGGGCGAGGGCATCGACTATGCGATAGTCGGCGAACCGACCTGCGTCACGCGTTTTGGCGACACCATCAAGAATGGCCGCCGCGGGTCCTTGTCGGGGACCCTGCACGTCAAAGGGGTCCAAGGGCATATCGCCTATCCGCACCTGGCGAAAAACCCCATTCATGCCGCCATGCCGGCGCTGGCCGAACTCGGTGCCATCACCTGGGATGAGGGCAACGCGCACTTCCCGCCGACGGCCTGGCAGATCTCCAACATTCGCGCCGGAACGGGCGCCTCCAACGTCATTCCCGGCGATTTGACGGTGCTGTTCAATTTCCGTTTTTCCACCGCGAGCACCGAACAAGGCCTGAAGGAGCGCGTCCATGCGCTGCTCGACCGGCACGGCCTGGACTACGAACTCAAATGGACGCTGGGCGCCCGCCCCTTCCTGACCGAGGCCGGTCCCCTGCTCAAGGCGGCCCTTGGCGCGGTGCGTGAGATCACCGGTGTCGAGCCTGAAATCAGCACCACCGGCGGAACCTCGGACGGCCGCTTCATCGCCGTGGTTGCCAAAGAGGTGATCGAGTTCGGCCCCCTCAATGAGTCCATCCACAAACTGAACGAGTACGTGGCCATTGAGGACATCGAGCCGCTGACGCGCATTTACGGGCGCATTCTCGAGCGCCTCCTGTTGCCGCGCTAAAACCAGCCTTGCCCAACAAACCGCAAAGCCTGCGCGCCTTGCTGCGCGAGACGATTTCGCAGTTCCGCAAATCGGGCCTGCATTACGGCCATGGAACGCACAACGCCACCGAGGAGGCCACCTGGCTTGTCGCGCATGTGCTGGGGCTGCCCTGGAGCCGCTTGCCCGGCGCACTTGACCGCGCGCCCAGTGCCGGCGAACACCAGCGCATAACACGCCTCGCCGCGCGCCGGCTGGCCGAGCGCGTCCCTGTCGCCTACCTGATCCATGAGGCCTGGCTTGGCGAACACCGCTTCTATGTCGACCAACGGGTCATCGTGCCGCGATCCTTTATCGCCGAACTGCTGCACCAAGAACTTGCGCCCTGGGTGCCCGATCCGCGGCGCATCGCTCGAGATGTGCACCGGGTCCGGTTGCCTGGCCATCCTCGCGGCGCTCACTTTCCCCGAGGCGAAGGTCGACGCGGTGGACATTTCCGCGGCGGCGCTGGCGGTGGCGCGGCGCAACCTCAAGGACTACCGCTTGCAAAAGCGCGTCAGCCTGCTCAAGTCGGATTTGTTCGCCCATCCGCAACTGGGCAAATACGACCTGATCATCGCCAATCCACCCTATGTCAATGCGGCCAGCATGCGGCGGCTGCCACAGGAATACCGGCACGAACCGGCGCTTGCGCTCGCCTCCGGCGCAGACGGGCTGGACGCCGTGCGGGGCATCCTCGGACAAGCGCGGCGGCATCTGAACGCCCGCGGGCTGTTGGTCGTGGAAATCGGCCACAACCGCGCCGCAGTGGAAAAGGCGTTTCCCCGCCTGCCCTTCACCTGGCTGGAAGTGAGCGCCGGTGAAGATTTTGTATTCCTGCTGGAGCGCGCACAATTGCCCTAGAAAGAAAAAGAAAAAGGGAAAAAGAAAAAGGGGCCAGAAAAAGGGGCCAGGCTCAATTTCCGACTCCTTGCACACCCTGTAGTCCGCCGACACCCATCGCGCGTTGATCCGGCAAAGTCATCACACCTTGCCCCCATGCCCCGCCGCCCGAGAGTTCACCTTGATGGTTTGCCCTTGCATATCGTGCAGCGCGGGCACAATCGCCAGCCGTGCTTCTTTTGCGAGGCGGATTACCAGCGCTACCTGCATTGGCTGGAGGAGGCGCTCGCCCAGGCACGATGCGAACTGCACGCCTACGTGCTCATGACCAATCATGTGCACCTGCTGGTGACCCCGCAGGAAGCGCAGCGGGTGCCCGGCGTGCTGATTTCACTGGGGCGGCGGTATGTGCAGCATGTGAATCGCGTCTATCGACGAACAGGCACACTGTGGGACAGTCGATACAAATCGTCGCTGGTGCAGTCGGGCCGCCATTTTCTGGCGTGCCAGCGTTACATCGAACTCAATCCGGTGCGTGCCGGCATGGTGGCCGACCCTGCCGATTACGCGTGGTCGAGCTACCACCATAACGGCCTCGGAAAGATCAATGCCAAGTTGACCCCGCACCCTGATTATCTCGGGCTGGGTGTTGAGCCTCGAGAGCGCCAGACCGCCTATCGGGCCTTGTTTGACGGCTATCTGGACCGGGCTGCCATTGACCACATCAGGCTCGCCCTGAACCAGGGGCAACCGACTGGAGATTCGCAGTTTCACGCAGCGATCGAGGCAACGCTGGGCCGGCGTTGTGAGGCGAGGCCGCGAGGACGACCGAGGGCCACGGGAAATTGAGCCTGGCCCCTTTTTACCTACACCTTTTTACAGGCGCAGCATCAGGGTCATAGGGTGAGCCGGCGAGACCGCAAACCCATAGCATTCGTAGAACTGCTTTGCGCGCTCATTGATCGCGTGCACCAGCAGGGCTCGGACCCCTGCGTTGTGCGATACGGCCACGGCCCGATTGACAGCATCCTGGAGCAGCGACGCGCCAAGTTTGATGCCCTGGGCTTGGCTGTCCACCGCCAGACGCGCCAGCACCATGACCGGCACCGGATCTGGCATGTTGCGCCGAACAGAACGCGTGGCCATCTGATGCGCGACAGCACCTGCCGCCATTGCGTAGTAGCCCAAGACGCGATGGTCCGGGTCGGCGACGACAAACGTGCGGCTCGCACCGCTCATTTGATTGGCCATGGCGCGGCGCTTGAGCCAATCGTCGAGCACCGCCTCGCCGCAGGCGAACCCGTCCAAGAGGTGGGATGCCGACAAGGACTCGGGCGCGCACAGTTGCAAACTCAGGCTTTTGTCGGGTTGGTTTTCCAAGGCGCATTGACTGCCATAAGACGCGCCAACCCTGGGTTGTGGGCAGGCGCAGCGTCCAGCATCTTGGTGAACTTGCGAAACTTATCGGCGTCCAGACTGAAAAACACCTGGTCCAGTACGACCGACTGCGCCTTGTCGCAGGCCGCTTCGAGCATGAAGTCAGAGCGGGTCTTGCCCAGCAGCGTTGCCGCCTGGTCGATCAAATCCCGCTGCCCGGGCAATGCCCGCAGATTGATGGCGGCGTCACGCATAAGGCCCTCCCTCATCGCATACACATTAGATATACGGATGGTGCGGCTGCGTGTAGCCTTTGTCAACACACGTCCATCATGGTACTGAAAAGTTACACTGACCCTATTTAGTCCTATTTAGTCAGCATATGATTTGACATAAAATCAATTAATAGCCAATATAGGATCATGAAGCCGAACTTCAAACGCGCCTTCGCACAGTACGTCAAAAAGGCACACAAGCCCTTGCAGCTGGCGATTGAAGACGCTGTGGAGCTGGTTTGTGAGTCACCGGAAATCGGTGAACTAAAGGTGGGTGATCTGGCGGGGATACGGGTTTACAAGTTCCGCTTCAACCGCCAGGAATATCTCGTGGCGTATCGGCCTCCGGGCAAAGATTTGCCTCTTGAGTTTTTGATCATCGATTTCTATCAGGTGGGGTCACACGAGAACTTTTACGAAGCGCTGAAGCATTACTTGCGTCAGGAGCGCAGCAAAGGAGAACCAAAATGAACCACACCATGAACAAATCCCTCACAGCAGAAGACCTGTTTTCTGAAATGAAACGCATGCCCGAGGAGGAGCGCACCCGGTTTTTTTCACTGCTGACCGGCAATGCTTTTCGTGACGATGACTTCAGCCGCGAACAGGTGTTCGGCCATCTGCAGCAGCAGCCATTTTCCGCATGGGAGGCAGCAGAGTACCTTGAGGTCTCCGTACCCACCCTGCGTCGCTACGTTCAATCCGGCAAACTGGAGCCGAGTCACGTTGTAGGCCGCAACCAGATGTTCTCTGCCCAGACGTTGCGGGCATTAAAACGCACCAGGAGCTGAGTAAGGGGTGAAAAGGGGTGAAAAGGGGCCAGGCTCAATTTCAGACTCGTTGCACACCCTGTAGTCCGCCGACACCCATCTGCGAACTGCACGCCTACGTGCTCATGCCCCTTCATGTGCACCTGCCGGCTGCCATTGACCACATCAGGCTCGCCCTGAACCAGGGGCAACCGACTGGAGATTCGCAGTTTCACGCAGCCATCGAGGCAACGCTGGGCCGGCGTTGTGAGGCGAGGCCACGAGGGCGACCGAGGGCCACGGGAAATTGAGCCTGGCCCCTTTCCCCCCCTTTTCCCCCTCCCTTTTCCCAAGGTGCCAAGGTACCAAGGTGGACAAGTTGGAAATTGATAGCTATCATTGGTTACTACCATTTTCGGAGCCCACCATGGACACCGCACGCCTGTTTAAATCCGGCCGCAGCCAAGCCGTCCGACTGCCCAAGGAATACCGCTTTGCCGGCACGGAGGTGGTGGTACAGCACTTTGGCAACGGCGTTCTTTTACTGCCCGCAGATGACCCCTGGCAAACACTGCAAGCCGGGCTGGCCGCGTTTGAGCCTGGCTTTGTATTGACGCGCCAGCAGCCTGACGAGCAGATCCGAGCCGATATCAGCCCATGATCCTGCTGGACACAAACATCTGCATCTACATCATCAACGCGAAGCCCCCTGCGGTGCTGGCGCGTTTTCGGCAATACCGCATGGGTGATATTGGGTTGTGCAGCGTGGTGGCCGCTGAACTGGCGTTTGGCGTGGCCAAAAGCGAGTCGGCACGCAATCGCCAGGCGCTGCAGATGTTTCTGGCCCCACTGACCATCATGCCGTTCGATGCCGCAGCGGTATGGAGCTATGGCGACCTGCGTGCCGACCTGGATCGCCGGGGCACTCCCATTGGCTCGCTGGACACCATGATTGCCGCTCACGCACTCAGCCAGCAAGCCCTGCTGGTGACCAACAACACCCGCGAGTTTGCCAAGGTGCCCGGCCTCCAACTGGACAACTGGGTTGCTGCCGCCTAGGGGAAAAGGAAAAGAAAGGAAAAGGGGCCAGGCTCAATTTCGGACTACGGGAAATTGCGCCTGGCCCCTTTTTCCCTTTTCCCTAAATTGGAAGGAAAAAGGGGCCAGGCTCAATATTCGCAACTTCACGCGGCGATCGAGACGGCGCTGGGCAAGCATTGCAAGGCGAGACAGCGAGGACGGGTAGAGCTTGAGTCTGGCCCCTTCCCCGGTCCGACGAGGGAAATTCCGGAAATTGAGCCTGGCCCCTTTTTACCTTTTTTATTGCCAAGGGTTGAGCACGTCAATGCCCGCATTGGCGAAATCGCGGACATTACGGGTCACCAGTTTGCATTCGTGCGCGCGGGCCGTTGCAGCAATGATCGAGTCGAAGGCCGCCATGGATTGACCTTGTGTTTCGGCCTGTACCGTCATGTGCGCCCAGACCTCCGAGACATTTTGGTCAAACGCCAGGATTTGATTTTCGAAACCGATTTGCAGTTGCTGCAGCCATAGCGTCAGTTCAGATCGCCGTTTCGATACGGGCAGCCTGGTCACGCCGCGTTGCAATTCGCCCCAGGTCATTGCGCTGATGCAAAGCTCAGGGGCTTTGCGCGCCTCGAACCATTGGAGGACGTGGACATCGGGCGTGCTCTTGACCAGCTCAGAGAGCACGCATGTGTCCAGCAAATACCTCACAAGAGCAGATCCCGAATGGTCTCTCGGGACCGATCAAGCACCAACGGCTCACCCCTTGGAGCATTGAGCAGGCAATCCATCAATCGTGGTGTCTGGCCGCTTAAAAGGCGGTAATCCTTGGCCGCCAGGATGACAACGGCCTCCTCCCCATGCCGGGTGACCATTTGCGGGCCTTCTTTGAGCGTGAGATCAATCAATTCACTGAATCGACTCTTCGCTTCCTGTAGTTGCCAAGTATGCATCGCCCCCCCAAAAATCTAGTCAGACTAGTCATAAGTATCCAACGGGGGGGCTGAGTTGTCAATGGAGGAAAAAGGGACGTTTCACGCAGCGATCGAGGCAACGCTGGGCCGGCGTTGTGAGGCCAGGCCGCGAGGGCGACCGAGGGCCACGCGAAATTGAGCCTGGCCCCTTTTTTCTCCTTTTTTCTCAGTCAACCTGAATGATCTGGTTGAGACGTTCGCAGACCTGCACAAACAAAGTCCCAGCTAAAGTACCCAGAGGGTGTGTCTTGGCTTTGCGCAAGCGCCAGTCGAAAGACTTCGGTTGGTGACAAAGCACGTAGCTCGTTTGCCCAGTCTTGCGTCCTGACGCCTTGCCCACAGGCACCGCAAAGGGATTGTCCGAATTGTATTCCGCAGTCGTCATGGGCAAGCCAATCACCAGCGACGTCCTCTCATTGAAGATGCGCGGCGAGAGAACCAAAAACGGGTGCACATCGCGCATTTCGCGCCCGATCTGCGCATTGCAATCGATCCAGATGATGTCCTGGCGGTCCGGCACCCAAGGCTTGCGTTTTCTGGCCGCCACCGGCGTGGCGGCTACCAACGCTCAGCCCCGAGTGTTTCCCTCGTGGTCATCTGCTCGCCGCCGTGGCGCTTTGAATCATAGAGAGCCAAGCGTTGTTCCAGGGTAAGCCGCGTAGCGTCAACCGGCGTGATAACGACGGTATCGCCTTCAACTGAAACGCGCACGCGTTGATCGACACGCAGGTGCGCTTCCCGCGCTACCGCAGCCGGCAAGCGAACACCCAGATTATTCCCCCACTGCTTAATATTCAGAACGGCTTCGACCATGACACCCTCCTTGCATCAATGTATAAACTAGAGTCTATACATACTGATGGAGCCAGTCAATTTCGATGCGACTATCGCTTGCCAGTAGCGCGACCCACCCAACACCCAATTTGAAAAAAGGGGCCAGGCTCAATATTCGCAACTTCGCGCGGCGATCGAGACGGCGCTGGGCAAGCATTGCAAGGCGAGACAGCGAGGACGGGTAGAAAAGGAGAAAAAGGAAAAAGAAAGAATTTCGAAAAAGGAATTTCGAAAAAGGGGCCAGGCTCAATTTCAGACTACGGGAAATTGAGCCTGGCCCCTTTTTTCTGCCTTTTTTTCCTGTGTAATGACAAAATATACCTTTTCAGGTAACATTCGTCACGCTCGTTAAAGACAAACCAGTCGCCTGGGTCGGCAGCAGCAAGAAAGACCTAATGGCCTTGCCACTGGAGGTGCGCAAGTTCTTTGGGCATGCGCTGGACTTCGCGCAGCGCGGCGATAAGCACGATGCGGCCAAGGTGCTCAAGGGCTTTGGCGGCGCGGGCATACTGGAGCTGGTGGATAACGATCAGGATGGCACGTACCGGGCGGTGTACACCGTCAAGTTTGCCAAGGCGGTGTTTGTGCTGCATTGCTTTAGCAAGAAGAGCAAGCGCGGCATCGAGACGCCCAAAGAGGATATAGACATCATTCGCGCACGGCTCAAAGTGGCCGAGGCGCTTGCAAAGGAGCTGTGATATGACCAGGAAAACCGTTATGCGCACCATCGACGGCATCGAGATTGAAATGGGTTCCGGCAACGTATTTGCTGACCTAGGCCTGCCCGATGCCGACAAGCTCAAGATCAAGTCCGGCCTGGTTATCGAGATCACCAAGGCCATGCGCAAGCTGGGGCTCACCCAAAAAGCGGCCGCCGAACGCATGGGCATCCCCCAGCCCAAGGTGTCGACCATGCTACGCGGTGACTTCACCAACCTTTCTGAACGCAAGCTGATGGACTGCCTGAACCGCTTGGGCTATGACATTGAAATCAAAGTGCGACCAGCGGCGGAGCCTTTAGGGCATTTGATACTGGCGCCTACCTGATCTGCACTGGCTGTGGTCGCTGTCAGCCGTGCAGCTCGCGCGGGGGGGAAAAGGCAGGGGGGAAAAGGGGCCAGGCTCAATTTCAGACTACGGGAAATTGAGCCTGGCCCCTTTTTCGCCATTCCATTGACGGAATATTCCTTAGAAGCTATACTGGCCGACATGACATGGAATGTTGAATACACCGATGATTTTGGCGAGTGGTGGGCAGGCTTGTCCGAAGATGAGCAGGCGTCGGTAGATGCGTCGGTGCGTCTGCTTGAGGATCGGGGTCCCAATTTGGGTTTCCCGCACAGCAGTGGGGTCCACGGATCGAGGCACAGCCACATGCGTGAATTACGTACTCAGCATAACGGTCGGCCGTTTCGAACCTTGTTCGCGTTCGACCCTCGGCGATCAGCCATCTTGCTGATCGGTGGAGACAAGACCGGAGACGACCGATGGTACGACGTCCATGTCCCCATCGCCGACGGTCTTTACGATGAACACCTGGAACAACTTCGAAAGGAAGGGCTGATCAATGGCTAACAAATTTTCTGTACTACGGCAAAAGATGTCACCAGAGGCGCAAGCACGAGCCGGGGTCAAGGCGCAGGCGATGCTTGCCGAAATGCCGCTCAACGAATTGCGCCAAGCGCGTGGCCTGTCGCAAAAGATGCTGGCTGATCTGCTTCACGTCCAGCAGCCCTCCATCGCAAAGATGGAGAGGCGCACAGACATGTACCTTTCTACCCTGCGCAGCCACATCGAGGCGATGGGGGGGCAGTTGGAGGTCGTGGCGCGCTTCCCGGATGGCGTGGTCAAGATCAGCAATTTTGCCGATCTGGGTATCAATGCGACGACATCGTAAAAAGGTAAAAAGGGGCCAGGCTCAATTTCAGACTAACGCAAGCTGATGGACTGCCTGAACCGCTTGGGCTATGACATTGAAATCAAAGTGCGACCAGCGGCGGAGCCTGTAGGGCATTTGATACTGGCGCCTGCCTGATCTGCACTGGCTGTGGTCGCTGTCAGCCAAGTGCGCGTGATGTCACTCCAGAGGAGACGGTAGGGTTTATTCATGACTTGACATTCCCTTCATTGGTCATATCATTGGCGATATGAGGATGGGTCGAGTAGTGCTGGATACCAATGTGCTGGTGGCGGCTGCACGAAGTCGCCAAGGCGCTTCGTTCGCCCTGTTGCAAGCACTGCGAGCGGATCGTTTTCGATTGCTGGCTTCGGTGCCGCTGTTTCTTGAATCCGAGGCGGTGTTGAAGCGCCCCGAGCAACTGGCAGCCACCGTTCGTAGCGCGGCGCAGGTGGATGCGTTTCTGGATGCATTGACGTTGCGGTGCGAGCCGGTTCATCTGTTTTATCTCTGGCGACCGCAATTACGCGACCCGGCCGATGAAATGGTATTGGAGACCGCACTGAATGGCCGCGCCGATGCGTTGGTGACGTTCAATGTCAACGACTTCGCCCCAGCGAGACGATTTGCGCTGCCGGTGATTAACCCGTCAACGTTTTTGCAGCAGTTATTGAAGGAGAAATCGTAATGTCCAACTATGCCCTGCGTGTTCCAGAGTCGCTCTTTGCCTATGCCCGCAAGGTGGCAGAGGAGGAACAGGTGTCGATGAACCAGTTTTTTGTGACGGCCATTGCTGAAAAAGTGTCGGCGCTGAAAACCGAAACGTATTTTCGTGAGCGGCAGGCGCGTGGCGATCTGGCGGGCTTTGACGTATGGCTGGCCGCTAGCCCTGATGGCCCCCCGATGCCCGGTGACGAGTTGCCGACGACGACTGAGTGAACCGCGGGCACTGCGCGAGTGGATGGAGTGCATCATTTTTCGTGGCTGTAAGGAGGGACTTTTCGCACGACCTAATACGATGAAGCCAATATTCTGGTAATTCATCTTTCCGACAAAGCCATCTGTCGAGAGGGTTTCGCAAGACTGAGAAAAAGGGGCCAGGCTCAATTTCAGACTACGGGAAATTGAGCCTGGCCCCTTTTTCGCCTCCTTTTTCGCCTACGAGCGCTTGAGGTCGCGATAGAAATTTTCGTGCGGCCCCACCGCTTCGAGATAGACCAGGCAAACCTCGTCGTCGACGGTGTAGCCCAGCAGGTAGAGCTGGTTCATGCTGCGGAATTTATAGACGAACAGGTCGGCCAGGTCGCCTTTCTTGCGTTCACCAACCTTGGGGTCGGCCGCAACGATTTTCGTGGCGTCGTCGACATCGGCCGCAACGTTGTCGTGGAGTTTCTTGTAGGCCCGTGCAAACCGGCGGGTTTGCTTGAGGCTGTAGCTCACTTGCGGCGTGACCGTGGCACAAAGGGTGTGGCGTCCTCACGCGGCTCGGCCATCGACGTCAGCGATTCGGCGACGAAACTCACCGGCAGGTCGGGGTTGTCCAGGGCGGCACGACCAACTTTGGCCCAGTATTCGACCTGACCGGCGATAGTGCGGTGTTCCGCTGCCGCGTCGTTCTTGGCCTGGTTGTAGAGCGCCTGGTCGATGCGAATGGAGATGGACGTGGTCATTGGAATTCCCAAAAAAGAGTCCGGATCACAAGTATCAGCAGTTTACCACAAATGTAGTAAAGAGAAAAAAGGGGCCAGGCTCAATATTCGCAACTTCGCACGGCGATCGAGACAGCGAGGACGGGTAGAGCTTGCGTCTGGCCCCTTCTTTTTTCACAATTTCAGACTACGGAAAATTGAGCCTTGCCCCTTTTTCCCAGACTACGGGAAATTGAGCCTGGCCCCTTTTTCCCTTGATTAGTGGTGGCATTATTGCTACCATTAAGCAATGAATGTCGTGACTGATACCAATGTGTTGGTGGGGGCTTGCCTCGGAACGGGGGCTTCGTCGTATGTCATCGAGGCGTGTGTTCGCGGGCAGTGCCAGCCTTTGATCAGCACTGCGCTGCTCGCTGAATACGAGGACGTTTTCGGGCGCGCCGACGTGTTCGGAGGTAGCCGGCTGAGTGATAGCGAGCGGCACGAATTGCTCGACGTATTCTTTTCGCGCAGCCGGTGGACGCGGGTCTATTACAGCTGGCGTCCCAATTTGCCCGACGAGGCGGACAACCACCTCATCGAACTGGCGGTAGCCGGAGGGGCGAAATTTATCGTGACCCTTAACCTGCGCGATTTGCAGCGAATGGAGTTGCGTTTCCCGCAATTCAGGGTTGTTTCGCCAGAAGACTTTTTGAAGGAGATTTGACATGACAGCACTTACCGTTCGCCTCGCTGACGACAAGCACCAGCGGCTTAAGGCTCTGGCAAAGAGTCGTGGTACGCCGCTCAATCGACTGATTGACGAAATGACGACACTGATGCTGGCCGAGTTCGACGCGGAAACACGTTTTCGGGTGCGTGCGGCTCGCGGCGAAGGCAACGAAGCGCGTGCGCTGGAGTTGTTGAACAAAGCGCGGAGGAATCCGGCATAAGCCACCATGCCCACACATGCGCACGTGAAACAACGCTTGACCAAGGACCGGCGGACGGCAGGAAGCGGAAAAAGGGGCCACGGAAAAAGGGGCCAGGCTCAATTTCAGACTACGGGAAATTGAGCCTGGCCCCTTTTTCCGTGGCCCCTTTTTTTACGACAACGCCTCCCACGGGTTGATGACGGTGATGCCGAGCGCCTGGAACGGCGCAACGTCGCGCGTAGCGACGATGAAGCCGCGCGCGCGCGCAATGGCAGCGATGTAGCCGTCTGCTTGGGAGAAACCCTTGCCGGCGGCTCGGGCAGCAACAGCCAGTTCGGCATAGCTCCGGGCTGCGTCGGCATCAAACGCAAGCACGCGATCCGCAAACAGATCCAACAAGCCATCCAGCATTTGAGTCAGTGCGTCCTTGCGCCGGCCGACCGGCAGGGTACCGATGCCAAACAACATTTCGGCAAGCGTGATGCTGGACAGATAAAGGGTTTCGGCCACCTGCGCATCGAGCCACGCCCGCACGGCGGGAGTCGGCTGCGCCTTCATGGCCTCGGAGACGACGTTGGTATCCAGGACGATCACTCAAGTCTCACCGGCTCGGCCGGGGTCTTGTCGCGCAACTGCGCCAAGGCGGCGATATCCTCATCGGTCAGCTCCGCGCGACGCCCCAGCTCCGCCAAGGCTGTGCCCAGGCGAAGCCGCTGCGGCGGGCAAACGGTCGTTTCGAGAATGTCTCGGATTTCAGCCTCAGTGCTGCGGTCATGCGACGCCGCCCGTACGCGAAGCGCGCGATGCACTGCGTCAGGCAGATTTCTAACGGTGACTGTTGCCATGTCGCCATCTTTTTCTTTATGCTGTCAATGCTGGCATTTTATATTTTATGCTGTCAATAATCAAGCCTGCCTGACAGATCATAAGCGGTCGTTTGTGGATATTGCATGACTGGGTAAAAAGGGGCCAGGCTCAATTTCAGACTCCTTGCACACCCTGTCGTCCGCCGACACCCATCGCGCGTTGATCCGGCAAAGTCATCACACCATGCCACCCATGCCCCGCCGCCCGAGAGTTCACCTTGGAAAATTGAGCCTGGCCCCTTTTTTCCGGGAAATTGAGCCTGGCCCCTTTTCTCTTTTCTTAAAAATGTTGTATCCTGACCTGTCTAGTCAGAATTTCCACCATGGAGGTTCAGCATGCACGTATGGCAAATGCAGGAGGCCAAAGCCCGGTTATCAGAGGTGGTCAAGTGCGCGGAGACTGATGGACCGCAAAACATCACCCTGCACGGCCAATCGGTGGCGGTGGTGGTCTCCCACGCCATGTTTGAACGCCTGACAGGCAACGAGCACTCCCTGGTCGACTTTATGCGTCGGTCCCCACTGTATGAGGCGGACGACATCACGCTCGAGCGCAACACCAGTTTGACCCGCGAGGCGCCGCTTTGAGCTATTTGCTCGATACGAATGTCTTGTCTGAGCTTCGCCGCACGACGCCTGACGCCGGGGTGGTCGAGTGGTTTTCCCGCCGACCGGCATCCACACTGTTTTTGAGTGTGCTGACGCTGGGCGAATTACGTAAAGGCATCGAAGCGGTGACCGATGCCGAACGGCGCATGGCCCTGACCGATTGGCTCGAAACAGACTTGCCGGTTTTTTTTGCCGGCCGCATTCTGGCAGTTGACGCTCAAGTGGCAGACCGCTGGGGCAGATTGGTGGCCGCCGCAGGCCGCCCATTGCCAGCCATTGACAGTCTTTTGGGTGCAACCGCCGCGCAGCATGGCTTGAGCATGGTCACGCGCAATGGTCGGGATTTTGCAGATCTGGGTTTGGAAGTGATCAACCCCTGGAAAAAAGGGGCCAGGCTCAATTTCAGACTACGGGAAATTGAGCCTGGCCCCTTTTTTCCAAAGCCTCAGCCGGCGACTTATTGGTAGTCGTCCTCGCGTTGATGCTTCACGGCCAAAATCGTGACCGCATCCACCGCAGGCTCGAACCGGTAAATCGCCAGGTAGCCGCTGGCACCAAAGTCGATGACCAACTCGCGCAGATCTTCGCTGTCCTCAACCAGTCTGCCAATGTGGGGCGCATGGGTCAGGGGCCGGAACGCTTCAAGGATGGCCAGCATCGCCCGCTTGGCCGCGTTGACATCCTTGC
>Ga0194049_1000321_pt1 | contig 16593 bp, 21 predicted proteins | sample JunL2225m_MetaG_FD_148665 | JGI IMG/M metagenome (GOLD analysis project Ga0194049, IMG submission 148665) | Anoxic zone freshwater microbial communities from boreal shield lake in IISD Experimental Lakes Area, Ontario, Canada - Jun2016-L224-25m | ecosystem: Environmental > Aquatic > Freshwater >... | reverse complement strand
TTTTTATTCTCAAGCCAGTCCAAGATATCTTCAAATTCTTGTTCAGTGATGGCACCTTGACCTTTGGGATGTACTGAATCTGTAAAGTGGTGAAACATGACGCTTGCGCCTAAGTTTCGGTCCATGCCCAACGATAGCAATCTTGAAAGCACACATTTATGAATGTTCGATGCTAAAGCGACTCGACGGAATGCCCGAGCACTTGCACTTGCAGCACAAGGTTTTGATACGCCTCGACCTGCCAACAAGGCAACACAACGACACGTCAATTCACTGATCAGTCGTCTCGGTGTTATTCAGATCGATTCGGTCAATGTGTTGGTGCGCAGCCAAGAACTTCCGTTATTTTCGCGCCTCGGCAATCACGACCGCAATGCAATACCTAAAGCAACAGAGTCGAAAAAGATTTTTGAATACTGGGGGCACGAAGCAGCGCATCTTCCGGTCGAAATACACCCACTGTTTCGTTGGAAGATGGAAGCAGCGCGCTTGGGTAAAGCACGCCATTGGGGGCTCACCAGTTTTTATGACGACAACAAGACGTTTGTAAAGCGCATGTTGAAACATGTCGAGACAAATGGCCCCACCACTGCACGCGAACTTTCGACTCGAACGGAAAAGCGTGGCGCAGACAAAAAGACGTGGTGGGACTGGGACGAGTCAAAAACTGCGCTCGAATATTTATTTCTCACTGGTCAACTGATGTCGCGTGGTCGTGGCACTGACTTCGCGCGCATCTACGACACACCAGAGCGTGTGTTGCCACTGAATATCTTGAACGCATCCGCTCCGACCGAGCACGATGCGCGCAAGCAGTTACTTGTGCGTTCGGCTATTGCACAAGGTGTTGCAACTGGTACCGACTTGGCAGACTATTACCGACAAAAACCAGCAGCGGTCAAGCCTCTGATTGCAGAATTGGTAGAAGAAGGCGAGTTGCGCGCAGTCGCTGTTGATGGTTGGACCGAGAAAGCATTTGTGCATCGCAGTGCCAAACTGCCAAAGCAACTTTATGCCACTGCGCTGCTTTCTCCATTTGATTCACTCGTGTGGTGCCGACCACGCAACGAGCGGTTATTCAATTTTCATTACCGCATCGAGATCTATACGCCAAAAGAAAAGCGCAAGTTTGGCTATTACGTATTGCCGTTCATGATGAATGGTCAAATGGTTGGCCGAGTTGATCTGAAAGCCGACCGCGCCAACTCGAAGTTGTTAGTGCACAGCGTGCACACCGAAAAGGGATTCAGGCGCGCAACTATTGACGATGCATTAAACAACGAACTACGCTCAATGGCCGCCTGGCTACAACTCAACAAAGTTGTAAATAGACGTGGGTAGCCTGTAGCGCGTGAAGCCAATCATCGCTATTGCCGGCCGCGTTGGCCCTGCCAGCCGCGTATCGCGCAGTGCGGTGCACTTTGCGGGTGATGTATATACGAATGCAGTGTTGCGAGCTGGTGGTGAGCCAGCAATTGTGGTGCCACAACAATTGACTGACGAAGACGCCGATGAACTGATGTCGCGTTTTGATGGTTTGGTGTTGATGGGTGGTGGCGACGTAGACCCCAAGTTGTAGGGGCAAGAACCAAGTGTCTATGTATATGGCATCTTGACCGAGCAAGACATTTTTGAATCCACGATGGTCAAGGCTGCAATTCGGAAAGGCAAGCCAGTACTTGCAATTTGCCGTGGGCTGCAAATCACCAACGTTGCGCTGGGTGGAACATTGGTGCAAGAAATTGCCACTCTGCCAAATGCCGAAACACAAGTGCTACACAAGCCAGAGAACTTTCCTGAAGGTGCGCCGTTTGCGGTGCATGACGTGCGCATTCAAGATGGCAGCAGGCTTGCTCTTGCCCTAGGAACTACTGCAATTCGTGGTGCTTCGTTTCATCACCAAATTGTTGACCAAGTAGCACCAGGTTGCGTTGCTGTTGCGTGGTCGCCAGACGGATTGCTAGAAGGTATTGAGCACACCGATCATTGGTTGGTTGGTGTGCAATGGCACCCCGAAGACACTGCAATGAATGACTCTGCGCAGCAGAACTTGTATAACGCGTTTGTTGCTCAGGCCATCGTGTCTTCGTCGACCGCTTTGCGATAAGGCGATGTTGGCTCAGTAATCCAGCGGAATGCTTTGGTGATTCCTGATCCGAGAGGTCGCAAAGCAAAGCGCTCTGTAAGCGGCAGATATGGAATGCGCAACATTGGACGCGACCACGCAGGAAGCGTGGCTGCCGTTGCAGCAACAAGTGCGTAGTACGCAGCACGCGCCGGAATAGGAAGTGGTGGTTGGAACATCAAGTATTTGAGCGCATCACGGGACTCTGCCGTGCTCTTGAGTTCATCTTGAAATGAAAGCAATTGTTCGCTGAGTTCTTTTTCGGTTGTCGGAGGGTTCGGTACGTCAAGCTTTGCGGCGATCAGCGCCATGTCGGCAACATAACCATCGCGGCCAGCCTGATCGAGGGGCTCCTTGCCGTAGCGCTGGTGTGAGGTGAGGAAACTGTCGACTTCGACAACATGCACCCAACGCAATAGGTGCGGGTCGTTTGCCGAATACGGTCTGCCATCGCTGGCAGTGCCGTTGACGAAGCCATGAACATGTTTGATGCGATCGATAATCTTTTGGGCTTCATCAGCTGGACCAAATGTGGTGGATGCTAAGAAATCTGCAGTGCGTTGCAAACGACCCCAAGGATCAGTTTTGTAATTTGAATGATTTGCAACGCCAGCCATTGCGAGCGGGTGCAAAGTTTGAATCATGAGTGAGCGAAGGCCACCAATAAACATTGAGGCATCGGAATGCACGCGTCGTACAGGACGATCTTCGTCAAACCATCTCAGACCTGGTGTATCCATCAGTTCTTGGCTGCGAGCATCACCGTTTGGACCAATCACGCGAGCGCGTAATGCATCACCAAGTGAGTCGCGCACAGTAACGATCAATTCGGTGACTGCGGGGATTTTGGTGATTCGATTATTGATCGTTGCCACGTATCTATCGTGCCACCAAACGGATCAAACCACACGAATTGGATGCCGAGTAATGTGGGTGCGTGACGACAAACACTGATACCGCAATGCCGAAATGGGTGCCTCGTGCGATTGTGGTTTTTTGGCTTGGCTTTTTGGGCGCATTAGTCGCACGCGAATTGTTTCATCAGTTGTCACCTTTGTATTGCTGTTATTGGTCTCGATGTTTTTGGCGCTTGCCATTGAACCTGGTGTCAATCGGCTGGCACGACGTGGATGGCGCAGAGGCAGCGGAACGGCCCTGATCTTGTTCGGTGTACTTGCGTTTAGCGTGTTGTTTATTGGTGCAATTGGCACGTTGGTTGGCAGTCAGGTTGCCGATGTGCTCACCAATAGCAAAACGTATGTCAATGACACGGTCGACTTTGTTAACAGCACGTTTAACACGCATATTAATCCAGCAGAAGTGAACGCTTCAATTGCAAAACCAGACGGCCCAGTGCAGACATTCATCAACAATCAACGCGGCAAAGCCATCAGTTTGTCGACAAGTGCACTTGGCGTGTTGTTTCAGATGTTGACGGTTTCGTTGTTTACTTTTTATCTCGTTGCAGACGGACCAAAGATGCGCCGCGCGATCTGCAGCAGGTTGCCTGCTGCCCGCCAGCGCACCGTGTTGAAGACATGGGATTTGGCGATTGAAAAAACTGGCGGGTACCTGTATTCACGCGCGCTACTTGCATTGATCTCAGCGTTCTTTCACTGGATCGCGTTTCAGGCAATTGGTACTCCCGCTCCTGTGGCGATGGCGTTGTGGGTTGGCATCGTTTCGCAGTTCTTGCCAGTTGTCGGCACCTACTTGGCAGGTGTGTTGCCGTTGTTGCTGACATTTCTCGACTCGCCGCTCAAGGCGCTGTTTGTGATTGGTTTCATTTTGGTGTATCAACAGCTCGAAAACTATTTGTTTGCACCGCGCATCACCGCGCGCACTTTGCATGTTCACGCAGCAGTTGCATTTGGTGCAGCCATGGTTGGCGGCGCAGTTCTCGGGCCACTTGGCGCAGTGATGGCACTGCCTGCCTCAGCAATGATTCAGGCACTAGTGAGCAGTTGGGGCATTCGCCACGAAGTGATTGATGATGAACTCGTGCGCGTTGTTGAAAAACCTGTGCGCGAAAAACGAGCGCGTCAAAGTCGCAAGAAGAACTAGAAAGACTTAGGCGTTGGCGGCGAGAACTTCGCCGTCATGCCACGAGTCGCCACTTGCGACTGCATTTGCTGCACGCTGCAAACGAAGTGCGTCGAGTGGCTTGATGATCCAACCATTTGCGCCACTGCGACGAGCCAAATGCACATCGGCTTTGCGGTCGAGCAACATCAACACGGGAACATTTGGGATGCGATGGTCACTGTGGTCGAGACGAAGATCCATGGTCACGGCCATTGCGCCCATCGAACCGATCTGTAAGTCGAGGACTGCTACATCGGGCGTGCGAGTGGCAATGGCTTCTGGCACATCTCGTCCGTTGCGACAAACCGTAAACGACGTGTCGGGTGAACCGAGCGCTGCAAGAACTTCGTCAAGAACCCATTGGGCATCGGTGGCCAGCAAGATATGCACGGGATGAATCTTAGCCCTTGAGGCAGATACCGTAAGTTGTTCGGAAGTACATGTTGTGCAATAAGTGATGAAGATGACCCCCGGAGGACCAGTTGCTGAAGTTTTCGAAAATGGTGCGTGTTGGCGCAGTTGCACTGATCATTGGAGCAGCAGGGTTATCAATGAATGCTGGCGCATCTGCAGCATCGACACCATCCGCCGATCAACTTGCTCCAGTTGACGTTGTTGCAGTGAGTGGACTGCTCGACGACGTGGTTGTTGCTGAGATTGAAGCGGCGATTGATAGATCGACAACCAATGGTGCACAAGCAATTGTGTTGCAAGTCAACTCGCGCGGCGCAGTCGTTTCTCGTGAGCGCATGACACGCGTTTTAGAAAAGATTTCGTCAGCGACGATTCCTGTTGCGGTGTGGGTCGGCCCAACTGGAGCACGTGCATATGGTTTGTCGGCACAAATGCTTACAGTCGCTGATGTAACAGCGATGGCACCTGGCGCGCGCATTGGTTATAGCGGAGAGTTGTTGAGTGTGGGCGGTGCGCCAGTCAGTTTTGGTTCTGCCGACTCGCCATTGACCAACTCGAGCGTTGGTTTTAGTGATGCACGCAAACTTGGCGTGCTCAAAAATGTTGGCACTGATGAAGGTGTGCCAGTGGTGCGCAATATGTTGTACGCACTAGATGGTTTAACAATTGATGGCCACACACTTGACACTGTTGTTGAGTCGCTTGATTCGAGTGGTTTAGTAGTGCGTGATGCGACAACAGTGAGATTTTTTAAACTCGGTCTCATGGGTCAATTAATGCACACTGTTGCGAGCCCGCCAGTTGCGTATTTGTTGTTTGCCATCGGTTTGTCGCTTTTGGTTTTTGAGTTTTTTACAGCCGGCATTGGTATCGCGGGTTTCGTTGGCGCGGTGTGTTTGTTGCTCGGCGTGTATGGACTGGCTGCGTTGCCCGTGCACCTATGGGCTGTGGCGCTGATCGTGCTTTCGGTGTTTGCATTTGCTGTTGATGTGCAAGTTGGTGTGCCGCGATTGTGGACTGGTATTGGGCTCGGGTTATTTACGATTGCATCGTTCACGTTGTATCAACCCGTTGATGGCAGTTCAATGCGCATGTCATGGCTCACACTTGTATGCGGTATTGCAATGATGACGCTTGCGTTCATTGTGGGCATGCCATCGATGGTGCGCACACGCTTTGCAACGCCAACCATTGGTCGCGAATGGATGATTGGCATGGAAGGTGTTGCGCAATCTGATATTTCACCTGAAGGAATTGTGATTGTGCAAAGCGCACAATGGCATGCTCGTACAAATCGCTCGACACCACTGTTGCAAGGTGCGGCGTGCAGGGTTGCTGCGATTGATGGAATCACGCTTGAAGTAGAACCGCTCGAAGGCGCGGCACGCGACTATCGAGAGATGCGCAAACCAGCTAATGAGTAACGATTCGTCAGCCCGCAGAACGGCTGCCGAAGTAGCACCACTTCAACCACTCGACTGGCTGTTGTTGCTCACACCCGGTGTTGTGTGGGGCTCCTCGTTTTATTTCATCTCGATTGCATTGCACTCTTTTGCGCCAGGCATGATCACGCCTATGCGCGTAGTGCTCGGTTGCATAACGCTGACCTTTGTGCCTGGTGTTCGCGCACCTGTGCCTCGAAGTGCATGGCGCAACATCGTGTTGCTTGCGCTTGTATGGCTCGCAGTTCCACTGGCGGTATTTCCCTATGCCGAGCAGCACGTGTCGAGCAGTGTGACGGGCATGCTCAACGGTGCAACGCCGTTGTTTGTGGCGATGGTCGCTGGAGTTATTGCGCGACGATTACCACCGCGTGGGCAAGTTGCTGGTCTTGGCATTGGTTGTCTTGGGGTGGTGCTCATTGCATTGCCAAGTATTCGTGAAGGTTCGTCGAGTTCGTTTGGTGTAGCGCTCATTATCGGTGCGCTGATGTTGTACGGATTTGCGCTCAATATTGCGAGCCCGCTTCAGCAACAATTTGGTGCGCTTCCGGTGTTGTGGCGTGCAGAGATTGTTGCGGTCGTGATGCTTGCTCCGCTTGGTATCTATTCGACTTTGCACAATGATCGTCCCTTTGAGTGGACTGCACTTGCTGCAGTGCTCGCACTTGGTGTTCTTGGCACCGCAGTTGCGCATTATGCGATGGTGATGCTTGCTGGTCGCATTGGTTCGACACGAGCAGCAGCAAGTTTGTATTTAATGCCAGCAGTGTCGCTTGCTCTCGGCGTTTTTGTGAACGACGAAAATGTTGCTCCGCTGGCAATTGTTGGTAGCGGAGTCGCAGTGCTTGGCGCTTATGTATTGAGTCGTAGCCGCCGCAAGTTGGCCTAACAAGATTTAGAGCTTTGCTCCTGCAATACGTACGTCATCACGGCGGCGAGTAAAACCAGTTGTGTCTAAATGATTGATCAGTGGCAGCGCGTACTTACGCGACACACCGAGGTGTTCGCGAAACTGGGCAACAGTAAAACCTTGTGGATTCGTTATCAGTAAGTCGCGCACAGAAGCAATTGCTTTCTCGAGAGCAGAAGAATGAAAATACAGTTCATCGCAGTGCACGAGCACGCCACGCTGTACGAGTTGTCGAACAATAGATTTGTCGAATGATGCCGCGTCGGGTGGCATGCATCCGGCATCTACAAACTGTTGCACCATTGGGTGAGATGCAACGTCGTTAGCGTCGGCGCTTCGGGCACGACCATCGCGCACGGTGATGTTGGGAACAGTTGGCAACACAAGCCGCTGATGTGTTTTAAGCGACGCCACGTCGACGCCCAAGTCTTTGGATGCAGCAATGAGCGACACAACTTCTGTGCTCACTTCAGCCAGATTGTCGTTGGTGGTGGCCCATCCATCGAGCACATGCTCGACTTCGGATATATCAACGTTGCGGCCAACAAGCAGGTGCAACTGATGCAGTTGTACCCAGCCACGCTCGGCAACCAAACGCAGGATCTCTTTATTGGGCTTGGCTTTTGACGAGCGGAGTATTGGCTCAATGTCGAGCACTTCGCCACCACCAATGGTTTCGTCTCGGCCAGACTCGCGCAAAATAAAACGGTCACCAGGTACGAGTGGAATCATGTCGGGAAGTGCAACTCTGATGAAACCTGTCTCACCGTTTTGGATACTTGTTGAACCAATGGTGTGCAACACGACCTTGATTTCTCGTGAGCCGACATACATCATGTAACTACCGCGTTTTGAAACTGCGTGTTCAATTGACTCCAAAACTTTGAGCGATGCATCAAATTTGTTGGTGCCGAGCCAATGACCTTCAACAACCAAGACATCACCGCGGTTGATATCAGAATGGTCAACCCCTGTGATGTTGAGAGCGCATCGGTTGCCTGCTTCAAGCTTGTCAAGAGAAATTCCGTTGGACTGAATGCCACGGATCTTGACCATGATGTTGGTTGGCTGCACCATAAGTTCGTCGCCGATGCTCAGTGGTGAACCAGTAAGTGTGCCCGTAATGACCGTGCCGGAACCTTTTGCAGCAAACGAGCGATCAACCCAAATGCGTGGTCGATGTGTGTTGACAACTGGAGGCAGTGATGCAATGAGGTCGCTCAGTGTGTTGCGCAAAACATCGAGTGTCATGGAGTCGTGTATCGAAACCTGCACGACCGGCGCGTGCTCAAGAAAAGTAGAACGCACGTGATGGCGCACACTGTCAAGCGTTAAAGCCAAGGCGTCTGCATCGACCAAATCGGTTTTGGTGAGCACGATGACACCCCGCGTAATGCCCAGTGCGTCAAGAATGCGCAAGTGTTCTTCGGTCTGTGGTTTCCAACCTTCGTTGGCCGCTACCACAAACATGCATGCATCAATGCCGCCGATTCCAGCAAGCATGTTGCGCAAGAAACGCACATGGCCAGGTACGTCAATAAAACCAATCTGTTGCTCGCCGATTTGCGTGAAAGCAAAACCAAGGTCGATGGTGAGTCCGCGGCGTTTTTCTTCTTCCCAACGGTCTGGGTCGGTGCCTGTAAGAGCCTGAACGAGTGATGATTTTCCGTGGTCGACATGGCCGGCTGTGGCAATAATGCGCATGTGTGGTTACCGAGCTGGTAGAGACTTGAGCGCTGCAATCAATTCGTCGTCATCGTGTGCAAAACACGAACGCAAATCAAAGACGGTGCTGCCATCAACGACACGCGCGATCACTGGCAATGGTCGGTTGCGCAATGCTGAAAGGTGATTGCCCTTGACCACAATGCCGATGGACGGTATTGATGCTCCAGGTGTGGAGCCAGCACCTGGGAGTGCGGATGTCTCAACGAGTTTGCCAACACCAGTTGCGTCGATGATGTGTTGAGCGCGGATGCGCAATGTTTCTGTTGGCGTCATGGCCATTGCCCAAAATGGAATGTCGGTAGTGACGCGTTTGTCGAGGTAGGCAAGTGCTACATCTTGCAATGCAGATATTACGAGCGCACCAGGGCGCAACGCGCGTGCAAGTGGGTGAGCATTGCACTGAGCAATGAGGTCTGCGTTGCCAGCAATGATGCCGCACTGTGGCCCACCTAAAAGTTTGTCGCCACTAAACGTGACAAGTGATGCGCCTGCTTGCAACGCTTGCTTTGCTGCTGGCTCACCAGCCAACCAACTTGGGGCGGGGCCACTCAGCCATGGGCAGGTTTCGTCAATAAATCCAGAGCCGATGTCGGCAACAACCGGCACGCCAAGGGTGGCGAGTTGGCTGACTGGTGTCTCTTCGACAAAACCATTGACACTGAAGTTGGATGGGTGCACCTTAAGAAGTAAGGCAATGTCATTTTTCTTTGACTCGACTGCTTTTGCATAGTCGCGCAAGCGCGTGCGATTTGTTGTGCCTACATCGACGAGTCGTGCACCACTTTGCTCGAGCACATCAGGGATACGAAACCCTCCACCGATCTCGACCGATTCGCCGCGCGACACCGCAACGTCTCTTCCATCTGCAAGTGCACCAAGTACGAGCATGATGGCTGCAGCATTGTTGTTGACAACAAGTGCTGCTTCTGCTCCGCACATTGTGGCAATGAGTTTCCCGATAGAACTTTGACGCGAACCGCGTTCGCCAGTTGCAAGATCAAACTCAAGTGTTGATGCGCGAGCTTGTCGCGAAAAGTGAATGGGCGCCCGGCCAAGGTTGGTGTGCAGCAAGACACCTGTGGCATTGACTACGTCACGCAACAAACTGGTGTGAAATTCGGCGGCGAGACGATCGGCATCGGCAGGGTTGCCAGCCGCGATGGCTGATCTTGCGCAATCTACAAGCACCGCATGGGGCAAGTCGTGGCGCACCGCCAAGTCACGCGCGAGGGCATCGACCGATGGTGGGCGCTGTGAGTCGTTGGGATTCACGTCTAGCAACCTACTGTCATATAGATGAATGCCGACAGGTCAGAAGCAAAAACCGACTTTGACCCGCTTTCTGTGCCCGTGCGCCCAGCCGCCACCGTGATGTTGGTGCGCGACCACCCAACAAACGGGCTTGAGGTTTTTATGTTGCAGCGCACTTTGCAAGCCGTGTTTGCAAAGGGCATGTATGTGTTTCCGGGTGGGCGAGTAGATGCTGTCGACAACGGGCACGAATTGGAATCGGTATGCGATGGGCTGAATGATGCTGAGGCCAGTGCACTGCTCGGGGTGCCAGCCGGAGGCCTCGCATACTGGGTTGCTGCAATTCGCGAATGTTTCGAAGAAGCTGGCGTGTTGCTCGCACGTTCAACCGAGAACAATGATGTTGTGCGATTTGATGACGAAGACAAGATTGGTCGCTTTAATGTCGCACGTCACGCAGTGCATGACGGCATGTTGTCGCTCATTGAGTTGTGCGCACTAGAAAACTTACGTTTAGTCACCGACAACATTCATTATGTAAGCCACTGGATCACACCTGTTGGAGAGCCACGCAGGTTTGATACGAGGTTTTTTATTGCGCGAGCACCAGACGCGCAAGAACCATTGCACGACGACAATGAAACGATCGCGAGTTTGTGGGTTGCGCCAGCAGAAGCACTGGCGATGCACAAGCGAGGTGAGTTAGCGATGATTCCGCCAACCACAAGCAACCTCGAGTTTTTAGTGCCGCACGCAACTGCCGATAAGGCGTTGCAGGAAGCAAAGAGGATTGGCATGCCAACAACGATTTTACCGCAACTCAAAACCAATGCTGATGGCAAAGTGATTGGCATCTCGATGCCAGGCGACGCCGACTACGTAAATTAACTGCGTTTACTAATTGCAACCTGCACGGCTTCTGGGTCGCGCGCAGTGCATCCACCCATTTCAGTAACAGGAACTGTGGTGTTCATGATGTTGGCAGCAATAAAAACGCCTGAGCCGCTGGACCAGTCGATGTCAACACAATTGGCTCTCCGATGTCTCCACCGTTGGCAACTGCTGCTTCGATAGGAACTTGGCCTAACAACGCCGCACCGATTTCGTCGGCAAGTGCTTGGCCGCCGCCTGCACCAAAGAGTGGATATGACTCACCGTGTTCGCACGTGAAGGCGCTCATGTTTTCGATCACGCCAGCGACGCGCAGAAAACTTCGACGCGCCATGTCGGCAGCACGGATTGCAACTTTTTGCGCAGAGACCGATGGAGTAGTGACAATGATGAGGTCGGTGCGCGGCAACATGCGCGCAAGACCCATCTGCACATCACCGGTGCCAGGTGGCATGTCGATGAGTAGGTAATCGAGTTCGCCCCAGTGCACGTCGTTGAGGAATTGTTCGACAGCTTTGGTGAGCATGAGCCCACGCCACATCAGCGCGGTGCTCTCGTCTTCAACAAGCATTCCGGTTGAAACAACTTTGAGTAATCCTTTTCCGACCACGCGTTCGTTCGGAATCATGCGTGGCTTTTCGATGCCGTCAATGCGACGAGCTTCGAGGCGATCAGAAATACCGAGCATGCGCGGAATTGAAAAGCCCCAAATGTCACAGCGTCGAGTACGCCAACAGTGTGACCAACGCTTGCGAGTGCTGCAGCCAAGTTGACAGTGACCGAACTTTTGCCGACACCGCCCTTGCCGCTTGCAATTGCCAAGATGCGAGTGTTGAGAGGAATTTGAGTGTCGGGTGCTTGCTCGCGAGCATTCCAACGAGCGCGAGTCATCACGGCTGTGCGCTCGTCGGCTGTCATCTCGCCCCAGTCGATGGTTACTTTTGTTACACCTGGGTGCGACTCAAGTCGTGACTCGATGTCTTTTTTGATCTGCACTCGCAATGGGCAACCCTTGATGGTGAGTTTCATGGCGATCGCAACGACGCCTTCGGCAGAAATAGATGCGACTGCGGCCATGCCCAAGTCGACGATGTTGTCGCCCAATTCGGGGTCCATGACCGCTTTCAGGCGCGAGGTGACTTCTGCAACGCTCGGCGGTGCTGCCCCCGTGGTCTGTGGCTTGTTGCCAGTCATGGCTTAAACCTACCGTCAGGTCGCTAGTGATACCCGAGCCATGACAGACAAGGCGATGAACGGTAGTGTGAACTCAACAGTTTTATTAGTTTCATTAGTTACAAATCAGAAGCGAAAGAGGCTCCCATGATCACGGTTACCGAATCAGCCGCAAATAAGGTCAAGCAATTACTCGAAGCCGAAGGTGCAACCGATCTTGCACTTCGCGTCGCAGTTCGTCCCGGAGGTTGCTCAGGATTTTCGTACGAGATGTTTTTCGACGGTGATGTTGCTGCCGATGACGAGACAGTGACATTCGGAGAGATTCGCGTGATCGTCGATCCAGCTTCGTCACAACTTCTTGTTGGCGCAAGTCTTGACTACCAAGATGGTTTGCAAGACGCTGGTTTCAAGATCAACAACCCGAACGCAACTCGTTCGTGTGGTTGTGGCAACAGCTTTTCCTGAAATTAGTGAGGGCTGCCTAATAGCAGCTCAAGAATTTAGGTTGCTATAAACCGAGTGTTGCAATTGCTGCATTGATTTCATCTGCGTCAAATATTGCATCAAATCGCTCAACAATTTTTCCGCTCGCATCAGTGATGTAAATCGCTGGCTCGTATTCCATCTTGAGTGCAACAACCGCGGGTGCAACTGTTGTTGCTTTGTCATCGGTGTAAATCTCGGCGTGCAGAAATGTCATCGCATCACCAATTGATTTCTTTACATTGATGAGCGACTCGAGAGCAGGAGCACATGTGCCTGTTTGGCAATGCGCAGGTGTGCCAACTAAATACGCGATCGGTTTATTTAATGCAAGTGCTTCGTTGAGTGTGATGTTATGAAACTCGCATGGCTCTGGCGTGCGAGTGCACACTGGCTCGACACCACGATGATCATCAATCGTTGGCGTATCAAAGCCAGGAAGTTGCGAACCAACGAGTGGAATGAACACTTCCGACGTATTAAGTACTTGAACAGCAGCACCTTCTGCTGGCCCGCCGTCAACAATCAATGTGTAGATGCCCGGTTTGTCGATGTTGACGCGAAATGGCCAGTAGGGAATCGTGATTCCCGTGTCGTGTCGGTCGGCCGACAATGACTCGGCAACAATTTCTTGCGTGTCGGCGTTAATAAGTTTCGCAGTCAGGGTCGTGGGCAAGTCGATTCCGCTATCTGTTGTGAGTAGGCCGGCTTGGTTGGCAAGCGAAAATGGGAGCCGAACATTGCCAGGAACCAATACTTGAGGAAATCGCTGCACCAACTGCAGATCAGACAATCCCAAAACAGAATTTGCTGTTGTTGAACTTGAACTATCAGAGCAACCGGCAAGCAATGTGCTCAGGCCAACAGTGCTCGTTGCGCCAATGACTCCCAGCGATCCAGTAATAAATGTGCGCCTCGAAATCATGACTCAATAGTACGATTGAAGCATGGCCACAAACAAGAAAAAGACGATAAAGAAGACCACAAAGAAAGTTGCCAAGAAAGCAGCGAAGAAAACAGCCGCGCCTCTTGGACCGTATACGCCAGTGGTGCGCGCCGGTGACTGGGTGATTGTTTCTGGCCAACTCGGTGTGGTCGACGGCAAGATTGTTAAGGGTGGAGTTGCCGCTCAGACAGCACAAGCAATTGTCAACCTCAAATCGCAACTCGCGAGCGCCGGTGTGACGATTAACGATGTCAAAAAGACACTGTGCTTCTTGACAGACATGGATACGTTCGGCACTTTTAACACCGCATACGTAGAGGGTTTTGTAAATAGTCGCCCAGCTCGCAGCACCATTGGAGTGGCATCATTGCCATTTGGCGGAGCAGTAGAGATTGAAGCGTGGGCTTTCAAGCCACTACGGTAAATGACATGCCTGGCGTAATTATCATCATTCTCGCGTTGCTCTCATTTCCTATCGTCGTTGGATTATCGACTGCAGGAATTGCAGCATTACTTGGTTTTTTTCTGCAGCGTGACGGAGACATTCGCAACGCCGGCAGTGAACTAGTTGAGTTAAACAACTGAACTCAACAGCCGATCTCGTTGTTCGCAACGCAACACTCGTTGCAACCGTAGACAACGCTCGAAGAGAAATATCTGGTGGTTGGGTTGCAATCACCAACGGAATAATTTCTGGTGTTGGGTCTGCTGGCTCTGAGCCACAAGCAACTCAAGTCATTGATGCAACTGATTGCCTCGTTACGCCTGGGCTTGTCAACACGCACCACCACATGTATCAAAACCTCACGCGGGCATTTCCGCCGATGCCCCCAATGCAGCATTGTTTGGGTGGCTGCAGACTCTGTATCCGTTGTGGAGCACTCTCGACGAAGAAGCCGCCAATGTTTCGGCATGGGTTGGCCTTGCTGAGTTGGCGCTATCGGGTTGTACAACTTCGACCGACCACTTGTATGTGCATCCTGCAGGTGGTGGCGACTTATTGTCGGCCGAGATCATAGCGGCAAAAGATTTGGGAATGCGCTTTCATCCAACGCGCGGTTCGATGTCGTTGTCACAAAAAGATGGTGGTTTGCCACCAGACAATGTGGTGCAGGATCACGACGTTATTTTGGCTGAGTCGCAACGCGCAGTTGAACAGCACCATGATGCCTCGCACGGCTCGATGGTTCGCATTGCGCTCGCACCATGCTCGCCGTTTAGCGTGACCAAACAATTAATGACAGAGTCTGCTCTGCTTGCCGAAAAACTTAATGTGCGTCTGCACACACACTTCGCTGAAAACTCAGAAGACGATGCATTTTCAATAGCAACATTTGGTTGTCGACCAACTCAGTATTTAGAAGACGTAGGTTGGTGCACCGATCGCGCATGGGTTGCACATTGCGTGATGCCAAACCACGATGAAATTCAACAGTTGGGCAAAGCAAAGATCGGCGTGGCACATTGCCCAAGCAGCAACATGATTTTGTCGTCGGGCATTGCGCCAGTTGTCGACTTGCGCACAGCAGGCGTGCACGGCCCAATGTTGTTGGCCAAGTTGCGTAACGGTGCTGCAGCAGGCACGGCTCGCATGTCGCTCGAGATCGCAACACGCGGAGGTGCAGGTTGCCTTGGCCGTATTGGCGAAATTGGCGAAATCAGTGTGGGTGCTGTTGGCGATCTTGCAATTTGGTCACTGACTGGTGTTGCATTTGCCGGCGCAGTTGCCGACCCAATTGAGGCATGGTTGCGCTGTGGACCAACTGGCGCCAAACACACCATCGTTCACGGCAAGTTAGTTGTAGATAATGGCCAACTAGTGAGCAACAAAGTTGACTCGATGTTGGCACTTCATCGCACAGTTGCCAAGCGCATGCAACGCATTGCTGACTAAGCACGACCTACCTAACATGCTGAAACATTTCGCCATTACATTTAGTGCAATTTTTCTCGAGGAGCTTCCCGACAAAACAATGTTTGCGACGTTGTTACTTTCTACGAGATTTCGTCGACGGTTTCCTGTGTGGTGTGGTGTGAGTTTGGGTTATGCGACACACGCGATTGTGGCGGTAGTTTTTGGATCGGCCTTAAGCCATCTTCCCACAACACCAATTCACATCATTGCTGGAACAATGTTTGTTTTTGGTGGAGTCATGACGTGGCGCGTAATCGGTGCAGACGAAGAGAGTGAATCTAAAACTTGGTCGGCAGCAAAATCAAATATGGCAGTGATTTGGACAGCGTTCTCGGTTATTTTGGTCGCAGAGTTCGGTGATCTCACACAAATAGCTACCGCAGGATTTGCAGCAAGATTTAATGATCCAGTCGCAGTTGGATTGGGATCAATAATGGCGCTCTCTAGCGTGTCGGGTTTAGCAGTACTTTTTGGTGCACGGATTCATAAGCATCTGCCACTGCACATGATTCAGCGTGTAGCAGCAATTTTTTTTGCAATTGGAACAGTGACAGTTGTTAGCGCGTTAATTTAGGCAGACCACTTGGATTGACCGAAGCGATAACCAACGCTGCGCACAGTCTGAATCAAGTTGGCATGTTCTTCGCCAAGCTTTGCGCGCAGGCGACGAATGTGTACGTCGACGGTACGTGCTCCACCAAAGTATTCGTAACCCCACACCCGTGACAACAATGTTTCACGAGAAAATACTTTGCCAGGGTTTTGTGCCAAAAACTTGAGCAACTCATATTCCATGTAGGTCAAGTCGAGTGGTTGTCCACCGAAAGAAGCTTGGTATGTCTCGAGGTTGAGAATCAGACCCCGCTGTATTCGACAAGCGACTCACGGGTGCCACGGATCTCTGTAAAGAACATGTGGCGCAGGCGCGACTCGAGTTCGCGCGGGTGAAACGGTGACAAGCAGAAGTCGTCATATAAATCGTCGCGCATTTCAAGATCGGCAAGCTGTGAACCGTTGACGAGCACAAGCACATGGCCAACAGGGTTGTCATTTTTGCGCAGCGAACGACAAATAGCCCAACCACCCTCGGGGTCTTCATCACACATCACCACTGCGCCAGCCCAACCTTCGACGGGCTCGCTTTTTGCTGCATCGTCGGCCGATGAAACAGCCTTCCAGCGGTATCCCGCTAGGTCGAGTGTGCGCGCCAGATCAATGGACGGCGGG
>Ga0194049_1000319_pt1 | contig 16643 bp, 17 predicted proteins | sample JunL2225m_MetaG_FD_148665 | JGI IMG/M metagenome (GOLD analysis project Ga0194049, IMG submission 148665) | Anoxic zone freshwater microbial communities from boreal shield lake in IISD Experimental Lakes Area, Ontario, Canada - Jun2016-L224-25m | ecosystem: Environmental > Aquatic > Freshwater >... | reverse complement strand
GTCAAGGAGCTCGTCTCCGCCGGCCATCGCGTGATCATCCAGAAGGACGCAGGCCGAGGTTCAGCCCTCCGCGATGAGGACTTCGTGGCCCAAGGGGCGCAGATCGTGATGTCGGCCGAGGATGTGTGGTCGGCCGCCGACCTGGTCCTCAAGGTCAAGGAGCCCATTGCCTCGGAGTACGCCAGCCTCGGGGCACGACGGGACCAGGTGCTCTTCACCTACCTTCACCTCGCAGCGTCGCGCCCCTGCACTGATGCCCTTGTGGCGGCCGGCAATACGGCCATCGCCTATGAGACAGTGCGCCTGCCGAACAATTCTCTGCCCCTGCTGACGCCGATGAGCGAAGTGGCCGGCCGCATGGCTCCGCTCATGGGAGCCCATCACCTCATGCGAGCCGGAGGTGGTCGTGGCACCCTGATCACGGGCGTGCCCGGCGTGGAGGCAGCCAAGGTCGTGGTCCTCGGTGCGGGCGTGGCCGGCATGGCCTCGGCGACCATCGCGGTGGGGATGCACGCCGGCGTGCACATCTTCGACCGAAACCTCGAGCGCCTGCGTGAGGTCGACCACCACTTCCGTGGAGCGGTCGAGACCGTGGCCTCGTCGCAGCACGCCATCGAGGAGGCCATCGTCGACGCCGACATCGTGATCGGTGCCGTGCTCGTCATCGGCGCCAAGGCTCCGATGCTCGTGACCGATGACATGGTGGCCACGATGCGGCCTGGCTCGGTGCTCGTCGACATCTCGGTGGACCAGGGAGGGTGCTTCGAGTCGACGAGGCCGACCACGCATTCCGACCCGGTCTTCAGGGTCCATGACTCGCTCTTCTACTGCGTGGCCAACATGCCCGGTGCTGTCCCGAACACCTCGACACACGCCCTGGTCAACGCCACGCTGCCCTATACGCTCGAGATCGCCCGGCACGGCTGGCACAACGCGGTGCGGGCCGATGCGGCCCTCGCCGAGGGGGTCAACGTCACCGAAGGCCACATTACCTATGAGCCAGTGGCCGATGCCCACGACCTGAACTACCGACCGCTGGCGGACGTGCTGAGCTGATCGCCTGCTGCTCGTCCGATGATGAGATGTGTAGACGATTGAATCTACATGTTCGTAGACTGAGGCGACGAGCACCACCATCCGACTAAGCGAGTCGACGAGGGATCGCTTCGCAGCACTCTCGAAGCAGACCGGTCGTCCCATGACGGAACTCCTTGATGATGCTGCACCAGCGTTGGAGCGCGACCTGTTCTTCACGAACCTTGAGTCGCGCTACGAGTCACTGCGCGATGACCCAGTCGCGTGGAGCTCGATCGTTCACGACCGCAACATCGAGCGTGGTTCGATCGCTGACCGCTCGCCGGAATGACGCAGCGAGGAGACCTCTGGCTCGTCGACTTCGGACATCCCATCGGTTCTGAACAAGCCGGGACGCGACCGGCGGTGGTCGTGTCGAGTAACCGGCTGAACAAGAGTCGGGCGGGATTGGTCGTTGTGATCCCATGTACGACCGCGAAGCGCGGCTTGGCATCGCACGTCGAGCTCGATCCTCGCGTATCGGGTCTCGACGAGATCACCTACGCCAAGTGCGAGAACATCACATCGGTGTCGGACGAGCGTCTGATGGCCCGCATCGGAGCAGTTGACGAAGTGGCGATGTTCGAGATGGCGAGAGCAGTCCGATTCCTCCTCGAGATCTGAGCGGGACGGCCGATCTCGTCGCCCGGGGCTCAGTCGAGCTCGGTGCCGAGCACGGAGACGAAAGACACCATCTCACCCGGGTAGCCACCGAGGTTGTGCGTGAGGGCCTTGGTCTTCGACGTCGAGAGCTGTCGCTCGGGCGTGGCCTTGCCGCGCAGCTGAAGCCAGGCCTCGAAGATCATCCGCAGCCCCGAGGCCCCGACCGGGTGGCCGAAGCTCTTGAGGCCCCCATCGGGGTTGATCGGCAGGTCGCCGTCCAAGGCGAAGCGGCCATCGAGGACCGCCTGCCAGGCGGTGCCGCGCTCGGCGAACCCGAGATCCTCCATGAGCACCAGCTCGGTCGGGGTGAAGCAGTCATGCACCTCGGCCATGGCCAGCTCAGCGATGGGGTCGGTGATCCCGGCCTGGGCATAGGCGTCCTGCGCGGCCGTGGCGCACTCGGGGAAGTGGGTGTAGTCGTAGTCGGGGTCGGTGAGACCGGACCCTGACCCGGCGGCGAATGAGAGCGCCTTGATGTAGAGCGGCGAGTCCGTGTACCGGTGCGCATCCTCGGCCCGCACCACGATGGCCGCTGCCGCCCCGTCGGCGACGCCGGCGCAGTCGTAGACGCCGAGGCCACCGGCGATCTTCGGGGCCTTCTCGGCGGTCTCGGCCGTGATCTCCCGGCGGAACTGTGCCCGTGGGTTGCGTGCCCCGTTGTAGTGGTTCTTGACGGCGATGGCCGAGAGCACCGAGCGCATGGTGGCCTCGTCCACGCCGTACTTCTGGGCGTAGGCGGGGGCGACCATGGAGAACATGGCCGCCGCCGTCAGGGTCCGCTGAGTGCCGTCCATGGGAGGGTTCTGGGCGTTGAGGCCTTGGTAGCCCGAGTCTTTGACCTTCTCGACCCCCACGGCCATGGCCATGTCGTAGGCGCCCGAGGCCACGGCGTAGGCCGCGGCGCGCAGCGCCTCGGAGCCAGTCGTGCAGTAGTTCTCGACCCGGGTCACCGGCTTGCCGTCGATCTGCAGCGGCCGGGCGAGCGTGATGCCGCTCATGCCGCCCTGGGCGGTGCCGAGCCAGTAGGCGTCGACCTCGTCCTTGGTGGCCTTCGAGTCGGCGAAGCACTCGGTGGCCGCATCGATGATCAGGTCGTCGAGACCCTTGTCCCACTGCTCGGCGAAGGGCGTGCAGCCCATCGCCACGATGGCGACGCGGTCCTTGATGCCGTGGCTGGCCATCAGGCCTCCTTGGTGCTCGTGGCCGTCCGCACCGGGCGGGGGCGGCCCTTCCAGAAATAGTCGTGGATTCCGTCGGACGTGAAGAGCCGCCGGAAGGTCATGGTGACCTTGTCGCCGATACTGACCTCGTCGGCGTCGACGTCCGTCAGCTCGATGGGGAATCGGCCGCCGCCGTCGAAGTCGACCACGGCGAAGACGATGGGCGGGCTCGGCGAGTAGGCCACCCTGTCGATGGTGAAGGTCACGATGGTGCCGACGGCATCGGCCATTGACACGGGCTCCATGGCGTCGACGTCGCCGGTGGCCTTCGACACTCGGGCCGGCGGCATTGAGATCGCACCAGTGGCGGGGTCCTTGGACCCGACAAAGCCGAACTTCCAGTCCTCGTTGCGCCATGCGGCGGTCGAGGAGACCCGGTCGGGCGACGGGCGGCGCGGAGGCTCGACGGTGACCGCTCCGCGCCAGGTGAGGAACTTGGCATAGGGCAGCGGCGCTCCGGTAGCGATCTGCGAGGCCACCGGGTCGGCCGGGCGGACGGTGGCGATGGCCTCGGTGGCGCGCAGCACCAGGGCGTCGGCGCCGTCGGCCAGGTTCAACAGCACGATGACTTCACCGGGCCCGGCCGCCTCAAGGGCGGCGGCCAGCAGGAGCAGGGCGTGGGCCCCGCCGGTCTGTCCGGTGGCGGCGGTGACCTCGTCGACCAGGATGTCGCGCCCGGCGGAGAGCTTGGCTCCGGCGGCCTTGACGGCCCGGGCGTGCATCCCGCTGATGACCAGCCGGTCGACGGAGTCGGCCTCGACGCCGGCATCGGCCAGTGCGGCGCCATAGGCGGCCCGGGAGAGCTCGGCGTACCGGGTCTCGCCGAAGCGCTCCTCCCACAGGCGGGGCCGGGTGTCGCCGGGGCTACGCCACCGGTCAAGGAACTCGTCGGTGGCAGCGCCGCGGCCGATGATTTCGGCGATCACCGGTGCGTCGTCCGTCCCCTCGCCGACGACGACAGCGGCGGCCGCGTCGCCACAGCCGGCCTCGTCCGCGCTGGTGGGAAGGCCGTCGCGCAGGTCGGCGGCCACCACAAGGCCGTGGCCCGGGCCGTCGAGCGCGCCGAGGAGGGCCCCGGTCCACGAGCGGAGCGACCCGCCGACGTCGTAGGCGCCGACGCTCGCGGGCAGGCGGAGGGCAGCGTGGATGGTCGAGGCATTGTTCTTGTCCACGTAGGCCGGCGTCGGCGTGGCGAAGCGGAGGCTGTCGACGGTGAGGCCGCCGGCGAGCGCTCGGCGTGCGGCCTCGACGCCCATGGTGGTGGTGTCCTCGTCGTGGCTGGCCACCGTCCTCGTGCCCCGGCCCCCGCCGGAGCCGAAGAAGGCGCTGATCTGCTTGCCCTCGAGTCGGCGGTAGGGGACGTAGCCCGCTGCTGTGATGATGCCTCGCATGGTGACAAGGGTACCCGTCCACCGCCTCAACATCTGACGGTCCGTCAGGTCGCCAGGGTGCCGCCGGACTCCGCTCTGCGGCCTGGTCGGCCGTCCCCTGTCCGTCGGGGGTGCAGTGTCGTGCCGGCGGGCTCCGCTGGCCGAGGATGGACTCGTTCGGACCTCACCGATGGGTGGTCGACTCCGATCGACCTCGGGAGCTCCGAACGTCGGTGCGGGCTAGGGGGCGTTGAGGCGTGCGAGCTGGCGCTCGATGGCGCTGAGGACCGGTTCTGGGACGCCGTCAGTCTCCTGCCGCGCCATCTCGATCGCCGCTGGTGCCCCATCGAGCATGGCTGCGGCAAGCTCCACGCACCGACGGCGCGTCAACCCCCAGCGCACCCCTTCGTTGACCAGACGCTCCGTGGTCACGCGGTCCGTCCTGCGGACGTTGTCGATGTACATCGCCAGTCGGTCGTCCCCGAAGGCGAGCGTGCACATCACGTCATAGAGCGGCGAGAGGCGCACCGCACCAGCGCGTTCGTGCAGGACTGAGTAGTTCTTGGCGTGCGCGTCACCGTTCCCGCACACGACGTTGAGCAGCACGGATTGGAACAGGCGCTCGAGCGAGCCGCGAATCGACACCGAGGCGACGATGGCGGCGATCCTTGAGAGGGAGGGTCCGCCATCCTCCTCATACTTGTCGACCGGCCGCATGCCGGTCGCCTGGCAGAAGTCCTCCTGATGGATGCGCTCCACGGTGCCGTCCGGCCCAACGAGGCGATCGAAGCGCTCGGCGACGAGGAGCTTGCGCCCTGCCACCTCGATCGTCTCGACCTCTGCCACCTCAAGGCCGAGGTGCTTGGCGATGCGCATGCAGAAGGCCTCGTTCTCGACAGTGTTCGGATAGGCGGCGATCTCCGGCTTGAGGATGTGCGTCGACGGCGTGCCGTCGACCGGACGGCCCCAGCCGCCGTCCACCATCCGGGTCAACACCAGCTTCTCCTGCACACCAGCCAGCGAGACCCGCACTCGACCGCCCACCCCGAGGGGAGCGCTTCGGAGGTTGGCAACCAGGTTCGCCAGCTCCTCGTCGGAGAGGGGCTCCGCCGTGGAGGTGGTCATCCCTGGCGGCCGGTCATCGTCGAGTGGCTGGATGATCAGGGCGCCGGCGCACTCTCGTCCGAGGAGCGCGATCAGCTCGACGGTGTCGTCGGGATCCACCTTGAGGTCGCGGGCGATGATCCGACGTGCCTCGCCCTCGGGCAGGAGGCCGTCGAGGAACGGTCGCACGGAGCCCTGGGTGAACCGTTCGGCACGGACGGGCAGCGACAGCGAGAGCAGCGGCGTGCCGAGGCCGTGGAGCCGGATCGCCTCTGGGGTGTAGGTCAGGCGGGGACCACGTCGATCCTGATCGATCGTGGCGACCAACGCGCCGGAGAGCCAGACGCCGAGGTCCCGCTCCCTCACCACTCCGCCTCGTCGATGGTCATCCGAACTCCGAGCTCCCGGAGCACGCGCAGGATCCGACGGACCTGCTCCGTCTCCTTCCCGCTCTCGAGGTTCGACAGATACGTCCGATGGAGGCCGGCCGACTCGGCGAGCTCCGCTTGGGTCATGCCCGCCTGCGTCCGGAAGTGACGGATGGCCGCGCCGATCGACTCAGGGGTGTAGATCCGGTACGGACCGTGAGGCTCCGGTGCGACGTTTGGTGTCTCCATATACGGACACTGTACCAGAGTCCTGATTTACAGATATGTGACGAATGTCTGGAATTCGGGACACCGGATCGCACTGCAGGTCGAAGGTCGACGCCTGATCGCGCTGCGGTGATGGCTCCTGCACCGTGTTGGCGTCAGATGCGGGGCATCAGGTGGCGTCCACCAGGTGGCGAGGGGTCAGCGAGGAGTCGGGGTCGGGGACTTGGCTAGGGTGCCGCGATGGCCGATGCGACGGGTTCGAGGATCGAGATCCGCTCACCGATGGTGGGCACGGTGGCAGCGCTCCCCGCTGCGCTCGGGGCGACCCTCGGCGCCGACAGCGTCGTGGCGCTCGTCGAGTCGATGAAGATGGAGCACCCGGTCACAGCACCTGAGCCCATGGAGATCACCGAGGTCGTCGCGTCGGTCGGCGACGCCGTGGCGAAGGGCGACCTCCTCGTGGTCGGGCGTGTGGTGAGCATGGTTGCCGACGTCGAGGCTGAGGCGACGGCGGAGGCTCCCGACCGTCTGGCCGAGCTCCTCGCCCGCGAGGCGACGCTGGCCGACGCCGCCCGGCCCGAGCGCGTGGCCAAGCGCCATGTCCTCGGCCTGCGCACGGCGCGGGAGAACGTGGCGGACCTCGTCGACGAGGGGAGCCTGGTCGAGTACGGCCGCTTCGCCTATGCCGCCCAGCGGGCCCGCCGCTCCGAGGCGGAGCTGATCGCCGAGACCCCGGCCGACGGGCTGATCGGTGGCATCGCCACCGTCAACGCCGAGCGCTTCGGACCTGAGGCCTCGAGCTGCGTGGTGGTGTCGTACGACTACATGGTCCTCGCCGGCACCCAGGGCCAGCGCAACCACGCCAAGAAGGACCGGCTGTTCGAGCTCGCCGAGCGCCTGGGCCTGCCGGTGGTGCTCTTCGCCGAGGGCGGCGGTGGTCGACCAGGCGACACCGACACCGCCGTGGTCACGGGCCTCGACACCGGGGCCTTCGCCCTCTTCGCCCGGCTGTCGGGCCAGGTGCCACTGATCGGGATCGCCGCGGGCCGCTGCTTCGCCGGCAATGCCGCGCTGCTCGGCTGCTGTGACATCGTGATCGCCGTCGAGGGCGCCTCGATCGGCATGGGCGGCCCGGCCATGATCGAGGGCGGGGGGCTCGGCGTCGTGGCTCCCGACGAGGTGGGACCGGTGGCGGTCCATGCCGCCGCCGGCTCGGTGGACCTCGTCGTTCGAGACGAGGCCGAGGCGGTGGACGTGGCCCGCCGGCTCTTGGGGCTCTTCCAGGGAGCGGAGCCCGGTGTGGCCCCGGACACCCAGGCGCTCCGGGCGGTGGTGCCGGCTGAGCGCAAGCGGGCGTTCGACCCCCGAGCCGCCATCGAGGGGATCGTCGACGTCGGGACGCTGATCGAGCTGCGCCCGGACTTCGCTCCCAACTTGGTGACCGGGCTCGCCCGGATCGACGGGCGCACCGTGGCGATCCTGGCCAACGACTCGCGGACCCTGGCCGGGGCGATCGACGCGCCGGCGGCCGACAAGGCCGCCCGCCACCTCCAGATGGCCGAGGCCCGGGGCATCCCGGTGATCAGCCTGATCGATACGCCGGGCTTCATGGTCGGGCCCGAGGCCGAGGCCACGGGGCTCGTCCGCCACGTCAGTCGCATGTTCGTGGCGGCCGGTGCGCTCAGCGTCCCCGTCGTCGCCATCGTGCTGCGCCGGGCCTACGGCCTCGGGGCCCAGGCCATGGCCGCCGGCAGCCTCCGGATCCCGCTCGCCACCGTCGCCTGGCCGTCGGGCGAGCTCGGCGGGATGGGCCTCGAGGGAGCGGTTCGCCTGGGCTTCCGTAGGGAGCTCGAGGCCATCGAGGATCCGGTGGCGCGCCAGGAGGCCGAGGCGGCCATGATCGCCGCGGCATACGAGCACGGCCGGGCGCTCAACGTGGCCGCCCACCTCGAGATCGACGACGTGATCGATCCAGCGGAGACAAGAGCGCTCATCATCCGACTGCTCGCCGCAGCGCCGGCCCGCCTCGGCGAGCCCCGCCGGCGGTTCATCGACACCTTTTGAGCGCCGAGGTCAGCGAGGGCGGGGCTGCCCGTTGGGGAAGGGGCAGTGGCGACACCCGCGCTCGCAGCACCACCCCCGCTCGAGGAGCGTGGCCGAGGTGAACACCATCAGGCCCGTGGTCGGGTCGCGGTAGAGGGCCTCGCCGGCGGCTACCGCCGCGGCGTGGGCGGCGAGGATCCGCTCGTAGTCGTGGTGCGCGGGGTCGAGGCGCTCGGGCCGGGGGACGAGAGGGGCGCCGTCAGGTGCGGGCACGGTCGGCCAGTCGGGCGTCGAGGTCGGCGATGTCGGCGTCGGTCAGGGGTCGGTAGCGATCCGCTCGTACAGGCCGGACCCAGATGGGGTCGTCGGCGTGCCAGGCCTCCTCGCGTAGGCGGACCTTGGTGATCTTGCCCGTGGCGGTCTCGTCGAGCTTGTCGGTGATCCGCACGAACGCTGGCGCCCACTTGGTGCCGAGGTCGGGCTGGCGGCGCAGCCAGGCGACCAGGTCGTCGGGGTCGAAGCCGCTGCCTCGGAGCTCGACGGCGGCCATCACGGCGTCCCCACCGGCGGTGTCGACGTCGGGCACCGCGTAGACGGCCACCCCGGCGAACCCTGGGTAGCGGGCCAGGACGGCCTCGATGGGGGTGGCCGCCATGTTCTCGGAGTCGACCCGGAGCCAGTCGCCCGAGCGCCCGGCGAACCAGAAGTAGCCCGCCTCGTCGCGGTAGGCCAGGTCCCCGGTCCAGTACCAGCCGTCGCGCAGCCGGCTCTGCTCGGCCTGGGCGTCGCCGTAGTAGCCCTCGAACTTGCCGCCACCGCTGCGGTTCACGATCTCCCCGATGGCGGCGGTGCCGTTGAGCAGCTGGCCTGCTGCGTCGAAGACCGCCCGATCTCGCTCGATCCCGGTCTCGGGGTCGACGACGGCGAGGTCGACCCCGGTCGGTGCCGGGCCCAGCGCTCCGGCGGGGGTGTCGGGGCTGGCCACGATGTTGACCCCGCCCTCGCTCGAGCCATAGCCCTCGACGAGGCGGCAGCCGAAGCGCTCGACGAAGCGGAGCCGGTCGGCGGCCGAGGCCTCGGTACCGAAGGCCCGGGTCAGGGTGGTGTCCCCGTCGTCGGGGCGCTCGTCGATGGCGAGGAGGTAGGAGATGGCCTTGCCGACATAGGTGAACGTGGTGGCGCCGAAGGCCCGTACGTCGTCGAGGAATGCCGAGGCGGAGAACCGGGGGCGCAGGGCGATGGTGGCGCCGACGAGCACCGAGGGCCCCACGAGGGCCATCAGGGCATTGCCGTGGAACAGCGGCATGGGGCAGTAGCAGACGTCCTCGGTCCGGTAGCCATACGCCGGGGCCGCCGTCTCGGCGATGCCGGCGAGCCGGCCCTGGGTGCAGCGCACCGCCTTGGGCGTCCCCGTCGTCCCCGAGGTGAAGAGCAGGAGCAGCAGGTCGTCCTCGGCGACGGCTCGGCGCGCCTCGATCGGATCGCCGAGGGCGATCGTGTCGATGAGGTGGACCTCCTCGGTGGCCGGGCCGAGGTCGAGGCCTTCGAGCATCGCCCGACCCTCGTCGTCGGCGAGGACGAGCTGGCAGTCGGTGGCCCGGATGTCGGCGGCCAGCACCTCGCCTCGCCGGGTGGGGTTGATGCCGACGACGGCCCAGCCAGCGCGGGCGGCGCCGAAGAGCCAGAGCAGGTAGTCGACCCCGTTGGGCAGCAGGATCCCGACGTTGGGCGGGGCCTTGGTGCGTCGGGCGTCGAGCCAGCCAGCGCGGCGGTCGGCCTCGTGGACCACCTCGTTCCACGTCAGCGAGCGACCGTGCTCGACAAGGCCAGGGTGGGGATCCCCGCGCCGGGCCTCGAGGAGGTCGGCGAAGGTCGTCATCAGCGCGCCGGCCGGACGAGCGAGGGGTCGAGGTCGGCGATGGTGGGTGCACCGACCAGTGCCATGGTGCGGCGCATCTCGAGGGCGAACCAGCTGAGCAGGCCACCGACCCCGTCAGCCCCGCCGGCGGCGAGGGCATAGAGCACCGGTCGACCGAGCAGGACCGCTCGGGCGCCGAGCGCCACGGCCTTGACCACGTCGGCGGGACGCCGGATACCGCCGTCGACGAAGACCTCGCCACGACCGGCCACGGCGTCGACGACCTCGCGGAGCACGTCGGCAGTGGCGGGGGCATCGTCGAGCTGGCGAGCGCCGTGGTTCGACACGATCACGCCGGCCGCGCCGGCGTCGATGCAGCGTGCCGCGTCGTCGCCTCGGGCTACGCCCTTGGCCGTCACCGGAAGCCCGGAGATCTCGGCCAGCCAGGCCAGGTCGTCGAAGGTGATCGACGGGTCGAACTCCCGGCTGACGACGGCCATGAAGCCCTCTCCGGCAGCGTGCGCCGAGGACTCGTCGGCGAGGTTGGGGAGCGCGAGGTCGTCAGGGAGGCGGACCTCCCCGCGCAGCTCGGAGGTCCGACGGCCCGAGACCGGGGCGTCCACGGTCACCGCAAGCGACCGATAGCCGGCGGCGACCACGCGCTCGACCATGTCACGGGTGCGGCCCCGATCGCGCAGGATGTACACCTGCATCCACTGGGGCGCGCCGCCACCGGCCGCAGCCACCTCGTCGAGCGGAGTGTTCGACAGCGACGAGAGGCACATCACGGTCCCGGCCATGGCCGCCCCGCGGGCGGTGGCTAGCTCGCCGTCGGGGTGGGCCAGGCGCTGGATGGCGGTGGGGGCCACGAGAATCGGCATCATCACCTCGTCGCCGAGCACCGAGGTGCGCGTCGTGATCTCCGACACATCGACGAGGACCCGGGGGTGGAGGCGAAGGCGCTGCCAGGCGAGCTGGTTCTCGCCGAGCAGCACCTCCTCGTCGGCTCCGCCCGAGTAGTAGGCGTAGGCCATGGGACCGAGGTTCTGAGCGGCCAAGGCCTCGAGGGCGACGAGGTCGAGGTCCGACGGTGGCGGGACCGGTCCGGCACCGAGGCCGAGTGCGCTGGCAGGATAGGGAGACATCGGCCAAATCGTAGGCCGATCCGACGGGGGGTCAACATGCGCTTCACCTATGCCGAGTCCATGGTGGACCCGCAGTTCTATCCGGTCCTCGCCCAGGTGGCCGAGGAGGCGGGCTACCACTCCATGGTCGTGCCCGACAGCATCTGCTACCCGGAGGAGGCCGACTCGGTCTACCCCTTCAATCCTGACGGCACCCGAGAGTTCCTCGAGGACAAGCCGTTCATCGAGCCCTTCAGCCTGATCCCGGCGCTCGGTGCGGTCACCGAGACGCTGCGGTTCGTGACCTTCGTCCTCAAGCTGCCCATGCGCCATCCGGTGATGGTGGCCAAGCAGGCGATGAGCACCGCCGTGCTGACCAACAACCGCCTAGGTCTCGGCGTGGGATCGTCACCGTGGCGCGAGGACTACGACATCCTGGGCGTGCCCTGGGAGCGGCGCGGCAAGCGGATGGACGAGTCGATGGAGATCCTCAAGGGACTCATGGCCGGTGGGTTCTTCGAGTACCACGGCGAGATCTTCGACGTGCCGAGCATCAAGATGTCGCCGGTCCCGACCGAGCACGTCCCCCTCCTCGTCGGTGGCCATGGCGAGCCGGCCCTGCGACGGGCCGCGGTGATGGGCGACGGCTGGCTCCACGGCGGCGGCGATCTCTCCGAGCTGCCAGGGATGATCACCCGCCTGCACCAGCTGCGCGAGGAGCACGGCACCCTCGACAAGCCCTTCGAGATCCACGCGATCTCGATCGACGCCTACTCGCCCGACGGCATCGCCCGGCTCGAGGAGGCCGGTGTGACCGACGTCATCGTCGGGTTCCGCTACCCGTACCACGTCGGCCCTGACCCCGAGGAGCTCTCGAGCAAGCTCTCGAGCCTGCGTCGCTACGCCGAGGACGTCATCGCCAAGGTCGGCTGACGAGGAGGCTCACCGCTCAGGCCGCCGAGGAGCGACGTGATTGGCTACCATCTGACGCGGCGTCAGATGGATGCCGCGCAAGGGGGATCCGATGACCGATGTACTGACCGCTCGTGAGCTCGGCCACATGTCGCGCATGGCGGTGGCCCGTGGCGACAAGGAGGGGTGGCTCGAGATCTTCGCCCCCGACGCCGTCGTGCAGGACCCGATCGGCCCGTCGCCCTTCAACCCTGATGGCGAGGGCCACAAGGGCCGTGAGGCCATCGGGAGGTTCTACGACGAGGTGATCTCGCCGAGCGAGAAGATCGAGTTCGAGATCCTGTCGTCGACCCTCTGCGCCAACGAGTGCGCTGACGTCGGCATCATCCGCACCTGGCTAGCCGGCGGCATGCACGTGGCTATCGTCCACTGCGTCTTCACCTACAAGACCAATGGCGACAACCACCTGGCCAGCCTCCGGGCCTACTGGGAGTTCGACAAGACCGAGCTGGTCGAGGCCTCGACGCTGGCGTAGCGCACTGGCCGGGAGCGTTCCTGGAGGCCTGCGTCAGTGCTGGATGTCGAGCGCGGAGCGAAGGGACACGTCGAGCTCTTCGAGTTTTTGTGGCCCGAGCATTCCAACCGGTCGTTCGTCGAGCACGGCCTTGGGAAGTGTGACGAGGTTGTCGCACGAGATGACACATCGCTCGGGGAGGCCTTCGGTGGGCCCAACGTCAACCTCTGACGCAATCGCGCGGATCGTCCGTGTGAGCGGTGCGCACGTGACCGCCGACAGGACGGAGATCGCGGTATCTCTGGTGATGACGCACACAGGGCGACGCCCAGCGGGAACGCCGAGGTCGGCCCAGAAGTTGTCGCCTCCGCTCACCACTCGGGGATGGTCTCCGATGCCAGCCTCGTCGCCGCCGCCAAGAAGGTCGGGTCCTGAGGGATCCGTCGATAGGAGTCCTGGAGGGCGACATCCGCCTCTCGCTGGTGCTCGGCGTGAATGACAGCGAGGGCTCCTCTGCGCAGGAGCTCAGAACGGTTGGTCCCGTGCGCCTGCGCGATCTCATCAAGCTGCGCCACGAGTTGGTCATCGAGCTGGACGAGCACTTGACGACGGGCCATGACCATATGGTGCATCACATGGTGGCGAGAGATCCACGCAGGGCTGTGCCGGGCGTGAGGCGGTTCCCGCCTAGAACGTGAGCACGATTTTGCCGAGCTTGCCTCCGGCAGCGAAGCGCTCATACGCCGCTTCGGCGTCGTCGAGGCTGAAGGTGGCGAGGATCGGCACGTCGATGTCACCTCGCTCGACGAGGGGCAGGACGTGGTCGGTGACCGCCGACGCCACGATCGCCTTCTCGGTGCGGTTCCGTGCACGGAGTGTGGATCCGCCGATGGTGGCACGCGATCCCATCAGGCCGAGGAGGTTGACCTCCACGCTCGCCCCGCCGCCGACACCGATCACTACGACCCGGGCGCCGGTCGCCAACGACGACAGCACGCCGGTGGTGAGGCTCGCAGCGCCCACCAGCTCGAGGACCACGTCGTAGGGACCGTGGCCAGCGACCTCGTCGGGCGTGATGACGAGGTCGGCGCCGAGGTCGGCCAAGGCAGCGTGTCGGGCGGTGTCACGTGCGCAGGCCACGACGACGGCACCGATGGCCCGACCGAGCTGGATGGCGGCCGTTCCGACCCCTCCGGCGGCCCCGGTGACGAGCAGGCGGTCGCCGGCCGAGAGGCGGCCTTGGGTCACCATGGCGTCGAATGCGGTGGAGAACGCCTCAGGGAACGCACCGGCTTCAACGGGGTCCATGGTGGTGGGCACGCGAAGCAGGTGGCTCTCGTCCACGACGCAGAGCTCCGCCTGCGCCCCACCCGCCACGACGGCCATCACGCGATCTCCGACGCCCCAGCGGGTGACCCCCGCACCGATGCCCACGACCTCGCCCGCCAGGTCGAGGCCGGGGATGTCCTGGGGGCTCCCTGTAGGGGCGGGGTAGAGGCCTCGGCGTTGGAGCAGGTCGGCGGCGTTCAGGCCAGCGGCAGCGACAGCCACGAGCACCTCGGTTGTGCCGGGGGTTGGATCCGCATGCTGCTCGATGACGAGCTCGCCATCTCGAATTGTCAGTGCGCGCATGGGTCTACCTCCGTGAGTCCCGACGTCCTCGCCGAGGTTGCCGACGATAGTGGTGACTCTTCGTGACGTCCGCCGCTAGCGTGACGCTCATGAGCATCTTCGACGCACCCATCCGCACCCTGTCGGGCGAGGAGACCACCCTCGCCGAGCACGAGGGCAAGGCCCTGCTGATCGTCAACGTGGCCTCGAAGTGCGGCCTCACCCCACAGTACGCCGGACTTGAGGAGCTCCAGAAGCGCTATGAGGACCGAGGCTTCGTCGTCCTGGGGTTCCCCTGCAACCAGTTCCTCGGCCAGGAGCCCGGGTCCGCTGAGGAGATCCAGACCTTCTGCTCGACCACCTACGGGGTCACCTTCCCGATGTACGAGAAGATCGACGTGAACGGCGAGTCCCAACACCCGATCTACGCCGAGCTCACCGCCGTGGCCGATGCCGACGGCAACGCGGGAGACGTGGCTTGGAACTTCGAGAAGTTCCTCGTCTCTCCCATCGGCCAGATCACCCGCTACCGCCCGCAGGTCGAGCCCGAGGACCCGGGCCTCGTCGCCGCCATCGAGGCCACCCTCCCCATCTGACCTGATGGCCACACCCACTCGGGCCGCCATCTTCGACATGGACGGCCTGCTCGTCGACTCAGAGCCGCTCTGGCACGTGGCCGAGCTCGAGATCCTCGGCGACCTCGGCGTGCAGCTCGACCGAGACGGAACGCGTCAGACCAAGGGCATGTTCGTCGCCGAGGTGGTCGACCACTGGCATGAGCAGTTCCCTTGGGGAGGGCCTTCTCGACCTGAGGTCGTCGAGCAGATCCTCGACCGGGTTGGGGAGCTGACGATCGAGCGAGGACAGGTCCTTCCCGGCGCGATAGAGACCGTGGCGGCCATGGCCGAACGCGGTCCGGTGGCTCTCGCCTCCTCGACGCCCCGTCGGCTGATCGAGGTCGTCCTCGGTCACATCGGGCTTGCCGACGCCTTCGCCGTGATCTGCTCGGCCGAGGATGAGCGGTGGGGAAAGCCGAACCCTGCGGTCTTCCTGACGGCGGCAGCGGCCGTCGATGTGGCTCCACAGCGCTGCGTCGTGTTCGAGGACTCGCCTGCCGGGGTGCTCGCTGCCAAGGCGGGACGCATGGTGTGCGTAGCGGTGCCGGAGGACTCTGAGCGCGACCGTCCCGAGATAGGCATCGCCGACATCGTGCTCACGACGCTGGCTGATCTCGACCACCACGAGCTCGACAAACTGCTGACGGCATAGCCCCAGCCCTTGGGGGTGGAGCCTCGATCACCCGAGCTCCTCGATCACCCGGGATCGTGGTGAACCTGGGCCTCCACGAGGCGGAGGGTGAAGCGGATGCTCTCTGGGTGGCCGTGCTCGCCGACCGGGAGCTCGGCCACCTGGTTCCATCCTTGAGATTCATAGAGGGCCACCGCCTCAGGCTGGAGAGGTCCGGTCTCGAGCATGAGCAGTTCCGCCTGAAGGTGTCGAGCGTGATCGACGACGGCGTCCATGAGAGCGGTCCCGACGCCGAAGCGGCGAAGGTCCGGCCGAACCCAGAGCCGTTTGACCTCGGCGATGCCATCGGCCACCGTGCGGACGCCCACACCGCCGGCGAGGTGTCCGTCAAGGCGGGCGACGAGGAACGCTCCGTGCGTTGGGGCGAAGTCTTCAGCATGCAGAGAGGTCGGATCGGTGGCGGGGCCGTAGCGGCGGTCGAGCTCGTCCTTGGCCGCGAAGACCAGCGACTGGACGCTCGCCGCGTCAAAAGGCTCAGGAGCGATCACCAAGGCCAAGAGGTCCATGAGTCATGACGCTAGGGCTCGTGCAGGGGGGTGCGGCCACGGATCGGTAGGATCGAGTGTCACCCCGGCCAAGGAGTCTGCGTTGTTCCGCCCTGTCAGCCCGAAGATCGACTTCGTCGCCATCGAGGCAGACGAGCAAGCCCGCTGGTCCGAGCACCAGGTCTTCGAGCGCTCGGTGGCCAACCGCGCCGACGCCACCCCGTGGATCTTCTACGAGGGACCGCCCACCGCCAACGGCAAGCCCGGGCTCCACCACGTCTGGGCTCGGGCCTACAAGGATCTCTTCTGTCGCTTCCAGACCATGCGCGGCCACCTCGTCGAGCGCCGCGCCGGATGGGACACCCACGGCCTCCCGGTCGAGGTCGAGGTGGAGAAGCGCCTCGGGATCTCGGGCAAGAAGCAGATCGAGGACGAGGTCGGGATCGCCGAGTTCACCCGGCTCTGTAAGGAGTCCGTGCTCGGCTACGTCGACGACTGGCGGACTCTCACTCAGCGCATCGGGTACTGGACGGACCTCGACGCCGCCTACTGGACCTTCGCCCCCGAGTACGTCGAGAGCGTCTGGTGGCAGCTCAAGCAGATCTTCGATCGGGGCCTGCTCTACGAGGACCTCAAGGTCATCCCCTACTGCCCGCGCTGTGGCACCGCGCTCTCCAGCCACGAGCTGGCCCAGCCCGGCGTCTACGAGGACGAGCTCGACGAGTCGGCCTTCGTGCGCTTCGCCTTGGTCGATCCGGATC
>Ga0194049_1000309_pt1 | contig 16805 bp, 14 predicted proteins | sample JunL2225m_MetaG_FD_148665 | JGI IMG/M metagenome (GOLD analysis project Ga0194049, IMG submission 148665) | Anoxic zone freshwater microbial communities from boreal shield lake in IISD Experimental Lakes Area, Ontario, Canada - Jun2016-L224-25m | ecosystem: Environmental > Aquatic > Freshwater >... | reverse complement strand
CCCATCAAGAGAAGTAATGGCTGGGTTTTATGAGGTTAACTGTTCGGTGGCTCACGTCAGTGCGTTGGCTGGCATCAACCCCGACACGGTTTTACGGGCCTTGGCTACTTCCTGCCTAGCCCCACCCGGCCACACTCCATGAGGAAACCCCGATGGGCGGCAAACCCCTCGCCGAAATTGAATTCTGCACCCAGTGCCGCCGGCTGTTGCGGGCGGCTTGGCTGGCCCAGGAGTTGCCGACGGCGTTCGAGGCGGAAATCGGCGGGGTCGCGCCGATCCCCGGCACGGGCGGGGTTTTCGAGGTGCGCTGCGGCGGCAAGGCACTGTGGTCGCGCAAGCAGGAGGGGCGGTTCCCCGAGGCCAGGGAACTGGAGCAGGCGGGGACGCCGCCCCCCGCGCCCGCTGGGGTGCGCGATGCAATCGCCCCGGGCCGTTCCGATTCCCGCTGGCCCGTGGGGAAGGGTGCGTTTTTTCAGTCGTTCACTGATAGGCGCGACTTCAAAAACCGCCAAGGCCAGATAATTTCCGCCCTTGCCTGGTTTTGCTGCAACTGGCGGACTTACGGGCAACTTTCGGGTCGGACAGAATGCCCGTTACCCTGTAGGCGTTTCGGACTCTGTGCGAGCGGCATTGGGATTCCCCCCACGGGAAGACCCGAGCCTTGGCGCGCGAATTTCTCTACGACTGGGGGGCGATTTGGATCGTCCTGGCCCACCCCTGTTTGCCGTTGACCAACAACGAGGCCGAACGCGCCTTGCGCCATTGGGTGATTCTCCGCCGCATCACGCACGGCACGCGGAGTGCGCAAGGCAGCCGCGCCTACGCCCTGCTGGCCAGCGTGATCGAGACATGCCGCAAACGGAAGCAGTCGCCTTGGCCGTATCTGGCCCAGGTGATTGCCGAGCGCCGCAAAGGCAACCCGGCCCCGCCTATGCCCGCCGCCGCCTGATTCGGGAAGACACAAAGAGTGGGGGATAAACCAGTACACTAAGGCAGGCATAATCGACGATCTATGCACCAACGCCCATCCACCGTCAAATCACAAGTCAATGCCCTGCCGCTACAATCGCCTGACCACCCGTCGAATGTGTAGTCTGTTAGTGGCGAGGCAGTCAGCGTGACTATTGCGCCATCATCATAACTTTGATTGCAAACCGAACCGCAATTAATACCGTCTGCATCACTACTTATCGAACCGCCACTTGACTTATTGACGGTCAAAAGCTGGGTGGTTAATGGTATCAAGTGAGACTGCTTTCTTGCCGGTTAGCCAGTCTTTTCACCCATTTTCCACACTTCTATGATATATTCAGGCACTGCGGTGGCGGGGATAAACTCACCATCGGTTTGGAACACTTGAAATAACAAATATGAGTCGCCACACCATGCCCAAACACGCAATCCGCTGCTCGATGAAACCACTCGCCCATGCCATCGGTTTAGTATTGATGGTCGCCGCGCTTCCGGTCGCTGCAACACCGACGTATGTGATTACTGACCTGAACACTGTGCCGGGTGGCATCAGTTCGGGAGCAGCCATCAACAACGCGGGCCAGGTGGCTGGATATTCCTGTCTAAATGTGGACAATATTCACACCGCCCTTTGGCAACCCAATGGGGCGATGCTAGATTTGGGGACTCTCCCCGGTGGTGGCAATAGCTTCGCCTACGCCATCAACAACGCCGGGCAAGTCGTCGGGTAGGCATCCATCGGAAGCACAAGCCAAGCCTTCAGTTGGCAAAATATTAGCGGCATGACTAGTTTACCTCCATGCCCTTTGGGTGCCAGTGGCTCGGGGGCCTTAGGGGTAAACAATGCCGGCCAAATCGTGGGAAGCGTCGCCAGTGGTGTGCAGCGCCCACTCCAGCCGACCGCCAGACAGCATGGTCAGCGCCGTTGCATAAGGCTGGTGGGTGTGCAGAAGCACCTTTGCGCGCGGGGCGAGCCGGTGGATGGGCGCGTGGATGTGACGCGCCGAAGCGGCATGCGCGCCGTCACCACGGACTACCTTGCCGTCGAAGTCGCAGACAATCAGGTTCGAAGCCGTGATTTCCGAGAAATGCAGGCCGAAGGGATTGACCAGGAAATGCTTGCCGTCGGGTAGCACGGCGGAAAAATGGTTGGCGATGCCCTCGTGCAGATTGTAGGCCACTGCCAAATGGAATGCGGCTGCCAAGTCCACGCGGAGTTTCTGTCCGGCTTCGTGCAGGGTCATAGGTATACTCGCTGCTTAGGTGAGAAAAAATCTGGAAAAATTGAGGCTTGCTTGCCTCCCCCTAGAATTCCAAGGCCTTCGGTTGGCAAAGATGCATGAGTTTTAATGTCATGTCAACTGGAAGTGGGTACTATAAAGGCATTTTCCGTTAGCAATGAGATTTAGATCATGACAAGAAAAACCTACCGATTTTTAAAGAATTCACTGGCTGTTACGATCCATCTGACGCTGACTTTGGCGGCGGGGCCCTTATCTGCGGCAGTTTCGTATCTAATCACCGACCTGCAGCCACTAACAGGAGGCTCCGCTCATGCCCAATCCATCAACGATCTAGGCGAAATTGCCGGATTTTCTGATACCTCGATCAGTTCACGCAATGCTGTCAATTGGACTTGGCAGCAGGGTGATATTACATCCATGCCTCATGACTTGGGTCAAATCAGCCCGTTTACTGCTAAAGGCGATACATGGAATATCAAAATCAATAATCTGGGGCAGGTGTTGGGTAATTCCAATATGACTGGTATAAATCAAGCGGTTATATGGGATAAAGGTTCCTCGACAGGGGCATCTCTCGATACTCTTGGCGGCATCCCAACTACGGGTACTGGAATTAATAACGCGGGCCAAGTGCTAGGGACAAATAATTCGACTAGCCAAGCCTTTGTCTGGCAAAAAGACTCAGTGACAGGAGAAGTCACGGTGACCCCCCTCCTCACTCCGCCTAACAGCGGCGTTACCAACAACAACACTGGTCAGGTTGCATTGGCACAAAATGGCAACTTGGTCGTCTTGCCTGGTTCATCTGGCTTTTCTGTTAACGGCGCAACCTCCGGCATCAATGGGCTTAATGACCTCGGGCAGGTGGCAGGTAATCGCGGCACTACCCCTACTATTTGGTTGCCCGACGGCAGCGCTATTAGTTTAAATGGGGGAGGGGATGCCTACGCAATGAACAACGCCGGACAGGTGGTGGGGCAGAATGGAAATGCGATCCTTTGGTATCCCAACTCGAATAATCCTGCCACCGGTTGGAGCAAGCAAATAAATTTAAACGATCCCACGCTTAACCTCTTGATAAATCCATTGAATTTGCGTCTTGATCAGGCATTTGCGATTAACAACCTAGGCCAAATTGTTGGTGTGGCATCTATCAATACAGCCCCTAGCGTCCAAGTGGATCACGGTTTTCTGGCCACGCCCACCGGAATGCTGGAATGGAATGGTGGAGCCAGCGGCCTTTGGGACAACCCGGCAAACTGGGATTCGGGTTTAGGTTTCACTCCAAACGCTATTCTAGGCGCGAACATTTCTGCCCCCCCATCAGGTGATGTGTTTGTGACCGGCCCAGTCGCGGCAACGACGGTCAGCAGTCTAAGCGTAGGCGGTGGAGGCGGCGTTGCGACGCTTAATCTAAATCAGGGTGGATTAACAATAAGAAATGGTTTGACGATTTCAGCCAATGGCGTCTTGGTGAATCAAGCAGGGCTTAATGTTAATGAAACTTCCAACATTGCTGGCAGTTTGGATAACCAAGGAAACCTCATCAACACGGGCGCTTTAACCAACCAAGGGACGGTCAGCAATTCGGGAAGCTTGGATAATCAAGGCATCTTTAACAACCAAGCCACCTTGACCAATCTCAGCGGGGCTAGTTTGAGCAACAGTGCCGGAAAAACCCTCACCAACACCGGTACTTTCACCAACCAAGGGGGGGTGAGTAACGCGGGAGCCTTGGATAACCAGAGAACCCTAGACAACCAACAAGACTTCACCAACCTGTCCAGCGGCAATTTCAACAATGCCATTGATAGCACCCTCACTAACACCGGCACATTCACCAACCAGGGGACAGCCGGCAATTCGGGCAGTTTGGATAACCAAGGAAACCTCGTCAACACGGGTGGATTGACCAATCTAGGGACGGTCAGCAACGCAGGGTCCATGGGCAATGGCGGCACGTTCACGAATCAAGGGACAATCACCAGTTCGGGAAGCTTGGATAATCAAGGCATCTTTAACAACCAAGCCACCTTGACCAATCTCAGCGGGGCTAGCTTGAGCAACAGTGCCGGAAAAACCCTCACCAACACCGGTACTTTCATCAACCAAGGGGGGGTGAGTAACGCGGGAGCCTTGGACAATCAGGGAACCCTGAACAACCAAGCCACTCTGACCAACCTAGTCGGCGCGGCTTTGAACAATGCGGCTGGCAAAAATATCACTAACACTGGCACGTTCTCCAACCAAGGGACAGTCGGCAATGCGGGCAGCTTGGATAACCAAGGAAACCTCATCAACACGGGCGCTTTAACCAATCTGGGGACGGTCAGCAATGCAGGGTTCTTGGGCAACGGCGGCACGTTCGCGAATCAAGGGACAGTCACCAGTTCGGGAGGCTTGGATAATCAAGGCATCTTTGACAACCAAGCCACCCTGACCAATCTCAGCGGGGCTAGTTTGAGCAACAGTGCGGGAAAAACCCTCACCAACACCGGCGTATTCACCAATCAGGGGGCGGTCGGCAATGCGGGCACTTTGGACAACCAAGGCGTCTTGGACAACCAAGGCACCCTCACCAACCAGACCAGCGGCATCCTCAACATTGCCAGTGGAAGCAGATTGCTCAACACTGGGATTGTAACCAACTCCGGAACCGTCAACCTTCAAGGCGCATGGGTTGATTCTGGTGTCACCTCCAATTTCGGGAACTTCAAGCTTTCGGGTGGCAACTTGGAAGCCAACTCTTTAGTCAATCAGAGTGTGTTCAATTACACTGCGGGTAGCTTTATCGGCAATCTGAACAATCAGGCTACCGTGAATGTCAATGGTGCCGGACTCCATGTGTTCAACGGCAACGTCCTCAACCAAGGCACCTTCAACGTCCATGAGACCTCGGTGTCGTTCACCGGCAATTTCGACAACCAGGGCGCTTACATCAGCGACCCCTCCACCAGCCAGTTCAACAACCTCTCCGTAGGTTCGAACGGCTATATTTCCGGCGGCTCGCAAGACAATTTCATTGTCACCGGCAATTTCGCCAACGCCAGCACCCAGAACACCCAGTGGAATACCGCCAACGCCAACTTGGTGTTCACCAGCGCCACGCCGGGCCAGCCCGCCTCACACCAGATGCAGTTGGCCGGCCAAGACGTGGGCGCCAAGGCGGTCGGCGCGGTCAACAATTTCGCCTGGGGTTCGGTGACCCTGAGCAACGGCGACCGCCTCACGCTGGCCGACGGCAACGCCACCCCCGGTGCGGCGCTCTACGCCCGCCAGGTCAACCTGCCGGGTGGCGTGGGCGAGTTGGGCAACATCAGCAGCAATTACAACGTCTACTTCGACCCGACGCTGCCAGCCAACCAACCCCTTTTGGGCGGCGGGCGCTTCGGCAGCGGCGGCGGCTTGTTGTTGCCGTGGAGCTTCGTGCCGTTCGCCACCGGCACCCTCAATGACATAGCCTTGACGCCCAACGAAAAAGACTTTTCCTCGGCCCTGAACGAAGCCTGCACCGCGCCGAGGGGTTCGCTGACGGCGCGTTGCGTGGAACTGCAAGGGCTTGGCGGGCCGCAACAAAAGCAAGCCATCGCCTCGCTGACGCCGGATCAAGTGCCCGCCCAAACGAGCATGCCCGTCCAGTTCGGCGCGACCCGCATGGACGCGCCGCTGGCCCGTCTGGCGACTTTGCGGGCCGGGGGCGGCGCGCCCTTCGCGTTGAACATCAACGGCCTGTCGATACCTGTCAACCGCAAGTTGGCAAATCTTTTGGGGCCGGATGCCAAAGGCGGCGCGGCCGGCGCGGACACCGAACTGTTCAGGGATAGCCCGCTCGGCGTCTTCATCCAGACCCGGTTCAACTTCGGCGACATGGATACTAACACCTGGAGCCGCGGCTTCAACTCCCAGACCCGCAACGTCACCGTCGGCGCGGACTACCGCTTCACCGACCAACTGGTGGCAGGCGTGGCCTTCAACTACACCAATGTCTCGACCAACTACGTCCAGTCGTCCGGGCGCATGGACAGCGACACCTACATGGGCGCGGTCTACGGCAGCTATTACTTGCCGCACGACTTCTATGTGGACTGGGTCGCCAACTACGGCGGCAACAACTATGCCTTCCGGCGGCAATTCCAGTACGCGGGCTTCGCCGGACAGTCCAACAGCAGCCCGGGCGGCAACCAATACAGCTTCGCGGTCAGCGGCGGCAAGGAGTTCAACTGGCAGGAATGGCTGTTCAACCCCTACCTGCGGCTGGAATACCTCAACCTGCACATTGACGCCTACGACGAAAGCGGTGGCGGCGGGTTTGCCATCGCGACCGGCGGGCAGACCAACCACTCCTTCGTCACCGACCTCGGCTTGCAAATCAGCCACGCCGTCAGCCTGCCCTGGGGCGTGGTGACGCCTTCACTTCGAGTCGAATGGGAGCACCAATACCTGAACGACAACCGCGCCGTCAACATGCGCCTGTCCGACGCCTCGGCGGGGCTGGGCTATTTTAGCGTACAGACCGGCAACCCCGACCGCGACTACCTCAACTTGGGCGGATCGTTCAGCGCGGCACTGCCCAACGGCGGCGGCGCGTTCATCCGCTACGAGACCCGCCTCAGCCAGGCCTACATTTCAGAGCACATTGTCGAAGGCGGGGTGCGGCTGACGTTTTGATGCTGACAAAGTTGCCCCAAGAAAAATGAAAGGTTTTAACCTGTCGTGTTTCAACGGGTTTGATTTACGTTACAATTAGCCGTAAAATAAGGATTCCGAACATGGCCATCTCCCAAAAAAATCGCCCGATCCGGGTGTCCACCGTGCTGGGCGAGGACGTGCTGCTGTTCTATCAAATGCACGGCACAGAGAAACTCGGCGAATTGTTCGAGTACGAACTGGAACTGTTGAGCGAAAATACCACCATCGATCCGGACAAGATGCTTGGCGAGAACGTCACTGTCGGCATGTCGCTGCCCGACGGCCAGTGGCGCTACTTCAACGGCTACGTGGCCCGCTTCGGCCAGCACGAGACGCTGGACGGCTTTGCCGTCTACCACGCCACGCTGCGCCCCTGGCTGTGGTTTTTGACCCGCGCAGCCAACTGCCGCATCTTCCAAAACATCAACGTCCCGGAAATAGTCAAGCAAGTGTTCCGCGACCAAGGCTTTTCCGACTTCACGGAAAAGCTCAGCGGCGATTATGCCGCCCGCGAATATTGCGTCCAGTACCGTGAGACCGACTTTAACTTCATCAGCCGCCTGCTGGAAGAGGAAGGCATCTATTTCTACTTCACCCACGAAAACGGCAAGCATCATTTGGTCTTGGCCGACTCCCCCTCCGCCCACGATAAATTCCCCGGCTACGAAAAAATCCCTTATCACCCCGAACAAGGTGGCACCGACAAATCCCGCACCGACCATATTCATGAGTGGACTTTTGAGAGGGAAGTCCAAACCGGAGTGCATGCGCAGACCGATTATGACTTCAAAAAACCCAGGGCCAACCTGCTAGTCCAGTCCTCCATCAAAATGCCGCACGCGCATTCTGGTTACGAACGTTTTGACTATCCTGGGCGCTATGTCGAAGTCGGCAACGGCGAAAATCTTGTGCGGAGCCGCATAGAAGATCGCCGCATTCGCCATGAAGGTTTCGAGGGGCGTTGCAATGCCAGAGGTCTCTGCGTGGGCAGTGTGTTCAGGCTTGACGGACATCGAAGCCAAGCCCAAAACCGCGACTACCTTGTCACCTCCGCGAAATACCGGGTAAAAATGGATGGCTACATTGCCAGCGCCACACAGCAGTCCGTGGATGATGTGTTTCAATGCAGTTTCATCGCCATTGGCTCTGCCCACACCTTCCGTCCTGAATACAAGGCCCAGAAGACATTCGTCCATGGCCCCCAAACAGCCATCGTCGTTGGCCCGGAGGGCGAGGAAATCCACACCGACCAATATGGGAGGGTGAAAGTCCAATTCCACTGGGATCGATATGGCAAAAATGACGAAAATAGCTCATGTTGGATTAGGGTCGCGCAACCTTGGGCAGGCAAAAACTGGGGCATGGTCGCACTGCCTCGCATCGGCCAGGAAGTCGTTGTCGACTTTCTCGAAGGAGACCCCGACCGCCCCCTCATCACCGGCAGCGTCTACAACAATAACCAGATGCCGCCGTATATCCTGCCCTCCAACAAAACCCAAACCGGCATCAAGAGCCGAAGTAGCAAAGGTGGTCAGCCCGCCCATTTCAATGAAATTCGCTTTGAGGACAAAAAAGGCCAGGAACACATATATTTCCACGCTGAAAAAGATTTGGACATGCTTGTAGAGCATGACCGACGGGAATGGGTTCAGCATGACCGGCACTTGCGCGTCAACAATGACCGGATAGAAGAAGTGCGTAATGATTCCTCTTCCAAGGTGGACCGTGACCGCACAGAAGCCACGGGGCGCAAGCTTAGCCAAACCATCGGCGAAGAACATACCGTAAAGGTGGGCGATGCTTACCATTTGACGACCGGAAAATCGCAATATTTCCAATCAGGAAGGCATATAGTCCTAGAAAGCGGACAGGAGCTAACCATTCGATCCTCGGGCGGGTTTATTAAAATCGACGGTTCTGGCATCACCATTCAGGGGAAAGTGGTCAACATCAACACAGGCGGTTCACCCGGCACAGGGTTTCCCGTCCAAGCCAATGTTGCTAAAAATGCCATGTTGGCAACCGATGTCAACAATCCGAGTGGTTCCGAGGCTACTGAAGAACCGCCAAAAGAGATGGCTCTAAATTTAGAACCCATGCCAGCCACCCAACATGCAGCCCTGTCAAATTCAATGGCAGACAAAGTCAAGCAAGCCGCCACACAAGGCTTGCCGACTATTCCTTTGAGTGAGTGGCTATGACATTGCACAGTTTATGGCAAATCGTCGCACAAGCGAACCCCTATCCCCATTACTACGGTTTGGCCGATGGTGCTTTAAGCCACTATATTTACGCCCATCTCCAAGCCTTTGAAGTGCCCAGTATAGCGGTGCTGGATCGCGAAGACATTCCTCCTGAACAACGGACTTGGCTTTTTGAGCTACGTCCGGATGATTTGTTTAGCCAGTGGTATTTACAAGAAAGCGAGGGCAAATGCTGGGGGGTAGTTTTGGGGTGTCCGTTGAAATTGCCTGCCTTAGCCCAACATTTACAGCAATTTCTCACCGTTCAAGATGAGACAGGGCGTTTACATTGGATCAGGGCCTATGATCCTCGCGTCTTGAGTGCCTACCTGTCTGTGCTGGATGACCAACAACGCATGGCTTTGTTTAGTCCCCAGCTAGGCTGGTGGGCTGAAAGAATAGGCTTCGCCTCTCAAATCATCCACCACGGAATGCAGGATGGCAAATTATTCAGCAAGCCCATGAGCGTTGCCCCATCCAATGATTGTTGTGAGTTGGGGGAAGGTCAATGCTGACATTTACCCAAGCGCAAATGACGCAGTTACAAGAGATTTGGCAAACCGACCAACTGTTGATGGCTATGCCGGAAGTATTGCTGCGTTTGCAACAACAATTCCCTGGTTTTTGGAACCTATCCACGCCAGAAACCCATCAGCGCTATTACTGCTCACAAGCCGAAAAACTGGTCAATCACGGCATGGGGCAAGCGGAACACTTGGAGAAACTGATGGGTATGGAATATCGGCATCAATGCGCGGTGTCCAAACTACCTTGGCTCGATTCGGCCTTAAAGCTGGATTGGCTCCTGCCTGAAGATCGCCTTGAGCTTATCAGCTATCTTTTTCAATTGCACCAAGAGCGCACGTTCTCTGACCCCTTCCCCTACGAAGCTTTCACCGCATACCCCCTAAGGCACCGATTAACGCAAATTGCCAGCTTCACACCGTCTGCCGACAATGACTCTGACGATTTGACGGGGCATTTGCCCAAGGTGTTGCGCCAGGGGCTTTATTACGCGTTGCTAAAATATACACTCCAACAACAGCCCGGCTGGCAAGCCTGCCACAGTGACTGGAGCAAAGCCATCGTGGCAGTGCGCCACCCCAAGCTAAAACGGCGTGTGCAATTGCAGACCCACGAGCCGGAAAGTTCTAACCATGGCTTCATGCTGAAGGCTGTGCCGAAAGATCAAAGCCACTGCTTATATATCACCGTGCCTCCGCAGTTAAATGAAAAGCAAGTGGAAACCTTATTCAATTATCTCAAGGCTTGGTGCGTAAACCTTGAGCCATCCAGCAGCGAAATCTTCCGTGCCGTCATGACCATCGAACAAAATCATGAGGAGGCAACCCATGCCTAATGCAGCGCGGAAAGGCGACATCGGCTCGGCCCACGGCTGTTTTCCGCCCAGCCCCTCCATCGAAGGCAGTGGCGATGTCATCATCAACGGTCAACCCGCCATGCGCGTAGGCGATGCCATCATCGCCCACGGCTGCGGGCAGTGCCCGCCGCATGGCAGAAAAGCCGCCAAGGGTTCAGCCTCCGTGAACATCAATGGCAAACCGGCGGTTCGAGTCGGTGATGCGATTGATTGTGGCGGCACCCTGCAAACGGGTTCAGGGAACGTGTTTATTGGCGACTTAAGCTGGGCCGGGGCGGAAAGCCTGCCCGCCCGGCCCAAGATAAAGCTCTATCTGACCCAAACCCCTGGCAATCAAAACAACCCTTATACTTTCGAACCGTACAAACTCTATAAAGACGGCAGCCTGGAAAAAGAAGGCCATACTGACGAAAACGGCCTAATCGAATACGAATATGACCCGCCGTGGAAAAGTGTGCTGAAAGTGGAAACCGAAATGGGGACTTATACCTTTCATCCAACGCCGATGGCTCCTGTTGATACCCAGCAAGGCATGAATCAACGGCTGGCGATGCTGGGCTTTTATCCCGAAGATTATAAAGGCTCAGCTCATAACGCAGGCGGCAAGCCGCATTTTGAACATGCGCAAACTATTGTCGGGGCAAGCATCAGTGGCTCTTTGGATGAACACTTCGTTAAAACCATGAAACCGATTTTACCTTAAGCGGAAAAAATCATGACTGAGCCAAAAAACTACACTAGAGAAATCCACTCGAATCTTACCGACAATACCCCAAATCAGGCAAATAAGTGGTTCATGGACCCTCCAAATCCAGCCAAGCCTGATGAATACTGTCAGCGACCGGGTAATGATATTACATTGCTTAATTGTGGTGAGGAGTATTTACCTGCGCTTAGAGAAGCCATTAAAAACGCCCAACACACCATCTACATTGTTATTTGGGGAATGGATGATATGTTGAAATTAGATTTGGATCAGAAAAATTCAAAAATTCCTCCCATTTTTGAATTATTGATTGGGAAAGCAAAAGAAGGTGTAAAAGTAAAAATTATAGTCTGGTTAGGTACTTTGCTTGTTACTTCTTTTCGTTCCTTGCTTCAATCAAGATGGTGGATCGATGCCTTTGATGGAAAATTTGATAATTTGCAATTAATACCATGTGACTTAGACGGTTCTATTGAAAAAGGAATAAGAAAATTAATATTTAGCCTTCCATTTGGTTTGGTGGGCATTATAATTGCTGTTACTGAACATATATTAGAAAACAGTGACTTGCAAGAGTTTATCGAAAAAGGTATAATTGCAGGTTTATTTCCTACTCATCACCAAAAAGTTATTTTAATAGATCACAGCTTTCCTACAATTGCCAATGGCTTTGTTCAGGGCTTTAACCTGACTCCTGATAGTTTTGATCTTGCCTCCCATCCCTGGATTTCAGTAGACAATACTTCCAGTGAAAAAACCAATCAACAAGATGTAGGCTTGCATTTAAAAGGTCCTTGTTTGAAAGATTTGTTTCTTAATTTTAAAGAACGTTGGAATTATGAAATTAAATTCAAAAAATTATCTGCAAAAAATGCAACACCGATTACTGAAGCAGCTCCCCAAATCCTAGCATTTAAGGAAAAAGATTCCGAGGAATCAAAATATTATTGCGCCCAAATACTACGCACCTGGCCTATTAAAGGTGAGCAACAAATATACAAATTTATTAAAAATGCCATTCCACAAATCAATTCTTTTATTTACATAGAAGACCAATACTTTCGTATGCCAGAGTTTGCAAAATTATTGGTAAAACGAGCAGATACCATCAACAAAAAAAGTCCAGATAAGAAATTATATGTATTTGTTGTTACTAGACCTGATTCTATTGAGGTAGCAAATCGACTGGAGATGTGTAATATATTGGAGAATAATGTTGTTGACCAAAATGGTTTTAAACTAGAATCATCGGATGATGAGTATATTCAAAAACTTGCAAAAGATAGTAAATCGAAACAAGCACAACTTAACGACATCATTGCCAACAAACACACAGAGCCAGGCTATAATCCTGATTCAAAAACATTAATAATCAATTCAATTAAGGGAGAAATTGATGATATAAATAAACAGATTGAATCAATCCGTAAAAATAGACAAGCCAAACTCGACAAAATAGATAGGAACTTAGAACTTAAGAAAACTAAAAATCAATTAGAGAAAAAAAATATAAAGGTGCATATTTGTCAACTCATAGCATCAAAAACGGTTAAATATGGTAAACATGAAATAACGCATTATAGAAATATCAGAGTCCATTCTAAAATAAGTTTCTATGATAATGCTTATACACTTCTGGGTTCAGCCAACTGGCATAAACGAGGTATGACTCAAGACAGTGAGCTAGACATTCTGGTGGAAAATCATAATGATCTAGCCCAGAGGTTTAGGGAAAATTTGTGGAAACATCATTTAAATGAACAGTGGCAGGCTATGAATCCTAATTATAAGAACTTTCCTGTTTCTGATGAGTACCGGTATTACAAATGCGAAGATTGGTTTGATAAATGGACTGATCTACTATCAATCAACTGGACAAAGTTTAAGAAAGGTGAGCCACTAAAAATGAACTTGTTTCCTTTTTACGATGACTTCTCACGATTTAAACCGTTTCGTCGTTTGAGTTAAAAAATGCGCTATTTAATTTTGCTTTTGACACTACTAGGAGCATGTTATCTGACTTATAAACTTATGGCGGCAGATAATGTGACTGACAACATCAACGAAAAAACCACAAACGGAATCGAGACCACCATGTACACCTGGATAGAAAACCTAACCACCTGCCCTAAACCTGACCCTAACCGTTACCCTAAACAGAACCCTAATGCAGTAGCACTGTTTAACAAAACAGTCGAAGCGGATAAAACCCTGCCCCAGGAAGAAATCGTCAAGCTTTACCAACAGGCAGCCAAACTTGGACATTGGCAAGCCATGCACAATTTAGCGATCAGCTACTATGAAGGCGATGGTATTGAAGAAGACGAAGAAAAAGCTCTCTACTGGTTCAAAGAAATAGAAAAACTCGACATCCCCGAAGGCTACGCTGATATGGCACTGGTTTACCGCAAAGGTATCGGTGTTGAAATTGACGATGAGAAATCCAATGCTTACATGATTAAGGCAGCTCAAGCGGGAGATGCCGATTCTCTTTTTTATTTAGGGCATGATCTCTATGGCTTGCAACAGGAAAACAAAAGCTATCAAGCGTATGCCTTAAAGCTTTGGCAATGTGCAGCCGAACAAGGTCACAAGCAAGCACATTTTTTTCTGGCGATACATTATGCCGATGATGCCCCGAACATTGCATACCGCTATTACCTGAAAGGTGCAAAAGCAGGCGATGGCGGCTGTCTTCGGGCATTATCCGATGCCTATGCCCACGCGCCAAAATATCCAACCTTCAATCTGCAATTGGACGTAATGCGTGCGCGGTGTTTATATGAACTGAACAAAAAACTAAGAACCAACCCCGACCTTACTTTCCCCAACCTTGATGAACTTTGTCCTGGCACTGTACCTCAGCCCAATGAGATGAAATAATGCCAGACGGTAAGGGAATTTATCAGCAAAGCAACGCTGTTCACAAGCTTACCGTGCGAAATAACAGAATTTTAGTCGTCGCGGTTTGTTTGTTGGTATTGACAGGTTTTATGAATATTGGCTTTTAGAAAAATAATCCGTATGTCTGGATAGAAAATATGAACACCTGCCCAAAACCTGACCAAAATCGTTACCCCAAGCCTGATGCACAAGCGATGGCACTCTACAAGCAAGCCATAGAGGCACGCAATTCTAAACCTCAAACTATGAAGCAAGAACAGATAGTCGCCTTGATTCAACAAGCTGCCGCTAAAGGCTATTGGCCAGCAATGCACAACCTTGCTGTAAGTTATTATGAGGGTTATGGCTTTGAAGAAAATCACGAGAAAGCTTTGTATTGGTTCCGAGCAATAGAAAAACTCGACATCCCAGAAGGCTATACCGATATGATGATGGTTTACGATAAGGGCATAGGGGTCAAATCAGACCCAGATAAATCCCGTGAATATATGCTTAAGGCAGCCAAAGCGGGTGATGCAGATTCATTGTTTTACTTGGGTCATGATTTGTATGGCCGTCAGGATGAGCATTCAGCTTATGCTGGATATGGCTTAAAACTTTGGCAATGTGCCGCCGAGCAGGGACACAAACAGGCGCATTTTTTTCTGGCACTTCATTATAAGGTAAAAAAACAACTGCCGACCGCCTATCGCTATTATGTTGCAGGAGCCAAGGCTGGAGATGGTAGTTGTTTGATGACATTGGCGGAGGCTTACGCTCATTCCAATAAAAAGGAAACATTTAATTTAGACAAAGATTTGGACAGGGCTAGATGTTTCTATGATCTGAACGTAAAATTGAGGACCAACCCCGACCTAGCTTTCCCCAACCTTGATACCCTATGTCCCGGCACCGTGCCTCAACCCAATGAAATGAAATAATGCCAGAAGGTAAGGGAATTTATCAGCAAAGCAACGCAGTTAATACGAGAATCGTGCGAAGTAACAGAATTTTAGTCGTCGGGGTTTGTTTGTTTGTTTGTATTGACAGGTTTTATGAATATTGGTTTTCGGAAAAACAATCCGTATGTCTGGATAGAAGATATGACCACATGCCCCAAGGCCAACCCCAATCTCTACCCGGCAGCCGATCCCGAAGCCGTGGCCTTGTTCGATCAGGCCGCCAAGGATGACAAGGCCATCCCCAAATTCACACCACAGGAAGACATCGTCAAACGCTATCAACAAGCTGCCGACAAAGGCTATTGGCTGGCCATGCATAATTTGGCAATGAGTTATTACCTAGGCGATGGCATTGCGGAAGATCACGCCAAGGCTTTGTACTGGTTTCAACAAATTGAAAAACTGGGTATCCCGGAAGGCTACACTGACATGTCGCTGGTTTACCAAGAAGGCATAGGTCTTGAAGCCAACCCAGAAAAAGCTGCGCAATACATGATCAAAGCCGCGCAACTGGGGGATCGTGATGCCCAGTTTTATCTGGGACAGACCTTATATAACCAGCAACGGGAAATCAAAATTTACGGCAGCTATGGGGTAAAACTTTGGCAATGCGCCGCTGAACAAGGCCATAAAAGAGCCCACTTTCATTTGGCACTGCATTTTAAAGCTAATGAACAACTTAACCTAGCATACCGTTACTACCTACAAGGCGCAAAAGCGGGTGATAATTACTGTCTTTCAACATTAGCAGACGCTTATTCGCAGCAGTACCCCAAAGATCCCACCTTTAATTTACAGATGGATAAACAGCGAGCGGTTTGCTTACGAGAATTAAGTAAAAAAGTAGCTCCGGATGGCCCCAACCGTGACCTGACTTTCCCCAACCTCGATGAACTTTGTCCCGGCACTGTACCTCAGCCCAATGAAATGAAATAATGCCAGACGGTAAGGGAATTTATCAGCAAAGCAACGCTGTTCACAAGCTTACCGTGCGAAATAACAGAATTTTAGTCGTCGCGGTTTGTTTGTTGGTATTGACAGGTTTTATGAATATTGGCTTTGGAAAAAAATAGGCTCTTTGGGAACTTGAATGGTAAAAAATAAGCCCAATCTAAACAGATAGTTGCCAAGCCCGGCAACGTGATTTTAAAGCGAGGTGTGCCATGGCCGAGTATGTCACAATTCCTCTTGATATTGAAGGGGTCAAAGTCAACCGCGTGGAAGTCACCGATAATGGCGAGGTTCACATTCATGTGAGCAGCACCGTGGATGGCACCCGATGCCACCGGTGCGGACGGGATATCCATCGCCGTTATGACGAAGGGAGGGAAATCAAACTCCGGCATTTGCCGATACTGGACATGCCCACTTACATTTTCCTCAAGCCGCGCCGCTATGTCTGCGACGGCTGTCCGGGTAACCCCACCCCCCCTGTGCCAATATGACCTGAGACACCTGCCCCTCGGAAATTAGAGTATAAATGCAGGTCAGAATCATGAAAAAGTCAAAGGCAAAAATGATGGAATCACCACAGCTAACTGCGCCGGAGGGCGCGTTGGAAGACGCCCCCGGGCGGATGGAAACGCGCCATCCGGCGAAATGCGGCCCGACCCGGAGGTGGTCGCCACGGCGAGTCGCCGACAGTTTTCCAACAGCGACAAGTGCCGCATTCTGGATGCCGCTGACCGCTGCGCCCAACCGGGCGACATTGGCGCACTTCCGCTA
>Ga0194049_1000306_pt1 | contig 16826 bp, 16 predicted proteins | sample JunL2225m_MetaG_FD_148665 | JGI IMG/M metagenome (GOLD analysis project Ga0194049, IMG submission 148665) | Anoxic zone freshwater microbial communities from boreal shield lake in IISD Experimental Lakes Area, Ontario, Canada - Jun2016-L224-25m | ecosystem: Environmental > Aquatic > Freshwater >... | reverse complement strand
GCTCCTCCGGGTGTTATCACTCCTTCTGATGTGAGGGTCGCGGGAGCGCCAGCCCCTGTAGTCGCGGAGGGTGAAACGCCCCCAGTAGTCCCTCCTTTGAAGATAGAAGATATACTTAGTAAGTGGAACGAAGTTCCCGCTCCCGTCGCTGCTGAAGTCCCTGCCGTTGCCCCTGCCGTTGCCCCTGTAGTCGCAAAAGTTGCGCCAAAAAAGGCAGAACCGAAAAAGGCAGAGCCGCTGGTACTTACTAGCGAAGATAAGGCTAGGGTTCTGGAGGCGTTTCGGACTATCAAAGATCCGACTCTTAAGAAGATAGCTGCTACTGGCATTGATCCAAAAATAGTAAACCTAGCAAAAAATGCTTTGCTAGATGAGAAGCTGCTGAGTAAAGATGGCCCGTTTAAGTGGGTAGTTACCCCGGCAGAGGGAGTTAAAGTCGATGAGCAAGTCGCTGCTACTAAGCCTAACGCCCCCGCAGTTGGAGAGAGCGTTGCAGGCTCTGTACCTACGGCAATCGCCAAAGGAAGAGCCGCTGACGAAACTGTGACCGGAGGAGTGGGAGTTCCTAGCGCAAATGTTGGAGAACTTCCTGCAGGAGAGAAAGCACTCAACCCTGCACTGAAGGCTAAGGTCACTAAGCTTGAAGAAGACCATAAGACGGCTGAAGCATTTAAAAATGCGGGTATAGATGAGAGCGAGTCCGAAGCTACTGTTCAGGAGGGAGTATCTCTTGGCCGGATAGTTAATGATCTAAGAGAATCTGCTGTAGGAATTTATACTAAAAAATTAATATCTAAGGAAGACTATAATCTTATTAGAGCCGCGCTTAGTAAGTCTATTCCTGATATTGCTTTTGTAGAATCCAAGCTTACTCATGCGCTTGAACAACAAGAGCTAAAACATAAGCTAGTTGTATCTGAATCTACGGCAGCAAAAAAGATCGGGGATGCAAAAGTTGCTACTGAGATCAAAGCAAACGTCGCCCATGCTAAAGAGCTAGGCGAAAAAGTTAAGGTCAAGGTAAAGAAGCGCCGCGAGATTGCTAAGGAAGAACCTAGTACTCCTGACGAGGAGGCGCTAGCTGCCGCCGCTGCTATTGATGCACGGAAGAAAGAACTAGAAGCTATTCCTGATGAGGACGAAGTCGTTCGTGAACTCCCGCTGCTTCAGCGTGGGGAAGTAACCAACACGGGCGTTAAGACTGAGGAAGCTAAGAAGGCGGTCGATGAGGCTACCTCTGGATGGACTAATAAACCCAAGATCAAGGTTGTAGACTCAGTAAAAGATCTACCTCATGAAGTACGCAGTGATGTCCATCACGATGCTAAGGGCGTCTACGACCCCAATACTCATACGATCCATATCATAGCTGGCAATGCCAAAGATGCTTCTGGCATTAAGGCTACGCTTTTCCACGAAGCTCTAGGCCACTTTGGCCTTTCCAAGAAGTTCCGCGATAAGCTTGATTCCGTCTTGGAGGATATCCTCAAGCATAACTCCGGCGTTAAAGTAGCTGTTGAAGAATGGAAGAAGCGATTCCCTGATTCGTATACGCACCTTACCGGTCATGAACGGGATATCCGTGCGGTCGAAGAAGTGCTTGCTGGACGCTCTGAAACAGGGCCGATTAAGCATGTTGGGCTTCGTGGTGCGCTTAATAAGATCATTGCCGTTATCCGTGACTTTGGTCGCCAGATGGGTTTAGTCAAAGACTGGACTGACAATGATGTTACTAATCTTCTGCATCAGGCCCATGAGACCGTGATTCATGGCGGCGAAGCTGAGAACATCCGTGGTGGTATCCGGATGCAGCGGACTGAGAAAGCTGCTCCTGCTGAAGACCGTACCCCTGAAGAGCTTCTTAAGAGCATCGGGAAGGGTAGGCAACAGTATGAAGATCGCCCTTCGCTGGTAGAGAAACTCAAGAATTTTGTAAAGAGCGGGCATAAGAACTACGAAGAAATCATCCGTCTTACTCAGAACGAGCGCCGCCCACTTAAAGTACTAGAGGATTATCTAGCACGTTCTAATCTCATTCGCCGTGGCGATGGGGATTTCAATAATGCCTATGAGATTCTATCTCAGGCAGCGGGTGAGTCTGACCGTAAGCTACAGGTATTGAACCCGCATCTGGACAAGCTCAACAAGAGCATCGTAGATATCGCCAAGCGGGATGAGATCACTCCTGTAGAAGTGCTTAAGCGGCTTCAGGCTTACTCGATTGCTATGCACGAAGGCGAGCGCCGCCTGATTAAGTTCCTGAAGAATGTACCGCTAAATAACAAGATTCATCTAAATGTTGGTGGCATAAAGATGACCCCTGCGCAGTACCGCGAGGAAATCTTCAAAGCCCTGCATCAGAATATAGATCTTGTTAAAGGTGGTGAGACTAAGCAGATGCGTAAGATCCTTGAGGATCTTGTCGATAAGTATAAGGTAGCTGATGGTTGGAGCCGCATGAACCCGACAGGTACGATGAAGGGTGAAGTACTATCTATAGACTCCCCTATCTACGATGTCGCGGGTTCCTTTAGTAAGGCTGAACTACAGACGCTTCGGAAGATGAAGGATGCAGCGTTTGCTGGGGCCAACGGCGCGGACCTTAAAAATATCTTTGATGCTGTAAAAGACATACAGAAAGAGACCATTAGGCTCGATAGCGAAGCTAACTACTGGTCAACCCCTGTAAATAACATTACAGACTTCTACGGCTATGAACACTACATGCCGTTCAAGGGCCGTCCGGGGTCTATGGTTAGCAAAGAAGACCAAGAGCTTGAGCTTGGTGATAAGCATACTAGCGGGGAATTCTCACAGTATGCTGAAGAAGCTGGAGGCCGTAAGTCTGATTCTGATAACCCTGTTCTACAGACGATGGCAGATGCGGGTAAAGCTGCGGGCCGTGCTGGTAATTCTGGTTATACTGAAGCTATCAAGAACCTAATTACCCAGAAGCATCTGGCTGGAAAGCTTGTAGAGAAAATCCCGTTTGAAGATCGGTACAACGGGGTTACTAAAAAGGATATTCAGGGCAAGAATAATATCTTTCATTACATGCCAGATGGCAGCATAGAGGTCTATAAGATCTCTAATGAAAAGATGGCTAATGCCGTCCGGGGTTATGCTGGGCAGAATATTTTCCAGTCAATCAATAAATTTACTGGGTTTATTGGTAAGGGACATACGCGGCTTAACGTTGCATTCTCCCCCTACAATTTGACTCGTCACTTGATGACGACAGCATGGACTATCGGCGGGGATCTTAGCCCCAAGGAATCCGCTAGGTTCCTCGCTTATGCCACTAATGAGATCGCTGCGCGGAACGGAGTTGCCAAGGCGCTTAAGGCGGCTGTCCTTTACTCTAAAAATGATTTCAAGACCCTAGAATCCCTAGCAAACGCAGGTGATCCTGCTTATAGGAATCTGAAGGAGTTTATCGAGATCGGCGGAAGGACTTCTTATATCCGCTCCTTGGGGAGCAATTCCCATATTGAGGATTTGATTAAGCAGGTAGGTAAGTCAGGCGTTGCTACTAAAGTAGATCATGTCCATAAGTGGTTTGATCTTTGGGCTGATGGCTTCGACCTTGCTGGCCGTGCGGCAACCTATGGATTCATGAAGGATAAGGTACTTTCTAGACTAGAAAAAGAAGGCCGGGATATTAAGTCCCCCGAGGTACTTAAGGAAGCTCAGATCGAGGCGGCTGCTTACGCCAAGAATATGTTCAATTTTGAACAAGTAGGCAAGTACGGGCGAGAGATCGGTTCTTGGGTTATGTTTTTTCGTCCTACGATAACAACTGCAGTAAGAGCATTGGATGTATTGCTACCTGCATTTCGTAGTGGGGAGTCTATGCTCGCCCATGCCCCTGATACGATCAAGGGGAAGAATGAGGATGGAACGTATATCAACCAGAAAGCTGTTGATGCGTTCTTAGCAGATCATAAAATGCGGCAGACTAATGCCCGCACGATGATGCTAGCTATGGCGGGATTGGGAATGACAGCTTATGGCGCTGCCTACATGATGTCCCCGCTGGATGAAGAAGGCCGTAACCGGGTAGGTACGGACGACATGGCTATGTGGACCCGGAATATCCGTCTCCCGTTAGGAGAGATAGGTGAGAAGCTTGGGGTTCCTTATCTTGTTATCCCCACTGGGTTTGGCCTTGGAGCGTTCATTGCTCTCGGCGCACAAGTGGGTGGACTCCTTGCCGGGAATAACTCGATAGGTAAGATCGTTGGGAATATGATCCCAATCGCTATGGACTCCTATCTCCCTCTGCCTGTCGCTAAGTTCAACCCAATGGATAATCCTATCGCATGGATAGCTGAAAGCGCAGCCCCATCATTTGCTAGACCCTTTATTGAATATGGGATGAACATTGATTCGTTCGGTAGGCAGGTACATAGCTCCCACCAGAATGCTTGGGGTGATGCCTATGTATCCTCAGAGCATATCCCTGATTTTTATTCCAACGTAACCCGGTTTATGGCTAATGCTACTACTGGAGATGTAACGATGTCCCCAGATACGCTGCATTTTTTCCTCAATGCCTATCTAGATGGGCAGTCGAGAATCATCCATAACTCATGGGATCTGGGAATGGTCTTGACGGGCATGAAGGACTTCGACATTAAGCGTGATACTTTTGTACTAGATAGCTTTATCGGCAAGTACAGTAGCGTTGATAACCGAGAGTTTGCTGAGATTGAGAAGGGTATCAAGAAGACTGAAGCTATTCTTAATATGTTCAAGGGAACTGATAAGTACGACGATTACATAGACGCCCACCCTAATGCTGAGATGGTCGTTAATATGTACAACAAAAACGTTAATGGTGGAATTAAGAACATCCGTGGGCAGATGAATAAGATCCGCGCTAACACGGAATACAGCCCAAAGGAGCGTAAGGAAGCCCTAGATGATCTAGGCTATAACTTACATGCGCTAGAGCGCAGCTTCATCGATGCGTATCAGGACTACCAGAAAGACTAACGCATCCTCCATACCCTGACGCCAAGACAGCCGTCCTTTACCGAAGCATAAGCTCGGATTCGGACTTTAGCTGCCTTGGCGCGGGTATCGATTATATAAATAAGCCCTGAAGGTTCCAGAGTGGGGATAAAAAAGCTATCCCCTACCTCCATTGAATCAAATGGAAAAAGCCACTCTGGTTCCTCATGCTCATTAAGCATCTAGGTTAATCAGGTCGCTAGGAATCTGGGTCTTGAATACTAGGCAGTTCATGGGAGGAGTAGCGCCCATCCCAGCCCGCCAACCCGCCGACATGCGCTTCTTTTCTGATCGATCCAATACGCCCTCCTTCTCCATAGGAAGCTCAAACTCTCGCATACTGATCTGCTTGGTCGCTAGGAACTTCTTGAACTCCTGCTTGGAGATATAAACCTCCTGATTGTGGACTTCGATGCGACCTACCAAGGAGTTTCTAGGCTCGCTGACAACCCGGTTCTCATCAAGAATCAGGAAGTTAGGGAACTGCGAGTACATGAACTCGGTCAGTAGTCCCTTATAGTCTGTGGTATTAAGCTTCACTGTTTTATCCCTTATCTGAATCATGTCTAAGATAATTTTATTGTAGACACGATCAATATCTATGTTGATGATCCCTGCCTCAATGGCAAGTTCCCCACCTGTAAAGCAACAGACGATAGCATTGGCGTAGAACCGGTACGCTGGGTCTTTGCTGTAGTCTTTATAGAACAATTCTGTACGCCGATTCATGATATTTCGGACGTATGGCTCCCCCACTTTATAGTAATGCTCGATGAACTTTGGCCCCGCCCACCCGTAGTTAGTACGGAACGGATCGAAGATCTGGTTGCCATATTTGAAAGAGTCTTCGTGCATAAGCGGGGGGCGCTTTACTACCAACTCAATCATGCGGGCGATTTCTCCATCGGGCCTAGCCTTGATACTAAAGAACTTGTCATACAATGACTGGTTAGAAGTGCTACCCAGTAGCAGGGATGCTTCCATCTCTAGCTCGCGCTCTGCGTTTACCGAGGACTGCATACGAGCTTTTGCCTTACCCTGCGAGATCATATGCAGTAGGCGGGAAAGCTCCTTCGCATCAAAGTTACCGATCTCGTCCAGTCCAAACATGATGTTCTTCATGCCCAGATACCGCCCGATCATGGCGTTAGCTGTAGAGCTACCCTCGATCAAACTGGACTTGTGTGGATCACTAAATACACTAAGCCCTGAGTAAAGAGCAGCGGTCTTGCCCGCTCCGGTGTCGGAGTTAAGGAAATTAATCGCACAGCCAGCCGTGGAGGTGAGTCGCATCAGGGGCGAGCCAAACCCCATCAGGAGTCCCAGTGCCTGAGTCTCGAAACCGGGTAAATCCAGCATGTTGGCTGACTTCTGCCATGTCTCGTAATCCCCAGCCCGCCTGACATACTTAGCTGAGTTCTTAATCATTGGGGAAGTAGAGGCTACACGCTCGCCCTTCCTTGAGATCTCAAAGTTCCCGAGGACAAAAGACTCGTAGTCTTCGGTCCATCCCATTTGCATTCTCATATTTTCTGCTACCTCCTGTCGTTGGTAGTACTCCACCCACTTGCAGATGTAGTCATACATACGAGGAACTAAAGGAATCGGAACCATGATGTCGTTCCGGGCTAGTACCTTCTTGAAATCGTCCATCGATACGACGGTACTTAAATTAAGCGTGAACTCTCGGAAAGGATCCTTTGGCAATACATGGCGCATCAATAAGCTGCCCCCGTCCCCCTTGCTGTACATCCGTGTAACGGGATAAACATCATGGGCAGTGAGCCTTACCGGGGGATCCTGATGGAACTTCCCTTCTTTATCCTTGGCCGGGGGTGGAATGTAATAGATACCCCCATCCCTGTGACGGCTATAGGGTTTCAGGCAGTCGGGAAACTCTATGTCTTCCTTAGCCTTAACCCGTACTGCGTTCTCTTCAGGCCGCACTTCCTCAACGACTTGTCCAAGTGCGAGGGGATTAGTGATTTTCCCGTGGTAAGGGCATCCATCGCATCCGTTGGGTCGGTACTTCTCAAAGGTTGAACACTTAAAGGGGTTCCCAACGAACTCCTCTGCCTTAGATTGAGTCTGCGCTGCGTTATACCGTGGGTCATATTTTGATAACTCATGTACGGCTTCAAACCCTTCAATGCAGTTAACTGCTATTGATAGAATCGATATCCAAGAGTTGTAGTCAACCCGTGTGGACTCGATTATATTTTTGATCTGGTTGCAGCCGCCTTCTTCGTCAACGCTCTTCTGGGCTATTACTTCAAACGATGATCTCAGTCTAGTCGGCTGGATATCGATCTCGCTAATGAACCCTTTCTGGATGCCGTCTAGTACGGACTTGTGATCCTGCTCTGGTACTACCCCGCTCCACTCATTCAAAAATTCTTTAAACTCACAGAAATCATACTGCGGATACTCGCTATCGAGTACGCGGGTAATATTGGGTGGGTCTGTCTTGTAGTTAAGAGTATCCGGACAACGCATAAGCCGCGCTGCATCAGCCGTAATGGCTGAGTCGATCTTCAGATTATTCTTTATGCAGTAGTCCCTGAATAACTCTGCATATATCCGCCATTCATGGATGGCAATGTCTTCTTCAAAGAGCCAGTAGGCTTGGATACCGGTTCCCGAGTCTACCCGCACGGGGGCGGGAAGCTGTGTCTTCGTTAGGAACGCGCTCAGTTCCGCTAGCGCCTCATCCTTACTGCTGTAGCAGATAGCCCCATGATTGACATCCAGATCTATGAAAAAAGATCTAGACCAAGCTGCGCTATCAGCCTTTCTGCTATACCCAGTAAATGAGTTAGGAGCTACATAAACATTGAATCCTTCACCTTTTAAGTTATTGGTTTGTTGAACTAGGTCATCGATTGATTCAGCGAATCTATGCAGGACTTTCCCCTGCTTGATCCCCGCTGCGCAATAGACGCCTTGTGCCGGTAGTGCCCTTTCATAGAATTTTTGTCGCATGGCTACCAAGACTAAAAAAGCGGGGAGCGACCCCGCCTTACTTAAAGATCATTACCTGTCAAATCAGAATTCAGTTCCTATCGCTGCAGCGATATAGAACTTTGCATCCTTGAGCGACTTAGCAGGTAATGTGCCGTCTGCCAGATCTCTTTCGAGCATCTCTATAAAAGCCTTGACGGCTTTGCTTCGGCTCTCACGAACCCCCATACCTCTGAACCATTTATGCACAGTAGTCTTGGAAGCCTCCAAAGCTACTGCGGTATAGGCGGCGGGGATCTTAGCCTCAATACAAAGCCGTGCCAGCTTCAAGCCCATGTTAGTGCTTGTAGATCTGTCTAGTTCCAACAGAAGCTTGTCACCGAATGGGCGTGGCATACGTTACTTCTTCTTACTCCAACGACGGACAGCATCGGGCATGTCACCGCCTTCCGTGGTTTCCTCAGCCTTACCACTGGCACGGAGCGTGGGTTCTGAAACCTCGCTACGCTCATCCGAGTGCGGGCTGAAACCCGGTACGGCTGGCTGGGCGACTTCCTCACCACCATCCTGCTGGAACACCGTCAGCTTGATTGCATTCTCAGCAGCAACAGACTTGGACTGCTCAATGACAGCCTCGATGTCCGTACTTGATACTGCATCCACGGGGGAGAACAGCAGCTTCGGGACAGGTGACTTCGTATCAAACTGCATACGAGTAACTACACGACCAGCACTGATGTTGTTGCTAGCGAGCATCTGCACGTAGGCGCGGAAGGGAAACTTCCCATTATCTTCCTTACCAAAGACCGAAGTCGCTGGCAGGACAAGCTGCAGGATATCCCCAGATGGGTCATTCGGCAGGACAACAGCGGTACGCCACTGGAGGCGGCAAGCCGTTCCAGTCCCATTCATGCCCGAGTTCTTGGCACTGAACTGACACTTATCACAAGTGTCTGACTGCGGAGCCTTCACCCCATCGTCAGGTGTCTTGCTATCTGACGACCAGCACAGCGGGGAAAGCTTAACGCCCTCCTGATAGCCCTTGTCGTAATAGGTACGGGCAGCGTTATGCGCCATCTTCACGAAGATGACATTCATATGCCGGTCTTCGATAGCGCCAACTTCCTTACCACCAGCGAACTTCCGGAACACACCACCCTTGATGCTGATGCGCTTGTTGTTCGTGCCAGTACCGGCTACTGCGCGGGTATCGTCATCGACCCCTGATTGGATCGTGGCGAGGCCGCTGTTCTTGATAGACTGAATTAGATCATTGCTCATTTTAGTTCCTTGATTACTTACTTGCTTTGCGAACAGTGATGCCAACTTCTCGCATCACATTTACGCCGGGGGGTAGTCCGTCCTCGGCATGGTCAGCCATGAACTCCCTGAAGTTACCCTGATGGATACGCTTCTCAAAGAGATCGACTGCATCATGCTCAAGCACGAACTTACGGAAATTATCCCAATCGCTGCAGATGAACCGCTCGTTGATTTTGCGGATCACCGTACCATGTACTGTATTAATGCTATTAGCATTCATAGAATTACAGGTAGCCAACATTAACGTCTCGATCTCTAGCAGATCGGACTTGAGGACTGCATCCGCACTCTCAAACTCCATCGTTAGTTTCTCGCGCTCTGTACGAACGGCGAGATACGCCGAAACTAATTCTTCCATGTTTACTTCATTCATACTTCCTCCAACTCTTGTCTGTATAGATCTACTAACTTTAAGTGACTGTCAACTTTGCCTTGGAGCATCGAGTAAACCCTACGCTCCGCGTCTGAACTCTGTAGATGGACTACTGTGCATTTATTCTTTTGACCAACTCGATCAATACGTCCGATACACTGAATATACGTTTCGACACTAAGCACTGGACCCCAGAAAATAATGGTATCCGCTGCTGTAAGGGTGACTCCGTGCGAGGCTGACTGCGGCTGAATGACTAGGATCCTTGGGTCTTCCATCATCTGGAAGTTACTGATTATCCTAGTACGTTCATTAGCACTAACATCGCCCTTGATGACTTCGTTACTCAATCCTTCTTGGTTAAGGAACTTGGTGATGACTTCTATTGTATGCAGAAAGGGTACGAATATAAGCACCTTGTGCAAGGTCTCGTCAAGTACTTCTTTAAGAGCTTTGAGACGGTGCGTGATGTCGAACTCAACGATGTCATGCTGGTCCGTATAAACCGCTCCCCCGGAAATCTGCAATAGCTTACTCATGGCAGATGCTGCATTAACTGCAGAGATCTGCTCGCCCGCAGCTTCAATGAGAAGCTCATGCTTAAGCTCTTTGTAGTAGCGCGCCGCCTGTACCGTCATCGGGATATCTCGCGTCTGATACGTTACCTCTGGTAGATCCAGACAGTCCCGCTTCGCGTAGCGTATCGCTGGCTGTAGTGCGCTGTAGACATCGTTCTTAGCGGTGTCTTTTGCTTTCCACTTGAACCGGGTGATCGGGAACATGACCTTATCCCGCCATGCCGTCATGAACTTGGGTATACGATGCGGGGAGATCATCTTAGCCAGCCCGAAGGCGTCCACGGGGCTTTGACTCGCGGGGGTACCCGTCATCATCCAGATCCGCGTAGCGGGTGTGATGATGCTTGCCAGCGTCTTCCAGCGTTTCGTAGAAGCGGTCTTGTATGCGTTCGCTTCATCGATGATGATCAGGTCGAACCTAGCTCTCTTAAGATCTTCTTTGACGATGTTAACGCCATCGTAATTAATAATTACGAACTCGTACTCACCATCAATAACTATCTTACGTTTGTTAGCCGTGCCATGTGCCACTGCCACTGTGCGGTGCATCGCGGTCTTGAATATATCGTCACGCCACGCGCTAGACATGATGGACAACGGGCAGATCACTAGCACACGCTTAATCTTATCGAGCTTCATTAGGTAATCTGCAGCCCAGATAGCCGCAGAAGTCTTACCTGTACCTGCCTCGTTAAAGCAAAATGCGCGGGGGCGAATGGACAAGAACGAAGCCGTGTTCCTCTGATGATCGAACGGCGTATAGAACCCCGGCCAATCGTAATCACGGATCATTGGCGACGGTATGTCCGTCGTCGCAGCGGGACTGTTATCCATGATGCTTGCTAATGATTCGATCTCATCATGCCCCCAATAAACCACTATCTCCTTGCGCCCGTTGAATTCGCGGAGCTTCTCAGACTTATCGATGAACTGTAACGCCCGGTCAGCAATGTCATTACGTAGCGTTAATTTAACTGCAGTGTCTTGTATTACTTCCATTACTAATCCTTACTTCATAGCTCCACTGGACTTGCGAGGGAAGGATCGGTTTTTGCTGGGAGCCTCAAGTCTAACTCCATCTGCATTGGACCCGCCTTTAGATAAGGCTTTAACGTGGGCAACGTCCTTGCCTTTTCTACTGACTCCTTTGGAATCCAGTTTTCTACGCGCCCGCTGGCGCTCCATACGGTCTTCATGTTCGCCTCTCTCTACTTGTTTCTTATACTCATGCTTATAGGGACGGGGGGACTTGGTGTAAGGCATTTCATCGGCTCCTATGATGTTCGCAAGTGATGACCGGGCACCAGCCACATAGCCCAGTGGGGTTCATCGGCCACCAGTCTTTATCTGCTGAATGCTCCATCCTAGACAGATCGACTGAGAAATCTTTCCAAAGTAGGTCTATGTCTTTCCGCCTATATTCTGCGGGCATGAAACTATTATATGCCACAAATAGCAGCCCTGCTTTTACGTGGTTAACAGAGGGGAAGCTAGCGAACGTCATCAGAGCCATCAGCTTTAGCTGTTTCGGATCGGGGTACTTGGCACTACCAGTCTTGTAGTCAATGATGAACGCAGTGTCTGTATCGATGACCATGAAGTCAACGATGCCTCGTACCCAATAGTCGGGCGCGTCAAAATTACAAGGCAATTTGTCTGCACTGAGCGCCATTTTGTATTCAAGGTACTTCTCTCCGGGGATCTCAAGCAACGCATCTATCATCGGCTTGTACTTCAGGTAGAACTTAGGTAGTTCAATCCCATCACGGGCGTAATCTTCCAGCGCCTTATGCACCTCAGTGCCATACAGCATCTGGGGAGATACTTTGATCTCATAGTTCTTGAGTATCTTGATCTCGTGATATTGATTGGGGCAGTTTAGGTATTGCTTCAATCCGCTGAAAGACCACTTAATCATCAAACTTCCCCGTATGTTTTACCGAACTTAACTTCACAAGTAACTGGAAGACCCAGCGCCCAAGACGGCGCAGTAGACATCGTGCGAGATATAGCCAGCAGTGCTTCGTTCAGTATCTCTGGCCGTTCATGTACTGTGAACACTATCGAGTCATGCACCGTAAGTGCAGGGCGGTACCCTAACTCTGCAAGCCACAACATCTGCTGGCCGACAATGATCCGGGCTAGGGCTTGGACGATGTTCTCGACCATTCCCCCACCCCAGATACTAACCGGCCCTCTGCGGGAGTCATAGATGATTTTTCCCTCAGACATATGGAGCTTGGGATAGCGGATATGCAAACCATTCGGGAGCCTAACTCCTAGTGGACCGTAGTGAATGCCCTTGGACCCCAGTGGAGCCTCCTGCACCATTCCGCTCATCATCTGCTGCAGTGCAAGATCACAATCTCTCCATAGCGCAGTGATCTTGTAGCTCTCCCTGCGGTATAGGCTAACCATCTCTTGGCAGACATCTAATGATAGGTCTGCGCCGCCTAGCTTAAGAGTGCTTTGGAGCTTGGCGGCACCTGTCCCGTACCCCAATCCAAGAACACAGGTCTTACCTACAAATCGTTCTATGGGATCATCTCTCGTTATAGGGCGCTTGAATACCTTGCTGGCAAACTCTGAATAGACATCCCGGCCTTCAGCAAACGCATCGACAACATCCTGCTGACCCGCTAACCATGCAAGTACACGGGCCTCGATCTGGCTGGAGTCTGAGTTGATGATCACATGCCCATCAGGGGCGACGATGGAATTCTTTAAAGCCTTCTTGGCTTTATCACGGCTAGGGAGATTATGGAAATTGACAGAATCACTGCCAGCCCAGCGTCCAGTATGAGCGCCGTAATAACGAAGGGGAACAGGCAGACGGCCACGATTACGCCCACCAATTCCGATAAAACGCTCGACGCGAGACTCCTCGATGGTTGACTTCGTACCAAGACGGACGGCGCATAGCTGTTGGACGATAGGGTCTGGATGATCTTGCAGTTCCATAAAACCTTCGTCAGTTTTAGCAAACGCATAAGTTTCCTTGCCTGTTGTCGGGCTGATCTTCATAGGAGGATCAACGCTGAATGTCTTAAGCAATGCCGCAAACTGCGGATTGCTACTAAGTATCTTCTGTACGCCAGCCTCATCTGAGGCAGCGGCATGCCCCATGATGTTGTGCAGCAGATCCAGCTTCTCAGCCTTGATATGCTTCAAGCGTTCTATCAGCAGCGCGTCGTCTACTTTGAAGGTTGGCTCTGTGAACATCCGGATGGTGAGGTCGATGAGCTTAAGTTCATCGTCTGGAAATCCCTTGGAGAGAATATCGAACAGACGATGAGTAAGATCCACATCGTTACGGCAATAATCCCCATACCTATGAAGCCCATCGCTATCGAAATCAGCCCGTCGCTTACCCAGAGCAGTGATGACTTCATCGCCCTTTTCCCCTATCTGATAACGCGAAGCCAGTGCCTTCAATGACCCACCCACCTCCACTCCGTGGATAGCTCGCGCCATAGATAACGTATCGAACCACATGCCCGGTACGATGCCGTACTTCTGCGCGAGAATAAACCCATCGAATAGAGTGTTGTGGCAGAGGATGGCATGCTCGGACCAGTCCCATGCACGGTCCAACAGGCGATCCCCAGCCAGCGCATCGGGTTCCTCCCACTCAGTCTCTCCATCATCAATCTTGATCCCCACGCCTATGACTTCAAAACGCGGATCGTTGATGTACTCTTCGGTGGTCATCTTCGACAGGGAATACTCCTTGTCGTAGTACGTTTCAAAGTCAATGGTGATGATGCTCATTTCGCCAACCACCCTTGCATGGCTAAATTTACAAGAGAGTAATAAAGCGGGGTATCTGCTTCGATGCCTAGTTCTAATAACTCCTCATGTACGCCTAACGCAATAGCAGTTAGAGCATGATGCAATCCAAACCACGTATTCTTTTTCTTCCATCGTTTGGCTAACTTAGATGCGCTCACGTTGGCTAACTTAGATACGCTCACGGTAGCTGCTCCTTCTCTATTTCACCATTACATCCCGGACAGCCAAGCCCTGCGGTTCGTGCCCACTCCCCATGCTGAATGCACGTACCCGTCTCGATGTGGTAATAGGTATGGCAATAGGTTTCCGGCTCCCCATCTCGCGCACGGATGGCGTCTACAGTTCGCTGCGCTACGTTGTCAGACCCGCACTGCCCATAAACAATTGCACAACACGCATCGCGCTCGGCATCGACAGCATCCATCACTGCACCAATGACTCCGTCCATGAGACGCTGGTCTGTGATGGTCAGGTTCTTGGCGATGATGGATTCGATTAGTTTAAGGTTCATAGCTTATCTCCTGTTCGCGCACGGAAGTCGTCAGCAACAATCCCGCCTCCCTCGCCATCCTCAGCACGTCGTCGCGGGTCATGGCGCTGCTCCCGTGAGGGCGGCACGAAGCATCTCGCGATACCCGACCCGGAGTTCTTTCTCCTGCCCCATCGTTACGGATTCCTCGACGGAAAGTGCCCGTTCGACCGCCTCCCTCAGCCGCTCGTTCTCGGCGCGAAGATCCTCCGATTCCTCGCGCAATCGAGCTTGAATCATCTCATGCGTGACCATACCGGTCTGGTGGTCCGGGTGGGCCTCGCAGCGTTCTTGGAACGTAGGTTGTCGCTTCCATTCGTGGCAGTAGACGATGGGGATCGGCTTGGTGTATCGCTTGTCCATCACTCCCCCTCCCTTGCCGCTGGCGGGGCGGCGCTCACCGGCCCCATGTCCTGCTCTGGTCTGATCCATCGTCCGCCTCTCTGGACAAGCCCGCGCATCAGGCATGGGCATAGCGGTTGACCCGGCTGCGGGCCGACGCAATTGCAGACGTGCGTATCGCTCGCGCTCGGAATGAACTTCAGGCCGGTGTATGCGCTGTTGCTCACTTCCCACCTCCCTCGTTGGCAGTCTGTCCGCCATCGTGCGGCGTCGCGATCTGGCCCATCTCGCCAAACGGCACAGCGGCCTTGTACGCGCTCCCCTGCGCGTCGGAGGGCACACTAACATCGCCAGCGTTACCGTGCGGCGCAGCGTTAGCGGCGGCGGGACCGTGCAAAGCCTCGTCCGCAATAGCGTGTATCCGCTTCCAGCACACGGCGTAGGTGTCAACGCCTAGCGGGCCGACGTTGAATATCTCTTGCAGGGCGGCGCGGAGGGCGTCGAAGTCTGAGGCGGCAACTACCTCAACGCAGTCGCGAGTCAGCCGACCCGGCAACGTAGGAACGATGTACCGCTTGACCTCGCTCATCAGTTTCCTCATAACTTACTCCTATCAATACACTGAATACACTTCCAACGTCGCTGACCAGATACAGTCCTGATCAGCTTCATTGGCCCGTACTTCTTGCAACCGATGCAGAAGCCGTTCTTCTCAATCACAGCTTGTCCTTGTTCCTGAAGCTCCCCCTGTGCGCATGCCAAGGGCTGAGACTTCTACTTGAACTACTACCCCCACGCCGTGCTGCCTTGGGCTTAGCTCCCTCTACAGGCTTGGGACAATCAGCAGTGCCATTCTGGGCGGCTTGCCATGCAGACCACGCTAACTGTCCAAAGTTATTAGCATACTCACCTGTAGTTAAGTTCCTATCGAATGGGCCTTCATTCAAGATGAACAAGGGCAACCGAGATTCGTAGAATATTTCCATACGAACTTCTTCCGGGGTTGGCTCGCTCATCCCATTAACCTTTTGATCTCACGGTCCAGATACCACATAGCCTTCTGGAGATCCTCAAGGTAAGTTGTGTCGTCTTTCTTGCCCGCACGGCTAATGTACTTCACTACGTTAGCAAGACGGAAGTTCAGATCCCACGCCTCGATGACATCAATAGTCTCGAAACCATTCTGTTGGTAATGCGGGGGGTTGATCTTGCTATCAGCAGCAATGATCCGTGGAATCCACGGCACATCGCTCGGCTCTAATTCGGACGCCAGTTCCTTACTCACGTTCTAGCTCCTTGCGTAGCTCGGCTACGTTTGTTTCGTCAATGATCAATGCACGGCCACCAGTACGACGGATCTCACCTAAGTGAAATAGCTGTAGCTTGGTAGCCGTGTTACCTGCTGCCTTACACTCTATACCAAAGAACCTACCTGCATGGCAAACCAAAAAATCTGGAGCGCCACTGTTACCATAGCCCCCTGTTGCCGGGGTGACGTAGTAAGCATTTAGCTTCATCAGTACGTCCCTGACTTTCTCTTTAACTTTTCTTTCCGGTGTCATCTTCTTTACCTTTCATTTCCCATAACAATTTATAACTTATAACTACAGTGTATTCATTCTTGCCCCACTGCCAGCCTACTTGGTCATACTCGGGAGGGAACGTAGAAGAGTACGGCCATCCCTGTACGTAAGTTATGTTGGGTGGGTCACACGTATGCACTGCAATGAACGCCATCTTGACCTTGATATCTCCGGGCAATGTCTCGCTGTCATAGATGCGTATCTGATTCATCCCCACGTTGATACGATACTCATCAGGTTGGCCTTTCTCCCTAACCCTATACAGCACAGTCTTATATAGCTTCTTGTCATCTGGAAGCAGATCGTTATAGGGCAGAAGACCTATAAAA
>Ga0194049_1000305_pt1 | contig 16893 bp, 19 predicted proteins | sample JunL2225m_MetaG_FD_148665 | JGI IMG/M metagenome (GOLD analysis project Ga0194049, IMG submission 148665) | Anoxic zone freshwater microbial communities from boreal shield lake in IISD Experimental Lakes Area, Ontario, Canada - Jun2016-L224-25m | ecosystem: Environmental > Aquatic > Freshwater >... | reverse complement strand
AAAAAATCGACAGCCATACCAAGAAGCGAGCCAAGTGCTTCTTCGGCCACTTCTTTTGGAAGGATAACGCGCTTCCCTCCCGTACCACCCAGCGCACGATCGCTAGGCTGGTCAAGCCGCGTCAGAATCCCGGTAAACGGAAGTTTGTTGGGATGATCTGGCGTCTCGGGAAAGTCTAACGACATCGCGTTGAACGACATCGCGTTGAGGTGCCACTTGCTCGTGTCGACACCCGTGGTCTTGGCGGCATGGAGGATCTTTCTGCGGGCTTCACTCTTTTCAGAATCAGAAGCCAGTGCTCTTTCGACGGTTCCCCACGATAGTTTGATGTGCGCAGCATCGTGGATAGGCAAGAGACGCCTCGCCGAAATTGCAAACATCTCAGAGGGTAGCGCGTCCCTCTGTTCTTTTGAAAGAGCTCCAGGAATCGGCGACGTCGACATGGTTGGTATTATGCGCGTAGGTTGTTGGGCTTGTCAACCCAAGATTGAGCGGAATACACCATGCAGGTAGCCATTGTCCGCTTGGAGTTGTTTCAGAAGATACTTGATCTTGTTCTCGAACTCGTTGCGAGCGACCATCGCTGCTTCGAGCGTATCTTCGATAGTATCCTCGACATCATCGTTGAAACCATCGACAAGGTCAATCAGTGCTTGCACGTGTGCCCGGTCGCCATGCGGCAGTACCGGCAGACGTTCGCGCAAAAGTGCCAGAATTCCGCCTTTTGTGCTGGAGTCATGCACTGGCGCAGCGTCAGCAACGCTAGAAAGCATCACAACGGGGTCAGCGTCACTTGTGGCGCTAGGTGTGGGGGTGTCAGGGGTGCTGGCGGGGGTTGCCACGCTTCCGGGCGCTGTGGTGCTTTGTGGGGCATCGGAATTGACGCTTTCAAGCGCCGCAACGCCAAAGACCGCGGAATCCGCATCAACTTCTGCTTTCTTTTTCTGCATGGCGACGTATCCTCGTTATAGAATGAGTGCGGGGCCCGGGTTGGCGGGCCCCGCGTTGCTTACGGCAGCAACTTCGCCTGGATCGCAGCGATGTTGGTCTGGTTCGGACCGGCGCACATGCCGTACGCGACCTGCAGGCTGTTGTTGAGGTCGGCGACGAGTTGCGTCGAAACGGCTTTCAGCAGGGTACCGGACGTGGACCGTGCAAGCATGGTCGCCAGTTCGGGCGAAGTGAAAACCAGAGCGGTGATGTCTGCCTGGACGGTGGTGGTCATTTCCTATCTCCTTACGGGGTTGTGGGGGCTGCGGTTATCTTTCAAGTATGGTAAAATACATCGTACGATCTTCGATACGCCCTGCAAGTGTGTTGACTCGGCAGGTTAGTGTGTTTGTTCCTACAGGGTTGCCGCCGGTCAAGAAAACAGTGACCTTCTTCCGTGTACCGTCAAGCGCAGCAAGGCGAATGGTAACACCAACGGCAGTCAATACGTAAGCCGCAGGCGACGGGCCAGGAGCGAGTGCATCGCCGACCGCGTCTAGCCAGGCTGTCCAATCAAAAGTATAGTCGAGGTCCGCGTTAGGATCCTTTGCGATACTCGGTCGGTACGCATCGCCCTTGAAATCGAAAGTATCGACGCTCACGGCTCAATCTCCCATGTACGGACTTCTGGATTAACCACGAGAGTACGATTCTCCGCGTTTACGAGCCACGTGCGCTCAAGAGACGGTGTGTAACTGCTGTTTCTCTGCGCCAACCCCATTAGCATAGCACCTTGGGCTATAAGAACACCAGCGGAATTATGCGGGATGTTATGTATGGCCATTGAGGTGATTTTAGGTCCAGGACCCGTCAGAATGCCGGCGGCGGTGTGGTTTCTGTTCTTAGCTGATGCGCCTTGGACAGAAGGTTTGACCCCCACTAGGGTACCTGTAGTAGTATGGATGACGATATGGTGCGACGTGCTTGCGACGAGCGGGCCGGCGCCAACAATCGATCCTGTTATGGCGTGAGTCCGAAACCGGCGCGCTACTCCCGCGAGAGAGGCACTTGCTGAAGATAAGGCACCGTTGTTAATATGGCCGTGCGCCTTGTCGGACAGGCCCGCAACAAGTCCAGCCTGTCCGATGACAACGCCGGATGAACTGTGTGATCGAAACCTGTTTGCGATGCTTGTCACGGTAGTCTTGTTGGCTACCAAGATACCTGATGTACTGTGAGGGCGGAGGTGTACTGTTGCACCAGCGACCCCGCTTGCCTTGGCAGTTAGGTCGCCCGCCGACCCGTGAGCACGAAGTCTGCTTGTTGCACCCGTAACATTGCTGCCCTGACCCTTGAGAGTCGAGGTAGCAATGTGCGACTTATTATACACTGCGACGGCGGTGATTGCTCCGTAGTTACCCTTAAGAATTCCCGAAGAACTGTGCTGAAGGGTTCGCGCCGCTGAGCCGATTATCAGGCCACTGGTGGGCGTTAGAATTCCCGAAGAACTGTGCGCTCTGAAATGTGAGGCGCTCCCGAAAAGTGTTGCCAACTGTCCCGCAAGAATTCCTGTTGTGGGGTGTGAAGGAGCGCCACCACCAGAGCGTGATGATACTCCGCTAACTACAGCGGAAGTCAACGGCACTAGAGCAGAGGTGCTCGGGTGCGTGGGCGAGATCGACCAGCCTGTGTCGTTGCTCACCAGAGTGCTCGTCGCGGGTGGCGCGTAGAACACCTGCACCGGAGTGGCGTTGCTGTCCGTGATGGAGCAATAGTCCGCCTGCACAGCAGCGCCGCCGTTCAACTTCTGTAGCGTGAACTGGCTGCCTGCCGTTACGCTCTTCAGCGTGATCCGCGCACCACTTACGCCGGAGGGCAGGCTCGCGCCGCTGTCCTCGATCTTGGTGGTGGTGCCCGCCGTGAACTGAAAGGTCTGCGCACTTGGCGCGGCCTGCCCTGAGGAGTAGGCGATGCTCTTGAACGTGCTGCCCGTGCCCGTGAAGGTGAGTGTGCCTGCTGCCGTTGGGTTGACGAAGGTCAGGGTGGGGAACGCTGCGGTGCCGGTGGTGGGGCCAGCGAAGGTGCGCGCCGTTGTGGTTGCGCCACCAATCTCCATCGTCCATGCGTTGGTGCGGTCGATGGTGAGGTTGGTGGCGTCGGTGAATGTGTATGCTGAAGAAGTTGACATGGTGGAAATCTTTCCGCCACCAACAGAATCTTTTATAGTTCGTGCTGAAGTACCAGAGGAAGTGAGGGCATTTACGAAAAGAGTATTCCCATTCAAGTCTATGATGCCACTCGTCAGGCCTGTTGCCCCCAAGGCTGGAGAGTAGGCGGTATCAAGAAGTTTTAGTGTTCCGGTAATACCGTTCACTGTCCAAGAGGTATTAAACACGCAACCGTTCATTGTTAGATTCATCACCCCCCGGCCTAGAAACAATATACCTGATCCGCCGGTTATGGACAGTTTAGAACTCAGCGTGAAATTTCCGTAAACATTGACTGCAGATCCAGCAGTTTGGGCTGTTTTTGTGATCCCAGACCAATCAGCATTTCCGACTCGGGCTGTTATGTCTCCAGTGACAACCTTGCCATTCGCGCTGAACGAGCTTGCGTCAAAGATCGCAGTGTCCTGCGGCAAAGGGTAGTTATTCGCGCCCGGTGCGCCACCGGAACTTGTCGCCCAGTGGTTCGTGGCGTCACTCCAGTTGCCGTCGTCTCCAACCCAGTAGCGGTTCGCAGGGCTTTGCGCGGTCAGGCCAGTGTTGCCACCCACGTCGCCGATGCGCGTTCCGCTCCACGTTGCGGCACCGGCGCAGGTGATGTCTTGGAAGTCAACGTCGGTGAGTGAGACCGCCGCAGTGGTGATTGTGCGCGCCGTGCCCGCCACGCTGGAGCGCAGAAACACGCGGCCCGTGCCGTTGGTGCCCGTGCTGGTGAACGTACCGGTGACGGTCTGGTCGTTCGCTAGCACGAGGTTGCAGGAGGCAGGGCTGGCGGGGCTGTGCGTCAGGTTGCGGAAGGTGTTAGCACCTGTGATTGTGACGGTACCGTTGGCGGTGAAGGTGATGTCGTTCCAAGAAGCCGAAGTAGTCGCGGAGCTATTGAACGTCGCACCGGAAACCGTCATCGAGGTCGCGGTATTGGTCGTGACCGTCGCGCCCGATACGGTCATTGATACGGTGTTAAACACCAGAGTAGACCCGCTAAAATTGAGCGTTCGTGCAGTCGTCCCTGTAGAACTAAAACCTCCAGTGACCGTGAACGTCTTGGTATTAGTGTCGAGAGTTCCACCGGAAAAGAAAAAACCCCCGGAGGTACTAAACGCATCTTGCAGAGTCCAAGTCGCAGTGCTGCCGTTGCCTACCGAGAACTGCTGCGCGAAAGTGACTCCATTGCTCGTAATCGTTTTTGAGCCTGATCTAGCAAATAATTGAGCAATGCCTGTCCATGTGCGCGTCATTCCCGAAAGCATCGTGATGCTACCTAGGATCGTCAGGGTGAGCGTGCCCGCGAACGTGACAGTACCACTGGTGCCGGGTGCACCGAACGTCAAGTCAGTGCAGGCCGCGACGGTGGAAGCAGCATCCTGCGTAACCGTATACGCAGTGGCGTTGGAGGCCCCATCGAAGACCACATTGTCTTGAGGTAAAGGGAAGTTGTTCGCATTAGGTGTACCTCCGGAGGAGGTAGCCCAGTGCGCAGTAGCGTCGCTCCAGCTACCCGTACCCGCTACCCAGTATTTCGTACCCGGTGTTGCGAAGGTGATGTTGCTGTTACCGCCCAGATCACCGAGGCGTGTGCCCGTCCATGTGGCTGCGCCTGCACCAGTGATGTCTTGCAGATTCACGTCCGTCAGCGCGACGGCTGCTGCTGTGATTGTAACAGTAGAGCCAGTAACATTTGGAGTCCACCTGATACGCTTGCCCGAGTCCGTGCCACCCGTGATGGTTATCGTGCCCGTGACAGTGAAGGCTGCGAAGTTAAGTGTGTCGGACGCGGGGACGGTGCTGGTGCGCGTCAGGTTGCGAAACGATGAGGCTTCAAAGTTGAACGTCCCCGTCGTACTGGCGACCGTCAGGTCATTGAACGTCTGCCCGGCGACCGAGACGTTCGCGTTAGACCCATTGTTACATGTAATCGCCGTTGACGTGTTGCAGGTCAACGTTACCCCCACAGCCGGGGTCTGTAGTTGCATCGGGCTGGCGCCCGTCAAGGTCACCGTCGACCCGGACAGGTTGATCGTACGCCCGGCGGTGCTTGACGCCGAAGATATCCCGGTGGCGGATATTGTCTTTGTGTTAGAGGTAAATGCGCCATTCGTAAGCGTGAGGATGCCCGCAAACAGGTTATCCCCCAACGACAGCGTACCGCCAACTCCGTCCATCGTTATGCCAGCTAACGTTTTCCCCGCGCTGGTCAGGGTCTGGGTGCCGCTGGTGCCGACGAACGTGATCGTGCCGATGCTTGTGGTCGTGAGGCCAGCGACCAGCGTCAGGCTACCCGTGAGGCTTGGCGTGAAACCGGAGCCGAGAGTGACGGTGCTGCCTGTGAAGTTGACATCTTTAACTATTTGGCTCATCGAAATCGTGTCGCCGCCTGCGCTGATGTTGAAACTGACGGCTCCGGTGTTTAATAAAGCTCCGGTGATCGTGCGCGTGCCTACGCTACCGCTGTAGGTGCAGTTGACTGCAGAGAAGCTACTGTTGACGGTTAGGTTGGTGGCTCCGGCAGACCAGATCGTCGCGCTGTTCCCTGTCAGAGTTAGCCCCCCGCCACCTGCGCTATCTGTCAGTGTGCGGGCAAGGTTGCTGGCGCTGGAGAACGAGGTAGCGCTAAGGGTCTTTCCATTCAAATCAAGCGTTCCCGCCGTCAGGGCGAGAGCCGCGGGGAACGCAACGTTGTTGTTGATTAGCTGAAACACGGTGCTGGAGGCGCCAGAGACTCCGATTATCTGCGCCCCCGTTGCGGTGATCGTTGCTCCATTGGCGTCAAACGTCTGTGTACCGCGCTTGGAGAAGATAAACGAGCCGGAGCTGCCTCCATAAGTCATACCGGGAGCAAGTACCACGTTCCCGTAGATCGGCGGTCCGGAAGCAGAAAGGGCAAGTGTCAAGCCAGTCTTCGTTATCGTGGACCAGTCCATGCCGGAGATAACGTCTGATCCTGCTACCGTAACGGTCTTCGTGTTGGCCGTGAAGCTGTTCGCGTCGAAGACCGCAGTGTCTTGGGGCAGAGGGTAGTTCGTCGCTGCACCTGCGCCGCCACTGGTCGCTGCCCAGTTGACGGCGGTGGCCCAGCTACTCGCGTCACCAATCCAGTACACGCTCTTCGGCGTGCTGGTGGTGATACTCGTGTTACCGCCCCGGTCCCCGATGCGCGTGCCGGTGAACGGTGCCGCCGCACCTGCACCTGTGATATCCGTGAAGTCTACGTCGGTGAGGACAACGGCTGCGGCAGTTATAGTACGGGGGGTACCCACTACAGAAGATGATAGATTAGGACGATTAGACGAGTTATTACCTGATGCGGTAAAGGTACCAGTTACGATTTGGTTGGCAGAGAACGTGACTAGGTTCTGGGTTGAAACGGAGGGGCCTATACTCAAGTTGCGGAATGTATTTGCCCCAGAGAAAGGATTAAGATTTGAAGAAGAGATGGTTACGTCGTTGTATGTCAACCCAGAACCTTGAAATTGATTTCCCCCACAATTTATCACCGTAGAAGTATTTACAGCTAGGCTCAGATTGCTATTGGCTAGCCAGTTAGAAAGGATGGATAGCGTACTTCCGGATATATCTAGAGAAAAGCTAGTAGCCCTTCCGTCGAATACTAAACATGCTATAGCCTTTGTGTTCGCATTAAGAGAACCATTGGTAAGAGTTATATTTGCCGCCGAGCCTAGACTGAAGGCATCCTGTAGCGTCCAGCCGCCACCTACGCCGTTAAAAGTAGCTGCACCTCCTAGAGCTACACCGTTGCTTGTGATATTTTTGCCCGTATTTCTGGATGTAAATGTGATCCCGCCCGAAAACGTACGAGTCATTCCGGATAGCAAAGTCAGACTGCCCAGCACAGTGAGTGCCGAGCTGCCAGCGAACGTCACCGTGCCGCTTGTACCGGGAGCAGCGAACGATATGTCAGTGACCGCAGTGTTCAAATTGATCGTCGTCGTGTATGCAGTGGCGTTGCTCGCGCCGTCGAACACGATGTTGTCTTGGGGCAACGGGAAGTTGTTCGCACCCGGCGCTCCGCCCGAGGCTGTGGCCCAGTGGTTCGTGGGATCGTTCCAGTTGCCTGTGCCCCCGACCCAATACTTTGTTCCCGGCGTGGCGAAGGTGATGCCGGAGTTGTTGAGTAGATCGCCGATGCGCGTTCCGGTGAACGGAGCTGCCGCGCCCGCGCCGACGATGTCCTGAAAGTTTACGTCCGTGAGACTCAACGCTGCTGCGGTGATAGTGCGCTGTGTGTTGGTGACACTGCTCTTGAAGTTGATGCGGTCTTTGGAAGCGAACCCCGTGATGGACAAGGTGCCTGTGACCGTAAAGTTCGAATCAACCGTGATGTTGGTGGTGTTGCCGGTAGTGTTCGCCAGTGTCAGGTTGTGAAAGGACGCGTTGCTGCTTCCCGCGAGGGTTAGCGTTGCTGCCGTGGTGATACTGGTGGCGGTTACGTCATAGAATGTTTGGCCCAACCCTGCAATGGTGAACGAAGTGGCTGAAAGAGTGAACGCAGACGTTCCACAACTAAATGTTAGATTTGTTCCGGTGAAGTTTATCGGAGTTGCGCCTTGCAGGGTGACAGAGGCTGCACCCATCGTGATGCCGCGCACCAATGAGCCACTTGAATTCAGGTTATTGGAGGTGACAGTCTGACCGTTGAAATCAATCGTCCCAGCGGAATGTGTCAGCGCATTGTTGCCGACGTTGAACGCATCTACGTGCTGCCACCCGCCACCCAAGCCAGAGTAGGTGAACGCACTTGCCCACGTGATGCCGTTGCTCGTGATAGTGCGCCCTGCGATCGCGCTACTCATCGTCATCGCGCCGGTCCACGAGTTCGTGATCCCTGCCGTACCGCCGCTCATGTTGATGCTGCCGTAGATCGTCAGTGCGCCAGCGCCTGTCAGGGTGACCTTGTTCCCGCCACCCGGCCCACCGAGCGTCCAGTTGGCGCACACACCGCTAGAGGGTGTGACCGTGTACGCAGCGTTCGCCGTGCTGCTACTTGAGTCAAACGTCGCGTCGTCGACCAGTGTTGGCGCGGTGGCCCCGCTCGCGCCTCCTGTGCTCGCGCTCCAGTGCGTCGTTGTGCTCGCGTCCCACGTGCCCGAGCCCCCTACCCAGAACCGGCTCGCATTGTGCAGCGTGACGCCATCGGCGATGAAACTGTGGTCGCCGCTGATCTCGAAGCGCCACCACGCATCACCGTCTTCCATCTCGACGCTGGTTATGATGATCGGCTGGTCGGCGCTGTCGTATATCTCATCGCCCACCACAAGGTCCTTGACGTGGCAGACGGCAGTGCCGTTGCGCCAGATGGACTGATTCTCGTACAGCTTGAACGTGCCGTTGACCACGTAGTAGAGCATCGGCGTGACAACGGCACGCGGCTCCTGCGTCTCGACCAACACTTCGGGGTCTTCGACAGAGGGCACCATCACGGTGTCGTACACAACCTCGCCGAACTCCCCCGGCCCGTACAGTGTTACACCGAGCACCGTGTTGGTGATCGGTGCGCCTGTCACCATGTCAAAGGCGCAGACCTCGTCACCTACCTTGATCTGCGCCGCTGGGACGTACCCGCTAGGGGTGAGGATGTTCAACGTAGGTCGCTCTTTTTGAGGTGTCCAGGGTGGGTCCACCCTTCACAGTGTTTCTCTTCATGCGCGATCATCCACGCGGGCGCGCCTAGTGGCAACCAGATGTCGCAGAACGTTCCAGCCACGCCCGACAACGCACAAGACTGCGCGTTCGGTTCAAGGCCACAGTGGAGAAAGATATCCTTTGTGGTATGATATCGCCACCCCGCTTTGTCGACGGCGACTCCGTCCTTCCGCCACGTATAGCCCTGTGCGTCGGGACCACTGGTCTCCACCTTGCTGCAAGCCGGCGAACCGACGAGCAGCGAGGCGAGTGCCAGGAGTCTTACGACTGCAGAGCGGTGTAGGTCAGCGACGAGCATGATACGGTGTCGCCGTTGGCGATCGTAAGACCGTTGCTCATGTTCACGTCGTTGTTGAAGGTCCCGGTTCCCGACACGGCGCCCGAGTTATTCACCGACAACGTGACTGTCAATCCGTTGATGTTCACGATCTGGGCGGCGGTTCCGATTCCCGTACCCGTGACTCCCATGCCCACTGTAAGACCCGTCGCGGAGCCAACGGTGATGGTGGCGGCACCGGAAGATCCAGTGATTGAGGTCGACGCCTGCGCTCCGACGCCGCAGTGGACAACCAGCGTCCCGCCGGACGTCTCGAGCGAGGCGTTGGCAACGGGACTGGCATTCCCCGTCGCGCTCGTGTCGCTGGTGATCGCGTTGGCGGTTGCCGTTCCGGACGACGAGGCTGCGAAGGCGGTGGCAGACAGCGGCAAGGTTGCCACCGCGGTACCAGGCGCGCCGATCGTGCCAGTCAGGCGGAACTTGAGGTTGCCGGACGCACCGATCAGCGCGGTCACAGCATCGGTTGCGGCATTACGCGCCGCCGTCGAGTGCGTTACATTAGACATCTACTTCTCCTGAGGAGTCTACTTCGGGTTTGGGTGGTAGCAGGCCAAGGGCTCGCGCTTGCTCTTCGTTCGCGAAACTCTCAAGCTGGTATTGCTCCGTGAGACCGGTGGCCTTTCGCGTCACCGTTATTGTGGCGGTTATCTTGCCGCCAGTGCCCGCGAGGTCAGCCATCGCGATCTCCTTACGCCGTAACGACCAGGTCGAACGTGCCGACCGCGAGCGTGTTTGCTGCGAGGCGCGGGAAAAGCGTCACGTTGAAGCCTGCCTGGGTCTTGCCGCTGACGAAAGCGACCGCGTCCTGGTTCGGCGTCACGACGACGTTGTAGGCAGCGGGAAGGCCCGCGATCGCGACAGCGGTCACGACTGACGAGCCAGCTCCGCCACCGATCACGTTGGCGACGGTTTTCTTGATGTAGAGGACGCGATCTGGCATTGCCAGCGGGTCACTCGAATCATCGACTGCGAGTGTGTGAATGGCTTGCATGTTAAGAGCTCCTGTTTTTGCGGGAAGAGACGGGATTCGGGTTATGAAGTTTATCGGGCGCGTTTTCATTGACACCGCCGCGGCGCGCTTCCCCGATGGCGATCTGTACGTCAGCATACGTGAGATCAGCCCACTCACTGTCAGATGGCGGCATGCCTACCTGGGCGCGGGCTTCGTTCGGCGTAATCATGTTGTTTTGGTACTGTAATTCGTGAATTCTGGCCTGCGCTTCCTCTTCTTCACGGTCAAGGCCGATGAATCCAAACTCGACTTGCGTGAAGCCCAAACGCTTTTCGATTGTCTGGCGCGTGAAGAAGTCTTCGAGAATGAGAGCCATCGGCTTGACTGCGGTTTCCCAGTCGCGCTCCGCTGCGCCATCCTCTGCACCTTGGTTGGTCGACCCGCCGAGGTTGAAATTCAACTCCGACAGATCGAACGCGGTGGCGATTTCCCGGATTAGAAGCTGCTGCCACTTGAGGTAGAGTGCTTCATCATTGCCACCTTGCAAGCGCAGGGCTTTTGGCTCATCTGGCCCACCAATTAGCGGGGTCTGCCCTAGCCCCTCAACCTCATTGCGCCAGTATTGCCGGAAGCTCTGGATCTCGGCAGTGCCGACGTTCCCGAGCCAAAGTAGGTTCTCCGGCTGCGCATTGCTCGCCACATTGCCAGCGTACTCGCCTGTTCCGAGATGTCGGTTGATGCTTCGGGCAGCGATTTCAAGAGGGCCGTAGCCGTACGGCGTATTTGACGAAGGATTGGGAGCGATGTACACAATCTCTTCGTCAGATAGCTGCGCAACTGTTTGGATGGAGACATTGCCCGTGCCGATTGTTTGGCGATAGCGAATCGATCGTGCATTGCCGTTCCAGAGAGGGTAAATTTGCAGCGACATGCTGTCGACGTTCCACATATACAGCGGATGGTCAGTCATCGACGCGACAATTTGCTGCTCGTAGGCGCCACCAGAGACTGTCAGGAAATCTTCGATCAGTTTTTCACAGAAAGTCTGGAAGGAATCGTCGTTGTTCGGGATTTTGAAGCAATTCGTGACGATATTGATCTGACGTTGCAATTCTGAGTTGATCGCAAGGCCCTTTTTCGGCCGAATTTCCCATTTCAGGTTTTTGACCGGGTTCTTGATCGTGTTTATCGCCCGTCTGGCGATTGGCGTCCGCGCAAAATAGCGAAGATTGTTCGGCGTCGGCTTGATAACGGTGTTTTTGTTGCGAACACCGGCACCTCCGAGCTGCATGAGCCGCGGATAGAGCGCGCTCGAGCGATTCGGTTGGTTCTTGACCCACAGGACTAGGTCATACGCTCGCTCGACGAAGGTTCTTTTGACGGCCATTGTAGGTTATTCCGGGCGAATGAGGGATGGGGTCACTGAAGACTCCCAAATGACAGCCGTCCCGCCGACGGATTTATCAGGTGCGTACAGGCCCAGACCAGAGCGTCCATGCGATCTGGTGATTCCGGGCTGAGCAGTGGGTCCCATTCGCACATTTGGTCCTCTAGCTTGCTGAAGTTTCCGACGTGGTGGACGCGACCCTGCTCGTAGAGCGCCGAAATTGGCTCTGCACGGGTTCGCTTACCACGGGATGCGTGGACAGGCTCGTAGGGGATATTTTCATCCACGGTGCGGATGACGGACTCGACCAGTGCGCCTCCGTTGTTGACCTCTGCGATGAGGCGGTCACACTGATATCCGTGGTATCCGGCGTTGACGGCGTGACGCGCCCACCCCTCAGGCGACGCGGAAATTGTGAGATCGTCGAGAACATAGAGGTGATTGTCGATACCCGCACCGACCACCACGATACCACACTCATCCTTATCCCCATCTTTGCTGGTTGATGGGTCCACTGCAACAACGATGCGAAGGAGGAGGGGCGTGTCCCGAACACGAAGGGCGTCAATCTGCGAAAGGTGCCAGAGGGCGCCGGGGTTGTCGTCAAGGAGCTCTGCATTGAGTTCCTGGCGTCCGAGTCGAGTTCCCTCATATTTGCGAATAATGTCGGAGAAGAATCCCCGCGCAAGGTTCGTTCGATTGTCATACGTTGTGCCCCGAGTCACATGCGTCGTTGGCAGCTTGATTAGATCCTTGATGATCTTTGTGGGGCGCGGCGTTGTAGTGACACAGACCTGCGGGTCGGTACCGAGACGCAAGCCAAACATAGCCTGATCCCACGCTTCCTCGTATCTCCACGCTCCCAACTCGTCCGCCCACAGGTGCCCGTGCTGTTTGCCACGCAGGCGCTCCGGCTCGTCCGCTGTGAACACTAGGGACTTCGCGCCGTTCGGCCATTGGAGCTGCCTCTTGGACGCAACGTAGGTTGGGCGTTCGTGTTTGTTGCATACGGCCAGGATCCCCGATTCGCCCTCGATCATAATATCGCGAGCGTCTGTAACTGTTGCGCCGATCAGGTTCACATGCTGCGACTTCCTAATCGCGCTCTTGCACCACTCCGCGCCAGTTCTAGTCTTACCCCATCCGCGCCCTGCAAGAATCAGCCAAGTCCTCCAGGGCGTTGTCTGACCCGACACCACCACATCAGGCGGTGTGAACTGCTCTTTCCTGCCATGGAACTTCCAGTCATACTTGAGGGCGATTACCTCTTCATCGCTAAGGGACGCGATCCTCGACGTCCGCTCCTCCTGCGGCATTCTCATAAACACTTCCGCTGCCGATAAGCTTCTCGCGGGCGCTGCGTGCCTCATCTGCGGCTGCGTCGATTCCATTATGTTCCACCACGGTTGTTGCTTTCCAGCCCGCCTGATGCGTGAGCCAGAAGCGAGTCATGTCCGGCATGTCGCCGGCGAGCGCCATATCGAGCGCGACCTTAGCCACGGAGAGGTTCGCCCGAATTTTGGCGGTGCCCATCTCATAGCCGTAATAGAACTCGAGCAGTTTCGGCTCAATCATCAAGACGCGCGCAATTTCGTTCTTGGTGAGTCCGAGAGCAGCCAGCTTTTCTACCTGCTGCGCTTGTTTTCTATTCCCTACAAATCCGGGCGACGAAGTGAGGTCGGGCTTCGCGGGTTCAGAGAGAAGGTTCTTGCGATAAGCGCGGTGAGCGGCTCGCGCTAGGAAGGTTGGAAGCTGCGCCTCAGTCAGCGGAGCGTCGCCGAACTTGAGGGCCTTCTTCGCCGCCGCGGGTGTAGATGATGTGGCCGATTTTGGATTCACGACAGAAAGGGCGGGTAACGTCATAGTGGCGAATGTATCATCTTTCAAGCCGTGGGTCAAGCGGTTTAATATAGGCTGGTAATTGGGTAATTATGTCTGCGATATGGTAGATTATTTTTGGGCGAGAAGAAAGGTTACTTGGGATCTAGGCGAAGGGTCAAAATACCGATTCGGCCGTAAGGTCGGCCAAGGGTGGGAACCATCTGCGGCATCGCACCAATCGCCGCTCTGTGCCATGCTGCGGTGCAGCATCTATTGGTGCAGTGCAGCATAGGTGGTCGTGAAAGCGGCGCACCAGATCAGTGCGCCGCTGCCTAGCTTACGACTACCTTACGCCTTGGCGTAGTACGTCACCGTCCCGACGCGGGTGCTGGACGTCACGTACACGCCCGCCTTGCCCGCATACTTGGGAGACCTCATGTCCGACAGTTGCGTCCTCACATTCACTTCAGTCTTGCCCGTGAGGGTCACCAGCTCCGCCAGGGTGTAACGCGAGCCCGGAACATCGAACAGGGCGCGCAACGCCACCTTCGCACCAGCGTGGGCACGGGCGGCGGGGGCTGCGGACACCAACGGGGCGCCGCTGGCGACCATCATGGCGTCGGCGTAAGCGTCGGCCATGCTAGGCACGGGTGCCACAGCGTCTTGCTGCACCGCAGCGGCGTCTTGCTGCACCGCAGCGGCCAGGTTGGCCTGCGCCAGGTCTTCAGCCAGGGCGGCATCGACAACGGCGAGGGACACTGCGGGGGCTTGCGAGTTGCGATTGGTTCTCATTCTCATTTCCTTTATGGTTGGTTGGTGCCCGTCCAGCGGGCACGGTAGTATAAGCAGGTATCATGCCAGCCTCTGCCAGAAATAAAAGCGCCTAGAATCAACGGGTTACGTTTCCCCGCTTCCGCGCAAGTGTCAGATTCTCAACACATAGTGGCAGATGCTCAACGCTCCCCACATAACCCGTTGATTCTACACGCCTTTTAGGTGTCAGGTTCTCAACGCGTAGCGTCAGATTCTCAACAAGCGCAGAGCGCACCAGGCCAGTGCAGGCCACGCCAGGCGCCAGGCGCCCGGGCTACGCCAGGCAAAGTTTCGCCACGGCACGTTCGGAGGGGCGCCTATGCCTACGTACCGGCGCGGTACCAGAACGCCGCCAGGGCGCCTTAAAACGCAACGTCGGGCGGAGCTACCAGGCCAGGCGGAGCTACCAGGCCACGGGTGACAGAAATCGTCACCTGACTATCTACGTCACCTTGAAGATGAGACTCATTCGCATCTGGGCGGAGGGTTATCCACAAGTTCGGGTCGCGCAGGCGGGGCGGATCGCGGGTCCGCGGCTGCGGATCGCAATCTTAGATGTCTTAGACAAAAGACGTGAATTGAAAATTTGGTCGTCTTCAGTCCAAGGTTACGAAACCCAGTCTGACCAGTGGGCAAGCCTATTATGTATTAGCAGTGGGCAAGCCATGCAATCGCTTTCCCTGTCTCACATGCGTGCCGGATAGATCAGATGCCTAGCAGTTGACTTTTGACGAATGTTCTTTGATCTTATGTCTTAGGCATCTAGGACACTCTCAAATACGGAGCTGAGGGTGGATTCTGTCGCATGGAGTTTGGGACAAGTTTGAATAAAGGTCGTAATACGTGGTGGAACATGGGCTTACCACATCTGTCGCACCCCTACTACAAAACCTAATACATGGATTCTTCACCTATAATCAATAGCTTATTAGTGTATTAGCTCGCCCTCATAGGCAAATTATAATTTTGAAATTCAAGGACATGGGCATTTCATTTTGCATACGTAATACGCATACTCCACTTATCCACAGCGATTCCTCCCTAATCCAATCTCAACCCTCACTTTCCCCTATAAATCCTCATTGTCCAGCTAATACTCTAATAATTTAATCCACAGGTTATCCACAGCTAATACTCTAATACAATCCAGCCTATTAAGATATCCTACTGAGTTTTGGGGGTCTCAGATCTCCGAGAAGAGCCTCATTGAGAAGATCATTGGACATAATGTATTAGAGTATTGGCGCATATTACCTGCACATCAGCAGATACATAATTCTTGCCACAAGATACACAATTCTGTTGCAACGGACACGCGGTCGCAATTATACTGAAAGTGCCAGTAAGCCAGGCGATAATCGATAAATCTAGGAGTTAAGATGACAGAACAAGAGTTCCTCTCAATCAAGAAAAGTTTTGACGATTCGCTCGTCAAAGCTGTTCGCGATCATGCCATCGCCAACTACGACAGTGACGGATGGGACTACGTCGTTGAGACGTTCAGTGACGCAGACATTTCCGCTGTGGTCAAGTCGGCTCGCACTGTTAAGGCCGCCATCGGCATGGTGAAGAAAGACGTTCGCCCGCTGTACGAGATGCGTCGCGAAATGCAAGCGGAGGCATTCTAACATGCCGCAAATGCGCGCAACACGGATAGTCCGCCCCAAGCAGGTCAAGAAAGTATTGATCTGCAAGCCTGCTGCCTGGAGCAAGAAGTATCCCGGGATCAATGGCAAACAAGACGTCGTTGAAGCGTGGTTCAAAGGCCAAGACTTCTACTCGACGTTCACCAGCTACTTCTCAGTTCGCAATTCAGCGCAACTGCGGAAGGAAGGCTACACACACATCTGCATCGAGAATGACAACAGGGAGATACCACTCGTATGAAAACGATCCTAGGAATTTCATTTGGCGCGTCGGGCCTCACCGCCCTGAGCGACCTCATCCCCAACGGCTGCTGGATCCAACTGTTCATCTGGACCGCAGTGGTCGTTGGTTCCACGCTGATGATTCGCAGGGAGATCGCGTAATGACACTCGACGAAATCAACGATCAGATCAAGATCGACACGGATGGCGAACATGATCTCAACAGTGGGATTTCCGATGAGGGCAAAACGGAACTCTTGGAGACAGGCTCACTGACTATCTACGTTGGGGAAAAGAAGATTGTTGTCGCCCTGACCTTCACCGAGGAGAAATAAATGCAGACATCAGGAATTATCGCACTTCGCAACGACCACGCCTTCATGTGGTTTCGCGGCAAAGACGGCGAGATCAGCGGGATGGTGGATGATCCGGAAGGGCGCACGGTCAAAGGGTCTTTTGGCTGGTGGCGCACGAATGATCCGGAAGCCGCAGCGAAAACCGCCCAGGCGCTCTACGTACCAACCTGAATCTCATGGAAAGAACCGCCAGTAGTAGGTGAGGAGTGATATTTATCTCACCTACTGTTGGCGATGGGTGTCCGGGAGAAGTCAGGCCCGCGATGGGATATTGGTCCTATCGCTAATGTCGAAAGGAGTTAAGATGAAAGGCATACAAACCATGATCCTCGTCTCAGTGAGCCACGAACTGCCGTATGTGACGGCTGAGCAGCTAGCTCTCAAGATGCGGCAGTATTATCCGCGTCCTAAATACGTCGTACGCAGAACACGAAAAGGCAAGAATCATGTCGTGCGTCTGTATATCAAACTGGACGCGATGATCGAAGCGCTCTACGAGCAGAGCGTCATGGAACAACGGCGTGATCGCATCGCCTGATGGGG
>Ga0194049_1000301_pt1 | contig 17003 bp, 17 predicted proteins | sample JunL2225m_MetaG_FD_148665 | JGI IMG/M metagenome (GOLD analysis project Ga0194049, IMG submission 148665) | Anoxic zone freshwater microbial communities from boreal shield lake in IISD Experimental Lakes Area, Ontario, Canada - Jun2016-L224-25m | ecosystem: Environmental > Aquatic > Freshwater >... | reverse complement strand
CTCCGGATATCACCAGCTATATCCCGGCGTTTGAATTCCTGGCTGAAAAGGGATATTGGGTAATTCGAATGGGCAAGGTGACTGCAAACCGCCTCCAGACCGGGAACCCGCGAATATTCGACTATTCGAATTCCGGGGAAAGAACAGAGTTTCTCGACGTATGGCTCTGCTTCAACTGCAGCTTCATGATTTCGAGCGGCTCCGGCATCGACGCTTTGGCGGCCATAGCCAGAAAACCGATCGTGTGCGTTGACTGCCTTGCCTACCTCGACATTACCTATTTCTTCAGAAATTCTCTGATCATTTTTAAGCATCTCTGCGAGGGGAAGACTGGCAGGAGATTGTCGCTTCAGGAAATCATCGATACCGAATCGCAGTCCTACTATAAAAGTAGCGACTTCTACCGAAGCAGGGGCATTGAGTGGAGGCCCAATACCAGCCTTGAAATAGAGGATGCGGTGAGGGAAATGGTTGCCCGCCTCGAAAATCGCTGGCAGGAATCATCCCGGGATGGTGTTTTGCAGTCGGAAGCTGGGCAAATCTTCGCTCGTTCAACGCAATACCGGTCGCAATACAAAGCCGGATTCGTTCACCGAGTTGGTTGTGTGATCATGGTCGATATCCGTTTCGCAACGTGAATATATGAACGCTTTTCTTCTTCACCATTGTGATGACTTGGAGTGGGTGCGTCGGCAACATGGACCGGATGCACAACTCATTGCCCACGAAGACTATCTTCCAGGACTACTGGAGATGGCCATACCCTGCTTTTTCAAGCACGGCTCCTATGCTGCCAATGTTGATGAAACGATCGATTTCTTCTGTCACAACTGGCATCGGGACGTGGCCGGCAATGACCTCCTTGCTAACGGCGGACTTTCGATCGCGGAGGTATTCTCGACAGGACTTTTGATTTGCGTCCCCGGCGTCTGCCGCGAGTATTTTGCGCTCGCGTACTGGTGTGAGCGTTATGACTGCGTGCAGGTCTCCTGCAACGAGCCCGACTCATTCCTGAATATCGCAAAAAACTTTAGCCCCCGGGTGCAAATCTACGATCCGGGACATCGTCAGACATCGCTACTAAAAAGTTTTTCCGAGCGCGTACTCCGTGTGCCGCCCCTCGACTGGCGGTTACGCATTCTGAGGCAACTGCAGACGCCTTTTTTGCCAACGCTGCGAGGCAGGACGCTAGCGCTGAACGCTTGGACACTCGGCGAGTATGCTCGCAAAAATGCCTGGCTTACCGAGAACTCACGGTTCCCGTGGAGAAGTGCTTACGCGCGCAGGCCATCACAAATCTGTCTTGATGAGGCCGAGCGGCTCGTGCAAAATTCAGCCCGAGGCATTTGGCCGCAGTTTTGCAGCGCATAGACGTACGCTGGGAACACGCACTGATCGAACTGTTATCGGAGAAGATGACGGAGCGATATGATTTGTATCGCAGCTATTTTGTGACGATGCTTGCGCAGTATCAGGATCTGCTTGACTCTTATTGTCCGGGCGAACTGGTGCTGACATCGGAATTTTACGAGCCGCATCTGCTCGCCGCGCAGATGGCCAGAGTGCGGGGTATCAAGGTTTCCTGGCTGGTTGATGGCTATCCTGTAGTCGAGCTGACCAAGCGCATCGGCAAGGCCGTCGTGGGTCCGCAGAAGTTTGACCGAATTTACGCCGTCGCCAACCAGCACGCCATGCGCCTGTTAAGGACCGCGCCTGCGACGCAGGAGTTGCTCACTGTATTTCCGCCAATCCTGCTCCAGCACCGGGTGGATGGCTGTGCACAAAAGCGTTTTGACGCGATTGTCATGACCTCGGTTCCATTTGACATGAACCTGCAAGGTCGCAATGGGTCATGCCCGGATTCCTTGATTGAAGCGCTGCGGGTCGCAACCGATGCGGGGCTGCAAAGACTGGCAGTCAAAATCAAGCATTTCACCGAAAAGAGTTGGATTGTGCCGGTGCTCGAGAAGGCCGGATATCTGCGCAGGGTAACCCTTTTGGAGGGGCCCTTTTCTGTTCATGTGGGCAGTGCCCACAGGGTGATCGGCGGAATCAGCTCGGCAGTTGGCGAAGCCGCTTACCACGGCATCCCGTATTACGTCTACGAACCCGTCGCAAATGGCTATAGCGAAGAGCAAATTAACTCCACCGTAGTCATTTCCAAAGGAGGCGTGGCGCGAACTCCGGAGGAGTTGGCCGAACTGCTGAAACGACCAGAAGGATCGGTGATTGCCGACCGAAATCTGCTCTTTGGTACCGAATATGTTCACGGCGACTGGTCTTGGGACAAGTCGCGTGAACTGTACACGGACTGGGCGGCGCAGTGGGCGGACCGTTCCGGCATCAAGGAGGCGTTGCAATGGCGAGGATTCCCCTTATGGTGGGCGAGCAACCTAATCGCCAAGGATACTGCTGTCGACTACGCTTGGTACCAGACACTGCACGAAAGACTGCAGGGGCAGAAAAACAGACGGTTTCAACGGCGTGGCAGCACTAGTGTTTACTTCGGTCTATTGAAGGGGCTGGTCAAAGATATTGGCAGATGGTCACTAGTGCGCATTTTTCCCGCAGGCTCGTTGCCCGCCAAAGGTGGAGTATGGTTTCACAGCCTTGAATACAATCTTCTCGACGCTCGTGAAGGATTTTGCGACAGGATGTATGAGAAGGCATGTCTTGATGACCACAAACACGGATTCGTCTCGTCTTTTTTGGTCCGTCTTAACATAAAAAGAACGGATTTCTTTCACCCCCTGCTGTGGCGGCGTAGGATTGCCGGCTTGGCGAGCAGGCTGTGTCGCGACGTGGAAATTCTGGACCGGCATTTTCGCTTTTTCGACATGGTTGGTATGTATCTTTCGCTGATGAAGAACTACTTTGAGCTTGGTAAGCTTCTCAAACCCATGATCCGCAGAGGTGTCTACGTCGGTCACGCTGAATTTACGGACATCTTGGTTCTTGAGCTTCAAAAGAGCTTCGTTTCCAGTATTCCATGGGGCTTGAGTTACATGGCGATGTTTGAAAGCTGGCTCGACAAGATCCCAGGCGACCAAACACTGATTACTTATGGTGAGACTCTGGCGCCGATCCGACCGGCCTATTTCGCTGTGCGCAGACACTCGGCCGGGCATCGCTGCATATCGATACAGCACGCCACGATATATAAAAACAAGATGGGGTTTTATCACCGCTTTTCCGAATTCAATCACACCGGTCCGGACGACCGACGTTGTATTTCACCGATGCCGGATTATTACTTTGTCCACGGTACACAATTCGCGGATATCCTCGCCGAGTATTATCCTTCCGAGAAAATCCGGATCATCGGCTGTCTCAAGTACGATAGTCTGTATCGACAGTATGGATCGGAACGCCCGGTCCCCGCCCGGCGCAGGGAGGATCGCATGTTGCTGTTGGCACCTTCGGTCGGCGATGAGGAGATCATATTAAGAATATTTTCGGGCCTGAAAACCTTGACGGGCTGGCGCGTAATGCTATCCAGGCATCCGACCGTAAGTCAGGAATGGATTGATGAATTAATACGTCGCAACGGAATTCAGCTGGTGATTGAAATCGATCTATCCAGATCCACTACGCAACTGATCGAGAGCGCGAGCTTGGTGATTTGCAGCTACTCGGGAATGGCGCTTGAGTCCCATTTTGTCGGCGTACCCTCGGTGAGGGTGTTAAACCCGGCGCAACCTCCCATGGTCGAGGATGAGCCCGGTATAAAGTACGTGACGACGCAGCAGGAGTTGCTTCAAGTCATTGCCGCGCTGTCTGATAGGGAACCGGCAGTCGGACTTACTCCCGAAATCGAAGTCACGCTTGAACGCTATTTTTTTGAATTTGACGGCCAGGTATCGCAACGGTTTTGGACCCAAATCTGCGAGCTTCCAGACCTTCCCGCAAAGCGCACAATTGAAAGCACAGGTGGTAACGGTCGACTTGCGGGGCTCTTGCAATAGAAGTCATGATTCAAGGCCAAACTCTTGCTCACAACATTGTGAACGGTTCATTGACCAACTACTCCAAACCGGTGGATTCTGACTGGTATTGGCTTGAGAGATACTCAAAATGAAAAAAGCGCTTATCACCACCGTGCCATTTGGGGACAAGAATCGTCTCCCACTGGAATTGCTCGAAAACGCCGGAATCGACTATCTGATCAATCCACTTAATAAAAAGCTGACCGAAGATCAATTGGCAGACATGGTCTCGGACTTTGACGTGATCATCGCAGGCACCGAACTGATCAGCGACAAAGTGATGGCCCGGGCACCCAATCTCAAACTGATTTCGCGGGTCGGGGTGGGTTTGGACGGCGTTGATCTCATGGCGGCGAAAAAGCGCGGCATACGGGTCGCCTATACGCCCGATGCCCCAGCGCCGGCAGTCGCTGAGTTGACCCTTGGGTTGATGCTTACGCTGCTGCGTTCCGTGCATGTGGCCAACGCCCAGATGCACGAGGGCAAATGGCAGCGTATTTTTGGTCGTCGTCTGGCGGAAATTACTGTCGGTATCATCGGAGTCGGCCGGATCGGCACGAGGGTACTGCGACGGACGAGGGCATTTGGTACACCGCAAATTTTGGTCAATGACATCATGCCAAATTACGAATTGAACCGTGAGTTCAAGCTAGAATGGGTCACTAAAGAGCAGATTTACAAAGAGGCGGATGTCATCAGTCTGCACCTGCCTTTGACCCAGCTTACCAAGAACATGATTCGAGGCGAGCAGCTGTTGAGTATGAAACGCGATGCCATCATCATCAACACCGCCCGCGGTGGCATCATCAACGAAAACGATCTCTGCAATGTGATGAAGACCGGTCATCTCAGCGGTGCGGCGATTGATGTCTTTGAGCATGAACCTTACGCTGGACCGCTTGCCCAAATCGAGCGTTGCCTGCTCACGGCGCACATGGGCTCCATGTCCGTCGACTGTCGAACGCGCATGGAAATTGAGGCCACGGAAGAAGCCGTGCGCTTTCTTACCGGCAAACCGCTGATCAGTGAGGTGCCGCAGGCCGAGTACGACGTGCAGAGCCAAGGGTTGTAATGGATGCTACCCACGATAAAAAAAAGCGGATCATTACGGTCATCGGGGGTAGCGGATTCATCGGCTCCCATGTGGCCGACCGGCTGAGCGAGGCCGGCCACCATGTCCGGATTTACGACAAGGTGGTCTCGCAATGGGCGCGCCCCGACCAGGAAATGATCGTCGGCGATTTGCTCGATACCGGTAAATTGCGGCGAGCGGCTATTGGCGCAGATGCAGTCTATAACTTTGCTGCCTTGGCCGATCTTAATCAGGCAATAGACCAGCCGGTCAAAACGGTGGAGGTCAATGTTCTCGGTAATGTCCATGTGCTCGAAGCCTGTCGCTTGAACGGTGTCAAACGCTTTGTCTATGCGAGCACTGTCTACGTGTACAGCCGGGAAGGGGGTTTTTATCGCTGCAGCAAACAGGCGGCCGAACATTACGTCGAAGAATACCAGCGGAGTTTCGGTCTCGACTACACCATTCTGCGCTACGGCTCCCTGTACGGGCCGCGTGCCGATGCCAGTAACGGCCTGTTACGTATAGTACGCAACGCCTTGGAAAGTGGCGTGGTGCGCTATAAGGGCAGCCCCGATGCCTTGCGTGAATATATTCACGTGGAAGATGCTGCTGAGGCAAGTGTGATCGCGCTGGGAGAGGGCTTCCGTAATCAGAGTGTTGTGCTGACCGGGCAGGAGCCGATGCGTGTCGCGGATTTGCTGAAAATGCTGGCCGAGATTTTGGGCACGCCCGATGCGGTCGAGTTCATCGATGGAGAGCAAATCGGCCATTATGTGCGGACGCCCTACGCCTACCAGCCCAAACTGGGGCGGAAGTATGTCCTACCGATGCACGTAGATTTGGGCCAGGGCTTGTTGCAGTTGATAGACGAAGTACGAACTGGTTTGCCAAATAGCGGCTAGCACCAGATGAATGTGAAAAAAACGCTCAAGAAAGCTATCAGATATGCGATAGGTCTGGCCATGGACTTGGCGATCAAAACAAGGCTTGGGCGTTATTTCTTTGAGCAGCTTCTAAGCACAGCCTTGAGCAGAACTGTGTCAATTCAATACAACGGGATAAATCTCACTTTCGCTGTACCTAATAGCATGAATCACTTCCGAGTCGAAACCTTTTCAACCAAGGAACCGGAGACTCTGGAGTGGATAGACCGAATGGAGCGGGGTTCGGTAATTTGGGATATCGGAGCCAATGTTGGCCTCTATTCCTGTTACGCGGCTAAAGGCCGAAATTGCACCGTAATGGCTTTCGAGCCTTCGGTCTTCAATCTTGAGTTGCTGGCCAGAAATATTTTTCTTAATGACCTCACCGATAAGGTCATTATGGTACCCATACCCCTTTCGGATCGACTCACCGTAAGCACCCTAAATATGTCGATGACAGATTGGGGAGGGGCAATGTCCACTTTCGGTAAAGAGTATTCCTATGATGCTAAGCCTTTGGTCAAGGTGTTTGAGTTTCGGACGCTGGGCCTGTCTATGGATGATGCCGTCGCGCGTTTGGACATTGCGCAGCCGGACTATATCAAGATGGATGTTGATGGCATTGAGCACTTAATTCTCAAAGGTGGATTGCTGGTTCTGTCCAAAGTCAGGGGTGTGCTGATTGAGATCAATGAGGAATTTACAGAGCAATCTGTCGACTCATTCAAATACCTTAGCGAGGCGGGATTGGAGCTTGTGGAGAAACGTCACTCCGAAATGTTCACTGGTTTTCCTGTGTTTAACCAGATTTGGCGCCGCACTGGTTCCGTATGAACGACACTCGTAACCAAGGCATGACGGAGCTGCCCAACGCCTTGGTTCGTAAAATGCAAGTCGTCTTCTGGGACTTCGATGGCGTGATCAAGGATTCCGTAGCAGTCAAGTCGGATGGGTTTGAACGGCTGTTCTCCCCGTATGGGAAAGATGTGGCTGATCGAGTGAGGCGGCACCATGAGGCCAATGGCGGCCTTTCGCGCTTCGAGAAAATGCCTGTCTATCTTGCTTGGGCGAGTGAATCTGTTACTGCGGCGAGGGTGCGGGAGTTCTGTGACAGATTTTCTGATCTGGTGCGGCAGGCCGTGATTGACGCTGCTTGGGTACCGGGTGTGCGCGAGTATTTGCTGATGCATCACCGCGAACAGTATTTTGTTCTTGTCACTGCGACGCCCCAGGAAGAAATCGAGGAGATACTGCGGGTGCTGGACATCTCACACTGCTTTCGTCAAGTTCTTGGTGCGCCAACATCTAAAACATTGGCAATACGTGGCGTGCTGGAACAGTTAAAATGTTCAACGGAGATGGCAATGATGATTGGGGATTCTGAAACCGACTTCGATGCTGCGGAGGCGAACAAGGTGTCATTTTTGCTCGGGGGCGAACGGGGCTTAATCGATCGCTTCAGGAGCGGTATTCCGGTCCTATATTTGACGGGTTAAATAATGAATAGACTTGCCACAATCCGAGAAATTCGCGATCGCTTGCGTGATGGCGGGCATTCTGTTGGTAGCTGGATACAAATCCCTCATCCGTCTGTCGCTGAAATCATGGGCCAAGCCGGCTATGATTGGGTCGCCGTCGATATGGAGCACGGATCTGTTTCCGCGCATCAATTGCCGGACTTATTTCGTGCGCTGGAACTGGGCGGCACTCTGCCGCTGGTGCGTTTGGCGCAAGGTGCGATCAAAGATTGTAAGCAGGCGCTCGATGCTGGTGCGGGCGGCGTAATTGTGCCGATGGTGGAAAGTGCCGTGCAACTGTGTGCTGTCCGCGACGCATGCCGCTGGCCGCCAGCGGGCACGCGCGGCGTCGCTTTTTCAAGAGCCAATTTGTTCGGCAAACACTTTGAAGTCTATCGCGAGGAAGCGCAGGCGCCGCTGTTGGTGGCGATGCTCGAACACGGCCGGGCGGTCGAAAACCTGGATGCGATTCTCGCGGTGGACGGGCTTGACGCGGTGTTGATCGGTCCCTACGATCTGTCCGCGTCCATGGGCTTGACCGCGCAGTTTGAACATCCGGATTTTCTTGCCGCGATGGAGAAAATCCGAAAATTGGCTCTCGCACACCGGATTCCGTGCGGCATCCATGTTGTTGCACCTTCTGCCTTTTTCTCGCTTATTCGCTTGATTCGGTAATGTTTAACCACGCTGTAGTCAGGCCCGGGATACTCGGATAGTTTTTTCTTGATACGTAGTACAAATTCGCTATCGTGAATTCGGAAAACGCAAATTCAATAATTTCACGGTGTTCCAAATAAAGGAGTTTATGTGAAAATCCTCGCTGTTATTCCCGCCCGCATGGGCAGCAGCCGGTTTCCCGGCAAACCCATGGCGCGTCTTCTTGGCAAGCCCATGATTGGGCATGTTTATGAGCGCGTGGCAAAGAATCCCCTGCTGACTGTGACCGTCGTGGCGACCTGTGACCGGGAAATCGCAGATTACATCGAGAGCATCGGCGGGCGTGCGGTGATGACGGGGAGTCACCACGAACGGGCCTGCGATCGCGCAGCCGAGGCGCTGGAGCTACTGGAAAAGGAAGATGGGGTCAGGTTCGATATCGTGGTAATGGTGCAGGGTGACGAGCCCATGACTCATCCGGACATGATCTCCGAAGCGGTGAACCCGATGCGGGCAGACCCCGCGATCAACATCGTCAACTTGCTCGGTAAAATCGATTCCATTGCCGAATTTGAAGATCGCAACTGCATCAAGGTTGTTTGCGACCTTCAAGGCAATGCTTTGTATTTTTCACGCGAACCCATCCCGACCAGATACAAGACCCCCGTTGTCCCGATGGGCAAGCAGGTCTGCATTATCCCGTTCCGTCGTGATTTTATGCTCGAATATACCCGCATGGAGCCCACCCCCTTGGAGATTGCCGAATCGGTGGACATGATGCGCATTCTGGAACACGGCATGCCGGTCAAGATGGTCCCCACCAGTCATAGTTCCTACTCGGTCGATACACCCGCTGATCTGGCCAGAGTGGAGCAACTCATGAAAACGCTGGCGCCGGTCTGAATTGGTTTGATCCCCGGTCGGACGACACGTAGCCTACGCCGGTAGCCAAGGCGTGAGCATGAAAAGTAAGACAAGCCTCGAGGCGTTCACATCGTTTGCCGAGGCGTATTCGCCTTTTCCGTGGGAATGCAACGAAACCTCCCATCAAGATGATATCCGTGGCAAACACGGCGTTCTAATTAGCCTTGTCCGGTATTGGCAAGTGGTTGGTTGCCTCGAGTCAATTGCGGCGAACACGCCGCTGAGTTCGGTTATGGATATTGGTTCTTACCCGGGCAGTTTCATCAAGATAATCAGAAAATTTCTCGGCAACGATGTCGAGTACGCCGGAATCGGCCTGGGTTTTTCCGATGAATACAAGTCTGAAATGCATAAGCTCGGAGGTAAACTGTTCGAGACCGAGCTTGATCCCGATTTTATTCAGGCCAAGCTGGTCCGTGACTGGCCATTTTCAGGCATCGATTGTTGCATGTTTCTTGATGTGATCGAACACCTCGTTAACCCGGTGGATTGCCTGGACCGGATAAACAAGGCACTGAGAATGGGCGGCAAGTTGATTATCACCACCGACAACATAACGGCACTTGGCTGCATCGTTCCCATGTTGCGGAGGGGCGAAAGTCCGAATATCCATCCGCTAAGATCCCAATTATTTTACCGTGGCGACTGGCGTCCGCATTTCAAGGAATTTTCACGCGCAGAGTTGATATTCTTTCTTGAGTATTGCGGTTTCAGATTGATAGAACATCGATATTTCGAGAGGGAACAGGGAGATTATTATTTTGACGGTAAGGGCCGTGTCCGTCGCCGGAGCCGCTACAGGGGGTTAAAAGGCCTGATCAGGAAAATGCTGTTCAGGTATATCCCGCATCTTCGTGATCACCAGATACTGATTGCGGAAAAAATTTTCGAGTTCAGCGATCAAGCCCTAATACGCCCGACTCCGACGAGTGACCTAAATGAATGGTCGAGACTTCGAGAGTCGTTTGGTCTGTGAGCCAGGACCGCATCTTGTGAAATTCATTGTTGGCGCTTTAATCGACCTGCTTGTCGCTTTGCGCGTGGGATCGGGGGTGCGAAGCCAAAAGGTAGAGAGGTACTGGTATTCATTTCGCGTTGCGTGTGCGACGTTCTGGACTCTGTTGCGCTACGGTCATTATTTCGAATGCGTGGGTGAGGGGGTGCGCTTTGTCGGTACGCTGGAATTCGATCCGGATTTTCGCAGCCCACTGACGGTCTCCATCGGCCGCGCCGTTATTTTCCACCCTCGCATCAGTATCCGCGGACGGGGACGGCTGTCGATAGGAGATGACTGCAGCATCAATAGCGGCGTTATTTTCGGGCTCCCCCTGCGATCTCACGCTAGGGAATCATGTGATGATTGCCGACAATGTCTCGTTTCGCACCGCCGATCACGAGTATGCCGATCTTTCAATCCCCATGATGGAGCAAGGTGAGCGCCCACTGCCGATAGTTGTCGGAGATGACGTCTGGATCGGTGCCAACGCGACAATTTTGCGAGGTGTCACTGTGGGCCGGGGCGTGATAATTGCGGCACATGCCGTAGTTGTAAAGGATGTTCAGCCCTTTGATATTGTTGGCGGCGTGCCGGCCCGGACGATTGGCACTCGCATGATCGCAGATCGGGTGCCCGGGTGAGAATTGCCATCTGGTGGGAGCAGGATTCATGGGGGGGGGTGGACAGCCACTTACTCACGTTGCTGCGCAATTGGCCGGACAAAAACGACCGGTTCGTGGTTTTTTTCAATAACGGCAACCAAGGCATGATGCGTATCTCGGAATCGCTCCGGCAACTCGGCATTGTGGAATTGGTGGTGTTCCCGGATCCGCGAAATTTTCTGCCTTCATTGCCTACCCGGGTCATCCGTCATTTTTTCCTCCCGCTGCGGTTCTGGCTGATGAAGCGACGTGCACAAGGCTTGCTGGCCGGCCACGGATCATTCGATGTCCTGCTTGCAGATAACGGATGCTATCCGGGCGCATGGGGCGTCCTTGCAGCTCTTTGGGCGGGCGCGGTACTTGGAATGCGCGTCAGAATGCTGCTGGTGCATCATTCGGCCTTTGGTAGAGCCCCGTTTCGCCACGGGATTGAATCGCTGATTGATTTTGGAGTGCAAATTTGGTCCACCGATCTGGTGACCGTATCACGCGCGACCCGGGCGACTTTAATCGAACGGCGGGATTTTTTTACTGAAAAAAATCCAATCCGGGTAATCCATAACGGTGTTGACAACTCACCAGCGGATGACTCCCAGGTTTTGGAATTACGAGCGGCATTAAATATTTCAAGCGACAGCTTTGTGGTCGCAATGGTCGGTCGCCTCGAGCGACACAAGGGGCAGGAGGATCTCATATTGGCGATGGGCGAATTGCCACCCGAGGTTCGTGCCCGGGTTGTCGCGGTGTTTGTCGGGGGGGGCGAGGCTGCTGAGACTGAGCGACTCAGGGCAATCGCGAACAAGATCGGGGTGGCATCGCAGATTCGTTTCGCCGGTTATGTAGAGGGGAGTACTGGCGCGCTGATGCGCCAATTCGATCTGCTGGCCATGTTGACCAAGGATTTTGAAGGCTTCGGCCTGACCATTGCCGAAGCCATGTCGGCAGGAATCCCGGTTCTTGCAACTAGAGTTGGCGCGGTGCCCGAATTTGTGTCTGAAGAAACGGCATTTCTGGTGTCTCCTGAGGCGCCCGGCGAAGTCGCGGCGGCCCTGGTAAAGATAATCTCCGATGGCAACGCGGCACGGTCGCAAAAGCCGACCGGGCTCGTAGGCATATCGCCAAATTCAGCGGCGTTGAGATGGCGCGAAATTTCCATCGTCTATTACTGGTGTCAGGCGGATGACCCAAGGTGTGAAAGTAAATCTGGGTGCAGGCGGCGATCTTCTCGCTGGCTATATCAATCATGATTTAGTCGCCCTTCCAGGCATTGCGGTCGTCCATGATCTAAACCAGCACCCTTGGCCTTGGGCCTCAGGCTCAGTCGAAGAAATCAAAATCTACGACGTGCTGGAACATCTTAACGATTTTATCGGAGCGATGGAGGAGATTTCAAGAATCCTCGTCCCTGGCGGCAGATGCCACGTTAGCGTGCCTTACTGGAATAGCTGGTGCGTTTCGGCAGACCCAACGCATCAGCGCGGGTTTCATGAGCTTACGTTCCGTTTTTTCGATCCCGAATCGGTCTACTGCCAAGAGCGGCCTTACTACACCAAGGCGCGTTTCAATATCGTCTCGGAAGAGTTCATCTTGGTACCATTCAGTCCGTATTTCGGTTTGCCAGGAGTCGGCGAGATTAGTGTCAGCCGAGCCTGGAGCAGGCGAGTCGTCGGGTTGATTGGCAATTACTTCATATCCAATCTAATTCACGATCTTCGCCTTGTTCTCGAAAAGCCAAATCACGCCTGACCACAGATCACCCTTACGCACTAAAGTCATAACCGAAGGAGCAATGTTTGAAGATATTAGTCACCGGCAATATGGGTTACGTCGGCCCGGCAGTAATAAGCCACCTCCGAGCGGTCTTTCCCGACGCGTCAATCGCAGGGTTTGATAGCGGCTTGTTTGCGCATTGCCTATCGGCGTCGTCGCGCCTACCTGAAAGTATCGCGGACGCGCAATACTTCGGCGATGTGCGAGAGTTTCCGGCGGAGATACTGGCCGGAGTAGATGCGGTAGTTCATCTTGCGGCAGTTTCCAATGACCCTATGGGATCCAGATTCGAAAACGTCACGATGGCGATTAACCATCGGGCAAGTGTTGCTATCGCCAAAGCAGCACTGAAAATGGGGGTGAAGTCGTTCGTATTCGCTTCAAGTTGTAGCATGTACGGCTTCGCCGAGGGTGGTCCACGCAGGGAAGGCGACGTCCTCAACCCTTTGACTGCTTACGCTCGTTCAAAGGTTGCGGTCGAGCGTGAGTTGTCCACCTATTCCAAGGGCACGATGGTAATTACAGCATTGCGGTTTTCGACGGCATGCGGAATGTCGGATCGCGTACGCCTCGATCTCGTATTGAATGACTTTGTTGCGTGCGCGATTGCAAGTCGTGAAATAAGTGTCTTAAGTGACGGCACGCCCTGGCGTCCGTTAATTGACATTAAAGACATGGCCAGGGCGATTGAATGGGCGGTCATCCGAAAAAATTCAAGCGGTGGCCAATATCTGGCAGTTAACGTAGGCAGCGACCAATGGAATTACCAAGTTGAGGACCTCGCGCGCGCCGTCGCCAAGGCAATACCGAGTACCAAGGTGAAGATAAACAAAAACGCGCCGCCTGACCGACGATCATATCAGGTGGATTTTTCAAAATTTCGCCAATTCGCCCCCAGTCACCAGCCACGCGTTGGTCTTGAGCAGGCCATCCGGGAGCTTCAACAGGGGCTTGAGAGCATGAGCTTTCGTGACGCCAATTTTCGTCTTTCCCAATTCATGCGGTTGAAGGTGCTGGAAAAGCATATTGCAGATGGGCGAATTACCAATGATCTGCGCTGGAGTCGTTGATCAATGAAATTTCATCCAACACCTCTAAATGGAGCCTTTACCATTGAGCTTGAAAAGCGGGGAGATGATCGAGGCTTTTTTGCTCGGGTCTTTTGCCAAGAAGAATTTGGAAAGGCCGGGCTAAGCACAAATTTTGTTCAGATCAACAACGCGCTGAGCCTGCTCAAAGGGACGCTTCGTGGCATGCATTACCAGCTTCCGGGTGCGGCAGAGGTCAAGGTTGTACGTTGTATTCGAGGTTCCCTTTTTGATGTGATTATTGATTTGCGGCCCCAATCCTCCACTTTTGGGAAATGGTTCGGCGCTGAATTGACTGCTGAAAATCGATTAATGATGTATGTCCCCAAGGGTTTTGCCCACGGTTTGATAACGCTCGAAGAGAATACGGAAGCGTTTTATTTGGCTGATGCATTTTATTCTCCAGCGCATGAGCGCGGTCTTCGCTACGATGATCCAGAGTTTTCGATCCGTTGGCCGTTAGATGCGGTCGAAATTTCAGAAAAAGACAAGAATTGGCCGAGCTTCAATCGTGAGTACCATGGCATTGATCTACTTGGGACGCTTGGTCAGTGAACATTGGTTCTGGCATAGATCGCAGTTGCGGCCCATACGAGGAATACCAATGAAAGTTGTTCTTCTTGCCGGCGGATTCGGAACGCGTTTGGCAGAATTTACGGATATCGTGCCCAAGCCGATGGTACCGATTGGCGGCCACCCGATACTCTGGCATTTGATGAATATATTCGCGACACACGGACATAAGGAATTTGTAGTGGCTTTGGGCTACAAGTCCGAAGTAATAAAGGAATATTTTCAAAATTTTTACTCGATGAATGCCGATTTCACTGTTGATCTTGCGACGGGCGGCATTGAGTATCACAACTCCCTTAAGGTTGATTGGAAAGTTACCTTGGTGGATACCGGCCTGCAAACAATGACTGGAGGGCGCGTTCGGCGCCTGAAAGACTATTTGGGGGGCGGGGCGTTCCTGATGACGTACGGCGATGGTTTGGCGAATGTCGATAAAACAAAGCGCACGGAAAGATGGTCACAGTTACGTCGGTGCACCCCGGCGCGCGGTTTGGAGAAATGAAAATAGAGGATAACGCCGTAATCTCCTTCAAAGAGAAACCTCAAACCGGCCAAGGTTGGATAAATGGAGGATTCTTTGTAATGCAGCCGGAATTTCTTGATCTAATCGAGGCCGACGACACGGTGCTGGAAGGCTCGCCTTTGGAACGCGCGGCAGCCATGGGCCAGTTGATGGCGTATCAGCACGAGGGCTTTTGGCAGTGCATGGATACCAAGAGAGACCGTGACCTGCTGGAACAACTTTGGGTTTCTGGACAGGCACCCTGGGTCAAATAATTTTACGTTTGACAGTCCCGAATCTAGCTTTTTTTGCGCGGAAAAGATGTGTTTCAGAAAGCGCAATTAACGGTCTAATGTACAGGAAGCCTGATTACCGTCCGGACATCGATGGCCTTCGCGGATTCGCGGTATTGTCGGTCATCGGGTATCACCTATTTCCCGAGCTTGTGCCCGGAGGATTTTTCGGAGTGGACATATTCTTTGTCATTTCCGGATTCCTGATCAATTCGATCATTCTGTCCAATTTAAAGGCCAATTCTTTTGATTTGGTCGAGTTTTATGTTCACCGCATTAATCGAATTTTCCCCGCACTAATATTGGTTCTTTCCGCATGCTTTTTCGCGGGATGGTTTTTGTTTTTGGCGGTCGAGTTCAAGAATCTCGCGAAGCACATAGTGGGTGCTGCACTTTTCTTATCCAATCTGATCTCATTTAGAGAGGTAGATTACTTTGGAAATTTCGCGCATTCGAAACCCCTACTTCACTTATGGTCACTTGGTGTAGAAGAACAATTTTATTTGCTGTGGCCAGCATTAATGATACTAATCTGGCGCCTAAAACTTCACATCCCGCTTGTTACTGCAGCCTTGGTATTGGTATCCTTTACGTTTGGTATTATTACTCTCAACAATAGCGCGTCGGCTGCATTCTATTTTCCACATACTCGGTTCTGGGAAATTCTTGTTGGCGGATTGCTCGCAACTCTGAGTCAGAGACGTATTGGCGAACCGGGCAGTCAGGATAGGCGAATAGGAGGGGTATCTGATCGTTTAGAAAACATCAAAGGAATGCTTGGGATCGGGTTGATTTTCACACCCATTTTTTTTCTCTCGAGCAACGTTTCGGTACCCGGATGGTGGACGATTCCCCCGGTTGTAGGAAGCGCCTTGATAATATCGGCCGATGGAAGATCAGTTCTGGTAAGGGCAGTTCTGTCCGGCAAGCACGCGGTATGGTTTGGACTGATCAGTTACTCTCTATATCTCTGGCATTGGCCAATATTCATTTTCGCTTCGACGACTGGTCAGTGGTCGCCGAATTTCGCGGCAAAGCTGGGAATACTTGCCGGTAGCATCAGACCAATCCGGCTATCCGGCGCTCGCCGGGAGCGCGCCACCGCATTACTCTGCATGATGTTGGTTGTGGGGCTGGCGGGTGGCGTCACATATCGTGCCGACGGGGTTGGCGATCGCTCAGCGGGTCGATTGCTTTCAATTCAAAGTTTCCAAACTCCTTACATTGAAAAATGTGATTCCATCACCGGGGAAAGCTATTCCGCAGATTATTGCCACTTGAGCGAGAGTTCAGACGGCGACAAGATACTTCTGTTGGGAGATTCGCACGCGAATGCGTTTTCAACAGTACTTAGCGCCCTTAGAAGTGAGTTCGGATTTTCGTTTATACAGTTGGGACGTGGTGGATGTCCCTCATTGATCAATTATGGACATCAAGGCTGCCTTGATATTTCGAAACAAGCACTTCAAATAATCGAGGAAAGAAAATCCATTCAGACCGTAGTCCTGGCGGCGAGATGGAGTAGTTACGATCAAGACCGGCCGTCCGGAACGTCGGTTATGCGTTCGGCAGACTATAGAAAAGCGCTGGAGAAAACGCTTCAATTTCTCTTTGACAAAGGTAAAAATGTCGTTCTTGTAATGCAAGTACCTGAAGGACGCGATCCGCTGCGCTGCGTCGTTAGGCCCCTAAGTGTCGGTAGTCTGGATTTATGTCCTCGCGATGCGAAGCATTTGGCGGAATCGCAAGACGGGTATAGGGCCTTTATTTTTTCACTTAAAAGTGCCTTCCCGAAACTAAAGATTTATGATCCATGGCATTACCTTTGCGAAGGAGGCGTGTGCGTGGTCATTGAGAATGGCAACAGCTTCTATTCTGACGAAAGTCATCTTTCCCTTTTCGGAGGGCGCTATCTCGCGGAAAAGTCGAAGAGTGAATTGATTAAATTGCTTGAACTGCACCGGTGAGGATGTTCCATCTCGTCCAGGGTAGTGTTGAATTGGGCCGTTTCCCCGAGGTGGGTTTACTCGCAGGGG
>Ga0194049_1000296_pt1 | contig 17141 bp, 15 predicted proteins | sample JunL2225m_MetaG_FD_148665 | JGI IMG/M metagenome (GOLD analysis project Ga0194049, IMG submission 148665) | Anoxic zone freshwater microbial communities from boreal shield lake in IISD Experimental Lakes Area, Ontario, Canada - Jun2016-L224-25m | ecosystem: Environmental > Aquatic > Freshwater >... | reverse complement strand
CGGGTCTCGTCTGGCAGCCTACCTGCGAGCGACTAGGGTGTGAAGTCTTATGTCGAAGCGCACCGTCAAGCGGAAGCTCCGGGCCAAGAAGAAGGCCAACCACGGCAAGAAGCCGAACTGCGGTCGAGGCTGATCCCTCGACACTGAGATCGCGCCTCGGCACGATCTCTTGAATTCTTAGAGACGACCGTCCCAAGCGGCATCTCCGAGGACCTCAGACAGCAGGGTGGGTCGGTCCGAGATGATCCCATCAACACCTAGCCCTACGAGTCGCCTCATGGAGGTTTCGTCGTTCACCGTCCACACGTGGACTGCGATGTCGCGCTCGTGGGCCGCCGCCACAAACAGTTCGTCGACGAGCGTGATGTCGCCGAAGGTCTCGGGAACCTGAAAGGCCACGACCCCAAGCGCCACCGGCTCCTCCCCCGCGTGGATCGACCGATAGAACTCCGCCGTCTCGAGGGTGGCGGCCGAGGTCGGCGTCGAGGGACTTTCGCGTCGGAATGCGGCGATGGCGAGATCATTGAACGAGGCCACGATCACCGTCTCACTTCGCCCGTGTGCAGCAAGCACCTCGGCCAAGAGTCCCTCATAGGGCTCGACCTCGGGCGCCGTGCGCTTGATGTCGAGGTTCAGCGTCACGTCGGGAAACGTCTCGAGCACCTCGGACAACGTGGCGATGCGATACCGGTGATCAGCAGGGGCGAGACCGCGAAGGAGATACTCCGACGCCGGGTGACCCGGTGCCACATCAGATCCGGCGATGAACCAGTGGGCATTATCGAGACGACGAAGCTCGTCGAGGGTCAGGTCGCAGATCTGGCCCTGGCCGTTCGTCGTGCGGTCGACCGTCTCGTCATGGCAGACCACCAGCTGGCGATCCTTGGTGGCGTGCACATCGAGCTCGATCACCGTCGCTCCAGCGGCGAGACCGCCGGAGATAGCGGCCAGGGTCGATGAGGGCGCCTCAAACGACCCTCCTTGATGACCGAAGTTGACGATCCGACGATCGATCCACTGGTTGTTCGGCATGGGACTCCTCTTGTGTAGGACCGACCTCAGCCGAGATCGGCTTCGTCCTTCAACGCCTCGACGGTGCGGTGCTCAACGATGAAGGCCAGGAAGGGAACGAAACCAGACGCCACCATCACGGCGATCCGGCCCACCGAGGGCTTGAGCTTCACGGCGACATCGACCACAGTGGCGAGGTAGACCATGTAGAGGATCCCGTGGATCTGCGCCACGACCATCTCGAGCGTCGCCCACGTGCCAAATCCGTGTCGCAGCACGATGGTGACACAGAAGAAAAGCAACATCATCCCGACCACGAACGACATGATCTGGTAGCGGCGGAGGCAGGCGGGCATCTAGTGATCCTTCATCTCGGACACCTCTGCCTCACGGGCGGAGATGTCGTCAGCAGCGAGCTGCGCGAGGTGGTCGTTGTAGGCAGCGAGGGCGGCATCCTCCTGATCGGGACGGCGCTTGGCTGCGGTGACCGCAGCTCGGCGCTCCTCCTCAAAGGCAGCTCGATGGGCCCGCTCCTCAGGAGTGGCCGCCTTGGTGTGGAGCAGCGCCCACCAACCGAAGAGGCCACCGAAGGCGAAGACTGGCCACTCGATGGCATAGACCCACGACAGAGCATTTCCATCAAAGGCTCGGGTGGCCTGCCACCACCCAGCGAAGAGGCACCCCGCCACCCAGGCAAGCGCGGCCACATGCAGGCCGATCGATCGCAATGAGAGCCAGCGGGAGCGCACCCGTCCACCCTACCGAGAGCAGAGCCCTGCTTCATGCACGGGTAGCGTGACCCCATGGCTGCGATGTCACCTACGGGCATGGAGCACGGGATGAGCCAGCCAGCCCCCTTCGCTTGGAGTCACATCGGGACGACCGCCTTCTCCTGGGTGGGCTTGGCCATCCTCGTGGCCGCCGGTCTGCTCTATGTGGCGGGGACTGTCCGATGGACCACGAGCCACCCCGGAGCACCGTGGTCGGTCAAGCGGACGGTGTGCTTCTTGGCCGGCTTGGTCATCGTCCTCGTGGCGACCGAGTCGGTGGTCGGCGTCTACGACATGGTGCTGTTTAGCGACCACATGATCCAGCACCTGCTCCTCATCATGGTTGCAGCCGGGTTCCTTGCCATGGGCGCACCCCTTGAGCTGGCCCTCGGCACCCTGCCTGGACGCCTCGGTCGGGGGTTGAACGCCGCTGCGGATTCGAAGGCCGGCGAGATGCTTGGCCATCCGATCCTCGGGTTCGGCCTCTATGCCGTATTCATCCCCGTCACCCACCTCACCAGCCTGTTCAATCTCATGCTCACCCACATGTGGGTCCATCGGGCCGAGCAAGTCGGGTTTCTCTTGATCGGGTACCTGTTCTGGCGCCCGGTCGTGGCCATCGAGCCGGCCAAACATCGGCTGGCGCCAGGTCTGCGACTCGTCTATCTGGCATTGGCTGTTCCCGTCGATACCTTCACCGGCCTTGCCTTGGCCATGTCGGGCCACGAGATGTTTCCCGCGTACTCGACCATGGGCCGCAACTGGGGTGGCTCGCTGGTCGACGATCTCCACACCGGGGGCTCACTCATGTGGATCGGGGGCGACTTGCTGATGATGGGTGCGATGATCCCCATCGCTGTGCTCTGGATGCGCGATGAGGAATCCAAAGCTCGCGTCATCGACGCCCAGCTCGATGCCGAGGCCATCGCTGCAACATCTGATCTCATGTCATGACCGATCAGCAGAGCGCGAACTCCACCGACCACCGACACGCTCGGCGAGAGTCCCTCGTCGCAATGCTGCACCGGCTCCGCCTCACGCCGCTCAGCTTCGCAATCGCCACGGGCACCCTGATTCTCCTGGTCGTCGGTCTGGTGTGGTCTACGAACCTCATCGGCAGTCTCCGGAGCGATCACGTGCGCTGGTGGCTCTTCGCCCTCGCTGCTGCTTCCGCCGCCTTGCAGTACCTCGGCTACGCGATTGCCCTGCGTGCGGCCGCCGAACCTCATCCTCCGTTCGCCTCGACCTTCGAGCTCGAGGTCGCAGAGGCCGTCACCACCGTGGTCACCCCGGAGAGCATCGGGTCGATGGCGCTGTCGATGCGCTTTTTGACCCGGCGCGGCCTCTCGACCCCTGATGCTGCCGCTGCGGCTGGCCTGAACTCATTCGTCACCACCTTCGTGGCCGCCTTCTTCGTGCCCCTCGGAGCGATCTTCGCGACATCGAGTCTCAACATCGCCGCCCTCAAGAAGGACGTCCCAAGCTCACAATGGGTGATCATCCTCGTGATCATCCTCATGGCCGCCGGCGTGACGTTGCTCGTCAAGCTCCCCAAGCTCCGCCACGATGCTGCGGGATGGGCCAAGACGATGGGTGGCTACCTTCGCTCTGTGTTGACCCAGCCGACCCGCAGCCTCGTCATGGCGGCCGGCGAACTCGTCACCGCCACCGGCCAGGTGCTCTGCATGGCGCTCGTGCTCTGGGCCATCGGGGCCCCTGTTCATGTCGCTGCGATCCTGGTCATCGTCCAGATCGCCGGCGCCGCATCCAATGTCGTGCCGGTCCCGGGCGGCCTCGGGGCCCCCGAGGCCATCCTCGTGGCAGGTCTCTCTTCGGTTGGTGTCGGCCATGATTCGGCCATCATCGCTGCGCTGAGCTACCGGATGTTCATGTACTGGGGTCCACCCATCCCTGGGATGTTCGCCATCTGGCATCTTCGCCGGAGTGACGCGATCTGAACCTCAGAGCAGGCCGGCCTCAAGGGCCAGGCGACGCAGGTCGTCCTGGGGGCGAGCACCGAGGTGGCTGATGACCTCGGCGGCACACAATCCGCCGAGGCGGGCGCTGGCCTCTGGGTCGAGTCCATTGGTGATCCCGAAGAGGAAGCCGGCGGCGAAGAGGTCTCCCGCACCATTGGTGTCCACCACCGAGGCCACCGGGGCGGCCGGCACTGCGATACGGCCCGCCGGGGTGACGATCACGGATCCCTCTGCCCCCAGCGTGATCGCCCCGAGCACGCCGGTCTCCTCGAGCGCGTCGAGAGCTGCGTCGAGGGTCTTGGCGGCGAAGAGGGCGATGATCTCGTCATGGTTGGCGAAGACCAGGTCGAGATCGCCGTCGAACAGACTCAGGAAGTCGCTCCGATGCCGATCGACGCAAAACGAGTCCGAGAGCGTCAGCGCCACTGACCCATCGGCTGCGTGGGTAGCTTCGACGGCCTGGCGCATCGCCTCCTTGGCTGGCGGAAGATCGAAAAGATACCCTTCGAGATAGGTCACCTTGGTCCGCGAGAGCAGGCGACCGTCGACATCGCCGGGGGCGAAGGTGTTGGCGACACCGAGATGGGTGGCCATGGTGCGCTCAGCATCATCGGTCACCATCACCAGGCACCGCCCGGTCCCGGCGGCATCGGCCGGCACGATGGCCGCCTCAAAGTCCACCCCAGACGCCGTGATGTCATGGGTGAACACATCGCCCATGGCGTCATCGGCCACCTTCCCAATAAACCCCGCCTTGCCCCCAAGGGCAGCCACGCCGGCCACGGTGTTGGCCGCCGATCCGCCCGAGACCTCGATGCTCGATCCCATCGAGGCGTAGATGGCCTCCGCGTGGTCGAGTGCAATGAGCTCCATCGACCCCTTGACGAGACCAAGGCGATCGAGCGTGGCGTCATCGATCCGGCAGATCACGTCGACGAGAGGTGAGCCGATCCCGACCACGTCAAGCAGATCGTCGGTGGGCGGCCGCAGCAGGGTCACAGGAACGGGAATGGGGGCGTCGTTTGTCACCACCTCAGGCTACGCGGTCCCCCGGTAGCCTCACTGCATGGCCAACATCGTGAATCCCTACCGCCTCGGCGAGGAGGTCCTCCCCCGGACCTACCGCCTCACGCTCGAGCCCGACCTCGATCGAGCCATCTTCGCCGGTGAGGTGGAAATCGATGTCGACGTGATATCCGCAGTGGAGACCATCGTCCTGAATGCCGTCGAGCTCGAGATCCGATCCGCCAGTGTCTCGAGCGAGGGCTCGACCTACGAGTGCACCGTCGAGCTCGACGCAACCACAGAGCGGGTGACACTCACCCCGCCCCGGGCGATCTCGTCTGGGCCGGCCACCGTGACCTTGGTGTTCACCGGCATCCTCAACGATCAGCTCGTCGGGTTCTACCGCTCCACCTTCATAGATCCAGAGGGCACCACCCGCACGATCGCCACCACACAGATGGAGGCCACCGATGCGCGCCGAGCCTTCCCCTGCTTCGATGAGCCGGCTAAGAAGGCCTCCTTCGTGATCTCGCTCGTCGTCCCTGATGGGCTCGCTGCCTACTCGAACAGCCCGGTGGTGTCGGAAGAAGATGCCGGCGAAGGTCGCCGCCTGGTCCGATTCGCACCCACGATGGTGATGTCGACCTACCTCGTGGCCTTCGTCGTCGGACCCTTTGAGGCCACTGACCCGGTGGACATCGACGGCACGCCGGTTCGCATCATCTACCCCCCCGGCAAGGCCGACCTCGCCCCCTTTGCCGAAGAGGTGGCCGCGTTCTCGCTGCGCTACTTCACCGACTACTTCGGCATCGCCTATCCCGGCGACAAACTCGACCTGATCGCCATCCCGGACTTCGCCTTCGGGGCCATGGAGAACCTGGGTCTGGTCACCTTCCGAGAGACCGCTCTGCTCGTTGACCCCGCCACGGCGTCGCGCAACGAGGTCGAACGGGTGGTCGACGTGGTGGCCCACGAGATCGCCCACATGTGGTTCGGAGACCTCGTCACCATGGGCTGGTGGGAGGGAATATGGCTGAATGAGGCCTTCGCCACCTTCATGGAGATCAAGTGCACTGATGCCTTTCGTCCGAACTGGCACCGATGGGTGGGATTCGGAACTTCCCGACAGGCTGCCATGTCCGTTGACGGCCTGCACTCCACGCGGCCGATCGAGTTCGTCGTCCACTCACCCTCAGATGCCCGCGGGATGTTCGACCTGCTGACCTATGAGAAGGGTGGCAGCGTCCTGCGGATGCTCGAGCAACATCTCGGCGAGGACACCTTCCGCGACGGGATCCGTCGATACCTGACCACCCACGCCTATGGCAATACCGTGACCCAGGACCTCTGGGATGCCCTCACCTCAGTCTCTGGACAGGCCGTGGGAGAGATCATGGACACGTGGATCCTCCAGGGCGGCCACCCGCTCGTGAGTGTCGACGATGGAATCGTGACGCAGTCCCCGTTCTCCTATGGTCCCGCTGACGGCGAGAGCGCCATCGGCTCGACCTGGCAGGTCCCGCTCTCGACACGACTGCTCGCCGGTGGTGACGTCACCCGACAGATCTTGGGAACCGACCCAGTGGCTGTGGCTCCGGCCACGCTCATCAATGCTGGTGGGTGGGGCGTCTACCGCACCCGCTATGGCGCTGCCGAGCTCGCCGTGATCACCGCCCACCTCTCTGCCCTCGACCCCCTCGAGCGGGCCACACTGGTCGCCGACACCTGGGCCGCCACGTTGGCAGGACAGCAGGACGCAGCCGCGTTCCTCACTCTTGCTGACGGCCTCGGTGACCAGATCGAGCCCGCCACCTGGTCCGTGGTGGCGACCGCACTCCACACCATCGATGCCTTCATCGCCGACGACGAGCGCCCGGCGCTGGCTGCCACCACGAGGGCCCTCTTCGGCCGACTCTTCGACGTCCTCGGGTGGGAGGGATCATCGGACACCGAGGAGCAGGCTCCCACCTTGCGCGCCATGGCCATCGCCACACTCGGCACCCTCGGCCACGACGAGGAGATCCGTGCGGAGGCCGCCCTCCGCTTCGCCGCTGGTGACCCTGATGGCGACCTCGCCAGCGCCATCATCTCGGTCGTCGGGGCCATGGGCCGTCCAGAGGACTTCGCCATCGTCCTCGAGCGCCACCGGTCAGCCCTCAGCCCACAGAGCGAGATCCGCAACCTCCTTGGCCTGACGACGTTCGCCAGCACCGACCTCACCCTTGAGGCCTTCTCCCTGGCCAGGACCGACATCCGTTCCCAAGATGCCCCGTATGTCGTCTCCCGCCTCTTGGCCAACCGCACGGCGGGCTCCGAGGTGTTCATGTCGCTCATGGCGACATGGGACGAGTGTCTGAGCCGCTTCCCCAAAGACTCGCACTCGAGAATGCTCGGTGGGATCTCGCAGCAGATTTCGAGTGCCTCCCACGCACGGATCGTCGCTGACTTCATCGTGGCCCACCCGCTCAACTCGGGCCAGCGGACCGTACTGCAGGACGTGGAGCGCATGTCAGTGGGCGTTGCTTTTGCCGAGCGCGAGACGCCCCGGATCGCCACCGTGCTGAGGGCATTCCAGCAGCGATGAACCTCGGGCTGGCCCTCAGCGTGTTTGGCGTAATCTTCCTCGCTGAGCTACCCGACAAGACCATGATCGCCACCCTGATCATGGGCAGCCGAGGTCGGGCCGCCGCCGTCTGGGTTGGGGCCTCCCTGGCATTCATCGTCCACATGGCCTTCGCCGCCATAGCCGGCGGCCTCCTCGACCGACTGCCTCATCGAGCCCTCGAGATTGGGGTGACGGCAATGTTCTTCGCCGTCGCGGCGTACCTCCTGCTGATCCCCGAGAAGGAGGCGGTGAACGAAGGCGAGGAGGAGGCGGGAGCTGAACGGGCAGGGACGGCTCTGGCCACCATGGCATCCGCGTTCATGGTGATCCTGGTGGCTGAGACCGGCGATCTGACCCAGATCATCGCCGCCAGCTTCACCCTCAAGAGCCATCAGCCACTGACGGTGTTCTTGGCCTCCTCCGCAGCGCTGGTGTCGGTGGCAGCGATCGGTGCCTTCGGAGGCAAGGCACTGCTCAAGGTCCTTCCCCTAGCCAGGATCCGTCAGCTCGGGGGCATCGTCCTGCTGATCCTCGGCATCGTGGGGATCGTCCAGATGCTCACCTCGTGACATTGCACTCCCCACGCAGCCATGCGAAGGTCTGAGCCGATGATCACCTCTTCTTCACCTGAGCGCCTCGCGTCCCTCCTCGCCTTCGCCCGAGCAGCTCGGGGATTCATGCCCGACGATGAGGGCCTTTCCCTGCATGAAGCCGGCCTCGAGGGAGGTCGACGGTTCCCTGGCGGATCGATGCTCGAGGTCGGCGCCTGGTGCGGAAAGTCCGGCGTTTACCTCGGTGCGGCCGCCGAGGCCACCGGATCGGTCCTGTTCAGTCTCGATCATCATCACGGCTCCGAGGAGAATCAGGCGGGCTGGGAACATCACGATGCCGATCTCGTCGACCCGGCCGATGGTCGACTCAACACCTTGCCGACGTGGCAACGAACCATCGCCGACGCCGAGCTCGAGCACAGTGTCGTCGGTCTCGTCGGCGACTCGCTCACGGTGGCGGCACACTTCGCCACACCGCTCACCTTCCTCTTCATCGACGGCGGCCACGGTGAAGAGCCAGCCTGGGCTGACTATCGATCCTGGACTCCGAAGGTCCAACCCAATGGCATCTTGGCCATCCACGACGTCTTCGAGGACCCCGCCGACGGGGGTAGGCCCCCCTACGAGCTCTACTGCGAAGCGATCCGGTCGGAAATCTTTACTGAGCTCTGGGCCACAGGCAGTCTGCGAGTCCTCGAACGCCGCTCTTCCTGAGGCTGCTCGAATGCGGCGCCTCAGCGGGCGTTGCAGGGTCCGGTGTGCTGCTGGTCGCAGGTCGGCCCCGCAAGGTCGATGGTCCCCTCGAGGGTTTCACCTCGGAAGAGTCCTGCGGCCGGCGACGTCGAGCTCAGCGCGTCCGCTGCCAAGATGATCGCCCCAGCCGTATAGGCCGTCGTCTCGCGGTCGGGGTAGGTCACATTGTCTGGGTAGGCGATCCCCGTCCAGTAGGAGCCATCGGGTCGACGGTGCCCCTGGGCCACCTCGAAGAGCTCGAGGGCCTCCTCGCGCATGCCGAGCGCATCCAAGGTCATCACGCACTCGGCAGTCTCGGCGGCGGTGACCCAGTCAGACGTCGACACGCAGCGAACGCCAAGGCCGTACATCACGAACTCGTCGAAGTGCTCATCGATCCGCCGGCGAGCGGCGTCGCCCTCCAGGGCTCCCGAGAGCATCGGGTAGTACCAGTCCATGGCGAACTCGTTCTTCGGGGCGAAGGCTCCCGGGTGGTACGCGATGGCATGGCCCAGTCGTCCGGCTGCCAGCTCCCATTCGGGGCGATGCTCGCCGAGACGCTCGGCGATGGCCACGGCGCAGCGGAGCGAGTGGTAGATCGACGACGATCCGGTGAGCAACGCATAGCCCTCGGGCCGACCGGCCGCATCGAGCGACCAGCGGATTGAGCCATCAGGCAGCTGCCAGCGGAGCACGAAGTCGATGGCCGCCTCCATCATCGGGAGGTGCTTGCGCAAGATTGCGTCGTCACCGGTGATCAGGGAGTGATGCCAGAGCCCTGCCGCGACATAGGCGCAGACATTGGTGTCGAGGCGTGAGTCCTCGATCGAGTGGTCGAGGTAGTAGTTGAACCAGGCCCCATCGCCCAGCTGCACCTCGGCCAACCAGTCATATGCCAGCTCGGCCTCGGCAAAGTGACCACAGACCGAGAGGGCCATGGCTGCTTCGACGTGGTTCCAGGGATCGCAATGTCCTCCCTCGAACCACGGGATCATCCCCGAGGGTCGTTGGAGGGCCAGCAGCGACTGAGCCGTCAGCGCCACCTCCTCGGCCGTCAAGATCCCGGGAACCTCAGGCAGCGTCGCAAGCGACGGCACCGAACTCACGCACCCGCCCCCTCAAGCACCGGTGCGACGACCGGTGCCTTCTTCAGGTAGACCACGAAGCTCTTGCCCATGATCGGCGCCAGCACCTTCTCGGCCACTCGGGTGGTCCGGGGACCCTTGACGATGTCCCAGACGAGGAGCTTGTGGTACGCCTTGACGGCCGGGTGGTCGTCGTTCTTCGGGCCCACTGCGCACTTGAGCCACCAGTAGGGGCTGTGGAGGCCATGGGCATGGTGGGTCGTGTAGGGCTCGAGGCCCACCGAGCGCAGGCGGTCGAAGAGCACCGAGCGGCGATAGAGGCGAACGTGGCCGCCGGGCACGTCGTAGTACTCCTCCGACAGGGCCCAGTTGACGAGTTCTGGGCCGAACCGGGGCACGGTGATGGCCATCGTGCCGCCGGGAGCGAGGACCCGAGACAGTTCAGCCATGGCTGCCTCGTCGTCGGGGATGTGCTCGAGGACCTCTGAGCAGATGACTCGGTCAAAGGTCCCATCGGCGAAGGGAAGGTGGAGCGCATCGCCCTGGATGGTGCCGATGCGGGTGGTGTCGATGTCGATCTCCCCCTGCTCGGCCATGGCCCCGAAGGTGGCTCTGACCTTCGCCACCTCCTCCGCTCCAGCATCGAGGGCCACGATGGAAGCACCCCTGCGGGCGAACTCATAGGCATGCCGGCCGAAGCCGCATCCGAGGTCAAGGACAAGATCACCCGGGGCGACCTTGAGTGTGTCGTAGTTGGCAGTGAGCATCAGTCGAACTCCATTGGACTAGGGAGGGGCTCGCCCCTCAAGACGGCGTCGTAACAGGCAGCGGTGCCCTTGGCGGTGACCTGCCAGGTGAATCGGTTGATCACTCGTTCGCGACCATTGGCCCCGAGGCGTGCACGCAGCTCGGGATCGTCGAGCACCTGGCCGATTGCCGCAGCGAGCGCCTCTGGGTCATCGGGCGTCACAAGCAGGCCGGTCTCGCCGCTCACGCCCACCACCTCGGGGAGTGCGCCACCGGTGGTTGCCACCACGGCCACCCCGCAGCTCATGGCCTCGATCGCCGGTAGCGAGAAGCCCTCGTAGAGCGAGGGCACCACGGCGACCTCTGCCTCGCCATAGAGACGGGCGAGCTCCTCGTCGCTCACGCCCGACACCGTGGTCACGATGTCATCGAGGCTCAGGCGCTCCATGGTCTTGGCCACGCGGCCTCCCGGCTGAGGGCGACCGATGACGACGAGTTCGATGTCACGCTCGGTCCGCAGTTTGGCCACCGCCTCGAGCAGGGGAACGAGACCCTTCATTGGCACATCAGAAGAGGACGTCACCATGATCCGACCCTTGACCGGAGAAACCTCCGGATAGGGCTTGAATGTCTCAGGGTCGACGCCGACCGGCACCACCGTCATCCGATCGAGGGGGACACCCATCTGGGCATTGATGTCGGTCTTCGAGTTCTGCGAGACAGTAAGGATCGCCGGGAGCGCTTGCGCCACGCGCACCTGCATGCCGAGGAACCCGAACCAGCGCTTCGTGGTGATTCGGCGGTAAGCATTGGTCGTGTGATCGAGCGCGATCGTCCGATCCACGGTGATCGGGTGGTGGAGGGTCTCGAGGATCGGCCATCCATCCTCGTAGAGACCGAGGATGCCCGATCCGAGGCACTGATTGTCGTGGATGATGTCAAAATCTCCGCGGCGAGCATTGAGAATCTCGCGGATCCGCTTCGAATAGGCCAAGGGCTCGCCAAAACCGGCGGTGAGCATGATGCCGAACTCCTCGAGATCCGCCAGCGAGGTGAACTCGCTCGGACTCGGTATCCGGAAAGGATCAGGGTCCCGATAGAGGTCCATCCCTCGCACCGGGGTGAAGCCCACGCCCTCATCAACCTCAGGCCACGGCGGTCCAGAGAAGACCTCCACACTGTGACCAAGGGCGACAAGTTCACGGCTGAGGTGCCTGGTGTAGACGCCTTGGCCTCCGCAACGCGGGTTTCCCCGATAGATCAAGAAGGCAATTCGATGGCCGCCAGCCTCGGGGGCCTTCGGAGCGATTCGGTCCGGGAACACCTCGTCCTTCGAGCGCGCCCAGGACTGCCTCGTCTCTCTGTACAGCTGTCGAGGGGTCTTGGGCACGTGAGGTCTCCTCACCAGGGACGCGCGGGGTGGACCATTCTCCCCCCGATCACCCCTGCCGCACAAACGCAACCGAATGGGCACTTCCTCGTGTCATTCGGTACGCTCGAAGCCATGGACCTGACCTACCCCTCCGAAGCAGAAGAGTTCCGTATCGAGATCCGCCAATGGCTCGAAGACAACCTCCCCGACGGGTGGTTCGACGAGGGCTTCTCGATGACCCCTGAGGAGCGCAAGATCTTCAATGAGGGCTGGACCACGACGCTCTTCGATGGTGGCTGGATCTGCGCCAGTTGGCCCAAGGAGTACGAGGGCAAGGGCCTGACCCTTCTGCAGCAGGTCGTGTTGAACGAGGAGTTCGCTCGGGCCCAGGCACCGCTGCGAGCAGACTTCTTCGGCGACACTCTCGTCGGACCGACCATCTTGCAGTGGGGCACCGAAGAGCAGAAGCAGCAGTTCATCCCAGGGATTCTCAAGGGAGAGATCGCCTGGTGCCAGGGATTCTCCGAGCCCAACTCGGGCTCTGATCTGGCGTCGCTCGCCACCAAGGCTGAGCTCGATGGCGACGAGTGGGTCATCAGTGGGCAGAAGGTGTGGACCACCCAGGCGCAGTTCGCCGACTACGTGTTCCTCCTCGCTCGCACCGATCCTGATGCGCCGCCGCACGCTGGCATCAGCTACCTCCTGGTCCCGATGAAGCAGCCCGGCGTCGAGGTCCGTCCGATCCAGCAGGTCGATGGCTCAGCCGAGTTCAACGAGGTCTTCTTCGAGAATGTCAGATGCCCCCGAGAGAATGTCGTCGGCGGGGTGAACAATGGCTGGAAGGTCGCCATGACCACGCTGGGCTTCGAGCGGGGCTCCTCGGCTACGACGGGTTTTCGCCGCTTCCTGCGCGAGTGGGACAAGCTCGTCGCCATCGCCAAGGCAAATGGCAAGGCCGCCGACCCGACTGTGCGCCAAGACCTCGTCAAGTCCTGGTCGGATATCAAGATCATGCAGATCAACGGCTACCGCTCGCTGACCGACGCCCTCAATGGCAGCCACCACACCGCCATGCTCGGAGCCTGCAACAAGATGTTCTGGTCCGAGACCCACAAGAGGACCATGAATCTCGCCATCGACATCCTCGGCATGGAGGGCCAAGTGCTCTCGGGCCAGGGTGACACCGAGAGCATCCTCCCGGGGAACCGTCGCGGACGCGACGACTACCCGGTCAATGACATCCAGGCCTCGTTCTTCTTCTCGCGGTCCGAGACCATTTGGGGTGGGACTGCCGAGATCCAGCGCAACATCATCGGCGAGCGGGCACTCGGTCTGCCCAAGGAGCCCAAGGTCGCCAAGGTCTAGGACCAACCGGCGTCGCAGTATCGCCAACCAAGCAGTATCGCCAACCAACAGGAGGCAACACCATGGCACCAGACCCCAGAGGCCAGATCTTTCTCAATGCCGCCGCCTATGCCGACCAGGAGGCTTGGCACGCCGTGGCCGAGGAGCTTCGACGCGATGCGCCGGTACTGCGCGTCGAAGAGGAGGGATACACCCCATTCTGGGCCATCACCCGCCATGAGGACGTCTTTCGGGTGTCTCGCGACAATGAGACATTCCTCAACACCCGCGATTCAGTCCTCGGTCCAGATGCTCAATTCGAGTTCATCCGATCCCTGGGCATCGACCCCAAAACCCTAATCCACATGGACGGCGACGAGCACCGCGACCACCGCAACGTGGCCAACTCGTGGTTCCGCCCAAGGGCCGTCGCCGATCGCCAGGCCGGTATCGATGCCATCGCCGACTCCTTCGTTGAGAAGTTCCGCGAGCTCGGTGGCGAGTGCGACTTCGCCCAGGACATCGCTGTGCCCTACACGCTGCGAGTGATCATGAGCATCTACGGGATCCCCGAGGAAGATGAGCCACTGATGCTCAAGCTCACCCAGGGGATCTTCGGGGCCGCCGACCCTGAATACCTCGGCGACCTCTCGGACCCGATGGCGCTGCTCACCGGGACCATCGCCCAGTTCGATGACTACTTCAAGGAGCTCGCCGACGATCGTCGCGCTCGGCCGACCGATGACCTCGCCACGGTGCTGGCCAATGGACAGGTCAACGGCTGCCCGATGGATCAGCATGCATCGATGTGGTACTTCACCATTGTGGCCACGGCTGGACACGACACCACCTCGTTCGCTCTCTCCGGTGGGCTCGAGGCACTGTTGCGCCACCCGGACCAAGTGGCTGCCCTGCGATCCGACCCAACGCGAATCAACACTGCCGTCGACGAGATGATCCGCTGGACCTCGCCGGTCCGGCACTTCCTTCGCTACCTCAGTGCCCCAGCGACGATCGGTGGCGTCGAGATCCCCGAGGGAGACCGCCTGCTGCTCTCGTACCCATCAGCCAACCGAGACGCCGAGGTCTTTGACAGTGCCATGGGCTTCGATGCGCTCCGGCCCAACGCCAACCGCATGATCGCCTTCGGCGGCGGAGAACATTTCTGCCTCGGCTCGACCTTTGCCCGCCGGGAGCTCCGGACGATCCTGCCCAAGCTCCTCGCATCGGTCAAGACCATCGAGATCACCGGAGCCCCTGAGTGGGCTCAGGCCAACTTCGTGGGTGGCGTCAAGCACCTTCCCGTCGCCGCTACCTTCTCCTAGCCGCCAACTTTTCCTAGCCGGCTCTTTCTCCAGCACCCAGATGTCCTCCCGCACTCCCCATCGGAGGAGAGGGTGATCCGCCATCAATCAACTCCACCGAGGGGTCGCTTCACCTCGAAGGTCACGCTGGTCCCGGTCGTCGCGCTGATCTTCTTCAGCGTCTCGGGTGGGGCCTATGGGCTTGAGCCTCTGACGAGCTCGTCAGGCCCGGGGATGGCGATGCTGCTGATCTTGGTGACTCCCCTGATCTACTCCATTCCCGTCGCGCTCTTGACCGCCGAGCTCGGGACGGCCATCCCGAGTGAGGGAGGCGGCTACCACTGGGTCCAACGGGCCTTCGGAGACTTCTGGGCCTTCCAGGAGGGGATGCTGTGGATATTCACAGCTTTCGTGGACATGGCCCTCTATCCTCTGCTGTTCGCCGACTATCTCGGCCAGCTCTGGCATGCTGCTGCGCCGAGCGCAACCGTGGTGGCCAGGCTCGGCCCGCTCACCATCGACCTCCACTGGATCTTGGCCGTCAGTTGCTTCATCATTCCGCTGACGGCCCTCAACATCGTCGGTGCCCGCTGGGTCGGTGACTCCTCGGTGCTCTTCGCTGTCATCGCTCTTGTACCCTTCGTACTCCTCGTCGCCATCGGTCTTCCCCAACTGTTCGCCCACCACATCAACCCGGTGGCCCCTCTCACCACCCCCCACACCTCGGTGATCGCTGCGTTCGGCGCCGGCCTGTGGATCGTCATGTGGAACTACTGCGGCTTCGATAGCGTTGGGGCCATCGCCGAGGAGATCGAGCATCCCCAGCGAGTGATCCCCCGAGCGCTTGCCTGGTCGCTCATCGTCATCGTGGCCGCCTACATCCTGCCGATGACCGCCGCCATGGCAGCCGGAGGCTGGTCCTCATGGGATGCCGGATCCTTCACCCACATCGCCCGAGTCATCGGTGGACCCTGGCTCGAGTGGCTCATCACGGCTGGCGCCATTTTCGGGGCCGTCGGACTCTTCGGTTCCCTACTGATGAGCAATTCACGGATCCCCTTCGCCATGGCCGAGGACTCCTGGCTTCCGCCCGTGGTCGCCCGGCTCTCTCCTCGCTTCGGCACACCCACCCTGGCCATCATCGGCTGTTCAGTGATCTACGCCCTCTTCAGCTTCTCCACCTTCGGCAACCTGGTGGTCATCGACGTGTTCTTGACCAACTGCACTATCCTGCTCGAGCTCGCAGCCCTATTCGCCCTTCGACGCAAGGAACCGGATCTACCCCGGCCCTATCGCATCCCCGGTGGCTACGGCATCCTGGCTGTTCTGGCCATCCCGCTGATCGCCATCTGCATCTTCGCTGTCTGGGCGCAGTACAACGACAGCGGCATCCCCTCGATCAGCTTCTCCTTCGGAGCGGTCGGACTCTCGGTCGCGCTCTACGGCATCGCCCGGATCTGGCGCCGACGGCACCTTGGTGGCATCCCCGATGCCGAGTTGGCCCGAGTGGGTCAACGGCCGGTCTGAGCGTTCACGATCACACTGATTCCTCAGGCTCCTGCCACCGCCATTGCCCGGTCAGCAGCGCCGTGACGTCGAGTGGCCAGCAGAAGCGGTATTGAGGCTCCCATCGTGGCCACTGCACCGACGAGCAGGCTGACCCTTGGGGTGCTCGCCGAGGCGATCGCCCCCATGAGTGGCGAGCCGATTGGTGTCGATCCAAGGAAGCCAATGGCGTAGAGCGACATCACCCGTCCTCGCATCTCCTCTCGTGAGAGCAGCTGCAAGGTGGCATTGGACGTCGAGACGAAGGCGATGGACACCGCCCCCATCGGAACCAGCAGTATGGCGGCGACAACCATGGTGGGTGCCACCGCCACGCCCACCATGAGAACGCCAAAGGCGAAGCACAGCCCGGTGAGCATGGCAAAGGTTGGCCGAGATCGGTGCGCCACAGTCAACCCGCCGATGACCGCTCCGAGGCCCATTGCTCCCATCAGAACTCCATAGGCTCCAGCTGACTGATGGAAGGAGTAACGGACCAGCAAAGGCAGGACGGTAGTGAAGTTGAAGGCGAATACTCCCACGATGGCGATGGCGAGGAGAACGTCACGAATTCGCTCTTCGCCGAAGGCATACCGGAATCCCGCCCGAAGCTGCCCCTTGGAGCGGCGCGCCATCCGGATGGGTGTCAGCTCGCTGGTGCGCATCATGGCCAGCGCGACGATCACCGCCAGGTACGAGCCGGCATTGACGTAGAAGCTCACAGCGATGCCGGTGGTGGCAATGAGGATCCCCGCGATACTCGGACCGATCACCCGCCCCGCGTTCATCAGAACGCTGTTGAGACTCACGGCATTGGGAAGTCGGTCTCGCCCGACCATCTCTTGAACAAAGGCCTGCCGGGCCGGGTTGTCGAAGAGGTTGACGATGCCGAGGCCGAAGGCCAGCGCCAGCACCGTCGAGACATGCGGCTTCCCGACAGTGGTCAAAATGGCGAGGGTGAGGGCCAAGAGACCGCCGGCAGTCTGCGTAGCGAAGAGGATGGTCCGCTTGTTGGAGCGGTCCACCACCAGCCCTCCCCACGTGCCGGCTACCAGCATGGGGAGGAACTGGAGGGCGATCGTGATGCCCAG
>Ga0194049_1000295_pt1 | contig 17174 bp, 19 predicted proteins | sample JunL2225m_MetaG_FD_148665 | JGI IMG/M metagenome (GOLD analysis project Ga0194049, IMG submission 148665) | Anoxic zone freshwater microbial communities from boreal shield lake in IISD Experimental Lakes Area, Ontario, Canada - Jun2016-L224-25m | ecosystem: Environmental > Aquatic > Freshwater >... | reverse complement strand
CCTCAAGCGCAACCTTCGCCTTTAACTCGCCAGTGAAAACCTTGCGTTTCTTCTCGCTCACAACAACCCCCGTTTTCCAGAAGGCTACCATCTTAAATGATTGTCCGAAAATTGGGGTCCACTATACATATCCATGCGGCGGATTCGTCAAAGGACAACCTGCCAAGAAAAACCTTGCCAAAGCATCCCTTTGCATATAAGTTATATAAAGGTTTTTATTTATATATTATGAGGCTAGCCATGCACATCAACCTGTCCCAAGAAATGGAGCAGTACCTGCAAAGCAAGATCGGCACGGGCTTTTATAGCAATGCGACCGAAGTAGTCTGCGATGCCATCCGCCGTATGCGGGAAGAGGATGAGAAGCTGGTCACCCTACGCGCTGCCGTGCAAGTCGGCGACGACCAGCTTGACCGTGGGGAAGGAGTGGCCTACACGACGGAACGGCTGGCAACGATCACCGAAAAAGCCTTCGCCAACTCCCGCAACGGCAAGAAAGTAAACCCCGATGTCGCTTCCTGACGTTCCGGTGATTCTCTCCCCACAAGCGGAAGAGGATTTTGCCGATATCCTTCAATACACGCTTGAAATGTGGGGCGAAGCGCAGGTTTACACCTACCGCGCAGTACTCGACAAGGCACTGCTGACGATCCAGCAGCACCCGCAAATCGGACATGATTGCCCCGAACTCTCGGCGGCACACCGGATATTTCCCGCTGGCCGGCATCTCATCATCTATCGGGTTAGCGATGCCGCAGTGCTTGTATCCCGCATCCTGCATGAGCGCATGGACATAAGACGGCACTTTGTCTAACAGCAAAAATCACCGTCATTTCGGGATGGATGCAGGAATCCAGTGCCATGGACGGTAACTTGCCGCTTGCACAAGTGCTTGATTTAGGCAATGTGCCAGCCCGCAGTTTCACATCCTTGTGACTGGATTCCGGCAGTCCATGCCGGAATGACGGGCATCTTACACTTGTGTATAACGGCGAGAGCTGGAGCTTGGGAACGGGCAACAGTTTGCAGTTTGACTGTTGCCCAACATTTAGACTCCTTCCTGGTCGCGTAAATCGTCAACCAGCCCATTGGTGACCAGCACTCCGCGTGAAGGGAACGGCCTGAAGCCACCCACTGCTTTTATTTCATTTTGAGCTGATGCATCCTTCCGCTGATAACCGGTCAAAGCATCTCTTAGTAATTTTGAAATAATCTGGCCCGTCGAAGTATGCTGCAACCGCGCCATTTCCTTGGCGGCGGCAAGTATGTCGTCTTCAATATCAAGAGTGGTTCGCATCGGGTGTCTCAGTTTGGTGGTTTAGCATCATGATGCTAGAACATCATCTTCATACATGTCAATTATGTTTAACAAATCCTGCCCATCCTTTCTGGCTCAATAAGCCAAGTGGCCGGTCAACTACCGTTGCCCGGCTAATCAACATCCAAACGAGCCAAAGCCTCCAGCAAACGATCCACATCCTGTTCCTCGTGGGCGGCGGAGAGCGTCACCCGCAAGCGTGCGGTTCCCTCCGGCACGGTCGGCGGACGGATGGCGGCAACAAGAAATCCCGATTCCAGTAAAGATTGGCTGGCTTGCAATGCCAATTCGTTACCCCCTAGCAGGATGGGTTGGATGGGGGTGTGTGATGCCATCAAACTCAAACCCAGTTGCCCAACACCGGAACGGAAACGCGCGACAAGAAAGCGTAGCTTTTCGCGCCGCCATGTTTCCTCGACTACCAGCCTCAGGCTTGCCCGAGTCGCCTCGACCACCGCCGGCGGCAATGCCGTGGTGTAAGTATAGGGACGGCAACGCTGGATGAGATATTCGATCAAGTCGTGGCTACCGGCGACGAATGCGCCGAACGTGCCGAATGCCTTGCCCAGCGTACCCACCAGCACCGGGACATCGGCCGCTGACAGGCCAAAATGCTCGATTACCCCGCGCCCGGTCGGCCCCACCGCACCCAAGCCGTGGGCATCATCCACCATCAAACACGCCTGGGCTTGTCTCGCAACCACTGCCAACTCCGGCAAAGGGGCAAGATCGCCGTCCATGCTAAACACACCGTCGGTAATCACCATCTTTTCTTTGGGCGGGCTTCTCTCCATTAGCACTCGAAGCGCCTCCGCATCGGCATGGGCATAGCGTTTCAGCTTGGCACCGGACAGCATTGCGCCATCCAACAATGAGGCATGATTCAAACGATCCTCAAAAATCCAATCGCCTTGTCCGGCCAGCGCCGCAATGACACCCACATTTGCCATGTAACCCGTGGAAAATAGCAAGGCCCGCTCTCGTCGGGTGAACTCGGCCAGTTCTTCTTCCAGTGCGTGGTGGGCAGGGCCATGCCCGGTCACCAAATGCGATGCCCCGCTGCCCACGCCGTAAATTTCCGCTCCGTGCAGAAAAGCCGCCATCACCTTGGGGTGGTCGGCAAGACCCAGATAATCATTGGAGCAAAAATTAACCACCGGACGGCCATCCGAAAAAGCATTTGCCCCGTGAATTTTTTCCACGACCCGGCGGCGGCGGTACAGCCCCTGGGCTTTGATCCCATCCAGTAGGCTGGAAAGACTATCCAGTTTCATGCGTGATGAGTTTCCATCTGCAACCCCCCCATGCGCAAACCTAGGCGTTGAAAAAGCTGGCGATCACTGTCTGCCAGGGGATTGTCGGTCGTCAGCAGTTTAATACCGTAGAAAATCGAATTGGCCCCGGCAAGAAAACACAATGCCTGCATTTCGTCACTCATTTCCGCACGTCCGGCAGACAGGCGCACCCGCGACTTGGGCATGAGAATCCGGGCCACGGCGATGGTGCGGACAAACACCAGCGGATCGAGGGTGGATGCATCGGCCAAGGGAGTGCCTTCCACGCGCACCAACAGGTTAATCGGCACACTTTCCGGATGTTGGGGCAAATTAGCCAGTTCGATCAACAAATTGGCGCGGTCGTCAGCACTCTCGCCCATGCCGATGATGCCACCGCAGCACACATTGATCCCGGCCTCGCGCACCCGCCGCAAGGTGTCGAGGCGGTCTTGGTAGGTACGGGTTGTAATAATCTCCGAGTAATATTCTTCTGAAGTATCCAGATTGTGATTGTAGTAGTCCAAACCGGCCTGTTTCAAGCGTTGCGTCTGTTGCTCGGTGAGCATGCCCAGCGTCACGCAGGTTTCCATCCCAAGCGAGCGCACCCCGGCAATCATTGCCACCACCCGTTCGACATCGCCGTCGGTCGGGCTGCGCCAAGCCGCACCCATGCAAAAGCGTGAAGCGCCCTGTTCCTTGGCCAGGCTGGCTGCCTTTAAAACCTCATTCACCGGGATCAACTCCTCCCGGCCCAAGCCCGTTTGGTAATGGGCGCTTTGCGGGCAATAGGCGCAATCCTCGGAACAGGCGCCGGTCTTGATACTGAGCAAACTGCTGATCTGCACTTCATTAGGGTCGAAATATTCGCGATGCACGGTCTGGGCCTGGTACAGCAAATCGCTGAATGGCAGGTTAAAAAGGGATTGCACCTCCTCCAATTGCCAATCATGGCGGAGACCGCGCCCCAAATGTATTTTCCCACCCCGACGGGCGCTTGTTTCTGTTAGCATGAATTCGATTTTCCTGGATATTTTGGCTTGTAATGAGAGTGCCATGAAAAGTGATTAGCCATCCCAACCGTCAACCTCAAAGCACATACACTGTGAACAACTGGCTAGGCATTATACAGGGTTGGCTGTTTCCGCCCACCTGTCTGTTATGCGGCGATGCGGGAAATAATGGGCGCGACCTTTGCCTAGCCTGTGCCGAATCGCTGCCATTTAATATTCCGGCTTGCCCAACCTGTGGTCTGCCCCTGCCTTACGCGACAGACATCCCTTGCGGCAACTGTCAGAAACACCCGCCCGCCTACGACCGAAGTTTCGCGTTGTTCCGTTACGAAGAACCCGTGCGCCACTTGATTCACTCGCTTAAATTCCATGCCCGCTATTCCTGTGCGAGGTTACTGGGGGAAATGCTTGCCGACTCTCTTATTGGTCTGGAAGATAAACCCCAACTGCTTATCCCCGTGCCACTGCATCGGAGCCGTTATAGGGAACGCGGCTACAATCAATCGTTGGAAGTCGCCCGCACCGTCTCAAACCGCCTTCACTTGCCTCTGGATTATCACAGTTGCATCCGCACCCACGCCACCCAAGCGCAGACAGAACTGACTGCCAAGGAGCGTCGACGCAATTTGAAAAATGCGTTCGCGATTGCCAAGCCAATACCACTGGAGCATGTGGCGATACTGGACGATGTCGTCACCACCGGCGCGACCGTGAACGAACTGGCAAAGGTTTTACGCAAAGCAGGGGTTAAGCGGATAGACGTTTGGGCTTGCGCAAGAAAGGCATGAACCTTTTTTATCAGCACAAGATCAAATGCCCAAGCCTTAAGAATTGGGTAAAGCGGGGTTTGGTGCGGATGAAACCCATGCCGGGGGTATTGAACACAACAAGGCTGTAGGGCGGAATAGGCGGTACTCCGCAGTATTCCGCCGCCTATGTAGTGTTTGCCACTCGGCCCTGCCTCTCACCTATCCGGCCTGCGTCTGGTAATGACGCACCAAATCAACCGGGTAATGCGGATGCTCGGCGAAATCACTGTCGTCGATTTTCCATAACATGGCGACCAGTGCCGCCTCGAAGCACCAGTAGCCCACATAGGCTTCGCTCTTGTGTGTTCCATACAGCGCCGAACCGCGCATGTGCTTTTTATACCAGTTTTCAACATAGGTCTTCAATAATGCGGGCCGGGCTTCGGCGGGTGCGTCAACCACGGCAACGAGTGCGTTATATTCCTTGGTGAATTTAGATGCCGACGCAACAGGGCGGTTCTGCTCGCCCATCTGAACGGCAATCCGATCCAGCAAACCGTCCTTACCCGCATGTCCGATAAACTGAAAAAGTTTGTGGTAGCTTTCCGCCGGGTAACGCTGGCTAACGGCAAAGGCCAAGCAGGTGAGGTGGTCGTAAAGCTTGCTCAGGGTGAGGTTTCCCCACATTTCACGCTCCTTGGGTTCCAAATCCAAGGTCGGCATCGTCAAGCTGCGTAACTGAAACAATTGCAACATCTGCCTAATACTAGGTTCCATGTCGTCCAGCGCATCGCCCCGGCTATAGCGTTGGGTGCAAAGCATGACGGAGCGCTCACATAAGCTAAAAAGCTGAGATGCTCTGCCAGAATGCAGCGGCAAGTCATTCAGCGTACTTTTATGACGTTCTATCGTTTTTTGTTTAAACGCAATGCCTTTGTCGAAATAGTCTTTGCTTTGTATTGTGTCACGCATGGCTCGCCTCTCAATTGCTAAAACTCAGTCCAATTCCCAATTTTGTTTGCATTGTTATCCAATTTTATCATTCTCGCCGAACCGTCCTCCCTCACATTGATAAGCCGCTTTTCAACATTGCCGCTATTGATTGCATCTCGGATTGCAACAGCATTTTCTTCGCCAACCTTATCCATTAAACGCCTATCCGTTAACCAGTCATTGCTCATCTGCTTGCCATCCTTCGTCCAGCCTAATTTTGACGTGCCATACTTTGCCTCGGTGATGATATAGGCCGGCGGCGGGCTATGGTTTTTGTACACCCCATCAAGGCCAGTCTGACCCGGTTGGTATTGACCGTCGGTGGACCCTAACGGCTCCATTTGCCGTTGCAGCATTTTATCGTGCGCGGTCTTTTCGCCAAACGCGGCCCTTTGGGTGTTGGTTTGCTTGGACTGGCGCGAGGCCACGTCGTTTTTCTTGCCGCAGGTGGCCACCGCGTCGTTGGCAACTTCTGAATTGCCGGTTTTCGCCGCCTTGGCCAGGGCGGCTTTGGACTTGTCAATCGCCTTGCCCGCCGCGCCGGCGGCCCGGCGGGCGCCTGTTGCCAAGCCCTTGGCGGCACTCGCCGCGCCGTCGGCCAGCAAGGCCGCATCGGTCACGGCGCTGCCCAAGGCCCGCATGTCGCCTTGCCGGGCGGCATCGGCCACGGCACTGGCGACGTTGCCGGGCAGGTCTTTGACCGCTGCACCCAAGCCTTGGTAGCCGCCTTGCGCCGCCACTTTGCCGAGGCTGCTCAACGGCTGGATGTCTTCAAGGACGATGTTGGCGGCGGCTTCGGTCGCGCCGATGGCGGACAGCCCCTCTTTGGCGAGGATTTTGCCGCCCCCCACCGCCACCTGGCCAAAATCGTAAACCCCGTAAGCACCCTCTTTGGCGAGGTTGACCGCCGAGTCGCCCACGCCTTTCATGTATTCGACAAAATTCAACGCATAGTTGTCACTGGCCATGAGACCAACCTGCCCGCCCGTTGCCAGTCATAGCTGAATCCCCCATTCCAGTTCCACGCAACCTGCCAATGTGGCACCGCGCAGGGCGGGCAGGATGGCCGGGTCGTTGAACACCGCCGCCACCCAGGGTTTGGGCGTCTGCCGGTGAAAGTCCCGGCCCAACAGGCTTTGGCACAGTGCGAACGCGGCGATGCCGTCGGCATCGTGGATGTGTTGTTGTTGTGCGGACTGTATTGCTGCGGTGGCAAAGTGGCTCAGGGTGGCTTCATCCTGTGGCAATTTGACGTCGGGCAGGTTGGGTGCCAGTGCCGCCAGTGCCCAACACATCCGGGCGGCCACTTGGTCCGGCAGTTGTCCGGCCGGGGTAGTCGGCTTGCAATTGCCCGGTGAGCTTGGCGGCAAATTGCGCCCTGATCCGGTCGGTGAACGATTGCATCTGGTCGGGGCGGATAATCAGCATGGCATGGGGCTTGGGTAAATTATTGTTGTTGACATTGTACTTTAAGTTTTTAACCGATGTTACGCATTGACCTAGGGCTGGAGCGTCAAAGCTTGCTTTGACCGCCTGTCGCAGACAGGCAGGGGCAAGGCAAGCCTTGCCAGTCAAAGCAAGCTTTGACACTCCACGCGCAACATCAGCAATAATGTTATTATGTGCATTATCCATATGCCGCTGCAAATTCTAAATCAGGAAAACAAGATGTCCGCATATCCACGCAAAGAACTGGAAGAAATGGTTGACCGCTGGCTGGAGGCCAATAAAAAATCGGAACAGGAGGGCGATTGGATCAGCCATTTAGGGGCAATGTACACCGACGCGGCCGAATACAGTTGGAACATGGGCCCCAACCGCGAATTTATCGCCAGGGGCAGGAAGGAGATTGAGGATTGGGCGTTGGGCGCGCATATGGAGGGCTTTGAGAAATGGCGTTACCCTTACGAAAAAATCATCATTGACGAGCAGTTGGGCGAGGTGATTGGCATTTGGCGTCAAGTCGCCCCGGTCAAACGCGCAGACGGCAGCGAATACGAAGTGGCCGGTGTCGGCGGTTCGTGGTTTCGCTACGGTGGCGACTTCAAGTGGTGCTGGCAGCGGGATTTCTTCGATCTGGGCAATGTGAAATCCATGTTCATGGAGTTGGCCGCCGATGGCAAATTGGATGCCTCGGTCAAGCAACGGCTCAGCAAGTTGGCAAAAGGGCAACAACTTCCCGGTGTCTATCCTATCCACGCAGAACACGGCTTCGCTAAAAAAGCATCCGCTTTGCTGGCGATGATTCGTATCGTTTTGATGGGGAAATAGTCCAGTAATTCAAAAATAACAGGCACATGCCAACAAAAGGAGTGGACTTGGTGGCCTTCTTCCCGCATAATGCGAACCTTATTTGCGAGAGACTTTTTTAGCCTTGTCGTTGGTTTTGCCTATTGCTTGCATAGCCTCATTAAGTGTAAACTGTTGCCCATTGACAACAGGCACTCTGTCTTTCATGAGTTCGGATGATCTTGGAATTCAATTTTTCATCCGCTCTCATCCAATAAACCCCTAGCAAAAAGAACAGTTCTTGAATCCTGAATTTTTACCACTTCCCCTGGATGACATGAGGATGACAGATTCCTTTGCGCCACACACTCCTGTAAAGGAATCATGCCGTAGGGCAGTGCGTCGGCTGCTTGAATTGCAGAAGACCTCGGGTGACTGGGAAGGGGAAATGGTCTGGTGCACCATGATTCTCGCCCAAGCGGTCATCGTGCGGACAGTATTGGGGTTGCCCTATTCCGAAGCGGACAAGCAGGGAATCATCAAGCATTTCACCTGTACACAGTTCGTTGATGGCTCTTGGGGAATGCATCCCGAATCCGCAGGTTATGTGTTTTTCACCACCTTGGCCTATATCGCGCTGAGACTGCTTGGCTTGCCCGCCGAAGCGCCTATGCCGGCCAAGGCTCGCGCTTGGTTAAACGCACAACCCGATGGTGTCAAAGGCATACCCACTTGGGGCAAATTCTGGCTGGCCATGATCGGGCTGTATGGCTATGAGGGGATCAACTCAATCCCGCCGGAGATTTTCCTTCTGCCCAATGCCCTGCCTTTCCACCCGCGCCGGTATTACTGCCATACCCGGCTGATTTATCTAGGCATAGCCTTCCTATATGGAAAACGCTTTGTCGCGACCTTGCCGGGTTCACTGCGGGACGAGTTGCGGCAGGAGCTTTACCCTGAACCCTACGCTGCAATCGAATTCAGGCGTTTCCGGCACGTCGTCGCCACCAGCGACACCCTTGTGCCGGTCAGTCCCGCCTTACGAGCCATTTATAATGTGCTGGGCATCTACGAGCGCTGGCATAGCCCCAAGCTTCGCAACAAGGGTTTGGCATTGTGCTTGGATAAAATCCTATACGAACAGCGCACGACCAACTATCAAGGCATTTCGCCCGTCAGCGGCCTGCTCAACTGCCTCGCCATTTTCGCTGCAAACCCCGAACATCCCGATTTGGCATCAAACATAGCCGCCATGGAAGCTTGGCGTTGGGAAGACGAAGCCGAAGGCATTCGTTATGTGGGCGCCCGCTCCAATACTTGGGACACAGCTTTCGTCATCCAAGCCCTAATGGAAGCGCCAACCATCATGGAAGGGGAAGAGGAAGCCCTCAACAAGGCTAATGGATTTTTTGGCAACGCCCAAATGACGGAAGAACTGCCCGATTATCAAGAAGCTTGGAGGGATCCCGCCTTGGGCGGCTGGTGTTTTTCCGACGGGCAGCATCACTGGCCGGTTAGCGACTGCACGGCGGAGGCCCTAAGCGCCTTGCTTGACCTGTACAATCGCCCAGACATAACGATTAATTCACCCCTGGCGGAAGGGCGATTGGCCCAAGCCGTCGAGTTTATTCTTTCCCGGCAGAACAAGGATGGCGGTTTTGGCACTTATGAACGCCGTCGGGCCGGAAGGCTTTTGGAAATGGTCAATCCTTCTGAGATGTACGGTCAATGCATGACCGAGCTGTCTTATATCGAATGCACCGCCTCCGCATTGGCGGCGTTGAGTCATTACCGAAAATTCCACTCGGACTTTGCCGACGGCCAGATTGAACGTGCTTGCTCCAAGGCGTTGGCCCTACTGCGAAAAAGCCAATTGGAAGACGGGTCTTACCCCGGCTTTTGGGGCATCAACTACACCTATGCCATTTTCCATGTCGCCAAGGCATTCAAAATGGCGGGGGTGCCCGATTCTGACCCCGCACTTCAATCCGCCGCCCGCTGGCTCATCGGCAAGCAGCGTCAGGATGGCGGCTGGGGGGAGCATTACACAAGCTGCCTCAAGGGCCACTATGTCGCTCATGGACAAAGCCAAGCCGTCATGACCAGTTGGGCTTTGTTGGCCTTACTGGATATTCTGCCCACTGATAATGATTCAATCAAGCGCGGATTTGACTGGCTGGTCGCACAGCAACAGGAAAATGGCGATTGGCCCCGGCAATCCGTCAATGGGGTTTTCTTTGGTGCGGCGATGTTGGATTATCGACTCTACCATACCTATTTCCCGGCTTGGGCGTTGGCACGATACGCAAGATTGACGGCAGGCGCAGTGGGTTGATGAAGTGTTTGCGATACGTCGTATTTATGTAAGGGCATACTTTTGGTACACTTTTTGAAGATGTTAATATTGTCAAATCATCGGGCTGTAGTCGGTTGTTTCTGCCTACCCCAACTTTTGGAAATGAGTTATGAAAAATGAAACGATTGATCGAGAAGTTGTGGATGTTTTAATTGCAGGTGGAAGCGTGGCCGGCGTGGCCGCTGCCGCAGCGCTATCGCAGTTGGGCTTGAATGTTTTGATTATCGAACCCGGCCCCGCCCATGGCCGTCGCTTGGCAGGGGAACTGATCCATCCGCCCGGCATTGACGGACTATGCGAACTGGGGCTTTTGGACAGAGACTTGCCGCTGGGTTCGGAAGTCAAAGGGTTTGCCATATTCCCTTCCAACTTGGGCACGGACGCGGAGTGCATGATCCTGCCCTACGGCGAGGCGGAAGGCAAACAGCCTTCTGGCTTGGCCATTGAGCATACACTGTTGAAAGAGCGCCTACTAGAGAGGGTCCAGCAATTTCCCGGCGTCAGCGCCAAAATAGGCGCACGGGTCACCGCACTGGAGGGCGACGGGCCATTCACTGCGGTGGTCAGTTCCGCCGAGGGCGATGAACGCATTGAAGCCCGGCTGATACTCGGTGCCGACGGGCCGATGTCGCAGATGCGCAAAATGGCCGGCATTTCCCACGAGACTCAACGCTATTCAGGCATGATGGGCGTTGAAGTGGATGACAGCTATCTGCCCCATCACGGTTATGGCAATATTTTCCTGAATCCGGTGGGTGTCGCCTATGCCTATGCGATTGGCGACGGGCGCGCACGAATCATGTTTGAAGTGCTTAGGGATGCCGACCCAAAAGATTCGATTAAGACCCATTTGAGTTTCTTTCCCGAAGTGCTGAGGAATGCCGTCGAACAGAATTTGACGGAAAACAAACCCTTGGCGGCGGCAAATTATTGCATCATTCCCGAAACCAGCATTAAAAGCAATTTTGCTTTGGTGGGGGACGCCCGTGGCTGCTGCCACCCGCTGACTGCATCGGGCATCACTGCTGCGGTCAAAGATGCGTTGATATTGCGCGACTCGCTACGCGAAACCAAGCGCGATGGCCAATTCGATTTTACTGCCGGCTTGAGGCGCTTTTCCCGTATTTGCGGTCGCTTGCAATTAACCCGTCGCACCTTGGCGGAAGAACTTCGTGAGGCATTCCTGGCCCAAACCCCGGCGGATTTGCTGCTCAACCAGTGCATCTTCTCCTACTGGCGCAACAGCAAGAGTGGCCGCGTGCATTCAATGGCATTGCTTTCCATGTTGGATAGCAGCATTTTCTCCTTGGCGGCCCAATACCTACTGGTGGTTTTGCATGTGTTCCGGCTGTTGCCTCATTGGGTCAAGGAAAAAAAGCTGTCATCATGGCTCAATGGCGTGTTCAAACTTTTTATCAAAAGTCTGGAATTCCAGCAAACTGCAATCACCCAGTGGCTGAAGGCTTGACGAAAACCAATGCCCAGTATGCAAGCTTCATTCTCGTCCATAACCTCAGCCGCCGGATTCGCTGTATTATCCCCGGTTTAATCAAGGACTTTGAACGGACTTATGTCTTGGCAATTTTGCTGCGCAAGCACGAAGGCATCTTAAGCGTCCGTGCTGTCCCCGAAATTGCCTCGGTGGTGGTTTACTTTGACCCTGGCATTTTGCCCAAATCCGATTTATTAATCCTGTTGGGCAAGCTCGCCGGCAATCTAGGCAAGCAATCCAAGGCCAGCCCTAGGCTGGCTTTGATTGCCAAACCCAACGAAGACTTTAACCATCAGCCGCAACGCGACTTCAGTCTTTCCATTGAGGGGATGACCTGCCCGTCGTGCGCATTGCTAATCGAAGTCCGTTTGCGGCGCGACCCGCGGATTGCCTCTGCCGCAATCAATTTTGCCACGGAAACCGCCATTGTGCGTGGAAAGATCGGCAAGGAGGCGTTGTTTGCCCAAATTGGCGGCATGGGCTACCGGGCTTCTTCCTTGGACACCCTCACCCAGCGGCGATTGCTGATGGCTCGGGAAAAAGTCCGCCTTGCCAAGTCCAGGAACCGGGCCATTTGGTCAAACCTGCTGAACTTGCCAGCCCTCTACATTGCCTTTGCGGCCCCTCCCGGCCGTTGGCTGTACTGGCTGGAATTCGGCTTTACCGTCCATGTCGCCCTGTGGTCGGGCTGGCCATTCTTCACCAAAGCCTGGTCACTGTTTGCCAAGCATCGATCCGCCAGCATGGACACCCTGATCACCCTCGGAGTGGGTTTGGCCTACAGCCAAGGGCTTTTCGGCTTGCTCGCCCGTAGGCGCACCCAATACTTCCAAGCCGCAGGCGGCATTATTTCCTTTGTCTTGCTGGGGCGCTACCTTGAAGACAGGGCCAAGGCAAAATCCCACGCAGCCATACGCCGACTGATCGACGGGCAACCGCAGACTGCCACCGTGTTGCGGGACGGGCAAGAATTTTCCATGTCGATTGATGACATCAAAGTCGGGGATGTTTTCCTAGTGAGGCCGGGTGAACGGATTCCCACCGATGGCATCGTCTTGGATGGGCTGTCCAAAGCGGATGAATCGCTGGTGACTGGCGAAAGCATGCCGGTCATCAAGGATGTCGGCTCGAAGCTGATTGGCGGTTGTGTCAACGGCAGCGGGGCATTGAAGGCAAAGGCCACTGCCATCGGCACCGATACCGTGCTGGCCGGGATCATCCACACTGTCGATCTGGCCCAAAACAGCAAGCTACCCATCCAAAGCCAGGTGGACAGGGTGACAGCCGTGTTCATGCCCGCCGTGATGGGTGTCTCTGCCATGACATTTCTTGGCTGGCTGGCGGCGGGGGCAGGACCCGAACGCGCGTTGACCCAGGCCATATCCGTCATGCTCGTTGCCTGCCCATGCGCCTTAGGCATGGCGACCCCGGCGGCGACCATGGTCGGCACGGGCGAGGCGGCACGGCGGGGCATCTTCGTCCGCAACGGCGAAAGCCTGGAAACGGCGACGAAATTGACGGTCGTGGTGTTTGACAAAACCGGCACACTCACCGAAGGCAAGCCACGGGTCACCGATGTCATCAACATTTCCGGTGAGGCCGACGGGAGAATGCTCAGCCTGGCGGCGGCGGCGGAATCCAGCGCCGGGCATCCTCTGGGCGATGCGCTGATCGCCAAGGCTAGGCAAGAAAACCTCCCCATCCCCGAAGCAGAAAGATTTGAGAATGTGCCGGGGGGTGGCATCAGTGCATGGGTTGAAGGCAAGCCCATACTGATTGGCAATAGGCGTTGGCTTGAGGCAAAGAATGTAGATACGGAGCCATTGACAAACTCGGCGAATGACTTGGGCATGCAAGGGAAAACCCCCGTCTTCCTCGCCGTGAATGGCAAACTGGCGGCTTTGTTTGGCATCGCCGACCGTCCACGCACGAATGCCCGGCAAGCCATAGCCAATTTGCACAAGCTGAACGTGAAAACACTGATGGTGACTGGCGACACCCTCGCCACCGCCGAACAGATCGCGCAACAAGTTGGCATTGACACCGTCATTGCCAATGCCAGCCCGGAACGAAAGTTGGAAATCATCCGGGAATTGCAACTCCAAGGTGGCTTGGTGGGCATGATTGGCGACGGGGTTAACGACGCACCGGCCTTGGCGGCGGCGGACGTCGGTTTCGCGTTGAGTTCAGGCACCGATTGGGCGATGGCAAGCGCCGACATGAATCTGGCGCGGGGCGACATCGCCAAAGTGGCCGAGGCGATGGCGCTAGGGAAGGTCACCCTGCGGGTTGTCCGGCAAAACTTGGTCTGGGCGGCTGGCTACAATTCCCTTTTCATCCCGCTTGCCGCATTCGGCAAGCTCGGCCCTTTGTCCGCATCCATTGCCATGTCAGTCAGTTCACTGGCGTTGATCCTGAATGCGTTGAGGTTGCAGAAAAAGTAGGCCAGGATATTCCCAAGCGTTGGGGCATCGAAGGATGCCCTACGCCGGGGATATTATTTTCCGAAAATCGCGCCTGTCACACTAAAAAACATTGCAGAAATATTAAGCCTCTCGCACAATAGGCCCATCTAGGAGGTCACCATGCAACTCACTCGCCCACCCGCCGTCGCCGGGACGTTTTACCCGGCAGACAAACACCAATTACAATCCATGATCCAGAGCCATCTGGACCAGGCCACAACCAGTGGCGAATTGCCAAAAGCAATCATCGCCCCCCATGCCGGCTATATTTACTCAGGGCTCGTTGCCGCCAGCGCCTATGCAAGGTTGCAGCAGGGACGGGGCAAGATCAGCCGGGTCGTATTGCTGGGCCCATCTCATCGGGTGGGTTTTCGTGGCTGTGCGCTGAGCAGCGCTGTTGGGTTTGCCACACCCTTGGGCGAAATACCCGTGGATCAAGAAACCGCTGCGGCTTTGGCTGATCTGCCTTTTGTCAGTAAAATGGATCGCGCCCATGACCAGGAACACAGCTTGGAAGTCCACCTGCCCTTCCTGCAAGAAGTGCTGGGTACGTTTTCCTTGATACCCATCGTGGTGGGCGATGCCCCCCCGCAAGAAGTTGCGATGATTCTTGATCGGCTTTGGGGCGGTGACGAAACCCTCATCGTCATCAGCTCCGACCTTAGCCATTACCATGACTACGCCACCGCACGGCGCATGGATAAGGCCACTTCCGATGCCATCGTGGCGATGCGGCCTGATGACATTGGGTTTGACGATGCCTGCGGACGGTTGCCGGTCAGCGGGTTGCTGCTCGCTGCCAAACGACGCGGCATGAAGGCCGAAACCATAGACCTGCGCAATTCCGGCGACACCGCCGGACCGAAAGACCGGGTGGTCGGGTATGGTGCCTATGCCTTCGAATAAATGCCCACTCAGCGAGGGACAGCAACGCTACCTGATGGACTTGGCATTGGCATCCATCCGCCACGGACTTAAGCATGGTAGCCCCATGCCCATCGATCTGGCCGGCCTGGCAGTGGAGTTGAAGTCCCTGCGCGCCACCTTCGTCACCCTACAAATACAGGGGCAGTTGCGTGGTTGCATCGGTCGGCTGGAAGCCAGCCGGCCACTGGCTGAAGACATCGCCGACAATGCCTACGCCGCCGCATTCCAAGACCTGCGCTTCCCGCCGTTGCGCGAAAACGAACTGGAGGGATTGGAGATTCATCTTTCCTTGCTCACCCCTGCCGAACCGATGGAATTCACCTCGGAACAGAATCTACTCGATCAGTTGCAGCCGGGCGTGGATGGGTTGATACTTGCGGAAGGCTCCAGGCGAGGGACTTTTTTGCCTTCGGTTTGGGAGCAACTGCCCACACCTGGGGAATTTCTGGAACATCTCAAACGCAAGGCGGGCTTGCCGGCAAGCCACTGGTCCGATTCGCTGAAGGTTTGGCGTTATCGGACCGAAGTGGTCGAATAATCCAAAGCCCGACCGGCTCGGCTTTCACCACCGGGTCGGTTTCAAGATAAAAAAATAATGCTGGTAATTGCAAAAATAATACGGTAGTTTGTCACTGGGTTTGTCAAGTCCCGCGACTAGCGAGTTCAGCGTAATTTCGATCAGCTCGATTTATCCCTGCTTCAAACTTCCCGCCTCACCGCATGCCCATTCAACCTTTTCATTCATTTTCGGGAACACCCCTCTAGCGTAGTCTGCGCTAGACACAATCGAGTAGTTTCATGGCAACTGGTTTACTTTCTCTTTCTATCTGGCAACTCGTTGGCGTCGGTTTGGTACTGACCCACATCACCATCGCGAGTGTCACTATCTACCTCCACCGCTGCCAGGCCCATAGGGCACTGGACTTGCACCCCATCATGAGCCATTTTTTCAGGTTCTGGCTATGGCTCAACACCGGTATGATCACCAAGGAATGGGTCGCGATCCACCGCAAGCATCATGCGAAATGCGAAACCATTGGGGATCCCCATAGCCCCATCATTTTAGGCATAGGCAAAGTCTTGGGCGAAGGCGCTGAATTGTACAATGCGGCGGCACAGGATGCCGGGTCCGTTGACAAATACGGCTTTGGCACACCCAACGATTGGCTGGAAAATAAGCTATACAACACTAGGCGAAGCTGGGGCATTTTTATATTGCTGGTCGTGGAACTGGCTTTGTTTGGACCGCTTGGACTCACGCTATGGGCCATCCAAATGATGTGGATACCTCTATGGGCAGCCGGCGTCATCAACGGATTGGGCCATTATGTGGGCTATCGCAATTTCGAGACCCGCGATGCTTCGACGAATTTATTGCCGATAGCCTTTTTCATCGGCGGGGAGGAATTGCATAACAATCACCACGCCTACCCTTCTTCGGCAAAATTGTCCGTCCGGTGGTTTGAGTTTGACCTCGGTTGGGCCTATATCCGCTTGATGTCCATGCTGAAGCTGGCGCATGTGAAAAGGACTGCGTTCAAGTCCAAAATCGACTGGGCCAAACCCACGATTGATGCCGAGACGGTGATGGCGGTGTTAAGGAACCGCGTGCATGTCTTGACGCTCTACAGTCGCAGTGTAATCGACCCGGTATTGAGTTTGGAAATCAAACTGGCAGATGCAAAGACAAAAAAGTTATTGAAAAAAGCGAAAAACCTAGTCAACGGCAAAGCCTACCGCCCGGACAACCTGATTATGGGTGACTTGGAAAGCGCGTTGGAAGCGAGCCAGACCTTGGCGACGGTCTACCGCTTCAAGGAACAACTGCGGGAATTATGGACGAATGCCGGGGTGAGTCAGGAAACGCGCTTGGAAGCATTGCGCGAATGGTGCCGTCTGGCGGAAGAAACCCGTATCCAGTGCCTAGAACAGTTCGCGCTCACTTTGCGTGGGTATTCGATTATACAGCCAGTCTATTGAGGTTTTGGGCAAAAGGCAACCCGGAATCCATCCTTGTTGGGCGACCAAAACCCGGGATGTTTCCAAATTATCGGGGGCAAGGGCAGTCCGAGCGGATGTGCGGGAAGAAAAATCGCTCGGACTGACCCTAACCACGGACATGGCAAACCCGGCTAGGAGTCTGTCTGGCTTCCCCAGCGTAAACAGGATAAAGTGACACCACCCATCCAGAGGTTACCTTCATGAGCAACCAGTTCATTCCCATTGAGCGCGACCAGCCGTTTGTGATTCCTGTGCAGGAATGGCTGGAACAAGATCACTTGGCGCGTTTTGTCGTGGCTATCGTCGACGGCTTGGATGTGAGTGCTCTGGAAGCCTCGTATGGCGGCGGGGGTTCCC
>Ga0194049_1000291_pt1 | contig 17300 bp, 14 predicted proteins | sample JunL2225m_MetaG_FD_148665 | JGI IMG/M metagenome (GOLD analysis project Ga0194049, IMG submission 148665) | Anoxic zone freshwater microbial communities from boreal shield lake in IISD Experimental Lakes Area, Ontario, Canada - Jun2016-L224-25m | ecosystem: Environmental > Aquatic > Freshwater >... | reverse complement strand
ATGGCGCCCGGCCGAGGCCATCCCCAGCGAGATCGAGCTGGCCGCGCGTTTCAAGGTGAGCCAGGGGACGGTGAGAAAGGCGATCGACGAATTATCGGCCGAGCATTTGCTGGTGCGCCGCCAGGGCAAGGGCACCTTTGTTGCCACGCACAGCGAGGCGCGCGCGCAGTTTCGTTTCCTGCGCCTGATGCCGCTTGAGGGCGAGCAGGAATACCCGCCCAGCACCCTGCTCGAATGCCGGCGCACCCGCGCCGGCGCCGAAACCGCTCGCTACCTTGAAATGAAGGCGGGCGAAAGCCTGGTATTTCTCCGTCGTTTGCTTTTTTTCAAGGGCGAGCCGACGGTGATTGACGAAATTTCCCTGCCGGGAAGCATTTTCAAAGGCCTCAGCGCGGCTAAATTCAACGAATACAAGGGTTCGATGTACAACCTGTTTGAAACCGAGTTCGGTACCCGCATGCTACGCGCGGAGGAGCGCATCAGCGCGCTTGCCGCCGATGCCGATGCTGCGAAGCTGCTCGAGGTGGCGCCAGGGACGCCCTTATTGTGTGTCGACCGCGTGTCCTTCACCTACGGCGACAAGCCGGTGGAAGTGCGTCGCGGCCTGTACCGAACGGATCGGCACTATTACAAAAACGTATTGAGCTAGGTTCGCGCGCGTCAGCGCAGGCCGCTGCAGGTCACGGCGGCGCGCCCGATGACTGATGACGTAAAACATTTCCCATGGTGCCGCCAAGGTTATTGCAAAGCACAAAAGCGGCGGCAAGGCTGCTATAATTTTCCTTCGTGACGGGAGCGAGCTAACGCGGCCGTCATTGCGAAGGAATCCTCACATGCCCGACCTGTCAGTAAAAAAACCCCGCCCCGTCTGGTTCAACCTCAGTCCGTTAAACCTGCCCCTGCCGGGACTGGTATCGATCCTGCATCGCGTCAGCGGCCTGCTGTTGGTTGCAGGCCTCGTCTGGGCGCTGTTCCTGCTGGAAATGAGCCTGGCCTCGGCCGACGGTTTTGCCCGTTTCAAGATGTATGTTGCGCATCCGCTGGTCAAACTGGCGCTGCTGGGATACCTGTGGGCTTACCTGCATCATTTTTGCGCCGGCATCCGCTACCTGTTCCTCGACATCCACAAGGGCATTGACCTGCCCGCCGCGCGCAAGACCAGTTACGCGGTATTGGCGGTCAGCCTAGGAATGACCGTGATACTGGGGGCGAGGTTATGGTGAACCGCGTTGTTGTCGGGGCGCATTACGGCCTGAAGGACTGGCTGGTGCAGCGGGTGACGGCGGTGGTGATGGCCGTGTTCACGCTGGTGTTTGTCACCATGCTGCTGTTCCTGCCCAAGCTGGAATTTGCCGTCTGGAAATCGATTTTCAGTCAGGGCTGGATCCGTCTCGCGACTTTCATATTTGTCCTCAGCGTGCTGATCCACGCCTGGATCGGCATGCGCGATATCTGGATGGATTACATCAAGCCGACCGGCTTGCGCCTGCTGCTGCAGGTTCTCACCATCTTGTGGCTCGTCGCCTGTGGCGGCTGGGCCATGCAGATTCTCTGGAGGCTGTGAAGTGGCAATCAGTACGACAATCACGAAAAGAGCGTTTGACGCGGTAGTGGTCGGGGCGGGCGGGGCCGGCCTGCGTGCCGCGTTGCAATTGTCCGAAGCCGGCATCAAAACGGCGGTGCTGTCCAAGGTGTTTCCGACCCGCTCGCACACGGTGGCGGCGCAGGGGGGCATCGGGGCGGCCCTGTCCAACATGGGCGAGGACAGCTGGCTGTGGCACATGTACGACACGGTCAAGGGTTCCGATTATCTTGGCGACCAGGATGCGATCGAATTCATGTGCCGCGAGGCGCCCAAGGCGGTGTATGAGCTCGAGCATTACGGCATGCCCTTCGATCGCAACGACAACGGCACCGTCTACCAACGCCCCTTCGGCGGCCATTCACAGAATTTTGGCGAGCGTCCGGTGCAGCGTTCCTGCTGCGCGGCCGACCGCACCGGCCACGCCATGCTGCACACGCTGTACCAGCGCAATGTGCGCGCCAACACGCAGTTTTTTGTCGAATGGATGGCGCTCGACCTGATTCGCGGCGCCGATGGCAGCGTACTTGGCGTCACCGCGATGGAAATGGAAACCGGCGAGGTGATGATCCTGCAGGGGCGCGCCACGTTGTTTGCCACCGGCGGCGCCGGGCGCATCTACTCGGCCAGCACCAACGCCTTCATCAACACCGGTGACGGGCTGGGCATGACCGCGCGCGCCGGAATTCCCCTCGAGGACATGGAGTTCTGGCAATTCCACCCGACCGGTGTTGCCGGCGCCGGCGTGCTCATCACCGAGGGGGTGCGCGGCGAGGGCGGTTACCTGCTCAACAAGAACGGCGAGCGTTTCATGGAGCGCTACGCGCCGACGATGAAGGACCTTGCCAGCCGCGATGTGGTGTCGCGCGCCATGGCGACCGAAATCAAGGAAGGTCGCGGCGCCGGCAAGGACGGCGATTGCATCCTGCTGAAACTCGATCACCTCGGCCCCGAAGTGATAGACAAACGCCTGCCGGGCATTCGTGAGATCGCGAAGAAATTCGCCAACGTCGACCCGGCACGCGATCCGATCCCGGTGGTGCCCACGGTGCATTACCAGATGGGCGGCATCCCGACCAATTACCATGGCGAGGTGGTGGCCCCCGGCGCGAACGGCCCCAACAGCGTGGTCGAGGGCTTTTACGCGGCCGGTGAATGCGCCTGCGCCTCGGTGCACGGCGCCAACCGTCTTGGCACCAACTCGCTCACCGACCTCGTGGTGTTTGGCAAGGCGGCAGGGGACAGCTTGGTGAAGTATCTGGCGGCAAACCCCGGCCAAAAGGAGTTGCCGGCGGACGCGGCTGACTTCAGTCTGTCGCGGCTGGCGCGCCTGGAGAACCAGAAGGGCGGCGAGAGCGTCTATGAAGTGGGCAACGCCATGCGCCGCAACATGCAGCTGCATTGCGGCGTGTTTCGTTTCCCCGATCTCTTGACCGAGGGCGTGAAAAACATCCGCGAGATTGCCGAACGGGTGAAGCACACCGAGATCAAGGACAAGTCCAGGGTGTTCAACACCGCGCGCATCGAGGCGCTGGAGCTGGAGAACCTGATCGAGGTCGCGCGCTCGACCATGGTGTCCGCCGAGGCGCGCAAGGAATCGCGCGGCGGCCACGACCGCGAGGACTTCCACGCGCGTGACGACGTCAACTGGCTCAAGCATTCACTCTGGTACAAGGAGGGTGACCGCCTTGACTACAAGCCGGTCAACCTCAAGCCGCTGACGGCCGAGTCCTTTGAACCCAAGGCGCGGGTCTACTGACCGGGCATCTGGAGAGAACATGAAGTTCAGAATTTTTCGCTACGACCCCGACAAGGACGCCAAACCGTACATGAAAGAGTACGACGTCCAGCTCGAGCCGACAGACCGGATGCTGCTCGATGCGCTGATCCGCATCAAATCGATAGACGACACGCTCAGCCTGCGCCGCTCCTGTCGCGAGGGTGTCTGCGGCTCGGACGCGATGAACATCAACGGCAAGAACGGCCTCGCCTGCACCACGCCGGTTGTCGAACTGAAGGAGCCGGTGGAGTTGCGACCGCTGCCCGGCCTGCCGGTGATCCGCGACCTGATCGTCGACATGACGCAGTTTTTCAAGCAATACCACTCGATCAAGCCCTACCTCGTGAACAACGACCCGCCGCCGGAAAAAGAGCGCCTGCAGTCGCCGGCCGAGCGCGAGGAACTTGACGGCTTGTACGAGTGCATCCTGTGCGCCTGCTGCTCGACCGCGTGCCCGTCGTTCTGGTGGAACCCGGACAAGTTCGTCGGTCCCGCCGGTTTGTTGCAGGCCTACCGCTTTATCGCCGATACGCGCGACCAGGACACCGCCGGGCGGCTGGACAATCTAGAGGACCCCTACCGCCTGTTCCGCTGCCACAGCATCATGAACTGCGTCGACGTCTGCCCGAAGGGGCTCAACCCGACCAAGGCGATCGGCAAGATCAAGGAAATGATGGTCAAGCGCGCCGTATAGCCTGCCCCTTATGAACGCAGCCACCCATCCGGATGCCGCCGAGTTGCGGCGATTGCAATGGCGCTGCCGTCGTGGTTTGCTGGAGAATGACCTCGTATTGACCAGGTTTCTGGAAAAACATGTGGCCGACCTCGACTTGGGGCGGCTGCAGGTGCTCAACGTCTTGCTGGCCTATGATGATGCCGACTTGTGGGACATCATCAGCGGCCGGACCGAGTCGGCTGATCCGGCGCTTGCCGAAATGATCCGCTGGCTGCGGGCCTGTTAGGCCGCGAACTTTTATAAAAGGGGAATACCGATGGAAGCGAAAAGCAAAGCCGTTTTGCATTATGGTGAAGGCAAGTCGGTGGAATTCCCGGTGTTTGGCGGTTCCATCGGCCCGGATGTCATCGATATCCGCACGCTGTATGGCAAGACCGGCATGTTTACCTACGATCCGGGTTTTCTTTCGACCGCCAGTTGCAATTCGAGCATCACCTACATCGACGGTGACAAGGGTGAACTGCTTTATCGTGGTTATCCGATCGAGCAACTGGCGGTGCACTGCGATTTTCTCGAGACCTGCTACCTGCTTCTCAACGGCGAACTGCCGAACAAGGGGCAAAAGGACGCGTTCGTCCAGACCGTGACCAGGCATACGATGGTCCACGAACAGTTGTCGCGTTTTTTCAACGGCTTTCGACGCGATGCGCATCCCATGGCCATCCTGGTCGGCACGGTGGGAGCCTTGTCGGCGTTCTACCATGACTCGCTGGATATCAGCGATCCCGAGCACCGCAAGATTTCCGCTTTCCGTCTTATCGCCAAGCTGCCGACCATTGTGGCGATGGCCTACAAATACACGATGGGGCAGCCATTCATCTACCCGCGCAACGAATTGTCCTATTCGGCCAACTTCATGCGCATGATGTTTGCGGTGCCGGCCGAGGAGTACAAGGTCAACGACGTGCTGGTTCGTGCGATGGACCGCATTTTCATCCTCCATGCCGACCACGAACAAAACGCCTCGACTTCGACGGTGCGCCTGTCCGGTTCCTCCGGGGCCAATCCGTTTGCCTGCATTGCCGCGGGTATCGCCTGCCTGTGGGGCCCGGCGCATGGCGGCGCCAACGAAGCGGCGCTGCAGATGCTCATCGATATCGGCGACGTTTCCAAGATCGGCGAGTTTATCAAGCAGGTCAAGGACAAGAACTCGGGTGTCAAGCTGATGGGATTCGGCCATCGTGTCTACAAGAATTACGACCCGCGCGCCAAGCTGATGCGCGAGACTTGCTACGAAGTGCTCAACGAGCTCGGCCTGCACGACGATCCGCTATTCAAGCTGGCGATGGCCCTCGAGAAAATCGCCCTCGAGGACGAGTATTTTGTCAGCCGCAAGCTCTACCCCAACGTCGATTTTTATTCGGGCATCGTGCAGCGCGCCCTCGGCATCCCGGTGTCGATGTTCACCTGCATTTTCTCGCTTGCCCGCACGGTGGGCTGGATCGCGCAGTGGAACGAGATGATTGCCGACCCGGAGCAGAAAATTGGCCGTCCGCGCCAGTTGTTCGTCGGTTCGCCGCGGCGCGATGTGACACCGATGGCCAAGCGCTAGGCGTGGTGCGTTAGACGGCGGCAGCCAGCCGGGAGTGGAACGGAGCAGAGCCGTCATTCCCGGTCAATTCGACGCTTTATTTCAACGATTCGCCACGTAATATTCACCGTTCTCCGGGGTGATGCCATGATGAAACAACAAATGTCCAATTCCCTTCTGTTCGGCGGCAACGCGCCGTTCGTCGAGGATTTGTACGAGAGTTATCTCAAGAATCCCGGTTCGATCCCGGAAAAATGGCGCGAGTATTTCGACCAGATGCAGAACCTGCCGGGCGCCCAGGTCAAGGACGTCGCGCACGCGCCGGTGATCGAGTCGTTTGTCCAGCGCGCCAAACTCGGCCAACTGGGCAGCCGAGCCCTGATGCAAGGCGGCGGCGCGCCCGAGCGGTTGCAGGTGGCGGCGCTGTTGCTGGTGACCTCATATCGCATTTCCGGATCGCGCTGGGCGACACTGGACCCGCTCAAGCGCGTCACGCGCCCGGCGGTGCCCGAACTCGAGCCCGCCTATTACGATCTTGCCGAATCCGACCTCGACACCATGGTCAGCTCGGGTTCTTTTGTCGGCCCGGACCGCATCACCCTGCGCGACCTGGTGCAGGCCCTGCGCGACACCTACTGCCGCAACATCGGCTTTGAGTACATGTTCATCAACGACCGCGCCCAGCGGCTGTGGATACAACAGCGCGTCGAGCCCAATCGCGCCATGCCGACATTCACCGCCGAATACCAGCGCCGCATCATGCAAAAGCTGACCGAGGCCGAGACGCTGGAGAAATACCTGCACACGCGCTATGTCGGCCAGAAGCGTTTTTCCCTCGAAGGTGGCGAGAGCCTGATCCCGGCGGTGGACGAATTGTTGCAGCGCGCCGGCAGCAACGGCGTGCAGGAAATTGTCATCGGCATGGCCCACCGCGGCCGTCTCAACGTGCTGGTCAACGTGCTGGGCAAGATGCCCGCGGACCTGTTTTCAGAGTTCGAGGGCAAGCACCACAGTGATTTCTCCTCGACCGGCGATGTCAAGTACCACAACGGGTTTTCCTCGGACATCTCCACACCCGGCGGTCCGGTGCACATCAGCGCCGCGTTCAACCCCTCGCACCTTGAGATCGTCAATCCGGTGGTCGAGGGGTCGGTACGCGCGCGCCAGCGCCGCCGCGGCGACACAAAGGGCGAACAGGTGCTGCCCATCCTCATTCACGGAGACGCTGCATTTGCCGGGCAGGGCGTGGTGATGGAAACGCTGAACCTTGCCAACACCCGTGGCTATGGCACCGGCGGCACCGTGCATATCGTCGTCAACAACCAGATCGGCTTTACCACCTCCGACCCGCGCGATGCGCGTTCGACGACCTATTGCACCGACGTGGCGAAAATGGTCGAGGCGCCGATCTTCCATGTCAATGGTGATGATCCCGAGGCGGTGCAGTTTGTCACCCAACTCGCGCTCGATTACCGCATGCAGTTCAAGAAGGACGTGGTTATCGACATGGTGTGTTTCAGGAAGCTCGGCCATAACGAGCAGGACGAGCCTTTTGTAACGCAGCCGCTGATGTACAAGAAAATCGCACAGCATCCGGGCACGCGCAGGCTCTATGCCGACAAGCTGGTCACGCAGGGCATATTAGCGCCCGAGGAACCGGACGCGATGATCAAGAAATTCCGCGACGACCTGGATGCGGGACGCCACACCTCCAACCCGGTGTTGTCCAACTTCAAGAGCAAGTTCGCCATCGACTGGTCGCCCTTTCTCGGCGCCAAGTGGACCGACGCCGCCGACACGCATGTGCCGATCGCCGAACTGCAGCGCCTCGCCGACAGGCTGACCACCATTCCAGAGGGATTCAAGATGCACCCGACGGTGGAGAGGCTCAACGCGGCGCGCCGGCAAATGGGCGAGGGCAAGCTGCCGGTTGACTGGGGCATGGCCGAAACCCTCTCTTACGCCTCGCTGGTTGCCAACGGCTATAGCGTCCGGCTTTCCGGCCAGGATTGCGGCCGCGGCACCTTTGCCCACCGCCATTCGGTGTTGCATGACCAGGATCGCGAGCGCTGGGATTCGGGCACCTATGTGCCTCTTTCCAACATCGCCAAGGACCAGGGTGATTTCGTTGTCATTGATTCGGTGCTGTCCGAGGAAGCGGTGCTCGGGTTCGAATACGGTTATTCGAGCGCAGAGCCCAACGACCTCGTCATCTGGGAGGCGCAGTTCGGCGATTTTGCCAACGGCGCCCAGGTGGTGATCGACCAGTTCATTTCCTCGGGCGAGGCCAAGTGGGGTCGCGTCTGCGGCCTGGTGCTGCTGCTGCCGCACGGCTACGAGGGGCAGGGGCCGGAGCATTCCTCTGCGCGCGTCGAGCGTTACCTGCAGTTGTGCGCCGAGCACAATATGCAGGTGTGCATGCCGTCGAACGCGGCGCAGATCTTCCACCTGCTTCGCCGCCAGATGCTGCGACCGTTCAGGAAACCGCTGATCGTGTTTACTCCCAAGTCCCTGCTGCGCAAAAAAGAGGCCACCTCGCCCCTGAAAGACCTTGCCAAGGGCAGTTTCCAGACGGTGTTGTCCGAGATCGACGCGCTGGAGGCCAAGGATGTGACGCGCATCATCGCCTGTTCGGGCAAGGTCTATTACGACGTGTTGTCGGCGCGGCGCGAACGCCGTCACGACAATGTGGCCATTATCCGCGTCGAGCAACTCTACCCCTTCCCGCACAAGCAGTTTGCCGCGGAAATGAAGCGCTATCCGAATGCCAACGAAGTGGTGTGGTGCCAGGAAGAACCGCAGAACCAGGGCGCGTGGTACCAGATCCGCCATTACCTGCAGGAGAACATGCGCGACGAGCAGCGGCTGTTCTATGCGGGCCGGCCTTCTTCGGCGGCACCGGCGGGCGGTTACCTTGTCAAGCACAACGAAAGACAGAAGGCGCTGGTCGACCAGGCCTTCGGGAAATATAAATAAAGATGTAGTGGCACAGTGGTGACTGAAAGCCCGGCGCGTTACGCGCTTGCTTTTTCTGAACCTGGCGAGGGGTTACCCCGGACCGGGGAAAAACGAAACGGGAGATAAAAATGCTGGTTGAAGTCAAAGTTCCGCAATTGTCGGAATCAGTGGCCGAGGCGACCCTGCTCGCCTGGCACAAGAAGGAGGGCGAGGCTGTCGCGCGCGACGAGAACCTCATCGACATCGAGACCGACAAGGTCGTGCTCGAGCTGCCTTCCCCGGTCGACGGCGTTCTGGTGAAAATCGTCAAGGGCGACGGCAGCATGGTCGTATCGGGCGAACTCATCGCCACCATCGATACGGAAGCCAAGGCCGCGGCCGTGGCAGCGGCCCCGGCGGCAAAGCCCGCGACGCCGGTCGCGCCCACGCCGGCGCCCGCCACGGCCCAGCCGGCGGTCATGCCAGCCGCGAAAAAAATCGCCGCCGAGCAGGGCATTAACACCGCGGCCATTGCCGGCAGCGGTCGCGACGGCCGTGTCACCAAGGGCGACGTGCTGCAGGCGGGCAACGCCCCCGCAGCCCCTGCGGCACGATCCGCGCTGGCACAGCCGCCGGCGCCGGTGAGCGTGGATGCCATTCTTGCCGGACGTCCCGAGCAACGGGTGCCGATGTCGCGCCTGCGCGCACGCATCGCCGAGCGGCTGGTGCAGTCGCAATCGACCGCCGCCATCCTCACCACCTTCAACGAGGTCAACATGGCCCCGGTGATGGAGCTGCGGGCGAAATACAAGGATCGCTTTGAAAAAGAACACGGCGTGAAGCTCGGCTTCATGTCCTTTTTCGTCAAGGCGGCGGTGCATGCGCTGAAAAAATACCCGGTGGTCAATTCCAGCGTCGATGGCAATGACATCGTCTATCACGGCTATTTCGACATCGGCATTGCGGTGGGTTCGCCGCGCGGGCTGGTGGTGCCGGTGTTGCGCGACTGCGAGCAGATGTCGCTTGCCGACATAGAGAAGACGATCGCCGGGTTCGGCAAGAAGGCGCAGGACGGCAAGCTGACCATTGAGGATTTGACCGGCGGTACCTTCTCCATTTCCAACGGCGGCACGTTCGGGTCGATGCTCTCCACGCCCATCATCAACCCGCCGCAGTCGGCGATTCTGGGCGTGCATGCCACCAAGGACCGCGCGGTGGTCGAAAACGGCCAGATCGTCATCCGGCCGATGAACTATCTCGCCCTGTCCTACGACCACCGCATCATCGACGGCCGCGAGGCGGTGCTGGCGCTGGTGACGATGAAGGAAGCGCTGGAAGACCCGGCGCGCCTGCTGCTCGATATCTGAAACTCGTGAAAGTGTGAAAGGTGAAAAGTGAAAGGTAAGCCCGCCGGGGCTGACTTTTCACTTTTCACTTTTCACCTTTCACCTCTTCACTGAGGCCAAACATGGCACAAACATTCGACGTCGTCGTCATCGGTGCGGGGCCAGGCGGCTACATGGCCGCCATCCGCGCCGCCCAGCTGGGCTTTTCCACCGCTTGCATCGATGAGTGGAAGAACGACAAAGGCGGACCGGCACCCGGCGGCACCTGCACCAATGTCGGCTGCATTCCCTCCAAGGCCTTGCTGCAGTCCTCGGAGCATTACGACCACGCCGGGCACCACTTTGCCGAGCACGGCATCCAGGTCAAAGGCCTCACCCTTGACCTGAAAAAAATGCTCGCGCGCAAGCAAGGCGTGGTGAAGCAGAACAACGACGGCATCCTTTACCTGTTCAAGAAGAACAAGGTCGCGTTCTTTCACGGCCGCGGCTCCTTTGCCGGCGCCCCCGGCGCGGATGGCTATGCCATTGCCGTCGCCGGGGACAAGGCGGCAACCTTGAGCGCCAGGCACGTCATCGTCGCCACCGGGTCCACGGCGCGCGCCCTGCCGGGTACGCCCTTCGATGAAAAACTGATCCTCTCCAACGATGGCGCATTGTCGATGACCGAGGTTCCAAAGACCCTGGGTCTGATCGGCGCCGGTGTAATCGGCCTGGAGATGGGCTCGGTATGGCGCCGCCTGGGCAGTGCGGTCACCATACTCGAAGCCCTGCCGTCCTTTCTCGGAGCGGCCGACGAGCAAATCGCCGCCGAGGCGCAAAAGGCCTTTGCGAAGCAGAATTTGACGATTGAACTGGGGGTGAAAATCACCGAGGTCAAGGCGGGCAAGGGCGACGCCGGCGTCACCGTAAAGTACACCTCGGCCGACGGCAAGGCCCAGTCGGCCAGCTTCGACAAGCTCATCGTGTCGGTCGGGCGCGTTCCCAACACCGCCGGCCTCAACCACCAGGCGGCCGGACTGTCTGTTGATGAGCGCGGTTTTGTCACCGTTGACGGCGATTGCCGCACCAATCTTGCCAACGTCTGGGCGGTCGGCGACGTGGTGCGCGGCCCCATGCTTGCGCACAAGGCCGAGGAGGAGGGGGTGGCGGTGGCCGAGCGCATCGCCGGCCAGAGGCCGCATATCGATTTCAATACCGTGCCCTGGGTGATTTACACCTCGCCCGAGATTGCCTGGGTCGGCCAGACCGAGCAGGCCTTAAAAGCCTCGGGCCGCGCCTACAAGGCCGGGACCTTTCCCTTCATGGCCAACGGCCGCGCACGCGCGCTGGGTGACACCACCGGCATGGTCAAGGTTCTCGCCGATGCCGTGAACGACGAAATCCTCGGGGTGCACATTGTCGGCCCGCTTGCATCGGAACTGATTGCCGAAGCGGTTACGGCGATGGAGTTCCGCGCCTCGGCCGAGGACATCGCCCGCATCTGCCACGCGCACCCGACCCTTTCGGAAGCGACCAGGGAAGCGGCGCTTGCCGTCGACAAGCGCGCCCTCAACATCTGAGGGCGACGGGGGACAGGGGTAGAATGCCCGCCATGCATTTCCTTTCCCGTTCGCGGCAATGAGAGACAGCGCATTCGACCCTGACGGGGAGGATGACCTCGCCCCGGGCGAGAGCCTGACTGTCCTCGACTACTACCGGCGCACCCTGGAGCGCCGCGGCTACGTTTCGGACGAAGCGCAGATGCGCGCGGTCGAGCGCCTGCAACGCCTGTTTGAGGAGTGGTCCGACTACAAGGCGCGGCGCAGTTCGGCGTTGCGCCGGCTGGTGGTGCGCCCGAGGCTGCCGCACGGCGTCTACCTGTGGGGCGGGGTGGGTCGCGGCAAGAGCTTCCTGATGGACAGTTTTTACCTGTGCGTGCCGCTGGTGCGAAAGCGCCGCGTGCACTTTCACCACTTCATGCGCGATGTGCACCGTGAACTGGAGGAACTGAAAGGGCAGGAGGATCCGCTGGCGCTGCTCGCGCGACGCATTGCCCGCCGTTACCGCCTGATCTGTTTTGACGAGTTCCACGTCAACGATGTCGCCGATGCCATGATCCTCGGCCGCTTGCTGAAAAGAACGATCGAGCTGGGCGTCGTCTATTGCATGACCTCGAACTACCATCCGGACGAGTTGTACAAGAACGGCCTCAGGCGCGATGATTTTGTCACCACCATAGAGTTGATCAAATCCAGCCTCGACGTGCTCAATGTCGACAGTGGCGTCGATTACCGCCTGCGCGCCATGGAGCAGGTCAGGGTCTACCACAGCCCGCTTGGCGAGGCCTCCGGCAAGGCGCTGCTCGACACTTTCCGCCAGATTGCCGAGGTCGACGAGGAATTCCAGGAACTTGATGTCGAGGGCCGTATCATTCCCTATGTGCGCCGCGCCGGCGGCGTGGCCTGGTTCGACTTTCATGTGTTGTGCGGCTGGGGCCGCTCGCAGCATGATTACCTCGACCTGGCGCGGCGTTTTCACACCATTATCGTTTCGGGCGTGCCGTGCATGGGACTTGAACTCGCCGACGAGGCGCGGCGTTTCACGTTGATGGTTGATGTGTTTTACGATAATCGCGTCAAGCTGGTCGTCTCGGCGGCGGCGCCGCCGGACCAGTTGCTCGATGCCGAGGCGGTGAAGAAGGATGTGCGCCTGCGCGCCATGCTGTTTGAATTCGATCGCACCGCCAGCCGCCTGGTCGAAATGCAGACGCGCGATTACCTGCGCCAGAACCGCCGCGTCGCCGACGGCGAGGCAGGGGATGCGCCGGTACAGGCGCAACTGGAAATCACCGGCTAAGGCATACATCTTATTGAGTAAAGGGGAAAGCATGGAAAAGTTCAAGGCTTACCGGCTGCGCGAGGCCGACAGAAAAGTAACCGCAGCGTTCGAGCAAATGAGTATTGATGAACTGGACAAGGGCGAGGTGGTGATCCGCGTCGCCTATTCGGACGTCAACTACAAGGACGCTCTTGCGGCGACCGGCAAGGGCCGCATTATCCGGCGCTTTCCCTGTGTCGGCGGGATAGACCTGTCGGGAACCGTGGTCGAGTCATCGGACGCGCGCTTCGCCAAAGGCGATGCGGTCATCGCCACCAGCTACGACATCGGTGTGGCCCATGACGGTGGTTACGCCGAATACGCGCGCATTCCGGCCGACTGGGTGGTGAAGATGCCGCGCGGCCTCAACCTTGCCGAAGCCATGGCGCTGGGCACCGCCGGCTATACCGCGGCCCTGGGCGTGGTGCGCATGGAGCAGGTCGGCCTCAAGCCGGGCAACGGGCCGGTCATCGTATCGGGTGCCACCGGCGGGGTGGGTTCCATTTCGATCGACATACTTTCGCGCCTCGGTTATCACGTCGTCGCGCTGACTGGCAAGGAGAACGAGGGCGACTACCTCAAGGCGATAGGCGCGAAGGAAGTGAAATTGCGCCAGAGCCTGGACCTCGCCAAGATCAAGTCCCTGGAAGCCGCCACCTGGGCCGGTGCCGTGGACAATCTCGGCGGTGAAGTCCTGGCGTGGATGGCGGCGAGCATGCTGCAGGGCGGGGCCATCGCCTCCATCGGCCTTGCGGCGAGCATGAGCCTGAACACCAGCGTGGCGCCCTTCATCCTGCGTGGCGTCTCGCTGCTTGGCATCGACTCGGGCTATACGCCCATGCCCTTGCGGCAGGAAGTCTGGCGCCGCCTTGCCACCGACATGAAACCGGCCCACCTGCAAACGATGGTGAGAACCATTGCCTTTGATGAGCTGCCGACGGTGTTTGACGATTTCATCAATGCAAAAATACGCGGTCGTATTGTCGTCGATTTGTCAGCGTGATGAGATTGCGTGGTACTGCGGTGTAAGTCCCGCGTCAGCCGCAAGGCCTGGACTTTGACCATGTCACCCAGGCGTGGCGGCAGGATTCCATTGTGAATGGTGAGAAGGAGGAGCAGGGCATGGGCACTTACACGCAATTTCATCGCCGTTCCATAGACGACAAGGACGGCTTCTGGTCCGAACAGGCAAAGCTCATCGACTGGCACAAGCCCTTCGGTAATGTCCTCGATTACAGCCGGCCGCCTTTCGCCAAATGGTTTGTCGGCGGCGAAACCAATCTTTGCCACAACGCCATAGACCGCCATCTTGCCGCGCGCGCCGACCAGAAGGCGCTGGTATGGATATCCACCGAAGTGGACAAGGAGCAGAGTTACACCTATCGCGAGCTGCACGCCGAAGTGCAGCGCGTGGCGGCGATGATGCTCGAACTCGGAGTCAAGCGCGGCGACCGCGTCATCGTTTACATGCCGATGATCGCCGAGGCGGTCTTCGCCATCCTCGCCTGCGCCCGCATCGGCGCCATCCATTCGGTGGTGTTCGGCGGGTTTGCCGCGGCCAGCCTGGCGGCCCGCATCGACGATGCCAAGCCGACCCTGATGGTCACCGCCGATGGCGGCAGCCGCATGGGCAAGCCGGTGTTGTACAAGGCGCTGGTGGACGAATCGATCAAGCTTGCGCAGAGTCCCCCGGCAAAGGTGCTGATTTTCCGCCGTGGCATAGACGCGAACATGCCGGTGGTTGCCGGACGTGATGTCGACTGGACGGAGCTTGCCGCGAAACACGCCGGTGCCAAGGTGCCCTGCGCGTGGATGGAGTCTAGTGAGCCATCCTATATCCTCTACACCTCGGGCACCACCGGCAAGCCCAAGGGCGTGCAACGCGACGTCGGCGGTTATGCCGTGGCGCTGGCCGCCTCGATGAAATACATCTATTGCGGCGCCCCCGGCGACACCATGTTCACCGCTTCAGACATCGGCTGGGTGGTCGGCCACTCCTACATCATCTACGCACCGCTCATCGCCGGCATGACCAGCATCCTTTACGAGGGCGTGCCGATGCGGCCGGACGCCGGCATCTGGTGGAAGATCGTCGAGGAGCACAAGGTCAATGTGATGTTCACCTCGCCCACCGCGATCAGGGTGCTGAAAAAACACGATCCGGCCTACCTCACCAAGCACAACCTCTCCTCCTTGCGCGCGCTGTACCTTGCCGGCGAACCGCTGGATGAACCTACCCACGTCTGGATCTCCGAGTCCCTCGGCAAGCCGGTCATCGATAACTACTGGCAGACCGAGACCGGTTGGCCCATCCTCACCGCGCAGCCCGGCGTCGAAAAAACACCGCTCAAGTTCGGCAGCCCGAGCTTCCCGGCCTACGGTTACGACCTCAGGCTGTTGCGCGAATCGGATGCCAGCGAGGCCGGTACTGACGAAAAGGCTGTGGTCGCGATAGTGCCGCCGCTGCCCCCGGGCTGCATGAGCACCATCTGGGGCGATGACGAGCGTTTCGTCCGTACCTATTTCTCGACCTTTTCGAAAAAGCAGGTCTACACCACCTTCGACTGGGGCATTCGCGACAAGTACGGCTACTACTTCATCCTCGGCCGCACCGACGACGTGATCAATGTCGCCGGCCACCGCCTTGGCACACGCGAAATCGAGGAGGCGATCAGCATGCATCCGAACATCGCCGAATGCGCGGTGGTGGGCGTGGCCGATGCGCTGAAGGGGCAGATGCCGCTGGCATTTGCCGTGCCCAAGGACGCATCGCGCGTGGGTAGCGTCGAAGAGCGCAAGGCCTTCGAGAAGGAAGTCATGGCCACCGTGGACAAGCAACTCGGGGCGATTGCGCGTCCGAGCGCGGTGCATTTCGTCACGCTGCTGCCCAAGACCCGTTCGGGCAAGACGCTGCGCCGCGCAATCCAGGCGCTGGCCGAGGGGCGTGACGCGGGCGACCTCACCACTATCGAGGATCCGGTCGCGCTCGAGCAGGTCAGGACGGCGCTCAAGGGCTAGCGGCTACGCGCAAGTCGCCGCGGGAGGGCGGGGCGGTTAGAATCCGGGTTTCGTCCATTTACGGAAACCGACATGAAAACCAAGCCCTGCCTGACCCTTGACGACTGCAAGAAAATCGCCGCCGCCTGCGAGGCCGAAGCGGTGAAAAACAAATGGAATGTCACCATATCCATTCTCGATGACGGCGGCCACCTGCTGTGGCTGATGCGCATGGACGGATCGACGCCGGCCAACGCGCAGATCGCCACTGAAAAAGGCCGCAGCGCCGCCATTTCGCGCCGCTCGACCAAGAGCTGGGAAGACCGCATCGCCGCCGGCCGCCACGCCATCCTGAAAATGCCGGTGCTGCCGGTGCAGGGCGGCCTGCCCATCATGGTGGGCAGCGACTGCGTCGGCGCCATCGGTGTATCAGGCGTGCAATCGCATGAGGACGAGCAGATTTGCCAGGCCGGAATAAATGCCTTGGGCTAAACGGTGAGTAGCGCCCTTACGCCCAGCGCAAAGGCCGGCAGCGCGAACAGGTTGATGAGCAGCGCCGCGGCAAAAAAGAACCAAAGCGCGATGCCGGCCGGTGCAACGCGACGCAACAGGGTCCTGGCCGCCCAGCCCAGGCTGGCGAGGCCGGCCAGCGGGAAAAACGCCAGAAAAGGCAGCATCAGGATATAGACCAGGGAGAAGGTGTTGCTGCGCGGCCAGGCGGGCATGCTCTCGCCCAGCCACAGCGTCAGCACGCCGCATAGCGCCGCGGCCAGCAGGTTGGCCGGCAGACTGCGGCGGGCGAAGGCGATGGGGGATTCTTTTTCCTCCTGCGGCGGGGCTTGTTGCGGGTCCTGTTCGGCGGGTTCGCTCATGCTTGTTCAAGGTAAAATGACAGGCTCATTCTATCCGCAAGCTTCGATTCGCCCGCACAGGAGATTTTCATGCTCAAAGGCCGCAACGCCATCGTTACCGGATCCACCAGCGGCATCGGCCTTGGCATTGCCCAGACCTTCGCCCGCGCCGGCGCCAACGTCATGCTCAACGGTTTTGGCGACGCCGCCGCGATCGAAAAATTCCGCGCCGACCTGGCCGGGGAAACCGGTGTAAAAGTGGGCTACTCGGGCGCCGACATGACCAAGCCGGCGGAGATCCGCGCCATGGTCGCGCAGGCGGTGAAGGAATTCGGTGGCGTCGATATCCTTGTCAACAACGCCGGCATCCAGCATGTCGCGCCGGTGCACGAGTTTCCCGAGGACAAGTGGGACGCCATCATCGCCATCAACATGTCCTCGGCCTTTCATGCCTCCAAGGCGGCGCTGCCGCACATGCAGGCGAAAAAATGGGGCCGCATCATCAACATCGCCTCCATCCACGGCCTTATCGCCTCGCCGTTCAAGTCCGCCTACATTACCGCCAAGCACGGCGTGGTCGGCCTGACCAAGACCATCGCCCTGGAGAACGCAGAGGGTGGCATCACCTGCAACGCCATTTGCCCTGGCTATGTGAAAACGCCGCTGGTGGAAAAGCAGATCGAC